>ERZ1645187.2856-NODE-2856-length-14944-cov-77.326348_pt1 | contig 14944 bp, 11 predicted proteins | sample MGYA00575352_ERZ1645187 | MGnify/ENA primary metagenome ERZ1645187 (study PRJEB40837, sample SAMN11349314) | freshwater sediment metagenome | isolation source: river sediment | host: Sediment | place: India: Wazaribad , New Delhi | collected 2017-02-21 ...
CCGACCCGCGCCTCGCGTCCCTACGACAAGGACCGCGACGGCTTCCTGATGGGCGAGGGCGCCGGCGTGGTGGTGCTCGAGGAGTACGAGCACGCCAAGGCCCGCGGCGCCAAGATCTACGCCGAGGTGATCGGCTACGGTCTGTCGGGTGACGCCTTCCACATCACCGCCCCGTCGGAAGACGGTGACGGCGCCTATCGCTGCATGGAAGCGGCGATCGCGCGGGCCGGCATCACCGCCGCCGACATCGACTACATCAACGCCCACGGCACCTCGACCATGGCCGACGGCATCGAGCTCGGTGCGGTCGAGCGCATCCTCGGCGAGCACGCTTCGAACGCCACCATGTCCTCGACCAAGTCGATGACCGGCCACCTGCTCGGCGCCGCCGGTGCGATCGAGGCGATCTTCTCGATCCTGGCGATCCGCGATCAGATCTGCCCGCCGACCATCAACCTCGACAACCCGTCGGTGGAGACGAAGCTCGATCTGGTGCCCCACACCCCCAAGAAGAAGAAGATCGACGTCGTCCTGTCGAACTCCTTCGGCTTCGGCGGCACCAACGCCACGGTCATCTTCCGCAAGGTCGATTGAGCCGCGGAACCTGCGCTTCTTGGCCCCGCCGGGATCGTCTCGGCGGGGCCTTTCGTCCCATCGGCCCCGGGCGACCTTGCGGAATGGGCGCACTCGCGCCCTAATGCGCCCCGATCGGGGCGAGATTCGACGCCGGCCGCAGCAACGCCGGCCAACCTCGTTTCGCCATGATCGTCGCCTCTTCTCTGCGGCGCCAGTTTTACCGGACTTCGAGACGCGAGGTGCCATGACGTCCGAACCGAGCGATCCCGGGCTGGAGCCCAAGGCCGGCGCCGAGGCGCCCGTCCCCGCCGAGGCGAACCCGCCCGCCGAGACGACTCAGGCCGCCGCCGAAGCCGCGCCGGCCGAGACCGCGCGCCCGATGCCCAAGAGCCCGCGCGCCGCCATCGAGCCCTCCGAGGTGCCGCCGCCGCCGCGCCGCTCCAAGGCCGCGCGCAACCAGACCATCGTCTTCCTCAACGGCCTCTTCAGCCTGATCACCATGCTGGTGGTGGGCGCCGGCCTCGCCGCCTGGTACGGCAAGCAGCGCTTCGAATCGCCCGGCCCCCTGACCGCTCCGGCGGTGGTGGTGGTGCCCAACAACGCCTCCACCAGCGCCATCGCCGATCTGCTCGAGCGCAACGGCGTCATCACCGATCCCGCGGTGTTCTCGCTCGCCGCCAAGATCTCGACTCAGTTCGAGAAGCTGAAGGCCGGCGAATACGAATTCCCCGCCGGTGCCTCGATGCGCGAGGTGATGACCACCATCGCCGAGGGCCGTGTGGTGCAGCACCGCATCACCTTCCCCGAAGGTTGGACCAGCGAGCAGATCGTCGCCAAGATCAAGGCCGACAACCTGTTGCCGGGCAAGATCGCCGCCATTCCCGACGAGGGCTCGCTGCTGCCGGAGACCTACTCCTACGCCCGCGGCACCACCACCCAGGAACAGTTGCTCGATCACATGCGCAAGGCGATGGAGCGCCGCGTCGCCGACGTCTGGGCCCACCGCGCCGACGGTCTGCCGCTCGCCACGCCGCACGATCTGGTGGTCCTCGCCTCGATCGTCGAGAAGGAGACCTCCAAGGCCGACGAACGCCCGCGCGTCGCCGCGGTGTTCATCAATCGCCTGAGGAAGGGCATGCGCCTGCAGACCGATCCGACGGTGCTCTACGGCATCTACGGCGGCAAGGCGTGGCTCGAGGGCCGCACCATCACGCGTGCCGATCTGGCCTCGCCCAACCCCTACAACACCTACCGCATCCAGGGTCTCCCGCCCGGACCGATCGCCAACCCCGGCCGCGCCGCGATGGAGGCGGTGGCCAACCCGTCGCGTACCAACGAGCTGTTCTTCGTCGCCGACGGCACCGGTGGCCACGCCTTCGCCGAGACGCTCGAGGAGCACAATCGCAACGTCGCCCGCTGGCGGGCGATCGAGCAGGGCAAGGTGCCGCCGCCGATCGCGCCGGCCGGCGCGGCGGCACCCGCCAAGCCCGCCCAGGCCAAGCCCGCGACCGCCGCTCCGGCCACCCCCGGTGCGACCGTCCCGCCGAAGACCAATTGAGCCGCGCCGACGCGCTCTCCGTCGGTTGCCTGCCCGTCCACGTCGAGGATCCTCGCCATGTCGCTGAACAGCATGACCGGCTTTTCCCGCCTCGACGGTTCGGCCTGCGGCCAACGCTGGACCTGGGAACTGCGGTCGGTCAACGGCAAGGGACTCGATGTCCGCCTGCGCCTGCCCCCCGGCCTCGATCGGTTGGAGATCCCCTCCCGCACCCACATCGGCGAGCGCCTCGCCCGCGGCAACGTCCAGGTCTCTCTGACCCTGACGCGCGAAGGCGGCGCGACGACGCTGCGGGTCAACGAGGAGGTCCTCTCCGCGGTGATCACGGCGATGAACCGCATCGGCGAGCGGATCGACGCCACCGCTCCCACCCTCGACGGCATCCTGGCCATCAAGGGCGTGCTGGAGACCGTCGAGGTCGAGGACGATGCCGAGACCCTCGCCGCCCTCGATGCGGCGCTGATGGACGGCCTCGGCCGTGCCGTCGACGGGCTGGTCGCCGCCCGGGCGAGCGAGGGCGCCGCCATCGGTCGCGTTCTCGGCGGCCACGTCGACGAGATCGAGCGCCTGACCGCCGCCGCCGAGGCCTGCCCGGCGCGCCGTCCGGAAGCGATTCGCGCCCGCCTCGCCGAACAGGTCGCGGCGCTGATGGATCAGGTCCCGTCGCTCGATCCGCAGCGGCTGCACCAGGAGGCGGTGCTGGTCGCCACCCGCGCCGACATCCGCGAGGAACTCGATCGCCTGATGGCCCACATCGGTGAGGCGAGGCGCCTCATCGGCGGCGGCGGTCCGATCGGGCGCCGGCTCGACTTCCTCGCCCAGGAGTTCAACCGCGAGGTGAACACCCTGTGCTCCAAGGCCAACGACCGCGAACTGACCGCCATCGGCCTCGATCTCAAGGCGGTGGTCGATCAGTTGCGCGAGCAGATCCAGAACATCGAATGACGACGCCGCCGGGAAACCGGCGCGACAGCGGATGCCCCTCATGACCTCGACGCCCGCCGCCACCCTGCCGCGCGAGGCCCGCCGCGGCCTCGGTCTGATCCTCGCCTCGCCCTCCGGCGCCGGCAAGTCGACCCTCTCGCGCCAGCTCCTCCAGGTCGAGAAGGACATCACCCTCTCGGTGTCGGTGACCACCCGCGGCAAGCGCTCCAGCGAGATCCAAGGCGTCCATTACGACTTCATCGATCCCCGCCGCTTCACCGCCATGCGCGATCGCGGCGAGTTGCTCGAATGGGCCGAGGTCCACGGCAATTTCTACGGCACCCCGCGCGAGCCGGTGGAGGCCGCCTTCGAGGCCGGCCGCGACGTGCTCTTCGACATCGATTGGCAGGGCACCGTCCAGGTGGTGGAGAAGTTGCCGGAGGACATCGTCACCGTCTTCATCCTGCCGCCGTCGATGACGGAACTCGCCGCCCGCCTCCATCGCCGCGCCGAGGACAGCGAAGAGGTGATCGCCAAGCGCCTCGCCAACGCCAGGATCGAGATCGCCGAGTGGCGCCGCTTCGAATACGTGGTGGTCAACGACGACCTCGGCCGCGCCTTCGAGGAGGTGCGCGCCATCCTGCGCGCCGAACGCCTCAAGCGCGAGCGGCGCGTCGGGCTCGTCGGCTTCGTCGACGAGCTGTTGCAGGCGAAATGAGCGGGCGAGGGGGCCCCTCGCACGCTCTTCGTCTCCGCATCGCCGCCGTGCGGCGCTCGCCGGTCACCACATCATCAGCGACAGCGATTCCTGCGGCGGCGTGTAGTGGACCTTGACGCGCAGCAGGTACTGCTTGCCGGCCTCGAGGCGCACGTTGAGGGCCGCGTTGGAATCCTTGCCGGTGTCGTCTTCGCCGGTGAGATAGTGCTCGCCGTCCCCGTCGATCCGATAGAGCAGCAGGATGGCGTCGGCACTGCCGAACAGGCGCAGATCGTACTTCCGCGTCTCGTCCGGCGAGATCAGGTAGTCGGCCTGTCCGGGGTGCGCCACCGCCAGGATCTCCGAGCGGTGCGGAACCAGGGTCGGGAACTTCGACGCATCCTGCGGCGGATAGAACTCCAGCGCCCAGGCCTTGTCCGTCGCCGAGAAGCCGCCGTGCGGGATCAACGGCGACGTCTTGTACTTCGGCGGATGATCGATCAGCCCGGCGCCGAACTGGTAGTGCATGATCGAGTCCGGATCCCATTTCGATCCGGTGACGGAATTGGCCGGCAGCTTGTCGAGAATGTTGCTCTGGATCTGGCTCACCGACCACTTGTTCGGCGGTCCGGAGAAATAGGCGATGACCTTCTCGGTGTTCCAGACGATGCCGGCATTCCAGTTCTGGTGCTCATGGTTGAGGCCGAGCGCGTGCCCGATCTCGTGCTTGGCGGTGTCGCGGCCGTAGGCGTCGGTGAGCGGCCAACCGAAGTTCATCGTCCGCTCCTTCGGCGAGGCGTGGGCGAGATTGTCGCGCCCGACGTAGGACCACGACCCGTCGGTCTGGTCGAAGCCGATGCGCAGCGTCGCCTTGTGCGGCTGGTCGACCTCCCGGAAGCGAATGCCGATGCCCAGCGCCGCCCAGGCGTCGAAGGCCGCGCGCACCGCGTCGCAGTCCGCTTCGTCGCCGGCGAAGGCACCGTGCTTCTGAGGATCGGCGAACAGGAAATAGGTGAGGACCGTCCCGTTCGCCCAGGTCTTGTGGTTGGCGATGATCGCACGGAGCCGATCGCCGGTGACGCTGCTCTCCAGCGCCATGAAGGGCTGCGCCGGTTGGCAGCAGTACCTCGGGGTCGCGGTCGCATCCGCCTGGGCGACACTCCTGCCGCCCGCCTTCACGCTGTTCTTGCTCTTGGCCATGCAGTCATCCTCCCTGGATGACCTCATGGTTATGCAGGCGTGTGTCGGCGTCAATCTACAACCATGAAATTCCACCCATCCGGCGCTTCACCCCGCCGCGAAGGCGTTCGCCAGCCGCACGAACCCCGCCACGTCGATCTCCTCAGCCCGCGCCGTCGGCAGGAGTCCGGCCACCTCGATCGCTGCGACGCCCTTCGGCCCGAGGCTCTTCAGCGACTGGCGCAGCATCTTGCGGCGCTGGCCGAAGGCGGCGGCGACGACGCGTTCGAGCACGTCGGGATCGACGACCGCCGGGGCGGGGCGGGGGACGAGCTTGACCACCGAGGAGGTGACCTTCGGCGGCGGCGTGAAGGCCTGGGGGGAGAGATCGAAGAGGATGCGGCTCTCGCTCCGCCAGCCGGCTAGCACGGCGAGACGGCCGTAGTGGTCGTCGTCCGGCGTCGCCACGATCCGCTCGGCCACCTCGCGTTGGAACATCAGGGTGGCCACCGACCACCACGCCGGCCACGGCTCGGCCCTGAGCCAGCCGACCAGCAGCGGCGTGGCGATGTTGTAGGGCAGATTGGCGCAGAGCCGCGCCTTGTGGATCGCGGGATCCGCCCCGAGCGCGGCGGCGTCGGCCGCGACGATCGCCGCGTAGTCGGCCTCCAGCGCGTCGCCCTCGATCACCTCGAGCCGGCCGGGATAGTGCGCCGCAATCTGCGCCAGCGCGGCGAGGCACCGCCGGTCGCGCTCGATGGCGACGACCTTGCGCGCCCCTTCGGCGAGCAACGCCCGCGTCAGGCCGCCCGGACCGGGCCCGACCTCGATCACCAGCTCGCCGTCGAGCCTGCCACCCGAACGGGCGATGCGCGAGGTCAGGTTGAGATCGAGCAGGAAGTTCTGCCCCAGCGACTTCAGCGCCGAGAGCCCATGTTCGGCGATGACGTCGCGCAGTGGCGGCAGGTCGTCGATCTGCGCCATCACGCCGCCCCACTCATCGCCGCCGCCATGCGGATCGCCGCGATCAGGCTGCCGGGATGCGCCTTGCCGCTCCCGGCGATGTCGAGCGCCGTGCCGTGGTCGGGCGAGGTGCGCACGAAGGGCAGACCCAGCGTCACGTTGACGGTCTCGTCGAAGGCGATGGTCTTGACCGGGATCAGCGCCTGATCGTGGGTCGGACACAGCGCCGCGTCGTAGGTCGCCCGCGCCCGGGCATGGAACAGCGTGTCGGCGGGAAGCGGCCCGCGCACGTCGATCCCCTCGGATCGCAACCTCTCGATCGCCGGCTGCATGACGTCGATCTCCTCGCGTCCCATCGCCCCGTCCTCGCCGGCATGCGGATTGAGCCCGGCGATCACGAGCCGCGGTCGGGCGATGCCGAAGCGACGGGTCAGGTCCTCGGCGACGATGCGGGCCGCCGCGACGATCCGTTCCTCGCCGAGCTCGGCACAGGCACGCGCCAGCGCCACGTGAACGGTGATCGGCACGGTGCGGAGATCCGGCCCGGCCAGCATCATCACCGGTCGCCACGCCGATCCGTCGGCCGGCACGGCGAAACGCCCGGCGAGATCGCCGAGGAATTCGGTGTGCCCGGGATGGCCGAACCCCGCCTGATAGAGCGCGTGCTTGTGGATCGGGTTGGTGACCACCGCCGAGGCCAGGCCGATGCGGACTTCTTCGACGGCCCCTTCGATCGACGCGACCACGGCCGCCGCGTCGCGCGGATCGAGCCGCCCCGGCTCGCCGATCACCGGCTGCCCGAGATCGACCACCGGCAGCGCATCGGCGAAGACGCCGCCCGTCTCACCGGCCGAAACCCGTGCGATCGGCACCGCGAGCCCGAGACGAGACGCGCGGCGCGCGAGAAGGTCGGCATCGCCGACGACGTGGAAGGGCGGGAGTCGTTCCGCGCTCCGGGCCGCCCAGGCCATGAGGGTGACGTCCGGGCCGATACCCGCCGGCTCGCCCATGGTGAGCGCCAGGGGCAGGGAAGGGTAGGGGCGCACCGGGATCGGTCCTCACTTCTTGTATTCGATCACCGCGAGGCGTCTGAGATCGTTCATGTAGCGGCGGGAATAGACCTCGCCTTCCTGATTGCGCAGCTCCTGCTCGACCTTCGAGCGGATCGAGAAGTCGCCGGCGACCTCACGCTTGCCGCAGATGATCAGCATCTCGACCCCGAGCGCGCTGCGCGACGGCTTCGACAGCTTGCCGACCGGCATCTTGCCGAGCTCCTCGCGGAACTGCTCGGGCAGCTCGTCCGCCGTGCGCTTGCCGAGATTCTTGACCAGCGCCTCCTTCATCGGCTTCACCGCGTCGACGATCCCGTCGCAGCCGTCGACGCGCGAGCGCAGCGCCTCGGCCTCCCTGGTCCGCGCCGCGGCGTCGCCGCCCTTGGCCGGAACGATCAGGATCACCTGCTGGATGGTGTACTCCTCGGTGCTCCCGGAGGCGGCCGCTTCCTTGCCCTTGCCGCCGTCCTTCTTCGACAGGGCGTCGACGATCTGCGAATCCGAGATGTTGATCGACTTCGAGAAGCGGCCCACCACCAGTTGTTGCCAGACCATCTGGGTGCGCAGACGGGTCTTCAGCGTGTCGGGCGAGATCCCCTGCGCCGACAGCGCCTGGCCGAGTTGGGCCGGGGTGATCTTCATGCGCTGGGCGATGCCGGCGAAGGCACCGTCGACCTGAGCCTGGGACACCTCGAGCCCGACGCGCTTGGCCTCCTGCAGCTTCAGGCGCTCCTCGACGAGTTCCTCCATCGCGGCGCGTTCGACCGACGCGCCGGTGGTGCTGCGATCGACGATGCGCAGGAAGCGGGCACGGCTCGCGATTTCGTTGGAGGTGATGGCCTCGCCGTTCACCACCACCCGGATCGCCGTCTGCGCCAGCGCGCCGAGGGTCGAGGCGGCGAAGGCGATCGTCGCGCCGACGAGAATGCCGGCGAAGGCGGTTGCCCGATTGCGGCTCTGCATGGTCTCTGCGTCCTCCTCGCACCCTTTCGGCCCGCTCGCGCCCGTCTCCGACGGTCGTCGACAAGGGGGCGCACCGGGGCAGCCTCGTCACGTCCTGCGATCGTGCTCTTTCTTCGCTCCACGACGTGGCGACATCGTGGTCGCGGCCCGTACCCGCCCCCGTCGGCTCAGTTCGAATTCGACAACCCGTTGGAGAGTTGGCCGTCACCGAGGGTGCGGAAGCCGAAGCGCAGGAAGAAGGTCTGGTCGTGGACCGACTTCACCGTCACCGGCAACACCGTCGCGTTGACGCCGGTATAGGTGGAGTCGGTGTAGGAGAGCGAGACCGAGAAGCTGTCGTTGTCGTAGCCGACGCCGGCCGTGCTCCCCGAGACGAACTTGCTCTCGAGGTCGTAGCGCACGCCGCCGAACAGACGCCAATTGGTATCGAGACGCAGGTTGGCGTGGCTCTGCAGCTCGGACCGTGCGTCCTTGAGCGAATTGCGGATCGCCAGCGCGCCCGCCACGCCCGCCGTGTCGTAGGCCGTCAGGAGATCGTAGAGCTGCCGCGGTGTCCGCAGATAGGCCCAGCCGACTCCGGCGGTCAACGGTCCGCTCGTTCCGGTCGCCTGGATGTCGGCGCGGTTGAGCGAGAAGTCGCCGGCGGCGAACCGGGTCTGCGCACCGACGCGGAAGCCGGTCGAGCTGTCGAGGTTGACCCTCGCCACCCAGTCCGAGGCGTTGCGCTCCAGTCCCGAGCCGTAGGCTGTGAGCGGCACCCAGTGGTTTCGGACGGCCGCCTCTGCGATCAGAGCGGCATAGTCGGGATAGCCGAAGGAGTTGGCTCCGGCGAGCAGGTAGGACCGGCCGAACAACGCCGAGAGCGATCCGCCGTTCGGCGCGTGGAAGGTGTACTGCCCCCCGACGTTCAGACGCGTGCCGCCTTCCGCCCGATCCCATCCCGAGAACTTGTCGGGCCGGAACAGCGTGGTGTCGTCGAAGACGATGCTGTGCGTGTCCTCGTTCGGCAGCCGCCCCATCCACTGCTCGCTCGGCCGCGCCACGATCTGGGCGATCGGCTCGAACGTGTGTGAGCCGAAGCTCGACTGGGCGATGAACGGATAGCGCCAATCGAGGCCGATCGTCGGGGTGAAGCGAGCGAAGGTGCCGTTGCGCGCCATCGCGCCGAGCCGTGGATCGTTGTCGGCGACGTTCTGGTAGAAGACGTCGCCGCGCAGCGAGGCGAAGGGCGTGAACACCTGGCCGAGATCGTCGATCACCTGACGGCGCCAGCCGATCATGCCGGAAACCCGGGTGAAGGTCCCGGCGATGCCGCGCACCCGGCCGTAGGTGTCGATGTCGGTCTTGTCGCGGGTGAGGCTGGTCAGGTTGAGATGGCCCGACACCTCGCCGCCCGCAACCGGGTTCTCGGCGACGAAGTCGTAATCGACGACCGGATGGACGACCGGCTGCTTGTTCTGCAGAGCCAGACCCGCCCCGAACAACAGGGTGTTGCCGATCTTGTCGTAGGCGAGGTCGTCGTTGAACACCGAGAAGCGGTAGAGCCGCGCATCGAACCAGTTCCTCAGACCCTGTCCGGTCAGGAACAGAGTCGAGATCGACTGATCCGACGAATAGGGGCTGATGTGGTAGTCGGCCAGGAAGCGGCGATCGGAGACGACCGTCGCGTCCCAACCCCAGTCCCAGTTCTCGTTGATGGTGAAGCGACCGGTCGAGATCAGGGCGCCGCGATTCTCGCGGTCGCCGCTGGTGAACTTGAAGGCATTCGGAGCCATCTGATGGATGCCGAAGACCCGCGCGGTCACCTGACCGGATTCCATCCGATGTCGGACCTCGAGGTCCGCCAACAGGCCCTGCCGCGACATCACCGCCGGCGACAGTGTCGCGTCCCAATCCGCCACCGGCGCCCAGAAGAACGGCACCTGTACGCCGACGCCGAGCTTCGACGAGTTCATCACCCGCGGCATCAGGAAGCCGGTCTTGCGCTTCTCGGAGGGGTCGGGATGGCTGAAGTAGGGCACCCAGGCGATGGGCGTGCCGAGCAACTCCAGCCGAGCGTCCTCGTAGTAGACCGTCTTCTCGCTCTGCTTGTGGATGATCCGCGCCGCCTTGATCTGCCAGAACGGCGGCTTCGTCGGCTCGTTCACGCAGGTCTGACAGGCGGAATAGACACCCTTCTCGAACACGGTGACGTCGCCGCCGCTGCGCGTCGCGCTCTCGGCGGCGAAGCGCGACCGCTCGACCGTGTCGATCCGAAGCGACTGGACGAACCCGTCGACGAACCCGTCGGAGACGTCGAGCTTCGGCGCCGTCATGACGTTGCCGTCCTTGTCGACGAGCCGCGCGTCACCCTCGGCGATCACCCGCTTGGCCTTGCGCAGGTAGGTCACCCGGCGTGCCGTCAGCGTGTTGCCCTTGTAGTAGATCTGGACGCTGCCGATGGCGGTGACGGAGTCGTTGCCGTCGTCGTAGACGACCTGATCGGCCTCGACGACCATGTGTTCGTCACGGGCCGTCGGCTTGGCGACGGGCTCGGCTGCGGGCTTCACCGCCGCCGGGATCGCCGGCTTGATCCTGGTCGTCGGCGCCACCGTCGCCGGGGCCGCGCCGGCCGGATCGATCGCCAGCACCGCGCCGAGGAGGAGACCCGCCACACCGGTCGTCAGCCGCACCCGCAGGCGTACCGAGCACACCTCCGCCGTTCCCGAACCGCTCGCGCGGCCGGCCGGGTCGTACCGTCTGACTTGGTGCCGATCGAGGACGGCGCGGAACATCTCTAACCGTCCTCCAGGTACAGCAGGATCGTGAATCCCATGGACGATGCTATGACGGCGGGGGACCATGCCGCCAGGAACGGCGGAACCATTCCCGCCCCTCCGAGCCCGCGCGCGACCTCTCCGACGACATAAAGCACGAAGCCTGCGGCGACGCCACCGAGAATCATCCGTCCTATGTTGCCGAAGCGGAACACTCTGAGAGAAACCGTCGCGGCGATCGCCACCATTGCCACGAGGAGCAAGGGTCTCGCCAGAAGCGATTGATATTGAAGCTCGAATTGATAGGCCGGAAGTCCGGCGTTCCTGGCCGCTTCGATGAAGCTCGGCAGCGCCCAGAAGCTCACCGTGTCGGGTTGGGCGAGGCTCTCGCCGACCTGCTCGCGCTTCAGCTTGGTGGACACGTGGTAGGTGTCGTAGGCCTGTGGATCGTGACCGGAGGTATGGACGTCGACCCGCGTCAGACGCCACCGGCCGTCGTCGTAATCGGCCGTCGCCGCCTCGATCCGCTCGCGGAAGCGCCCGGTGTGGTCGTAGCCGTAGATGCTGACGTCGGCGAGGTGGAGCCCCCGGTCCGCCGCCTGGGCCGCCCGGATGATCGACTCGCCGTCCTCGCCATCCTGCCTGAGCCACACCGCCTTGGACGGGTCGGAGGTCCCCTTGCTGCGGTCGGTGCCGGCGAGGACCAGCGCCATCCGGTCGGAGTGGTCCTTCATCGCCGCGGCGAGCGGGTTGTAGACCAGCGAGGCGAAGAGCCCGAGACCCGCCGCCACCAGGACCGCCGGGGCGGTGAACTGCCACACCGAGATGCCTGCCGCCCGCGCCACGACCAGCTCGAGTTTGCGCGACAGGGCGAGGAACGCCGCCATCGCTCCGAACAGCGTGGCGAAGGGCAACACCAACTCGGAGAACACCGGCACCCGGAAGAACGAGGTCTGGAACGCCGTCGCCCAGCGGAAGCTCGGCCGATCGATGGTCGAGCGGATCAGATCGAGGAAGTCGAACATGAAGACGATGGCGAAGGCGATGCCGAAGATCGCCAGGATCGCGTTGAGGATCCGTCTCCCGAAATAGAAGCCGAGGGTCGGACCGATCATGCCGCCTCCCCCCCGTTGCCGAGCCCCAGCCGATCGCCGAGGCGCCGGGCGACCCAGGCGACGGCGTCGCTCGCCGCGTCGAGCCCGCGCGCGATCGGCGCCGGCAGCGACGGTTCGCGGTCGGTTGCCGTCAGCCACAGGCCGACCACCATCGTGCCCAGCGGCACGGCGTAGAGCACCGCCACCGCCGCGGACGAGGTCGCCGCCGCGCTCGAGGCGGCGAAGTGGGTGCCGCGCAGCAACGCCACGACGACGATCGTCGTGACCACCGCGAGGCCGCGTCCCTGCCGGGTGGTGCGCGCGTCGCCCAACGCCAGGAAGGCGATCACCGCGAAGGCGAGCGGCAGCAGCGGCTGCGACAGTCGGTCGTGGAGTTCGGAGCGGAACCGGCCGGCATTGCGGATCGCCGCAGCGTCGGCCTCCGCCGGAGCGGTGGCGCCGGCCCACAGTTCCACCGTCGGACGTTCCGACGGCCGGAACACCGGCGGGGTCGTGGTCGGCGTCAGGCCGGAGAGATCGAAGGCGTAGGATTCGAAGTCGACCAGCGACAGATTGCCGTCCTTCGGGGTCCGCCGTTGGATCACGCCGTCGCGCATGACGAGCAGCGTCTTGCCGAACATCTGCACGATCGCGGCGCGTTCGGCGATGTAGGTGAAGGCGGTGTCGGGATCGCGCCGGTCCTCGACGAAGAGGCCGGCGAGCGAGCCGTCGCCCGAGCGATTGCGGATGTGGAAGGTCAGCCCGTTCTCGATGTCGATGAAGCGGCCGGGCTGGACGATGTTGGCGACGAGGTCGACGTTGACCTTGGTCAGCTCCTCGCGCAACTGCCGGAGCGCCATCGGCGAGACCCAGGTGGTCAGCACGAACATCGCGACGGCGATGATCGCCGCCATCACCATCAACGGCTTCAGGACGACGAAGCGCGACGCACCGGATGCGTTGAGCACCACCAGTTCGCTCTCGGCGTTGAAGGCGTTCAGCGTCTGCACCGCGGCGATGATCAGGGCGAAGGGGGCGATGACGATGATCAGGAAGGGCAGGGCGAGGGCGGTGATTTCCAGGAAGACGAGGAGGGCCGCGCCCTTGGCGGTGATGATGTTCATCTGACGCAACGCCTGGGTCACCCAGACGACGCCGGCCAGCGCCACCAGGGTGAGCAGGAACGCGCCTGCCGCACGACGGAAGATGTAACGCTCGATGAGCCGCATGCGTCTTCCGTCGTCCTCCCTTCCGGGACGCGCTCGGCGATCCGCCGCCGCATCGGTCGGCCGATCCCTGTCGCGCGGAATCGCGCCGTCCTCGTGTCCGCCGCGCGGCAGGACCGAGGAGCGGCGTGTCTTCCCATGTCCCCGGCTGCCATCCAAGCGCGGAATGGATAACCTTTCGCCAACGAACATGGTTGACGAAAGGTTGATGCAGTCGCGCCACGGCGACGACGGCCGACGATCGATCGCCTTCGCCCGAGTCCGACGCTTGCCGAGCGCCCCGCGAGACGCCACATTCCCTCCCACTTCCCGCGCGTCCGCCGCGCCGTGATCCCGGAGCCCGTCTCGATGTCGCAGCCGTCCGTTTCCTTCGCCAAGCTCGCCGCCCCCGATACCGGCACGCTCGTCGTCCTCATCGCCGAGGATCTGGCGCTGCCGCCGACCGCGGCCGCCTTCGACGCGAAGCTCGGCGGTCTCCTCGCCCGTGCCGTCGAGAAGGCTGCCTTCAAGGCCAAGGGCTTCGCCGCCCTCGACATCGTCGCCCCCGCCGGCTGCGATCTCGATCGGGTGATCCTCGTCGGTCTCGGCGAGACGGCGAAGCTCGTCGAGAAGGACTGGGTCCGCCTCGGCGGCGTCGTCGCCGGCAAGCTCCTCGATGCCAAGGCGACCGCCGCCACCCTCCTCGTCGAGCGCGCCGACGGCACCGCGGTGACCGCCGATCAGGCCGCCGACATCGGTCTCGGCGCCCGCCTGCGCGGCTGGTCCTTCGATCACTACAAGTCGAAGAAGAAGGACGAGGACGAGAAGAAGCCGCTGAAGCTGACGCTCGCCGTCGAGAATTCCGCCGTCGCCAAGAAGGCATGGGGCGCCCGCGAGGCGATCGCCGACGGCTCCGACCTGACCCGCGACCTCATCTGCGAGCCCGCCAACGTCCTCGGCACCGAGGAGTTCGCCAAGAAGTGCCAGAAGCTGGAGAAGCTCGGCGTCGAGGTCGAGATCCTCGGCGAGAAGGAGCTGAAGAAGGCCGGCTGGAACGCCCTTCTCGGCGTCGCGCAGGGCTCGAAGCGCCCGCCGCGCGTGGTGATCATGCGCTGGAACGGCGGCGAGAAGGACGAAGCTCCGATCGCCTTCGTCGGCAAGGGCGTGGTCTTCGATTCCGGCGGCATCTCGATCAAGCCCGCCGCCGGCATGGAGGACATGAAGGGCGACATGGGCGGCGCCGCCGTCGTCACCGGCCTGATGCACGCGCTCGCCGCCCGCAAGGCCAAGGTCAACGTCGTCGGCGCCATCGGCCTCGTCGAGAACATGCCCGATGCCGGCGCCCAGCGCCCCGGCGACATCGTCACCTCGCTCTCCGGCCAGACCATCGAGATCATCAACACCGACGCCGAGGGCCGTCTCGTGCTCTGCGACGTGCTCTGGCACGTCAAGGAGGAGATCAAGCCCGCCTTCATCGTCGATCTGGCGACGCTGACCGGCGCCATCCTGGTGGCGCTCGGCAAGCTCAACGGCGGCCTCTTCGCCAACGACGACACGCTGGCGAACCGCATCACCGCCGCCGGTCTCGCCACCGGCGAGACGGTGTGGCGCATGCCGCTGTCGCCCGACTACGACAAGCTGATCGACAGCACCTGGGCCGACATGAAGAACACCGGCGGCCGCGACGCCGGCTCGATCACCGCGGCGCAGTTCCTCAAGCGCTTCGTCGGCGACGTGCCCTGGGCCCACCTCGACATCGCCGGCACCGCGATGGGCTCGCCGGCGACCGAACTCAACAAGGGCTGGACCTCCGGCTGGGGCGTCCGCCTGCTCGACCGGCTGGTCGCCGATCACTACGAGAAGTGAGCACTTCTCCCTCCCCCCTCGCGGGGGAGGGCAGGGGTGGGGGTCCTCTCCACGAGTGAGGGCGCGGTCCGCGGCGCGTAGGGTGCGATGAGCCGAAGGCGAATTGCACCG
>ERZ1645187.2858-NODE-2858-length-14935-cov-6.154435_pt1 | contig 14935 bp, 13 predicted proteins | sample MGYA00575352_ERZ1645187 | MGnify/ENA primary metagenome ERZ1645187 (study PRJEB40837, sample SAMN11349314) | freshwater sediment metagenome | isolation source: river sediment | host: Sediment | place: India: Wazaribad , New Delhi | collected 2017-02-21 ...
GCTTAAAACTCCCTAAAGTCTTTTTGCAAAGCGTATTTAGCTTTGCAGGAGCGACCGGAAAGCGTCAGCTTTACGTCGCGAAAAAGACTTATGCAAATTGCGAGATAGTTTTCTTTTCCCAAGATTAATACTATCGAAGCAATTTACGATCTTAAAGTCTTTTTGCAAAGCGTGTTTAGCTTTGCAGGAGCGACAGGAAAGCGTCAGCTTTACGTCGTGAAAAAGACTTACGCAAATCGTGAGAAAACATTCTTTCTTAATGATCTATGTTTTCGAAACGATTTACGTTCCCTGATATTCTGTTTCAATTTCCGCAGCCGTTCCCGACTACTCTTATAGTATAACACTTTGTTAAATATTTGTCAATATCTTTGTTTAAAAAATCCGAAACGTTTTTCTGCACTATCTTCTATAGTTAATGCGTATGTTCGCTTCAGATTCAGAGGAAGACATTTCTGCCTTCATGTTTTCATTGACTTGTTGCGCCGCTCTCTCGAGACAGCTTATTAATTATAAGGGCATAGCGACGCATTGTCAATACTGTTTTTTACGATTATCATATTTTATTCGATTATCTTTATTCTTGTGATTCAGACCCTGAATTACGGAATTCAAGATATGAAATAAATCGTTTTACCGCCTCAGACACATCAGCCTGTTCCCTCATCACAAAACCGATCTCTCTGAACACCGGAACACTCAGACTCCGTATTTCTATATTGTATGGAATCCGCTGAAGAATCAGCCTGGGCAGGATGCCGACTCCCAGTCCGCTTTCTACCATCGCCATAATCGCATAATCGTCCCATGTTGTAAAAAGGACGTTCGGATCTACCTGATACTCCTCCAGCAGCTCGGATACTTCAGTCTTCCCGCCGTGTTCGAGGAGCATGAACGGCTCGTCGTTTAAATCCAGCGGATCGACTTTATCCTTTGCTGCCAGCGAATGCCCTTCAGGCAGAATCACAACGAGCTCGTCTCTTTCCAGCAGCGTTCCCTCAAGCCCGGCTTTTACCGGCAGCCGCGAGAATCCGCAGTCTACCCTTCCCTGAGCGATCCACCGTTCAATCTCACTATAATCCCCGATCAGAATCTCGTACTCGATATTCGGATAATCCTGCTGAAACCTCCGGATGATATTAGGCATCCAGTAAGTCGCCACACTGGAAAACGCGCCGATTCTGATAATCCCAGTCTGAATACCGTTCATCAGCCGGATCTGCTCCTGCATCCGGTCATACTCATCCACCAGCCTTCGCACATACGGCAGGATCTGCATGCCTTCCGAAGTAAGGACCAGCCCGTTTCTGCTTCTCTCCAGCAGCCGGACATTCCATATATTCTCAAGATCCGCGATCATCTTGCTCACCGAGGACTGCGAATATGATAAAGCCTTAGCCGCCTCAGTAAAGCTGCCGTACTCGACAGTCTTCACGAAAGCCTGAAATTTCTGTATGTTTTCGATCATCTCTATCTATTCCGCTTCCCGATTTAACGAATTCCTATTATTCGTTTTATTCATCCTACCGGATATGATACGTTATTTCAATAAGCAGGAGATACAGCCGTTCCGAGCCTCCTCCTCATTATTCTCACAGCGCTAATTAATCGGCGTTCTATATAGAAAGGAAAAATCATGAAAAACGCATATAAACGAATCGTCGTAAAAGTAGGAACTTCATCTCTGACCAACGACCGGATGAAAACCGATCTGCAGGAGTTTGACAAGCTGGCCTTTGTACTCTCCGACCTCCACAACCGGGGACACGAGATCATCCTTGTGACATCGGGAGCGATCGCGATCGGTACGAACGTTCTGGGCCTGTCAAATCTTCCGAACCAGATGAAATACAAACAGGCCGCCGCGGCAGTCGGTCAGAGCAGCATGATGTTTCTTTACGATAAATTCTTTCATGACTACGACAAGAAGGTGGCTCAGATTCTCCTGAACGCCCAGGATATCGAACAGGAAGAAAAGAAGGAAAATCTGACCAACACCTTCTCGACGCTCCTGGAGATGGGAATTATCCCCATCGTCAACGAAAACGACTCTGTCAGCTATACGGAGATTGAATCTGAAGACAGACTCTTCGGCGACAACGATATGCTCTCGGCAGTCGTGGCCGTTCTGTGCGAAGCGGACGATCTGATCATTCTCTCCGATATCGACGGATTCTATGACAGAGATCCCTGTCTTTATCCCGATGCGAATCTGATCAGACAGATAGACAGGATCACGGACGAAACCTTCGAACTGGCCGGCGGAGCCGGATCGCGACGCGGAACCGGCGGTATGCGGACAAAGCTCCAGGCCGCTTCTCTGGCATCCGCACAGACAATCGATGTACGCGTGATAAACGGAAAGCATCCGGAACTCCTGCTTAAAATTGTCGACGGAGAGGATCACGGGACACTCTTTCCCGGCGTCAAAAGGTACTGATCAATTCGCGCTATTGTATTCCTGTCCATACAGGTGCACAATTGTGTTCCGGTTAAAAATATATTTTATGTGTAATCGTACACAATTGTTTTCAAAATTATTAATTACTGTATAATAGGTCGTATACATTAAACATAGAACTCGAAGGAGAGCAACGAAAAAATATGTACAGTTTTGATAACATTGAAGCAACGGATCCTGAGATCGCCCAGGCGATCCGGGACGAACTGGAACGACAGAATTCACATATCGAACTAATCGCCTCGGAAAACTGGGTCAGCCCTGCGGTAATGGCAGCTATGGGAAGTCCCCTGACGAATAAATATGCGGAGGGATATCCGACAAAACGTTATTACGGCGGCTGTGAGTGCGTCGATGTTGTCGAAAACCTGGCCCGCGACCGTGTTAAAGAAATTTTCGGCTGTACCTATGCGAACGTTCAGCCTCATTCAGGCGCACAGGCAAACCTTGCCGCGTTCTTCGCCCTGCTCGAACCCGGTGACAGAGTCCTCGGCATGAACCTGAGCGACGGCGGTCATCTGACCCACGGCTCCCCGGTCAATATCTCCGGCAAATATTACGATGTCCGTTCCTACGGCGTCGGAGAAGACGGCTTTATCGATTATGACGCCGTTATGAAGGAAGCGATGGAATTTAAGCCGAAGCTTATCGTCGCGGGTGCCAGCGCCTATCCCCGTACCATCGATTTCCTGAAATTCCGTGAAATCGCCGATGCGTGCGGCGCCTATCTGATGGTCGATATGGCCCACATCGCGGGTCTCGTCGCCGCGGGCGAACATCCGAGCCCCTTCCCGTATGCCGATATCGTTACGACAACGACACATAAAACCCTTCGCGGACCGAGAGGCGGCGTTATCCTGTCAAGCCGTGAATTCGCGAAAGAACATAAGCTGAACAAAGCGGTATTCCCGGGTATCCAGGGCGGCCCGCTGATGCACGTTATCGCGGCAAAAGCCGTCTGCTTCAAGGAAGCGCTGACACCCGAATTCAAGCAGTATCAGCAGCAGATCGTCAAAAACGCAGCCGCTCTGGCCGACGGACTTATGTCGAGAGGCGTCAAGCTCATCTCAGGCGGAACCGACAATCATCTGATGCTTATCGACCTCAGAGACTCCGACATCTCAGGCAAGGAGCTTGAACGTCGTCTGGATATGGCAAACATCACCGCGAACAAAAACACAGTTCCCGGCGAAGTGCGCTCTGCCGTCGAAACCAGCGGTGTCCGTATCGGCACGCCTGCCGTCACATCACGCGGCCTTAACGAAGCGGACATGGATATTATCGCCGCGGGAATCGCTTCGATTATCGAATCGGAAGACAACATTCCGGCCGTCAGGGAATCGATCCGCGAACTGACGTCGAGATACCCGCTGCAGCAGCAGATCTGATTTAACCTGTACAAATTATTCAAAAGCCCGGAACGCATCTGTTCCGGGCTTTTTTGAATCCTTTCTGTCTCTTTTCTCGTAAAGCTATTTTACAGCCCGTTCTTCTTCAGGAAATCCTCCAGCACGCCGTTCCATTCCTCCGGATATTCGTAAAACATCAGATGTCCGCCCATCACATGAGTAGGCGTTTCCGGAACTTCCCTGTTGTAGAACGGTTCCGCAACGTCCTGCCAGTGCTCCGCGATATACATCAGCGTCGGGATATGCTTCGGCGCTTCCTTCGCCGTATCCAGATAATCCGAATGGATCGCGTCGTTAAAGAGCTGGCGGCAGATCCAGTCCGGCGTCATCGCAGACAGATCGAGCAGGTATTCGAGCTCTTCGTCCGTGACCTCATGCTGCAGCATTTCCGATTTGACGTAATCCATAAAAAAGTCGCGGATTCCCTTTGACGAATGCATCATCTCCGAAGATACCGCCGACAGATCCTCGATGGTCCCTTCAGTCCACCAGGCCGGATCCGGTGAGAGCGGCAGCGGCGACATGTCGACAGTGACCGCGGCGCCGACGTTGTCGTAACCGTACTGCTTCAGATACGACCAGACGTCGAGATTGCCCGTACTCCAGCCGATCAGCACCGGTTTCTCGAGCTTGAGCGCATCGATGAGAGCGGCAAGATCCTGCCCGTGAGTCAGATAGTCGTTGCCTGCGACCGCTTTGACGGAGAGCCCCTGTCCTCTCGGATCGACCGCGATGACCCGGTAACGATCCGAAAAATATTCAAGCTGATTTTCAAAGATCTTTCCCGGAAATGTCAGCCCCGGAATGAACACGAGTGGTCTTCCCTCGCCCTTTTCAAGATAGTGCAGCTCCTGGTTTCCGCATACCGGTACATATCCGCTTCTGATTCTGTCGTTCATATCAGCCTCCTGATTCTTCTATATTTTTCTATTATAATCCCGATTCGATCGACTTCGCAGCAGTTATCGTCCTGATACCGATGCGTATCGCACCAAAATCATCTGCAATTTGTTTCTTCGTAACTGACGCGCAATAAAAAAGACATGCCCGGAGGCATGCCTTTTAAATTCCGCTTACATAGCGTCTTCGGTAACCATTTCCTTGACCTTCATCAGTCGGGTAATGTTTCCGCGTTCATTGTCTTCAAGCTTCATCGAAATATACTTGATCGTTTCCTGCATTTCAGGAATCATGATATGTTCGAGGGCGTTGACACGACGGCGGGTCTTTTCGATTTCGTCCGCAAGCATGTTGCAGATTTTTTCGGTTTCCGCCAGTTCGATCAGCAGCGGCAGCAGGTCCGACATGTCGAGAACGCTCTGGTCCAGCTCCGCAGACGTGAAAGCGAAACCGTAGGGAAGATCGGCCTTATTCTCTTCGACGGAGAAGCGGATAGTCGGAACATCGACATTCATGATGTTCTGTTTTCCGACCTTAATCTTCGCTTCGCGCGCGGGGCACAGCAGGGCTTCGGCAACTTCCGATTCGCCCATAACCGCCTGCGCGGTCGAAAAGCGCGACATCGCCGCCGCAAGCTTTTCATCGATCTCCTGCCTGAGCTTCTTGTTCTTACGGATGTATTCCATGAACCTGCGGACCATTTCATCCCGCTTGTCCTTCAGGAGCTTATGCCCCCGTTCCGCGGTCGACAGACGTCGTTTGAGCCGGGTAAGCTCCATGCGTGTCGGGTTGACATTCATCATGGCCTTATTCCTCCGCTTCTACGTCGATCTGCTCCTGCTCTTCTTCATACTCGTCCGCGATCGCCGGCGGCAGATACTGTTCGATATACGCTTCCTTGACACGTTTGAGTTCGGATTTCGGAAGAATCGACAGCAGCTCCCAGCCGATCTTAAGCGTCTCTTCGATCGAGCGGTTCGTATAGAAGCCCTGGGATACATAACGGCGTTCGAACTCGTCCGCAAACTTCGCGTACAGCTTGTCGATATCCGACAGCGCAGCTTCCCCGAGGACGACCGACAGTTCCTTCGCTTCCTTGCCTCGCGCATACGCGGCAAACAGCTGGTTCATCGTATCCGAGTGGTCTTCGCGGGTCTTGCCCTTCCCGATCCCCTTGTCCTTAAGTCGGGACAGAGACGGGAGAACATCGATCGGCGGGACAATCCCCTTGCGGTACAGGTCACGGGACAGGATAATCTGTCCTTCCGTGATGTATCCGGTAAGGTCAGGGATCGGATGCGTCTTATCGTCTTCAGGCATTGTCAGGATCGGAATCTGTGTGATGGATCCCTTCTTGCCGCGGATACGGCCCGCGCGTTCGTACAGTGTCGCAAGGTCCGTATACAGGTAGCCCGGATAGCCGCGGCGGCCCGGAACTTCCTTGCGGGCTGCGGAAACTTCACGCAGCGCTTCCGCGTAGTTCGTGATATCCGTCAGGATAACGAGGACCTGCATGCCCAGTTCGTATGCCAGATATTCCGCGCAGGTAATCGCGATACGCGGCGTTGAGATACGTTCGACCGGCGGGTCGTTCGCGTAGTTCATGAAGAGTACCGAACGATCGATCGCGCCCGTCTTCTGGAAGTCGCGGATGAAGAAGTCGGCTTCTTCAAATGTGATCCCGATAGCGGCGAATACGACGGCGAATTCGGAGTTGTCGTCGAGCACCTTCGCCTGACGCGCGATCTGCGCGGCAAGCTGAGCGTGCGGAAGACCTGAGCCCGAGAACACCGGCAGCTTCTGCCCTCTGACGAGGGTGTTCAGTCCGTCGATCGCGGAGATACCGGTCTGGATAAATTCATCCGGGTAAGCGCGGGCAACCGGATTAAGAGGAGCGCCGTTGATGTCCATGAGCCTTTCGGGGATAATCGCCGGGCCTCCGTCAATCGGATTGCCCATCCCGTCAAAGACACGTCCCAGCATATCGCGGGATACGCCCAGCTCGATGCTGTGACCTTCAAAGCGGACCTTCGAGTCTGATACTCGAAGTCCCTGCGCGCTTTCGAAGAGCTGGACGACAGCCTTGTCGCCGTTGACTTCGAGCACGCGGCCCAGACGGCGGTCTCCGCCGTGTTCTTCTATTTCGACCAGTTCGTCAAATTTGACGTCCTGAACGTGATCGACGACCATGAGCGGACCGACGACTTCTTTTATGGTTCTATATTCTCTGTTGATATCCATGTCAGTCTTCCGCCTCTAACGCTTCGTCTGTCAGCTCGCGCATTTCGGTGTCGAGTTCGGTGCGGATCTTCGGGAACTTGACCGCAATTTCATTTTCCGGCACGTACTTCATTCGCGCGATCCGTTCGCGGACCTTCATCGCGGCCAGCTTCTGGAACGGAACGCCCGCTTTGAGCGCATCCAGTCCCTTGTAATACCAGGCCAGGATCATATCCAGCATCTGGTACTGCTTGGGCAGCGACGAATAAGTATCGATATCGTCGAACGCCGACTGATGCAGGTAGTCGTCTCGGATAGACTGAGCGCATTCCAGCGTCATTCTGTCCTTGAAGGCGATCGCATCGAAGCCGACCAGCTGGACGATTTCGTCGAGTTCCGCTTCTTCCTGGAGGATAAACATCGTACGTTTGACGTTGCGGCTCCAGTCTTCGTTGACCTGTCTGTCGTAGTATTCGTACAGTCTGTCAGAATACAGCGAGTAGGACTGCAGCCAGTCGATAGCCGGGAAGTGTCTGCGGTAAGCCAGCTGTGCGGACAGACTCCAGAATACCTTGACGATACGGAGCGTGCCCTGGGATACCGGTTCGGAAATATCGCCGCCTGGCGGAGAAACCGCGCCGATGGCTGAAACCGTACCGTATCTCGGCTTTCCTTCATCCGTGCCGATGCAGCGGACGAAGCCTGCGCGTTCGTAGAACTCCGCAAGTCTGGATGCCAGATAAGCCGGGTAGCCTTCTTCACCGGGCATTTCTTCAAGACGGCCGGACATTTCACGAAGCGCTTCCGCCCATCGTGACGTCGAGTCCGCCATGATCGCGACCTTGTAGCCCATGTCGCGGAAATATTCGGCGATGGTGATTCCTGTGTAGATGCTCGCTTCACGCGCCGCAACAGGCATGTCCGACGTGTTCGCGATCAGAACGGTACGTTCCATCAGGGACAGTCCCGTTCTCGGGTCCTTCAGTTCCGGGAATTCCATCAGAACGTCCGTCATTTCGTTGCCGCGTTCGCCGCAGCCTACGTAGACGATAATGTCCGCATCCGCCCATTTCGCGAGCTGATGCTGAACGACGGTCTTGCCGGATCCGAACGGTCCGGGAATCGCGGCGATCCCGCCCTGAGCGATCGGGAACAGCGTATCGATAACGCGCTGCCCTGTGACCATCGGTTCGTTCGGAGCGAATTTTTCCGCATACGGACGGCCGCGTCGTACAGGCCAGCTGCGCGACATGCGGATTTCTTCGATCCTGCCGTCCTTCGTCTTGATCTTCGCGATAACGTCCTTGATGGTCGCCGTACCGTCGAAGATCCATTCGACAGTTCCTTCGATTCTCGGCGGCACCATAATCTTCTGCATGACGGCTTCAGTTTCCTGAACCGTACCGAGAACATCTCCTCCGGTAACCTTTTCGCCGGAGCGGGCGACTGCCTTGAAGTTCCATTCCTTTTTCGGGTCGAGCTTTAATACTTCGACACCGCGGGTGATTCTGTCCCCCGCAGCTTTGTAGATATTCGTCAGCGGGCGCTGGATTCCGTCATAAATCCCGCCGATAAGGCCGGGGCCGAGTTCGACCGAGAGCGGTTCACCCGTCGAATAGACGGGGTCGCCGGGTCCCAGTCCGGCTGTTTCCTCGTAAACCTGGATCGAGGCTTTATCGTCTCTCAGTTCGATAACTTCGCCGATCAGCTGGTCTCTGCCGACGCGGACGACGTCGAACATCTGAATGTCCGGCATCCCTTCCGCGACGATCAGCGGTCCCGCGACCTTGACGATCGTACCCTTAATTATTTTCTCATCTCTGGGCTGAGTCATTCGATCATCCCTTCCGTACTTATTTCAGGCGCATCCGCCTGATGCTTATTCAAATATGTCGGTACCGACCGCTTTTTCGACGTTCGCCCGAATTCCCTTCATACCCAGTCCTTTCGAACCGGATTTGTCAGGAATCGGGATAATCGCCGGATAAGGCTCGGATTTGAAATGTGCGATCGTTTCAGGTATCTTTTCCGCAGCACTTTCGGTGATGTAAATCACCGGGACTTCGTCTCTCGCGAGCTGCTTGACCGCTTTTTCGATCTCGTCTTTTTTGTCTGCATAGCGGGTGATGAAACCCAGCGCCTTGAAAATCATGACGGAGTCTCGTTCACCGACGACAGACAGTTTGTTTTTATTGCTCATCGTTCACCTCAGTCCGGAAGCAGTTCAGACAGCGGAAGCTGTCTTCCCGAGCGCTTTCCGGCGAACAGGATGCGCAGCGTGCGGGCTTCGAGTTCTTTACGGACGACGTAGTTCGCGATCGGTCCGATCCCGAACGGGTCCGTATACTCTTCGTGAACGATCAGATATTCCTGCTTGCTCAGCCTTGCGGTCAGCGCCGGTACGTCGTGATCTCTGACGAACTCTCTGAGAGCCCCCTTCAGAAAATACGCATAGGCTCCGGCTCCGAGTACCTCCGGCAGATCCTCTTCCTGCGCTTCAAGTCCCTTGACGAGCGATTCGACCGGAATATCGCCGTCCGCCACGATCAGCGGCAGCAGCTGTTTTTCCTCCCATCCCAGGCTTCTGAGCCTGAGCACGGTAATCACGTTCGTAAAGTCGGCTTTCGCGGTGAAATACCGCTTGAGCAGCGCATTCGACGTCTTCTTGTTCGAAAGGACGGAGTCAATCTGCTGATAGACCGAATCGTCAATGAGCGCCGAAAGCTCTCTCGGAGGCATATCGGGTGAAAACTTCCCGATGGCTTCTCTGAGCTTCTCCGGAAACGGATCGAAGCTGTCCTTCTCGAAGCATTCGAGAAGCACCGGCAGCGGTACGCTTCCGCCCTCGAGCAGCAGATTGTTCACTTCTTCATCTTCGAGCATGCCCTTGAGCACAGCCTTGACGTTGTGAGCGTCTGTCTCGAGCAGCATCAGATCCGTCAGATTTCTGTCGGGCGATATCTCGCGTATCAGTTCGCGCGCCTGAGCGACATTCGCCTGAGTAAGCGAATCGATATCGTTCTGATTCTTCGCTTTCTGGCCGTAGCCCATTTCGTGAAGGAGCCGGTAAGATTCGTCGAGGCCCGCTTCCCAGAGCCTGTTCCACTGAGTCTGGTCGAGCAGCGTGTCCTCGGATACCTTGATCCGGCTTACCGCATAAGGATAACTGCATTCAGACAAATCACACCTCCGGCTTTTTCGAAGCGAACAGGATGTTTGTCACGTCCCATTCGATCGGTCTGCGCGCGTTTTCGATCAGAACCTCGAACGAACCGTTTACGTCGGAGTCTTTTCCCAGGAGCATGACGCCCTGACGGAAGCCCGCCGGCTTCGGATCGAGTTCGAGCGGAGTCAGATGTCCCTGTTCCGCGAGCTTAGCGTTAAGCTGGTCGAGGAACGGACCTTTTCCCATAAAATTCTTTGTGTAACGCGGAATATCGGCTTCCGGTACTTTTATGTACCGGGTTTCCGTTACAGTTCCCGCGAGTACGATCTCTGTGATCAGACGGGCCCATTCCTTATCGGGAAGATGTTCCATCTTTTCGTAGGCGGCGTCGAAAGCCTTATCCAGTACCACGCGTTTTTCGCGAAGCAGATCCTTGCGTTCGTCGAGACCCGCGGTAAGCTTGCCGCGTCTTTTCGTCTCTTCGACGTCCGCCTTATACTGCTTTTTGAGAGCGGAAAGTTTAGATTCGGTTTCTTTATGAATCTTCTTTATGCCTGCTTCCGCCTGTTCCTGCGCAGATTTTCGGATGGCCTCCGCTTCTGCCTGAGCGTTCTCAAGGATCTTGTTTACTATTTTGTCAGAAGCCATATCGTTCCCGCTTTCGTTTATACGCCGTAGATAAGCAGGATCGAGACAAGCAGTGCGAGGATCGCGTAGGTTTCAACCAGAGCGGTCATCGTGATCCCTTTTGCAGATGCTTCAGGATCCTTGCCGGTCATCTGGATCGCAGCGGCAGCCGTTCTGCCCTGATATATTCCCGAGAACAGGCCGACGATGCCGATCGGGCAGCCTGCGAGCAGATAGGAAAATCCCTGTTCGATTGTGAGATCCACCGCGCCTCCGCCGAGTACGCCGATCTGAACCATGATCAGAACCGCGGTAAGGAAGCCGTAAATCCCCTGGGTGCCCGGAAGCGCCTGAAGTACGAGAAGTTTACCGAACAGCTCCGGTTTTTCCGCCGCAACTCCTGCGGCCGACTGGCCTGCGACCTGTACGCCGTAAGCGGAACCGATCCCTGCGAATGTGGCTGCGATCGCCGCGCCTGCTATGGCATAAACTAAACCAACTGACATATTGTTCCTCCAGATTTTGTTTGCAAATTTTGTCTGCTTTTACCGGTTTAACGACTGTTAACCGGCGCTTATTTCTTTTTCTTCGGTTTTACTGAATCCGAGCCCTGCGGGTGATCCGCATCCAGAACATCGTAATACTGTTCGCTTACCGACAGAGGCGTGAACGCATAGCCTCCGCCTTCATAAAACTGATTGAAGAATTCGATGTATTCGAGACGGCTGTCATGAACGTATGCGGAGAGCGTGCTCATCGCAAGATTGAATACATGACCGACAATCAGAATCAGTACTGCCGCAAGATAGCCGAAGACATTCGTCGCGACCATGCCGGCCAGCAGGTTCATAACCAGACCGACGACCGATGTCGCCAGTGCCAGCGCCAGGATTCTCGAGTACGACAGAATATCGCTCAGGTAGCTCGTGATGTTGTACAGTCCGAGGAAACCGCCGATAATCTTGCCGAAAAAGCCTTTCTTTTCACGGCCCGCCGTACACAGGATCACCAGCGCTCCGGCAATCGCCATCCATTTCCCGATCGTGGCGGTCGAAGAAATGAACATGAGCCCGATACCCGTGATCAGAACCATCCAGCTCACCTGATCGCATATCGCGTCCATTGTTCTGCCTGCACGGACCTGCTCCGCAATCTTGATGGACATCCCAGAGAAAATCTGAAGAACGCCTACAACCATAACGAAGATGAGCATGACCATCGGCTGTTCGTACGGCGAAAACAAGATCGGATTCCATGTTTCACCGAAATACGAGCCGAACATGATGCCCCAGAAAATCGACATATAGCTCGAATAGTACAGGACGTTAATGAGCTTTCGGAAGCTTCCCTGCGGCTGACGGAATTTTCTGAACATCCAGAACAGAATAACCGAGACGGCGCCGTATCCGACGTCCCCGATCATCATACCGAAGATGATCCAGTACCATGGCCCTGCCACTGGAGCCGGATCGATGGAACCGGGCTTCGGAAGCGAGAACATGTCTGTGATCGTTTCGAACTGTGCGAGGAACTTGGAGTTCTGCGTTACGCTTGGCGGCGCTTCGCCCTCCGGAGGATCGACGAGAGTCAGATCGTAAACCTCCGTGACCCGTTCGATATCCTCTTTCAGACGTTCCTGACGGTCCTCACGGATCCAGCCGGTAATCTTCATCGTTTCCACAGTTCCTGAATACGGAACCGTTTCGCGGGATTCGCGGGTCACGAGCTGCTGGATAAGCAGTTCGAGATCGTCCCGGTCGCCGGAGAGACCTTCAAGACGCGTATGAAGCGTCGCGAGTTCCTTTTCTGCTCCGGAAATCACCGTTTCGTTCGCTGCAAACACTTCTCTGGGCGTCAGTTCCGTCTGAGGAGCGGCCGATTCGTTAAAGCCGAGCTCTTTCGCCTGTGCGGCGACTTCCTCGGCTTCCGGCGCGTAGATCATCAGGACCGAAGCTCTGCCTTCAGGACCGGTTCCGAACAGGTGAAGCTCCGCATCGTTTTCAGCTATGTAGGACTGAACCGGCTGCACCACATTTTCAGGGATAAAGCCTGTCAGAATCTTCACGTACCTGCCGGAAACCAGTTCGGATGTCGGGATCGTCAGGTCAAGCCAGGGTTCGAGGGCGTCGTTCTGCGATTCTGCGGTTGAAATCCGAGTGCTGCAGTACGTGATGCTCTCGGAGATCGCGTTCATGTCGTCCGCAATCTGTTTTCCCCGTTCGTTCGCTTCCATGAACCGCTTGTACTCGATTTTAGGACGATCGACAAAAAATCCGTTCTTTTTGACGACGCTGTCCATCAGTTTGAGCATGGACTGAGCCTGTTCGCGTTGAAGCCTGTCGGTATCCGCAATCTGCGGATTTTCCTGATCCTCATCCTCCGGTGCGATGATCATGAGCTGTCCGCCTCGCTGGAGCGATTCGAGCATCTCGCGCTTATCCTCTTTCAGGAAAATAAGCGTGACCTTTTTCATCGGTATCAGCATTATCCGATCACCTTTCCGATGATGTAGTCTGCTGCCTCAGGAACATTCTTTTCCGCCTGTTCCGCGGCTTCTCGATTCTCTCTCTGCCGGGCCTTCAGATAATCGCGGACTTCCTTATCAGTTTCTTCCTGAACCTGAGCCAGCTTGTCTGCGTAATCGTTCTTGGCCGCTTCGATCTTCTTTTCACTTTCCGTGCGCGCTTTCGCTTCCGCTTCGTTCAGAGTATCTCTGGCCTTAAGCTTCGCTTCGCTCTTAATCTTTTCAGCCTGCGCTTCGGCTTCGTGAATCGAATCAAGAATTGACATCTTCTCACCACCTTTACTAAGAAATTGATGAATCCTCAGTTTTCATCCGGCCTTTTCGATAGTCCGGAAACGCCTTATGTAAACCTATAAATATTCTATACAATTTTGCGAAAAAAATCCCAAAAACTTTTAAAGTTTTTGGGATGTTAGTGATAAATTATTGTTATTTATCGTAATTAAGTCTTATAACCCGTGTTTACTGGCTTATACGGCGAAACTTTGCAAAACTTTTCTCAATATCGCGACTGCTTCGTCGATCTCTTCGTTCTCAACGGTAAGCGCCGGTACAAAACGGATCGTATTTTTCTGCGCCGCGACGAGCAGCAGACCGTTATCCATCGCCCGGTTGACGAATTCGCCGGTCGGAACCGTGATCTGAAGACCGCAGATCAGACCGAGTCCTCTGACGTCTTCGACAAGCTCCGGAAATTCCTTCTGGAGATCCCTTAGTCCGTCCATAAGCCGGTTTCCCTTGTCTTCCACCGACTTCAGGAATTCGGGTGTCGCTGTCCTGCTCAGGACGTAGGCAGATACCGCGCACGCCAGTGCATTTCCGCCGAAGGTGGAACCGTGAGTTCCCGGCGTGAAGTCCTTCGCGATCTCTTCAGTCGCAAGACATGCGCCGATCGGGAAGCCGGCGCCGATGCCCTTTGCCATACAGACAATATCGCCCTTGACGCCGTAATTATGAGCCGCGAGGAATTTACCCGTACGGCCCGCGCCGCACTGGACTTCGTCGAAGATCAGGATGATGTTTTCGCGGTCGCACAGATCCCGGACCTTCTTCAGATATTCCGGATCCGCCGGTACGATGCCGCCTTCACCCTGTACGGGTTCTAAGAGAATCGCGCAGGTTTTCGGAGAGACAAGCGCTTCAAGGGCGTCGTAGTCGTTAAAGTCCACATATTTGACGTCCGGCAGCATCGGCTGCAGGTTTTCATGATAGTGTTCCTGTCCGGTCACTGTAATCGCCGCGTAGGTTCTCCCGTGGAACGAGTCGTTCATCGAGATAATTTCGGTCGCTTCCGGACTCTTGTGAAGCTTCGCGCTGATGCGGGCGAGCTTTAAAGCCGCTTCCACCGCTTCCGCTCCGGAGTTTCCGAAGAAGACCTGGTCCATTCCCGTAGCTTCTGTCAGACGCCTGGCCGCTTCCGCCAGCGGTTCTGTCCAGTACAGGTTCGAGACGTGCATGAGCTTCGCGCACTGGTCCGCGATCGTCTTGTTTATTCCGGGATCCGCGTAGCCGAGGGCATTAACCGAGATACCCGCGACGAAATCGAGATATTCGTATCCTTCTTTATCGTAAAGTCTGCTTCCCTTCCCATGATCGAGAACGATCGGGTAACGGTTGTAGACGTGCAT
>ERZ1645187.2859-NODE-2859-length-14934-cov-8.468445_pt1 | contig 14934 bp, 14 predicted proteins | sample MGYA00575352_ERZ1645187 | MGnify/ENA primary metagenome ERZ1645187 (study PRJEB40837, sample SAMN11349314) | freshwater sediment metagenome | isolation source: river sediment | host: Sediment | place: India: Wazaribad , New Delhi | collected 2017-02-21 ...
GTCCTGCTGGGGCAGCATTCCGTACCGGGGCGCGCGACCGTGCTGTTCTGTGCTGAGATCGAGTCAGGGGTCATGCGCCAGCATTTCCCAGGTGACACAACAGGGGCTCAACCATGAAGGACTTTTGTTATCGGCTAACGGTCATCGCTTCCGTTGCACTCGTCATGACCGCAGCCGGCTGTGCATACCTTCGGGAAGGTGGGGGGACCCACCAGAAAAGCAGTGTCGTGGAATACCTCTATCCCACGACCCAAGTGGTCGAGCGCCCGACGATCCCTCGCCTGTCGCTGCCGTTGCGCGCGGGAGTGGCGTTCGTACCTGGATCCGGGCCCAGCAAGCTGAGCGAAAAGGACAAGATGGATCTCATGGCTCGCATCGCGGCGGAGTTCCGCACGCTACCGTTCCTCAAGGACATCGAGCTCGTCCCATCTACCTATCTTACGCCCGGCGGCGGTTTTACCAATCTGGACCAGATCCGAACCATGTACGGCATTGACGTCATCGCCCTGCTCGCTTACGACCAGGTGCAGCATACCGACGAGGGACTGCTTTCCCTGTTGTATTGGACGCTTGTGGGCGCTTACCTGATCGAGGGCGAAAAAAACGACACGATCACAATGATGGATGCGACGGTGTATGACATTGCGAGCCGGAAGATGTTGTTCCGCGCTCCCGGAACGAGTCAAATCAAGGGATCGGCAACTCCGATCAATCTCTCGGAGCAGCTGCGGGGTGATTCTTTGGAGGGGTTCCGGAACGCATCGGAAGATCTTATTGTAAACCTGCAGGCGCAGTTGGAACTCTTCAAGGCCAAGGTCAAGGAGATGCCGCAGGAATACACGGTGGTGCATAGACCCGGTTACACGGGCGGTGGAAGCACAGGCGCTACATTCGGCATCCTGCTGGCCACCGCAGCCGGTCTTGCATTGTGGCGCACCAGAAAAGGTTAAGACCGCCCGTGCCTTGGGCGACCCTTCTCGTCGCGTGCGTCTCCGTCGCGGCGTTTTTCTCACCGCGTTGGTCGGAATTGCTGGTGTACGACCGGCAAGCGGTCTTGAACGCAGAACTGTGGCGTCTGGCAACCGCCTCTCTTGTCCACTTTTCCGGGAGCCACCTCTTCTGGAATCTGTTGGTCTTTGCGGTGGCGGGGCTGTCGGTCGAAACAGAGGATCGGAAGGGCTTTCTGGCGGTGTGCGCTCTCGCCGCGCTCTTACCCAGCATCACATACGTGGCGGCGTGCCCGGAGGTCGCTCGCTATGGTGGGCTTTCTGGACTCTCGACTGGGGCGATGGCTTATCTCTGTCTGCACAGACTCCGCGACGGCGGCTCGAATGGCGCCATCTGGCTATCGCTCCTCGCGCTGATCGGCGTCAAGGCCATCTTTGAGATCGCTGCCGGCACCACCCTCTTCGTTTCGCTCGGCGAAGAGCCGTTCCGTGTCCTGCCGTCTGTGCACGTTATGGGATTTGGCGGCGCCCTTTGTGCGACGCTATGGGCCCACAGCCGGCGCGTCCCGCGTCGGACCGCTGAGCGTGCTCCACGCACCGCACGCCACAGGGCGCCTTTGCTGTGGCGATGTTCCTCGTTGTAGCAGTGCACGAAGCGCGCGACCCAGGCGCTGATCTCCGGCTACATGGGTTCGAATACCAGCTTCGACGATGCGAGCTGCGAGTTCGCAGTGGAGTACAGTGACCAGAATCAGCGCGACTACCGGGCCTTCGTGAAGGCAGTCAGAGGAGGGAGACTGGAGGCGGTCGTCGAGGCGGCGTAGCTCGTATTAGACAATGAGCAACGCCTGCATGCAGCGCTCGGCTACAGGGGGCGGGCGCTATGGCACCGTGGGGACCCTCAGGCACGGCGGGTGAGCGTGCCCAGAAGCTGAGCTCGGCCAGGGCGCTGGCGAGTCGTGCGACGCGCGGCGGGGGCGTCAGAGCCCTCCGCCCCACCGGTACTGCCAGGCGATGCCGTAGAGGTCGTAGCTATTGCCGGTGCGGGCGGAGACGCCGTTACTCGCGTAGAGCTTCACGGAGTGGTGGGCGTCGAGGGGAAAGGCCAGCGTGCCGCCCACCCGCCAGTTCCGCTGCAGGTCGTCGTTGAGGTCGCCGTTGACCGTGGTGCGGCCGCCCGTGAAGTAGGTCCCGTCCAGGGATGCCCAGACGCCGGAGGCCAGGTTGTAGATGGCGTGCGCGCCAAAGGAGTGCAGCGGGTCCTGTGAGCGCCTCTTGCCGTTGTAGAAGTCGTCGTTGTCGGTAAAGAATGTCGTGCCGGCCTTCAACTCCAGGGTCCACGCGCCCAGCGCCTTCGAGATCCCGACCTCCGGCTTGAACGACCAGCGGTTGCTGCCAAGGTTGACGAGCTTGGTCTCGTCGTACTGCCCCGCGGGCGCGGACACCTGCAGGCTGGCGCCCACGATCAGGTCCTGCTTGTAGCGCTGGAACTCCGGGAGTGTCAACGCCGGCGCCCCGTGGAAATTCACCGACAGTCGGAACAGCGGGTCGGCGAGGCCGTCGATCTCTCGTTCCATACGGGCGCCCTGGTAATCCGCCGAGCCCGAGAGCCAGCTGTACGGCACGATGACGTCGAACTTGCCCGACATGCCCCAGAGGTCCACTGCCCTCACGTACGCGAGGACGAGGCTGGAGGTGGTGAGGTCGGGATCAGACAGCGGCAGGGCGGTATCGAAGGACGCGCCGCCGTGGGTGTAGGCGTAGCCCGCGACGAGGAAGTTCACGCCCACGGGGCTGTTGGAGTAGGCCCGTGGCTCGATGCTCTGGGCGCGGGCGACAGACCCGGTAGCTGCGAGCCACGATGCGACCATGGCAGGCAAGACGTAGCGGGCGGAACCCATGCGGTCGGTCTTCACGTCAGCGCGGCAGCCGGCGCGCGGGCGAGCGCGGGACTTCTATCCCCTGCGCCCTTGGGGCCTCTCGCCCGCCCCCGAGGAGGGGCGTCGGGCAGGCCATCGTCCTTGCCGAATCGCCATGTGGGTGCCCTCCGTACACGCGGCCGTGACCGCACGAGCCCGATCCGCGGTGGACCCCTCGGCCGCAGGACCCGGCGGACATCGTACACGACATACCCCGCTTTAGCCCCCCTTGGGCGCGCTTGCGGTGAACGCAGCCTGCCCTGGCCCTCGAGGGGCCGGAGCGGCTCGACCCCCGCGGCTCGCACGCGGCGCACTCGGAAAAATACGGGGGCGGGGCGTCGCGAGGTCGGGCACAATGCTTTGGACACTGGCCTGAGTTCGAGGAGCAAGAGACCGATGCCACGAAGCGACGCCGTTGCCTTCGCCGTTGCCCTGGCTCTGACTGCGCCGCTCGCCGCTCGAGCGGAACCGCCAGCTGCCCCTTCTTCCGAGTTGCCGGCCGCGGCGGTCGCCGGGGTGACGACCGTGACCGCCACGGTGGACGCGGTCAACCTCGACACGCGCGAGGTCACGCTGAAGGGCGAGGGTGGCAACCTCGTGAAGCTGACGGTGGGCGAGGAGGCACGCAATCTGCCACAGTTGAAGGTCGGCGACGTGGTGACCTTCGAGTACTACGAGCTGCTTGCCGTGGCACTGGAGCCGACCACCAGCGTGATTCGCGAGCGGGTCGAGCGGGAGGAGGTGGGGCGGGCGCCGCTCGGTGCCAAGCCGGCCGGCCAGGTGGAGAAGACGGTGGACGTCATCGGCACCGTCTCCGCCATCGACGCGAAGGGCCGCGCCGTCACGCTGCGGGGTCCCGAGCGCAGCCTGATCCTGAACGTCGCCAAGGACGTTGACCTTTCGCAGATCAAGGTCGGTCAGACCGTTCGTGCAAGATACATCGAGGGCTTCGCGGTCTCCGCCGCCGCTCCGGCGAAGAAGTAGGGCTTGCCGGCGCGTCCCGGCGGCAGCGTTCACGAAATGACGGGCGCACGAATTCGAGCACGAGCGTTGGGGAGGTGACTGGAATGGCCAGAGCAACGGGTTACCTGCGCGGGTCGCGCGTCGGTCTCTCGCTGACGGTGGGGTTGACCCTGCTTGCGATGGGTGCCGCAGCAGGTGCGCAGACCGCGACTGTTACGCCGACGAAGGGTCAGTCGCCGCAGCAGGTCGAAGCGGACAAGCAGCAGTGCTACGGCGCCGCCGTGCAGAGCTCGGGCTATGACCCGGCCGCGAGCCAGGCGGCGCAGCCCGCCGCCGGGGGGCGGGCACGGGGAGCGGCGACAGGCGCGGCGGCAGGGGCCGCTGCCGCCGAGGTGCGAGGTCGGCAGTACGAGGCCTACGACAAGGTCGACGACGACGTGAAGCAGGAGTACCGCCAGAACGATGCGAAGTCTGCGGCTGCCGCGGGTGCGGTGGTCGGTGGCAGCGCGCAACGCCGGGACCGTCGTCAGGCCGCAGCCCAGACGTCCGCCGGCTCACAGGCCTTTGACAGCGCCTATCGCTCCTGCCTGACGGCGCGCGGGTATACCGTCCAGTAGCCCCTGGCTTCTGGACCGCTCCGGGTCGGTAGCCCCCGCTTTCGGGCGGGGGCTACGGGCGGGCCTTCTCGGCCATTCTCCTCGCCGTCGGCACGGCGTGCGCGAAGAAGCGCTTGAGTCCCGGGCACAGGTAGTTCAGGCCCGGCTCGCCGTCGGGCGTGCGCAATAGCCGGTTCTTCGGACACTCACCCCAGCAGTCGGAGAGAAAATCGCAGCGCCTGCAGTACGCGGGAAGCACGTCGGACTTCGCATACCCGAACCTGACCTGTTCGGGCGAGAACACCATGTCGCCGAGCGAGCGCTCGCTGATGTTGCCCAGGCCGTACGCCGGATAGACGTAGTGGTCGCAGGCATACACGCTGCCGTCGTGCTCGATGGCCACAGCCTTTCCGCAGAACTCGCTGTAGATGCAGATCTGCGACGGCACACCCATGTGCTGCGCGACCAGGGTCTCGCAGAAGTTGACCAGCACCTTGCCCACGTCCCGGGCAAGCCACTCGTCCCAGACCCGGGATAGGAAGTGGCCGTACTCCTCTGCATCGACGGACCAGGGGGTGACGACCGAGTCCGGGTGGTCCGGCTTCGCCTGGGGGGTGCCCACGCCGGGCAGGCGTTGCGGGTCCCAGTTCTGGGGCGGGGTGGTCTCGAAACCCCTGAACTCGACGATCGGAATGAATTGCAGATAGGAGGCGCCCAGCTCGCGCCGCAGGAAGCGGTACACGTCGAGCGGCCGCGAGGCGTTGAAGCGGTGCACGCAGGTCAGCGTGTTGAAGCGGACACCGTGACGCTGCAGCATCCTGGCCGCGGCGTACACTGCGTCGAAGGTCGGGGCGCCGCGCTTGGTCACGCGGTAGTGGTCGTGAACGTCGCGCGGGCCGTCGATCGAGAGGCCGACCAGGAAACGGTTCTCCTTGAGAAACTCGGCCCAGTCCTCGTCGAGCAGCGTGCCGTTCGTCTGCAGGTCGTTCTGGATCCGCTGCCCGGGCTTCGCATACCTTTTCTGCAAGGTCACGACCTTGCGAAAGAACTCGAGGCCGAGCAGCGTGGGCTCCCCCCCCTGCCACGAGAACACCACCTCGTCCCCGGTCACGCCCTGGATATAGTCCCGGACGAAGCGCTCGAGCACTTCGTCGCCCATGTGCCCACCGCCAGGCCCGCCGGGCAGCGTCTCCTTGCTCAGATAGAAGCAGTAAGCGCAGTCGAGATTGCAGGCCGAGCCCGCCGGCTTGGCCATGACGTGGAAACGCCGTACCGCCCGGTCCCCGAGCCACTGGGGAATATGGTACTTGTCAGGCGTAAGCCGGTCAGAGCCGGGCACCGTCGCGAACCTCGACCGTGACCTTCGGTATGCGCCCGGTGAATCGGGACTTGCCTTCTGCGCCGACTGCCTCGACCACCGGTGTGCCGAGGTCGACCCCGACATCGGCCGACTCGTCCGCCGAAAATATCATGGCCTGCGTGTGCTGGATGCGCCCCTCCGCGACCTTCTCGCCATTGACGAACAGCCTGCCGGTGCCGCCCTTGCCCAGCCCGCCTCCGTCGTAATCGAAGTCAAAGCGGATCGTCGCCTTGCCGGGAGCCAGGGGCCTGGCGGCCACGATGGAATCGCGCGCCATGCCGAGGAAGTTGTAGTCGTACGCGGGTACGCCGTCCTTCACGTAAAGCGACCACCCACCGAAGCGTCCACCCTGCGCGATGATCGTGCCGTTCGCGCCGCCTGCCGGCACCTCGATGTCAGCGGTGATGGTCTTGGACTTGTTCTTCACGTTGAGGAAGACGTTCTCCATCATGCCGGTCATGCCCTCGGCCAGCGTCAGCGACGTCCGTCCCGACATCAGGTCGGGGCGACCGACCGCCTCGGCCAGGGCGCGCTCGAACACTCGGTCATCGATCGGCAGCACATGGTGCTTCTCCGCTTCCTGCATGAAAAGAACCTGCATTTCCGCCAGCTTCGTCGGGTTCTTCGCGGCCAGATCGTCGGCCAGGCTGAAGTCCGAGCGTACATCGTACAGCTCCCAGACATCGTCCTTGAGCGGGCGGCGCGGATTGAGCTCCCACGGCGCCCTGTGGATGGTGCGCGCCAACCAGCCATCGTGGTAGATGGCGCGGTTGCCGGCGATCTCGAAATACTGCGTGGTGTGCCGATCTCTGGCGTTGGCGTCATGGAACGTATACGCCATGCTCACGCCCTCGATCGGGATCTGCGGCGTACCATTGACCACCCGGGGCTCCGGAAGACCCGCCGCTTCCAGGATGGTCGGCGCCAGGTCGATCACATGGCTGAACTGGGTGCGGATCTCGTTCTTCGCCGCGATCCCCTGAGGCCAGTGCACCACCACGCCGTTGCGGGTGCCGCCGAAGTCCGAGGCCATCTGTTTCATCCAGCCGAACGGTGCGTTCAGGGCCACCGACCAGCCGGCGGCCATGTGCGGGTAGGTTTCCGGACTGCCCCACTTGTCGATCAACTTCAACAGGTCGGGCACATTCTCCTGCACCCCGTTGAAGTAGGTGTACTCGTTGAACATGCCATTCTCACCACCCTCGCCGCTCGCGCCGTTGTCGCCGGCGATGTAGAAGACGAGCGTATTGTGGGCCTGTCCGGTGCCCGCGACGGCTTTGAGCAGCCGACCGATCTCGTGATCGGTGTAATCGAGAAAAGCCGCGAATACTTCGGCCTGCCGGGCGAACAAGCGCTTCTCGTCCTCTGAGAGCTTGTCCCAGTCCTTGATCGCCGGCGGCTTTGGCGCCAGCTTCGTACCGGGTGGAACAACGCCCATCTTGACCTGGCGGGCCAGCGTCTGTTCGCGGATCCTGTCCCAGCCCTGGTCGAACTTACCCTTCCAGCGGGCAATCCATTCCTCGGGCACATGATGGGGCGCATGGGTGGCGCCCGGCGCGAAGTAGACGAAGAAAGGCTTGTCGGGCGTCATCGCCTTCTGGTATCCGATCCAGGCCACCGCCTTGTCCGTCATGTCGGTCATGAAGTGGTAGTTCGGGTCGTGCGGCAACTCGACGGAAGCGACGCCGTCGAAAAGGCTGGGTACCCATTGGTTCGTTTCGCCGCCGATGAAGCCGTAGAACTTGTCGAAGCCCTGGCGGGTCGGCCACCGGTCGAACGGGCCGGAGACGCTCGTCTCCCACGTGGCCGTCTCGTGCCACTTGCCAAACGCCGCCGTGCTGTAGCCGTTCAGGCGCAGCGTCTCCGCCAGGGGGGCCGTGGCGTTCGGTATCTGCCCCGTGGCACCGGGAAGCGAGGTCGCCATCTCGGTGATGAAGCCCATGTTCACCGTGTGATGGTTGCGACCCGACTTGATCGCCGCCCGCGTCGGTGAGCTCAGCGCCGTGGTGTGGAAGTTGGTGTAGCGCAGGCCGTTCTCGGCAAGCCCGTCCAGCGTCGGGGTCTGGATCGGGCCCCCGAAGGTGCTCGATGCGCCGAAGCCCAGGTCATCGATCAGCACAATGATGACGTTCGGTGCCCCGACGGGTGCCTTCACCTCGAAGTGAGGCGGTGGCTGCACGTTGCGCGCGTCGAGCTCACGATTGACCGGCCGCTCGGGCTCTGCTATCGGGAGCACTGTGCGGTCGAGCGGGTCCCTGGCATGCGCGGAGAGGTGGGTGCCAAGGCCCAGCGCGATCATGAGGGCGGCAGCGATCGGTGTCATCTGAGTCATGGGGGCAGTCTCCGTGGCTTGCTGAGCTCCTATGCTCGGTCGGGCGCTTGTCGCGCCGGGCCGAGCGCGGCTTTCATGAGACGCCGAGGACCAGGGCCCTCGGCCATCAGAACTTCCAGTTGAAGGTTGCGGCAAGGAAGAACATGCCGCTGCGCTCGAAGGCACCGTCGAGGTTGCCCCGTCCGCCGAGCCCTACCGGAAGCTGCGATTCTTTGTCCACGTCCAGGGTGCCTGCGTACGCGTACTCGCCAGAGACGCCCCAGCTAAAGGTCTTGCTCACGTCGTTCTGCACGCCGACACCGAAACGCCAGGCGGAGTTCGCGGGCAGCGCCGGCGATACGTCCCCGCGCTGCAACTCCGAGTCGTAGGCGACGCCAAAGCTGACGAGCCAGGGCTCGCTCACGCGGTACTGGGCACCCACCGCGGTGTGCCAAGTGTCCTTGAAGTCGAGGTCCAAGGTCGTGCTGGTCGGGTTGGTGGTGTCCGAGATCCCGATCTCCACCCGCCCGAATTTCGACCAGTCCTGCCAGCCGGCGCTGCCGAGGAGCGCCCAGCGATCATCCATCTGGTGGTAGAAGCTCCCCATCACGCCCTGGGGTACCCGCATGCCCAGGTCGAGCTGTGCACCGAGCAGCCCGCGGCTCCCCAGGACCGTCTCCAGACCCGGAGCAAGGCCCGAGAACCTGGTCTCGGAGCGGAAGTTGAGCACGATCTGGGAGTTGTAGACCAGGCCAAAGCGAGTGCCCGCATCAACCTCGTAGAGCAGTCCCAGGTTGACGCCCCAGCCCCAGTCATGGTCGTCGACCTTCAATTGCCCGTCCGCCGTGCTCAGCGGGTTGTTGATGGCGACCTTCTCCTCCAGCATGCCGTACATGGCGTTGAGGGTCGCACCGACGGAGAGACGCTCGTTCACCCGGTAGGCGACCGACGGGAGCAGAGAGACGCCGAGCAGGGTAGCCTCCTGCACGTAGTATCGGCCGACCCAGTTGTGGTCATAGTCCAGCGCCATACCGAAGTTGCCCGCCAGGCCGAACCCGACGTTGAGGTCCGGCGACAGGCTATGGGTGAAGAAGGCGCTCCCGCCCGGAAACCAGCCGAGTAGCCCGCCGAGGCAAGCCCCACATCGGCCGTCCCGACCTCGTAGAGCAGGATCCCGCCCGCCGCTGCGGGCAGCGCGGGCACCAGACCGGCGACGATGACTGCGACGAAGCCCCCCCTTCGCGCCCACGCCCTCGTTCCGATCGAATCCGTCATCTCTTTGGACCTCCTCGTATCGGGCCTTGATCCCGGGCACAGGAATGCGTATCGCACCCTCTCGGTCGGCTTCGCCTCGCGACGCGCGAGACTCGCCCCGCCCGAGCGGCCGCGGCTCGCCCGACCGACGTGGGCATCGATCCCGCTCTCCTCGATGGTCCCGACAGTCTGATTGCTTTCGCCACAGGGGGCCGGCTGCTTCGCGTCTGTGTAGCCCGAACCGGCTGCCAGCACTTTGGCCTGCTGGTGGGCCAGCACGGCGGCCCCGCCTCGCTCGGCCCCCTCGGGCTGCTCATGATGCATTCGCCCGATGTGGGCACAGCCCTGTGGCATCTGGTTTCGCACCTGCACACTCACGACCGTGGCGGGATACCCACGTTGTCGGTCCGCGGCAAAGTAGTCGCCCTGCGGTCCGGACTGGACCGCGAGCAGGGTGCTGCTCGCCCACGGGCGCCCAGCCGACGTGCGGCCCTATGAACGCCACTTCCGGGCGCCCGTGCGCTTCGAGGCCAAGTCCAACGCTCTGGAGTTTCCTTCCCGATGGCTCTCACAACCGCTTCCGGGGGCCGACCCAGATCTTCGACGGCGCCTGCAGGAACAGATCGCGCACCTCGATTCCGTATACGGCGCGAGTCTTACTAGCCAGGTGAAACGCACGCTGCGGGCCACCGTCATCACCGGCAGATGCTCGGTGGAAGCCACTGCCCAGAAGCTCAACATGCATCGCCGCACGCTCAGCCGGCGGCTACGGTCCGAGGGCACCACGTTTGAGACCCTGCTCGACGAGGTGCGCTACGAGACCGCGCGCCAGTTCTTGGGGCATACCCAAATGCCGGTTCGCGCTGTTGCTCACATGCTCGCCTATGCCGACGCCGCCTTCACTCGTGCATTCCGCCGCTGGTCCGGAACCACTCCCGGTCGGTGGAGAGCCGCAAACGGCACGGCTACGAAATAGGCCAGTGGACTCACCGGGACTCACCCAGGCCAGGGCCTCGGGCTCGCCTGGCTCGGCGCCCTGGAAGGGCTCCCCGCGGCCCACGCCGGTCAGGGCCCCGCTGGCAAAGGGCTCGCGCGACCCCGGCCGGCGGTCGCCAGGGGCCGTTGAACGGCGGGTGCGCGAGGCCGGCCTCTCCGGGGTGCGCTTCCAGCAGGCCGATCTGTTGAACCTGCCCTTCGCCTCCGCGGGCCGGGTCTGCTGCAACCAAGGCCGCGTGGTGTCCCCGCCACCACACCCAGGCATCGGACCCAGACCGTCTGGTCTGTGTCAGCCCGATTTACACCCCGCCAGCGGGCTGGCCCGGGGGAAGCAATGATCACTTCCGACCCAGAGCAGTCGTTGACCGGCCGGTCTGCGGACGCCCGCTAACGACCAGGTAGGAGACGTCTGCGCTCGCCGCCGGTGGGCGACAGCTCACCCGCTTACCGAACAGCCCGAAGCGGTCCTCGTCTATACTTCGTGCGTCTTGTTGCTGGGGATATGCTGAGAATATGGGACATCCATATCCGGGTCATCTCGGACATCGCTATCCCTGACTTGATGGCGAGGTGGCGACGGAGACGGTGGTGAAATTCGAATGGGATATAAGAAAAGCTGCGATCAACGAGCAGAAGCACGGCGTCTCCTTCGTGGAAGCGTGCACTGTATTCAATGATGAGTTTGCATCCACCGTCCGTGACCCAGATCATTCAGAAGAAGAGGTGCGGTATCTCACTTTCGGTGTATCGGCTTCTGGTCGCTCCGTGGTTGTTTCTCACACAGATCGCGGAGATGCGATCCGAATAATTTCTGCCCGCACCATGACCCCTGGGGAGCGAAAAGCCTATGAAGAGCCATGAAGAAGACGATATGCGGCCCGAGTACCCCCCTGACTTGATAAAGTCGGGCGAGCGGGGGAAGTACGCAAAGCGGTATCGGGAGGGTTCGAATGTAGTGGTCATCGATTCGGATCTTACCGCTGCCTTCCCCAATGCGAAGGCCGTCAATGACGCGCTGCGCGAGTATTTGTCCGAGCGTCGCAGAGCAACATTGTGAAGAATGGCCCGACAGTAGCGCGCTGACGCGCAGCCTGCAGCGGTCTTACTACGCCTAGGGCGGTGACGTCCCCGGACGTGGTGTACGAAGGGCGGGCTGAGGGTCCGGCATGGTTGCCGGGTTGTTAGCCGGCCGGACCGCCGGAAGGGCGGCCATCGTGGGTCTTGGTTTAAGGTGGGGTTACCAGACCTGGCCCTGAACCGGAGAACACCACGATGACCAAGCCCAGCATTGCATTGACCGACCTTCTGGAAAAGGGGGCGGACGCTGACCTGCTGCGGGAGATGATCAGCCACATCGTCGAGCAGGTGATGCAGTTCGACGTGGAGAACCTGTGTGCCGCCGGCTATGGCCAGCGTACACCGGAGCGCCAGAACAGCCGTAACGGCTACCGGGAACGGCTGTGGGAGACCCGCGCAGGCTCGATCGCAGTGAAGATCCCGAAGCTGCGCACCGGGAGCTACTTCCCACCCTTTCTGGAGCCCCGTCGCACGGCCGAGAAGGCGCTGGCGGCGGTGGTCCAGGAGGCCTATGTGCAGGGGGTCTCGACGCGCTCGGTGGACGAGCTGGTCGCGACGCTCTCTGCCTGCGCGGGGCACGACTGGCAGCGCACGGGCTACGAGACCCTCGAGTCCTATGGCCAAGCCCAGTGCCGAAAGACCATGGGCGAGGCCTGCGAGGAACGCGAACCGTATGACCGCTACCAGCATAAGCTCAGGGAGTCTGAAAAGGGGGGACCTGACCGCTGAGTGAATCGCCTGAGATTTCCGAAGACGGGGAGGTCGGGCCCGCGCCTTGGCGGTGAAGAGGCAGAGCTGAGGGGAGGTCTGTCGGCTGAGGTTGGCGCCGTGAGGAACGGTGGCCCGGGCGAGAAGGGCGGGGCTGTGGCGGGAGGCGGCGCCGGTGGCGCCGTGGGAGTGGAGGGGACACCGTCGCTCCGGTTGCAGGCACCGAGGCAGGGGCGCTGCCCGGCCCCGGGGCGGTGGCGGGTCCCTCACGTCTGAAGTTCCCCGGTAGGATGTCCCCAGACGTAGCTCCTGGAGGAGGCACACGCATGAAGTCTTCCGGCTCCCTCGCCGGGCGCGCTCTGCTCGCGGTCGGATTGATGATCGGGTTCTACGGCCTGGCGATCGGCCTTGCCGGCGTGCTGCTCTTCCTGCCCTATGCCGAGCTGGTGTACGCACATCGGTTGCATCTGAACATTGCGATCTTCAGCCTGGTCGGCGCCGGCACGATCCTCTGGTCCATCGTGCCCCGGTGGGATCGCTTCGAGGCACCGGGGCCGCTGCTGGAGCCCACGCGCCACCCGAAGCTATTCGCCGAGATCGAGGGTGTCGCCCGGGCGACCGGGCAGGCGATGCCCGCCGAGGTGTTTCTGGTGGGCGACGTGAACGCCTGGGTCGCCCAGCGCGGTGGGGTCATGGGGCTCTTCAGCCAGCGGGTCATGGGGCTCGGCCTGCCGTTGCTCCAGGTGCTCTCGGTCTCGGAGCTGCGCGCGGTACTGGCGCACGAGTTCGGGCACTTTTACGGTGGCGACACCCGGCTCGGTCCCTGGGTGTACAAGACCCGGGCGGCCATCGGGCGCACGCTCGCTGGGCTCAGCGACTCCATTCTGCAGAAGCCGTTCCTCTGGTACGGGAAGCTCTTCCTGTGGACCTCGCAGGCGGTCTCGCGCCGGCAGGAGTTCAGCGCCGACGCGCTTGCCTCGCGGGTGGTCGGGGCGCGCCCGCTCGTCGAGGGCCTGAAGAAGGTGCAGACCGCCGCGCCCGCCTTTGACGCCTACTGGTCGCAGGAGGTCAGGCCGGTGCTGCAGGCGGGCTACCTGCCGCCCCTGGCCGATGGCTTCCGGCGCTTCGCCGCGCAGGAACGGATCGCGCAGGCCATGGAGGGGATGCTGGAGAAGAGCCTCGGGGAGGCGAAGACCGATCCCTACGACACCCACCCCACGCTGCCCGAGCGGATCGCGGCGGTCGCTGGGCTCCCGGCCGGTCCGGATCCGGCCGGCGAGCCGCGCGCGGTCTCGCTTCTCTCGGATCTCGGCGAGGTGGAGCGGCGCTGGCTCGCACAGGTTGCCGGGCCGGAGCAGGTCGAGAAGCTGCGCTCCGTCACGTGGGAGGACGCACTCGCCACCGCGTTCTTGCCCGGTTGGCGCGAGGCGGTGGCGAGCAATCGAGCAGCTCTGGAGGGGGCGACCGTGGGAGCCCTCGGTGAGGTCCTGGCCGAGGCGCCAGCGCGGCTTGGCCGCTTGTCCGAGCCGGCGGGGGAGGAGGAGAGCGCCGAGGCGGGCGCGGGACACCTGCGCTGGCTCCTCGCGGCGGCCGTGACTCTGGCGCTTGAGCGGGCGGGCTGGACGCTCGACGCCCCGCCGGGGGCACCGGTCACTGCACGCCGTGACGGAGCTGAGGTGTATCCCTTCGAGGTGGTCCAGGGACTTGCCAGCGGGCAACTTGCCGCGGAGGACTGGCGGGCGCGAGCGGCTCGGCTCGGAGTGGACGCCCTGCGCCTGGACGGATGAAGGCGTGTCGCTCGAGGCTCGGCGAGCCGATCAACTCGGAACGCGTGCCCGCGGACGCCTGCTCAGAACAGCAGCCGCGGAATGACGATGGCGGCGAGGATGAGCACCGCTGCCAGCACCAGCGCGCTCATGAGGAAGCGGTGGGGGACAAAGCGCCCGGGAGGGGGCACTGCCGCGCCCGTTCGAGCCCCGCGCACGACGGCTGCTGCCAGGAGACCGGCGAGGAGCCCGAAACTGGCCAGGAGGAGGCTGGCCGCGGTGTTGTCCCGGGCCAGTGCGGCGGCGCCTATCCCACAGGCGAGGGTGGCAAGTGCAAGCAGAGCCGCGACCAGGTAGGAAAGCATCACGACAAGCTCCCCAGTGGTGACCGGCCCAGAGGAACGCCATCACCGGGGCCGGACCCCTGACAGTATGCCCTTGCCGGTCGCGTGGCGGTACGCAGACGGCGTACCGCGGTGCGGTGGCTGAAACGCCCCTTCCGAGGCGCGCGGGCCATACCGTACGTTTCAGCCGCCGGCTCGCGCTCGGTGCACCGGCGGTCGTTGACCCACCGGCGTGGGTACCCGTCTACACTTTGGAGTGACCCTCGGGGACACTGCCACCATGCGCTCTCTCGTTGCTCGCGCGCTGGCCCGAAGGCTGCTCGCTTGCGCTGTCCTGCTTGTCGTCTCGGCGCTGGCGCCCGTGCTCGGCGCTGAAATGACGCTGCTCGGCCAGGTGATGGACAACAGGAGCGGTGGGCTGAGCGTTGAGGTCCGCGGCACCAGGGCTTATTACGGCCCCAGCATCGACCTCGTCTTCACGAACGAGACCGGTTCTGACTTCGTCGTTGAGGTTCCCGTGGGCATGTTGCTCGTACCGGCTGACCCAGCGGTGCAGACGATGGTGACGCTGGGCGGGGAACAGGTGACCGTGCCGCCCGGGTCCTCACGCCACCGGATCATCGCATTCTGCGGCGAAGAGCACCCGGATGGCCACCTCAAACTCCCCCACCTGTGGCCGGGTCAAACTCCCCC
>ERZ1645187.2863-NODE-2863-length-14924-cov-13.497949_pt1 | contig 14924 bp, 7 predicted proteins | sample MGYA00575352_ERZ1645187 | MGnify/ENA primary metagenome ERZ1645187 (study PRJEB40837, sample SAMN11349314) | freshwater sediment metagenome | isolation source: river sediment | host: Sediment | place: India: Wazaribad , New Delhi | collected 2017-02-21 ...
TTGCCCGGCCTACGACGCGCCGATCTGTTCGCTGTGCTGTTCGCTCGACGCGCGTTGCCGCGATCTGTGCAAGCCGGAGGGGCGGGTGTCGGCGCAGGCGCGCGGCGCGCTCGATGCGCTGTTGCCGCGGCGGCTGGCGTCGCGGATCAGTCCGCGGCTGGTCGAATACGTGGCGATCCTGTCGCTGATCACCGCGGCGATCGGCCTCGTGCTGCTGGTCATCCACTTCCAGTCGGGATCGCAGACGGCCGAGGTCGAGGCGGTGCTGACGCGGGCGCTGTGGGCGGCGTTCTTCGTGCTTCTGATCGTCGCCGGGGTGGTGGCGTGGTTCTTCGTGCTCGCCCACGAGAGCCGGCGGGTGGCGGAGGAGGAATCGGCGCGGCAGACCTCGGCGCTGCTCGACGAGATCGCGGCGCACGAGCGCACCGACGCCGAACTCCAGAAGGCCAAGGAGGCGGCGGAGGCGGCCAACACCGCCAAGAGCCGCTATCTGGTCGGCCTGTCGCACGAGCTGCGCACGCCGCTCAATGCGGTGATGGGTTATGCGCAGGTGTTGGAGCGCGATCCGGATCTGGGGGCGCAGCGGTCGCGTTCGGTCAAGGTGATCCGGCGCTCGGCCGAGCATCTCTCGGGGCTGATCGACGGGTTGCTCGACATTTCGAAGATCGAATCCGGTCGGTTGGAGCTGTCGCGCGACGAGTTCCGGTTCGGCGAGTTTCTCGACGGGCTGGTCGAGATGTTCCGGCCGCTCGCCGAGGCCAAGGGGCTGGCCTTCCGCTTCACCCGGCCGACCAGGCTGCCGGAGGTCGTTGCGACCGACGAGAAGCGGCTCAGGCAGGTTCTGACCAATCTCCTCACCAACGCCATCAAGTTCACCGAGCGGGGCGAGGTGCATCTCGACGTCGCCATGCGGCACGAGATCGCCACCTTCACGGTCACCGACACGGGCCGGGGCATTTCGGAGGCCGAGCTGCCGCGGATCTTCGAGCCGTTCGAGCGCGGCGAGGGGACGCGCGGGGCGCCGGGGCTGGGGCTGGGGCTGACCATCACCAAGATGCTGGCGACGCTGATGGGCGGCGACGTGCGGGTCGACAGCCGGGCCGGGGAGGGCAGCCGGTTCCGGGTGCGGATGCATCTCTCGGTGGTCAATCAGCCGACGGCGGTGCCGCCGACGATCTGGGGGCATCTGGGGCCGCGGCGCACGGTGATGGTGGTCGACGACAACGCCGAGCATCGCGATCTGGTGCGGGCGGTGCTGGAGCCGGTCGGTTTCTCGGTGCTCGAGGCGGCGGACGGGTCGTCGTGTCTGCGGCTCGCCGGCGAGATCCGCCCCGACCTCTTCCTCATCGACATCTCGATGCCGGGCATGGACGGCTGGACGCTGGCGCGGCGGCTGCGCGAGGCCGGGTTCCAGGCGGCGAAGATCGTCATCCTGTCGGCCAATGTCGGCGAGAGCCGGCCGCCGGAAGACGCGGTGGCGGCGCATGACGACGTCGTCGCCAAGCCGTTCGACATGCGGCGGCTGCTCGATCGCATTCAGGCGCTGCTCGGGCTCGAATGGAGCCATGTCGCGCCGAGCGGCGAGCCGGCGGTGGGGCCGCCGTGCGACGATCGGCCGACGGCGGCGGAGGCGGAGGAACTGCTGCAATGGGCGCGGATCGGCTATGTTCGCGGCGTCGCCTCGAAGCTCGCGGCGATCGCGGCGGCGATCGACGAGGCGGGCGGCTCGGTCGGGCCGCGGCTCACGGCGCTCGAGCGAGCGGCGAGCGACTTCGACATGCCGCGCCTGATCGCGCTTCTGGAGACCCGAGATGACCCCGCGCGACCCGACCGCGAGCCGTGACATCGTCCTGGTGGTCGACGACAACCCGGATACGCTCGGCTTCCTGACCGATGCCCTGGAGGCGGCCGGTGCGATGGTGCTGGTGGCGACCGGCGGCGAGCAGGCGCTGGCGATCGTCGAGCGGATCACCCCCGACGTGGTGCTGATGGATGCGGTGATGCCGGGGCTCGACGGGTTCGAGACCTGCCGGCGGCTGAAGCGGCTGTCGGCGACGGCCGATGTGCCGATCCTGTTCATGACCGGGCTCAGCGAGACCGAGCACATCGTCGAGGGGCTGGAGGCGGGCGGGGTCGACTACGTCACCAAGCCGATCGTGCTCGACGAGTTGACGGCGCGCATCCGGGTGCATCTGGCCAATGCGCGGCGGGAGCGCTCGGCGCGAGCGGCGCTCGACACCGCCGGGCGCTTCCTGCTGGCGACCGACGGCAGCGGGCGGATCGCCTGGGCGACGCCGCAGGCGGCGAAGCTGATCGGCGAGGTGGCGCCGTCGGCGACTTCGGTGGAACTGCCGGAGGCGGTCAGGGCGCGGGTCGCCGAGCAGGCGGCGGGCGGGCCCGAGGGGACGATCGCGATCGGCGAGGCGGAGGGGCGGCGGATCACGCTCTCCGGGCTCGGCCGGGCGGGCGAGGCGGAATGGCTGTGGCGGCTGACCGTCGATGCGGTCGGCGGCGAGGAGGCGATCTTCCGGCGACGGTTCCAACTGACCGGGCGCGAGGCGGAGGTGCTCCTGTGGATCGCGCGGGGCAAGTCGAACCGCGACATCGGCGACATCCTCGGCCTCAGCCCGCGCACGGTGAACAAGCACCTCGAGCAGGTCTACATGAAGCTCGGCGTCGAAAACCGCGCCTCCGCCGCCGTCCTCGCCCTCAAGGCGATCGAAGCGGGGTGAGGAGCGATCCCGGCGCGACGCGCCGGGGCGAAACGCTCCGGTGGAGCGTTTGGCGACGAACGCCCGGAGCGCGAGCGGAGGGCCGGGGCAGGAGCGATCCCGGCGCGACGCGCCGGGGCGAAACACTCCGGTGGAGCGTTTGGCGACGAACGCCCGAAGCGCGAGCGTAGGGCCGGGGCAGGAGCGATCCCCGGCTGGGGGCGGGGTGGTGAACGCCCGAGCCTTCGGGTCGGTGGGGTGTGCGCGTGGAGCCTTGCGGACGGGCTCAGCGCTCGCGGCCGGCGCGGTGCATCGAATCGAACAGGGGGCGCAGCAGGAAGGAGAGGGCGGTGCGGGCCTCGGTGCGCATGTGGGTTTCGACCGGCATGCCGGGGACGAGGCGCAGCCCGCCGAGGCGGTGCAGTTCGGCATCGGGAATGGTGATGCGCACGGCGTAGTATTGCGGTCCGCCTTCGCGGTCCTGCGACAGGCTGGCGCCGACGCGGGCGACGACGCCCTCGAGTTCCGGCGTGGTGCGCTGGTTGAAGGCGGTCAGGCGCAGGAAGGCGGTCTGGCCGATCGCGACCTGATCGATCTCGTTGGGGGCGATGCGGGCTTCGACGGCGAGGGCGTCGTCGACGGGCACGATCTCGGCCACCACCTCGCCGGCGGCGATGACGCCGTTGACGGTGTGGATGGTCATGGCGTGGACGATACCGGCGGTGGGGGCGCGGATTTCGACCATGGCGAGGCGGTCTTCGGCGGCGATGCGGCGTTCGCTCAGCTCGCCGATGCGGCTCTGGACCTCGCGCAGGTCGCGCAGCGCTTCGGTGCGGGTGTCCTGGTCGAGCTGGCCGATCTGCAGTTCGATCTCGGCGATCTTGCCGCGCGCCTGGGCGATGCCGGCGCGCAACTGGTCGGTTTCGCCGACCAGCCGGGCCTCGTCGCGCTGCAGGGCGTTGAGGCGGGTGATCGGCATCAGCTTCTTGGCGACGAGATCCTCGACACCCTTCTTCTCGAGGGCGATGTAGCCGAGTTCGCGCTTCTTGGCGGCGGTCTGGCCTTCGAGGCCGGCGATCTCCTCGCCGAGCTGGGTGATGCGCTCGCGCAGCTGCGCCTTCTGGCCGTCGCGGCCGGCGCGGCGGGATTCGAACAGCGTCGTCTCGCCGCCGACGATGTGGGCGACCTGCGGGTCGGTGCGGCGCTCGAGCAGGGAGGCGGGGAAGTCGATGGCGGCGCGGCCGTCGCGTTCGGCCTCGAGGCGGGCGCGGCGGCCTTCGGCCTCGTCGATCTGCTTGGCGAGGAGGTCGCGGTTGGCGAGATCGACGGTGTCGTTGAGCCGCGCCAGAGGGGCGCCGGCGGCGACGCTCATGCCGTCGTGGACGAAGATACGGTCGACGCGGCCGCCCCAGGGGTGCTGGACCTTGCGGACCTCGCCGTCGACGACGACCTTGCCGGAGGCGATCACCGCGCCGGTCAGGTCGGAAGTCGCCGCCCAGCCGCCGAAGCCGACGACCAGCAGGCCGACGACGCCGAGGGCGCGCAGCTGATCGCGGCGGATGCCCTCGAGGACGGCGTCGGAGCCGGGGCGGGTCAGATCGCCGAGGTTCTTGCGCAGGGCTTCGGCGAGGGTGCGGGCGATGCGCAGGGCGGCATCGGGCAGGCGCCGGAGCAGGAGGGTGCGGATCTCGTCGCGCGGCGGCAGGGCGAGGGCCATCAGTGCTTTCTCCCGTCGGGCGTCGGCCGCGCGGGGGCGGCGAGCGGCCGGGGCGGGGCAGGCGAGCGCGGCGCGGGCGCGGCGGCGGCCGGCGCCGGGGCGGGCGCCTGGATCGTCGCCTTGTTCAGCACCTCGTCCTTGGGACCGAAAGCCTGGAGACGGCCGTTGGCCATGACGGCGACGCGGTCGACGGCGGCGATGGCGCTGGGGCGATGGGCGACGACGACGACGATGCCGCGCCGCTCGCGCACGGCGCGGATGGCGCGGGTGAGGGCGGCGTCGCCGTCGGCATCGAGATTGGAATTGGGCTCGTCGAGAACGATGAGGAAGGGATCGCGGAAGAGGGCGCGAGCGAGGCCGATGCGCTGGCGTTGGCCGGCCGAGAGCATCGATCCGCTTTCGCCGATGCGGGTGTCGTAGCCCTGCGGCAGGGCGAGGACCAGTTCGTGCACGCCGGCGGCGCGCGCGGCGGCGACGGTCTCCTCGGGGGTGGCGGTTTCGTCGAAGCGGCCGATGTTCTGGGCGACGGTGCCGTCGAAGAGCTCGCAATCCTGCGGCAGGAAGCCGATGTGGCGGCCGAGGGCCTCGAAATCCCATTGGTCGAGGGCGGCGCCGTCGAGGCGAACCGAGCCGCGCGAGGGCTGCCAGACGCCGACCATGGCCCGCGCCAGACTGGACTTGCCGGCCGAGGAGGGGCCGATGATGCCGAGGCCGTCGCCGGCGCGGAGGGTCAGCGTGACGTCTTGGACGATCGGCGGGGAGCGCGGCGGGCCGGCCCAGACGTGATCGAGCGCCAGTTCGGCGACCGGCGGCGGCAGGGGCATCGGCGGTGGGGTCTCGGGCAGGCCACGGAAGGCGAGATCGAGGCGATCTCGGGCCTGTCGGGCGGCGGTCAGGTTCTTCCAGTTGGCGATCGCGGCGTCGATCGGGGCGAGGGCCCGGGTCGTGGCGATCGAGCCGGCGATGATGCTGCCGCCGGCGAGTTCGCCGCGGATCACCAGCCAGGCGCCGAGGCCGAGCGTCGCCGACTGCAACAGATAGCGCAGGCCGCGCGACAGGGCGGCGATCGCGGCGGTGCGGTCGTCGGCTTCCGAGCGGCGGGCGAGCGCGGTTTCGTTCATCGTCGCCCAGCGCTCGACGAAGCGGTTGGACATGCCCATCGCCCGCAGGGCCTCGGTGTTGCGGCGGGTCGATTCGGCGAGGGAGAAGCGTCGGGCGTGCTCGCCGGCGGCGGCGCGGGCCGGTTCCTGGGTGATGCGCTCGGACAGGACGGCGAGGCCGATCAGGATCAGTGCGCCGAGGGTGGCGAGCAGCGACAGCCACGGGCTGAGGAGGAAGGTGAAGATCAGGAAGATCGGCATCCACGGCAGGTCGACCAGGGCGCCGGGGCCGGCGCTCGACAGGAACGTGCGGATGGTGTCGAGGTCGCGCAACGGCATCATGCCGTCGCCGCCGGAGCGCAGTCGCAGCGGGATTTCGAGCACGGCGCGATAGGCACGGCGGCCGAGCAGGCCGTCGACGTGCAGACCGATGCGCTGGAGGATGCGGGTGCGCAGATATTCGAGGGTGCCCTGCGCCGCATAGGCGATGACGACGACGGTGGTCAGCGCGACCAGGGTCGGAACCGAGCGGGAGGCGAGGACGCGGTCGTAGACCTGCATCATGTAGAGCGAGCCGGTCAAGGCCAGCAGATTGATCACGCCGGAAATCAGCGCCAATCCGACGAAGACGCCGCGCAGGTCGAAGAGAATGCGATCGATGTCCGATGGTGGGCGAGAGGGCGAAGGATCGGACATCGAGATTCCGTGGCGCGGGTGTCTGGGGGTGGTCGATCGCCGCGCCGGCGAGACCGCGGTCTACTCGGAACGCAACCGAGGCCCCGACGGGGCCTCGGTCGATATCACGGCGCCGCGACGGATCAGACGAAGTCGGCGTGGAACACGAAGTGGTCCTGATGCTGGGACAGTTCGTCGATCGTCGTGCCCTTGAGGGTGATCGTGTCGGTCTTGGAGACGGCGATCACCACACTGCCCGAGACCTCGGTCATCGACAATTGGGCGAAGGAGTCGATCCCGGCGACGTCGATGGCGACGGTGTCGTCGCTCGCCGAGAAGTCGGTGACCGTATCGCGCCCGAAGCCGGTGGCGAAGACGAAGGTGTCGGCGCCGCCACCACCCGCCAGCGTGTCGGCGTCGGCGCCGCCGACGACGGTGTCGTTGCCGAGACCGCCGGCGAGGCGGTCGGCGCCGGCTTCGCCGAAGAGGAAGTTGTCGGCTTCGTTGCCGGTCAGCATGTTGGCGAGGTCGTTGCCACGAGCGGTGGCGTCGTCGCTGCCGATCAGGGTCAGGTTCTCGAAGGTGGAGCCGAGGGTCCACGAGATCGACGACTTGACCAGATCGACACCGCCGTCGGCCGCGCTCGATTCGACGACGGTGTCGCCGATGTCGTCGACAAGGTAGATGTCGTTGCCGGCTCCACCGATCATGACGTCGGCGCCGAGGCCGCCGTTGAGCGAGTCGTTGCCGGTACCACCGTTCAGGAGGTCGGCGCCGGCGCCACCGTCGAGGTTGTCGTTGCCGGTTCCGCCGGTCAGGATGTCGTCGCCGAGGCCACCGGCGAGACGGTCGTCGCCGTCACGGCCGTCGAGGACGTTGTCGCCGTCGTTGCCGGCGAGGCGGTTGGCGAGTTCGTTGCCGCGGCCGACGAGGTCGTCGGTGCCGGTCAGCGTCAGGTTCTCGACGCCGGTACCGAGGGTCCAGGAGATCGAGGACTTCACCAGATCGATGCCGCCCTCGACCGTGTTCGCCTCGACGACGGTGTCGCCGTAGTCGTCGACGAAATAGGTGTCGTTGCCGGTGTCGCCGGCCATCGCGTCGGCACCGAGGCCACCGTCGAGGAGGTCGTCGCCGGCGCCGCCGGAGAGCGCGTCGGTGCCGAGGCCGCCGGCGAGACGGTCGGCGCCGTCACCGCCGTCGAGGAGGTTGTCGGCGTCGTTGCCGGTGATGCGGTTGGCGAGTTCGTTGCCGTGACCAGCGACGGCGGTTCCGCCGAGGGTCAGGTTCTCGACGCCGGACGCCAGGGTCCAGGAGATCGACGACTTGACCAGATCGATGCCGCCGTCGGCGTCGTTCGCTTCGACGATCTGGTCGTCGGCGTCGACGACATAGACGTCGTTGCCGCTTCCGCCGGCCAACAGGTCGGCACCGGCCCCGCCCTCGAGGAGGTCGTCGCCGGCACCGCCGAAGAGGCTGTCAGCACCGAGGCCGCCGGACAGCTTGTCCTTGCCGTCACCGCCGTCGAGCAGATTGGCGCCGTCGTTGCCGGTGATGACGTTGTCGAGGCCATTGCCGCGGCCGGCGATGTCGGCCGCGCCGATCAGCGTCAGCTTTTCCACACCGGCGTCGAGCGTGTAGGACGCCGATGCCAGGACGGAGTCGAAGCCGCCGTCGACGTCGTTCGTCTCGACGATCCGGTCGGCGGAGTCGTCGACGACATAGGTGTCGTTGCCGGCGCCGCCGACCATCAGATCGGCACCCGCACCGCCTTCGAGGCGATCGTTGCCGACCTCGCCGTAGAGGAAGTCGTCGCCGGCGCCGCCGAGGAGCAGGTCGTCGCCGAAGCCGCCGTTGAGGAGGTCGCCCCCTTCGCCGCCGTCGATGCGGTCGTTGCCGTAGTCGCCGTACAAGGCATCCTGGCCGGCGGCGCCGGAGAGCATGTCGTTGTCCCCACCGCCCCACACGGAGTCGTTGCCGTCGCCGGCATCGATGCGGTCGGTGCCTTCGTCTCCGGTGATGTAGTCGTCGCCGGTGCCGCCGAGCAGGGTGTCGTTGCCGATCTGACCCGAGATGCGGTCGGCGCCGTCGCCGCCGTCGATGCTGTCGTTGCCCGCCTCGCCGAAGAGCAGGTCGCTGCCGGCGCGACCGAGGATCACGTCGTTGCCGTCGCCACCGAGCACGGTGTCGTTGCCGTCGCCACCATCGAGGCGGTCGGTATCGGCACCGCCGTAGATCTGATCGTTGCCGTCGCCACCGAGCACGGTGTCGTTGCCGTCGGCTCCGTCGAGGGTGTCGGCACCGAGACCGCCGACGATGCTGTCGTTGCCGCCGTTGCCGAGGATGTTGTCGTCACCGTCGACGCCCAGAAGGAAGTCGTTGCCGTCCAGGCCCACGATCTGGTCGTTGCCGGCGGTCCCGGTCAGCTTGTCGTTGCCGTTGGTGCCGTAGATGGTATTCGCCGTGTCGGCGATGTCCTTCAGCGCCACGGTGAAGGTGCGCATGGCGCCGGGGTCGCCCGTGGTCGGATCGAAGGTGGCAACGTCGACCGAGAAGCCGTCCGGGTTGGCCTCGTAATCCACCGGCGCGCCGGCGCGCAGCCACAGGCCGCCCTTCGGATCGATGGTGAACCAGGGCGCGTCGATGCCGCCGATGCTCCACAGGTTGGTGCCGAGGCCGTCGTCGATCACCGTCAGGTCGGCGATCTTGACGTCCGCACCGAGGGTCGCGCCCTTGCCCGGGGTTTCGTCGATCATGCCGACGACCGCGTCGGCGGCGATGCCGGTCGGGCCGTGGTTGGTGGCCGCGCCCCAGGCGCCGAGGTCGATGTCCATTCCGGAGGCGAAGTTGGTCAGCGAAATCCGCTCGACGCCGGTCAGCGTATCGTGGCCCTGGCCGGCGAAGGTGCCGAGGCCGGTGACGTCGAAGGAACCGTCACCGAGGCGATGGATCGCCAGCACGTCCTCCGACACGCCGTTGTAGGTGCTCGTCACCGTGGCATCGTCGCCCTGATAGCGGACCGTCATGGTGCCACCACCGCCCGGCATCATCGGGGCCGGGGCCGGGGCCGGCATGGCGGAGACTTGATAGGAGGCGAAGTCCGCCTCACCCGCGCCGCCGTCGATGACGTCGTCACCGTTGCCGCCGGAGAGCCAATCGTTGCCGGCGCCGCCCTGCAGCGTATCGTTGCCGTTGCCGCCGATCAGGGATTCGTTCGACGTGCCGCCGATCAGCAGATCGTTGCCGTTGCCGCCGTCGGCCGAACGGCCGAAAGTCGAAGAGGACTGCGGCAGCGTGACGACGTCGTCGCCGCCGCCGCCCTGCACCCAGACATTGTCATAGCTGGACGTGCCGAGGTCGATGACGTCGGCGGCGCGCGATCCGGTGACGTTGATCCAGGTGTGGGTGGCGATTTCGTCGGTCCAGGAGCCGGTGTTCTGCTGGACTTCGGCAACGAGCGAGAACTCGGTGCCGATCCCGGCGTTGTTCTGACCGGTGTCGACGTCGAGCCGCTCGACATTGGTCAGCGTGTCGGTGCCGATGCTCGGATCCCACAGGGAGGTCACCGTGGCGGTGTGGTTCACATCGTCGAAGGTGACGACGAAGAGCTCGGCATTGGTCTGCATCCCGTCGACGGTGAACGTACCCTGGACGTGGACGTTGCCGGCGTCGTCACTCCACCAGTTCACCCAGGTCAGGCCGGGGACGACATAGCGGGCGTGGTCGACGCCGTCGCCGCCGTCGATGGTGTCGTTGCCGGCGCCGCCGACGATCCAGTCGATACCGGCGCCGCCGCGGATCACGTCGTTGCCGGCGCCTGCCTGGACGTCCGAGCGATCGTAGACGTCCTGACGCAGATCGATCGTCTCGCCCTCGGCCGTGCCTTGGACGAAGAGGCCCTGACGGGGCGTGCCGTTGTCGTCGTAGGTGTAGGCGTCCTTGGTGATCCCGAAGGCGAGGTCGAGCGAAGTGCCGCCGCTGCGCCAGTCGGAGCCGCCGAAATGGAGGCCCTCGACGTTGGTCAGGGTGTCGGTGCCGAGCTGGGTGTAGCCCTCGCCGATGCCGGTGACGGTGATCGTGCCGGTCGTGGCGTCGCGATGGACGTTGAAGAGCTGGGTCGTCGTGCCGTTCCGCGTCTCGTAGACGCCGATGTCGCCGTTGGTGGCGGTCGCGCTGGTCAGCGTTCCGACGGTGCGGTTGAGGAAGAAGCCGGCGTGGTCCTCACCGGCGCCGCCGTCGATGACGTCGTCGCCGCCGCCGCCGACGATCGCCTCGCTACCGGCGGTGCCGGTGACGACGTCCTTGCCGCCGTTGCCGACGATCAGGGTCATGCCCGACGCGGTCTGACCGGCGGCGAGGCCGAGCACCGAGCCGACGTCGATGGCGTCGGGGAACACCGTGCCGTCGATCTCGCGCGCGAAGTGATCGTTGGTGTTGGTGATGTCGAAGACGCGCATGTCGACCGGGATCTGATAGGACGACGTGCCGTAGAGCCGCACGAATTCGATGCCGTGCAGCGCGTCGGTGGGATGGGTGCCGTCGGCCGACGTGTTGACGAGGTCGGTGACGTAGACCGTGCCGGCGGCGTCGCGGGTGACCTTCAGGATGTCGCCGGCCGTCGTCGAGGTGACGTAGACCTCGCGCACGCCGTCGATCCAGCGCGCCTCGGTGCGCAGGGTCGAGGTGTCGAGGGTGCTGCCGAAAGTGTAGGTCGCGACGTCGTTCTGGTCGCTGCGGTCACCGGCCGGAGCACCGCCGGAGATGTCGTCGCCGCCACCGCCACCCTCGATCAGATCGGTTCCGGCATGGCCGACGATCGTATCGCGGCCGGTCATGCCTGCGACATAGACGGTGGTCGCCGCATCGGTCAGCGGAAGCACCGAACCGACCGTGATGGTGTCGGCGAAGATCGAGCCGAGGACGTGGGTCTCGTCGAGCGCGACCGAGACCAGCGGAATGGTGGCGCCCGAGGTGTCCGCGGCCTCCGGGTTGCCGCCGAACCACACCGATTCGATGCCATGGAGCGTCATCGGCGCGTAGGGCACGCCGGGAATGACGAAGGTCACCGTGAAATCGGTCGGGCCGATGCGCGACAGCTCGACGAGCGCCTGATCGACGCCGTCGACCTTGCCCCAGATCTGCACGGTATCGGCGGTCTGGACCTTGAGGAGCGGATTGGGAATGTCGCCGGGGACCTGGATCAGGAGGCGATCGTAAGAGGAGGCGGTGCCGACGTATTCGGTGGTTCCGGGGACGGCGACGGTCGAAACGAAGGTCGGCATGGCGCTCTCACGAGATGGTGAACCAATCGTTACGTACCCTAGCGGCAGCGGGGTCGGCGGTCAAAGACAAACAACCGGAAGGAGAGAAATTCCTTAATTTTCACACTGTTCTCGGCACGTTTGCGGAGCCGGCCGGGCGGCTGCGGTGAAGGGTTGCCGCGGCCGGGTGGCCGCTTCCGCGGGGTGGGCAACCCGTGGTCGTGCATGAATGCGACGCCCGTCGCGCGGGGTGCGCGACGGGCGTGGCGATCTCGGGGGCGGAAAGGCGCGGGGGGTCAGCCGCAGAGCTTGGCGGCCTGCAGCACGAGGCCGCCGGGGCCGGCGTCCTTGGCCTTGCAGACCGGGCCGGCGATCTGGCGCGCCTCGACGAGGCGGTTCTGCGAGGCGACGGCGATGGCGAGGAAGGCCTGGGCGAAGATCCGGGAGGGGCGGAAGACGCTGGTCGGATCGTCGGGGGTCTTGGCGAGAACGATGCGGAATTCGAATTCGGCGGCGCTCAGGCGACTGCCGTAGAGATGGCCGACGCCGAGCAGCAGGTGGGCGCGCGGGTCCTTGGGATAGCGGACGGTCAGATCGGCGGCGCGGGTGACCATGTCCTCGATCCGGGTCGGCATCTGCTTCTGCGGGATCATCTCGGCGGCGCGGGCGGCGTGGGTGTCGAACTGCAGCGCGGCGAAGAGGGCGGCGACGACCGGCAGGACCAGCGAGGCGGCGGCGAGACGGCCGGCGAGTTCGGCACCGGGCGGGCGCAGACGGCCGCCGGACCACACCGTCATCAGAGCGAGGGCGACGAGGCCGCCACCGACGGCACCGCCGAAGTGGGCCCAGTAGTCGGTGCCGCCGGAGGCGCCGAAGGCGAGCGGCAGAATGGCGGGAACGCCGAAGAACAAGGCGGCGCGGCGCATCTTGCGACGCAGCTCCTCGTCGGCGCGCCAGGAGAAGCTCATGACGAAAGCGGCGCCGACGACGCCGGTGATGGCGCCGGAAGCGCCGACGCCGACGATGTGGCCGGGGTTGGAGGCGAGCGAGGCGATCTCGCCGGTGAAGGCGGCGGCGACATAGATCGCGGCATACCAGCCGCGGCCGATCACCACTTCGAGGCCGACGCCGACCATCAGCAGGGCGAAGGCGTTGCCGAGCAGGTGATGGCTGTCGGAATGCAGCATCGGCGCGGTGACGATGCGCCAGATCTGGCCCTGGCCGAAGACGAGGTCGCGACTGGCGGCACCCAGCGCGAGCAACGACTCGTAGCTCATGCGGCCGTGTTCGCCGAGGTCGAAGGCGACCTGCTTCTGCAACAGGAAGATCGCGGTCAACAGCAGGATGATGCCGACGGTGAGGACCGGCACGCGGCCGAGGATCGCCTCGACGCCGACGTCGTGGGCCTCGAGCGAGGTCTCGATGCCGACCGGATCGGCGGCGGCGGCGGTGCGGGCACGGGTGGGCGCCGGCACCTCGCCGAAGCCGGCGCGATGCATCACCGTGTCGATCTTGTCGGCTGCGCCGCGGCGACCGAAACCCGTCGTCGTCGTCATTGTCCGTCCGTCCTCGTTTCTCTGCGCTCGCCGGTTGTAGCGCTGGCGCGTGGAGATCGGTTTAAGAGACGTGCCTAAAATTTCGTGACGGCGGCGGCGCGCGGCGGGCGAGACATTTCGCCCCTCGTCGGCCTCTGGGAGAGCGGGCGGCGATCGTCTATCAGGGATGCTTCATGCATCGTTCGCCAGGAGCCAGCCGATGACCGCCGCCGCGCCCGTTCCGCCGCCCTTCGTCGCCCGTATTCCGACCGCCTTCTTCGGCGCGGTGCTGGGTCTCGGCGGGCTCGCCAACGGCTGGCGGGTGGCCGGCCGGCTGTGGGGGCTCCCGGGGTGGATCGGCGACGCGGTCGCGGCGGTGGCGCTGGCGGTGTGGGCGATCGTGCTCGGGCTGATCGTCGCCAAGTGGCTGACGGCGCGGCCGGCGGCGCGGGGCGAGCTGATGCATCCGGTCGGCGGTGGCTTCGTGGCGCTGGTGCCGATCGCGACGATGGTCGCCGGGGTGGCCGTCCTGCCGCTGATCGGGCCGGTCGCGGTGGCGATGCTGATCGCCGGTCTCGCCGGGCAGGCGGTGTTTTCGGTGTGGTTCGTCGGGCGGCTGTGGACGGGGGGGCGCGGGGCGGAGGCGACGACGCCGGTGCTCTATCTGCCGACGGTCGGCGGCAATTTCGTCGCGGCGATGGCGCTGGCGGCGCTCGGCGTGCGCGACGGGGCGATGATGGCCTTCGGCGCCGGTTTCGTGTCTTGGCTGGTGCTGGAGGCGGTGATGTGGCAGCGGCTGCTGCATGCGCCGGCGCTGCCGCAGGCGATGCGGGCGACGATGGGCATCCACATGGCGCCGCCGGCGGTCGGTCTGGTCGCCTATCTCGGCGCCAACGGCGGGATGGCGGATGCGCTGGCGCTGATGCTGTTCGGCTATGCGCTGCTGCAGGCGGCGATCACGGCGCGGTCGATGCCGTGGCTCGGCGAGCAGGCGTTCGGGGCGCCGTGGTGGGCCTATTCGTTCGCCGTCTCGGCGCTGCCGACGGGGGCGATGCGGCTCACCGAGGCCGGGGCCGGCGCGGTGACGGCGTGGGCGGCGCCGGCGTTGTTCGCGGCGGCCAATCTGATCATCGCCGGCTTCGTGGTGCTGTCGGCGAAGCTGATCGCCACGGGGCGCTACGTGCCGCCGCTCGCTCCGCCGGTGCCGCCGGCTCCGCCCGCGGCGTGAGGGGTCAGTTGACCGCGGTGTGGCGGGCGACGAGGCTGCCGTCGTCGCTCTCCAGGAAGAATTCGTCGATCTGCGGGTGGCGCAGCGGTTCGCCGGTGTCGTCGGCGACGAGATTCTGTTCCGAGACGTAGGCGACGTACTCGTTCTCGGCGTTCTCGGCGTAGAGATGGTAGAAGGGCTGGTCCTTCGAGGGGCGGATCTCTTCGGGGATCGCCTCCCACCATTCCTCGGTGTTGGCGAAGACCGGATCGACGTCGAAGACCACGCCGCGGAAGGGATAGACGCGGTGGCGAACCACCTGACCGATGCCGAAACGGGCGAACCGGATCCGCGAAGCCGTCGTCAACGCGCCACTCCCAGTGCGAGGGGCGATCCCGAGGCGGGCGCCCACGTACATTTACCCACGGGTTTCCACAGTCGACAGGCGGCGCCGAGAGTCAAGACCGCAGTGCACAAACGCACGCATGCGAACCGATTAGAGCGACAAATCGGCAGCGCATTCGCAAAAAAGACGACCCGCTCGCGAGGAGCGGGTCGTCGGGTTCAATTCTCGGCTGTCGCAGTGGCGCACGACACGCTCGCGGCGCTCACAGGCCGTAGACGGCGGCGAGCGCGGGGTCCTTGGAGGCGACGAGGCGGGCGAGGTCGACGATGACCTTGGCCTGCTTCCAGGTGGCGTCGTCCTGCATCTTGCCGTCGA
>ERZ1645187.2864-NODE-2864-length-14923-cov-7.548426_pt1 | contig 14923 bp, 13 predicted proteins | sample MGYA00575352_ERZ1645187 | MGnify/ENA primary metagenome ERZ1645187 (study PRJEB40837, sample SAMN11349314) | freshwater sediment metagenome | isolation source: river sediment | host: Sediment | place: India: Wazaribad , New Delhi | collected 2017-02-21 ...
GGGCGGGCCGGAGAAGACTGCCCAGGTATGCCCCCTGCCCGATCATGTCGCGTTCCGACCAGCACGCGCGCCGCCGCTGTGCCATCTGCTGGCAACCTTCGTGATGAGAGGCCCTCTTGCCCGTCCTTGCCCAACCGTTTTCGCGCCTGCCCGAGGGCGTTCCCGCCATCCTGCTGGCCGTCTTTGCCATGGCCTTGACCGATGCGATCATCAAGCTGTCGAGTTCCGGCATGACGCTGTGGCAGATCTGGATCCTCCGATCGTCTCTGGTGCTGCCGGTGCTGTTCCTTGCGGCACGTGGGCGCGTGACGGGCCCTGCGACAGGCTGGGTCGCGCTAAGAAGCGCGGCGCTGGTGGCGCAATACATCTGTCTTTACGCCGTGCTGCCCTTGATCGACATGGCGCTGGCCGGTGCGGCTTTCTATGTCGCGCCATTCTTCATCGTCGGGCTGTCGGCGCTGGTTCTGGGCAATCGCGTGACCGTCCGGCACTGGATGGCGATCTTTGTGGGCTTCGCCGGCCTTCTGATGATCGTCAAACCGTTTTCTGCCACCTTCACGCCGCTGATCGGCATGCCCGTCGCGGCCGCCGCCTTTTACGCCATGTCCGCCATCATCACCCGCGCGCGCTGTGCCACGGTCACGCCGCTGGCCATCGCCTTCTGGCTCAACCTCGGGTGCCTTGTCGCAGGGATCGCGCTTGGTCTCTTGCGCGAAAGCCTGCCTGCGCCGGACTGGGCAGGGTTCATCACCGGGCCATGGCATGCGATGGAGACCCGCGATTGGACGATGATCCTGGCCCTGTCGGGGCTAATTGTTGTGCTGTCGGTCAGCCTTGCCAAGGCCTATCAGTCGCCGCGCCCCGAGGTGATCGCGGCGCTGGATTATGTCTACATGATCTTCGTGGTGTTCTGGGGCTATGTGATCTTTGCCGAAACACCGGACCTCTGGACGCTGCTTGGCATCGGCCTGATCTCTGCGGGTGGGCTGTCGATGCTGCGCATCCCGCCAGCCCGGCCCGCCAGAACGGCTCAGAGCATCCCCGGCACCACCTGATCGGGCGGGCGGTGGCCGTCGGCAAAGGTCTTGATGTTGATGATGACCTTCTCGCCCTGTTCCAGCCGGCCCTCGACCGTGGCCGAGCCCATGTGGGGCAGGAGGACCACATTCGGCAGGGCGCGCAGGTCCGGTGACACCTCGGTGCCGCGTTCGTAAACGTCCAGCCCTGCGCCCGCCAGTTGGCGCGCGGCCAGCATCCGCGTCAGGGCGTTTTCGTCGATCACCTCGCCGCGCGAGGTGTTGATGATGACGGCCGAGGGCTTCATCAGTTTCAGCCGGCGGGCATTCATCAGATGGAAGGTCGAAGGCGTGTGCGGGCAGTTGATCGACAGGATGTCCATGCGCGACACCATCTGATCAAGGCTTTCCCAATAGGTGGCATCCAGTTCGGCCTCGACCTCGGGGCGCAGGCGCTTGCGGTTGTGGTAATGCACCTGCAGACCGAAAGCGCGGGCGCGCCGGGCCACGGCCTGCCCGATGCGGCCCATGCCCAGGATGCCCAGACGCCGCCCGCCGAGGCGCCCGCCCAGAAAGGCCGTGGGCGCCCAGCCCTCCCATTTGCCTGATTGCATCACCGCCAGACCTTCGGGGATGCGGCGCGTTACGGCCAGCATCAGCGCCATGGTCATGTCGGCGGTATCCTCGGTCACCACGCCCGGTGTGTTCGAGACCAGAATGCCCCGGCTGCGCGCCGTGGCCACATCGATATGATCGACCCCCGACCCGAAAGAGGCGATCAGCCGCAGCCGCTCACCTGCCTTGGCGATCAGGCCCGCATCGATCTGGTCGGTGATGGTCGGCACCAGCACATCGGCCCGGGCCATTGCGGCGGCCAGCTCCTCGCGCGTCATCGGACGGTCATCGTCGCGCAACTCGACGTCGAACAATTCCTTCATCCGCGTTTCCACGGGTTCGGGCAAACGTCGCGTCACGACAACACTCAGACGTCCTGCGGGCATTCGGGCCTCCCTGCACTTCCAAATCGCTTCCCAGAATGGCAAAGTGACGGGAAGCGGGGCGAGGCACAAGCCCCGGTGAACGCAAACAGCGGCGGCCGGGTGGACAAACCGCGGGGCCAAGTCGCGAAAGGCACGGGCGATGACGAAAAACCGGCGAATTCGGGCGGGCCTTCTGGCGGCGGTGCTGCTTGGCCCCCTGCTGACCACGGGGGCCACGGAGGCCCTTGCCCAGGCCAGCAGCGGCGCCACGGTCGCGTTGCAAGCCCCCGCGCCCGACGGGCTTGCCCCGGCCGCCTCGATCCGGCCGAAAACCCGCAGCCTGCCCGCCGCCCCTACTGACGCCGCGGCCAGTCCGGCGCCGGCCCCGCAAACGGCGCCAGACGCAGCGACCCCGGACGCAGCGGCCGCCCAGCCCACGCCGCAGAAAAAGGCAAAGCCGCCGCGCGACCCTTCGAAAGGTGCCGTCACCAATCTGCCAATTCCGCGCTATGTCAGTCTGAAAGGCAACGAAGGCAACGCCCGGCGCGGCCCCAGCCTCACGCATCGCATCGATTGGGTCTTTACCACCGCCGGAACCCCGCTGCGCGTCACCGCCGAGCATGAGAACTGGCGGCGGGTCGAAGATGCCGAGGGCATGGGCGGCTGGGTGCATTACGCGCTCTTGTCGGGTGTGCGCACCGCCCTTGTCACCGCGCCCATGGCCGATTTCCGCATGCAGCCCGATGAGCGGGCAACGGTGCTGTTTCAGGCGGAACGCGGGGTGACCGGGCGGCTGCTGGAATGTCAGCCCGATTGGTGCCGGGTGAATGTGCAAGGTGAAAAGGGTTGGGTGCAAAAGACCGCCCTTTGGGGCGTGGACCCCGGCGAGGTGCTGGAATAGCCGGAATTCGCACGAATTCCGGGGCCGAAACCGATTGGGATTTCGCTTGGGGATTTCGTGGGAAATCCGCAGGCGTCATGGTAACTTCGCTTGATCGGCAGGCTGCACGGCGTTAAGCGGCGGCTCCGATTTCTGCCAGACGAGTGTGCCCCCATGTCCAGCTCTTCTTCCACCCGTCTGGCCCTGACCGCAGGCGCGGCCTCGGTCGGCATGGCGGCGCTTCTGGTGGCGCTGAAACTCTGGGCCTTGGGAGAGACCGGCGCGCTGTCGGTTGCCGCCTCGCTGGCCGACAGCGCGATGGACCTGATGATGTCGCTCGCGGCCATGGCCGCGCTGATCTATGCCGCAAAGCCCGCCGATGAGGATCACGCCTTTGGCCACACCAGCGCCGAGGATCTGGCCGCGCTGGGACAGTCGCTCTTCATCCTGATTTCAGCCGGGATCATCGCCTTTGCCGCCGCTCAGCGCCTGCTGGCCCCGCAAGCCGCCCCCCTGCAGGCGCAAGAGCACGGCATTCTTGTGATGTCCCTTTCGGTGGCGCTGACGCTGGGTCTGGTGCTGTGGCAGGGCCATGTCGCGCGGCGCACCGGGTCAAAGGTGGTGGCGGCCGACCGGCTGCATTATCTGGGCGACCTTCTGCCCAATATAGGCGCCATTGCCTCGCTCTGGGTCTCGTCGCGCTTCGGCATGGGCCAGATCGACAGCATCGTGGCCATCGGGGCCGCCGTCATGCTGGCGCTCGGGGCGCTGCGCATCGGCAAGGGGGCCTTCGACGCGCTGATGGACCGCCGCGCCGACCCGGCCGTGATCGCGGGCATCGGCAAGATCGCCGCCGATTGGCCGGGGGTGCATGGCTATCACGACCTCAAGACCCGGACCGCAGGCAGCCGCGTCTTCGTGAACATCCATATCGAGCTGGACGGCAACCAGTCGCTGCGCGAGGCGCATGACATCGGCGCAGGTCTGCGCCGCGCGATTCTGGCCGCCTATCCGCAGGCTGATGTGATCATTCACAAGGATGTGGCGGGCGAGACCTGACGGCCGACGCGCCGCAAGGTGGCCCATCCTCAAGATTCCTTGCCAATCCAGCCGTCGATGGCTTGCATCCGGAGGGGGCTGACAGCATTGTATACGAATTATCCATTCGTATAACAGGCAGCCGATGCCCATCGACCGCAGACCCTACAGGCGCGAAAGCGAGGAAGCCCGGCGCGATGCGCTGATTCTGGCCGCCATGGATCTGGTGGCCGAGGGCGGGTTGCAGGCGGCCACCGTGCGCGCCATCGCCGACCGTGCCGGCGTGACGCCGGGCCTGATCCGGCACTATTTCCTGACCAAGGAAGAGCTTACCCGCGCCGCCTTTCGCCGCCTGATGGACAGGATGACCGCCGACAGCGCCCTGACCTTGCAGGGCGCGGGCCAAAACCCCGCCCGGCGGCTGGCGGCCTTTGTCACCGCTTCTCTCTCTCCGCCCGTGGTCGATCCCAAAAGGCTGGGCCTCTGGGCGGCGTTCCTGACGATTCTGCGCACCGACCCACCAACGCGCGAGGTGCACGAACACGCCTACCGCGCCTACCGCGACCTTCTGGAAACCCTGATCCGCGACCTGCCGCGCGCGGCAGGCCCCGACCAATGCCGCCGCGAGGCCATCGCCTGCAATGCGGTGATCGACGGGCTCTGGCTGGAAGGATCGGCCCTGCCCGACGGCTTTGCTCCGGGCGAACTGGCCGAAATCGGCCTGTCCGCCGTCGCGGCGATCCTGAAATTCGACCTGACCGGAGCCTGAATCCCATGCGTTACGCACCGCTTCTCCATCGACTTCAGGGCCTTGGCGGGGCCAAGTGGGAAATCCACCGCCTCGCCCGGCAGATGAAGGCCGAGGGCCGCGATGTCATCGAACTGACGATCGGAGAGCCCGACGTGCCCTGCCCATCCGGCCTGATCGCCGCGGCGCGTGGCGCGATGGAGGCCGGGCGCACCGGCTATTCCAACGGCCATGGCGAACCTGCCACGCTGGCCGCACTGGCGGCGCGCTATACGGCCCGGCGGGGGCGGCCCTTTGGCCCGGAAAACGTCATCACCCTGCCCGGCACCCAGACCGCGCTTTTCGCCGTGCTGTCGGCGCTGGCCGGCCCGGGTGATGAGGTGATCGTCGGTGACCCGATGTATGCCACCTACGAAGGGCTGATCGTCGCCACCGGGGCGCAGGCCGTGCCGGTGGCGCTGCGCCCCGAGGCGGGGTTTCGCCTGCAGGCCGCCGATGTGGCCGCCGCGATCACACCGCGCAGCCGCGTTCTGTTCCTGAACTCGCCCCACAACCCCACCGGCGCGGTGCTGCGCGCCGCTGACATCGCCGAACTGGGCGTGCTGGCCCAGGCCCATGACCTGTGGATTGTCGCGGATGAGGTCTATGAGGATCTGGTCTTTGACGGTGTGCCCTTTGCCTCGCCCCTGGACCTGCTCGATCTGGCCGAACGCTGCGTCGTGACCTCGTCGATCTCGAAATCCCACGCCGCCCCCGGCTTTCGGTCGGGCTGGTGCGTCGGCCCGGCCGAATTCTGCGCCATGATTCTGCCGCTGTCCGAGACCATGCTGTTCGGCAGCCAGCCCTTCATCGCCGACATGACGACGCAAGCCATCACCGAAGGGTCGCCCGTCGCCCGGGGCATGGCGGCGCGTTTCGCCGCGCGCGCGGGGCTGATCCACGCCCGGCTGCACGGCGTTGCGGGTCTGGCCGTTCATCGTCCAGAGGCGGGCATGTTCGCCCTTCTGGACGTGCGCAGCACCGGACTGTCGGGCGAGGCCTTTGCCCGTGCCCTGCTGAGCGAGGCAGGCGTTGCCGCCATGCCCGGTGAAAGCTTTGGCAAGGGTCTTGCCGGATGGCTGCGCCTGTCCCTCACGCAACCTGATGCCGCGATCGAGGACGCCTGTGCCCGCATCGCCGCTTTTGCCTCTGCCCGGAAAGGAGCCCCCGCATGAACACCGTCGGCATGAGACTGGTCGAAGGCCTGCACGCCCGGGGCGTCGAAGTGGTTTTCGGCATCCCCGGCGTCCATACGGTGGAAATGTATCGGGGCCTGTCGGGCAGTCCGGTGCGCCATGTGACAGCCCGACACGAACAGGGCTGCGCCTTCATGGCCGATGGCTATGCCCGCGCCACCGGCAAACCGGGGGTCGCGCTGGTCATCACCGGACCGGGCCTGACCAATGCGCTGACCGCGATGGCTCAGGCGCGCGAAGATTCGGTGCCGATGCTGGTGATCTCGGGCGTGAACCGTCGGGCCAGCCTGGGCAAGGGCTGGGGCCTCTTGCACGAATTGCCCGACCAGCAGGCCATGGTCGCCACGCTGTGCCCGACCCGCCGCATCACCGCGCCGGATCAGGTGGCCGAAACGCTGGACTGGGCCTTTGCCACCATGGCCACCGGCCGCCCCGGCCCGGTGCATATCGAGGTGCCGACCGATGTGATGCCGATGGAGTGCCCCGCCCTGCCCGCCCCCACCCCGCCCCTTCCGCGCGTGGCGGCCAGTGGGCTGGACCGCGCGGCGGCGCTGCTGAACGCGACCGAAAAGCTGGTGATCCTGGCCGGCGGCGGCACGCGCGGGCAAGAAGCGGCGCTGCGGGCGCTGGCCGAACGGCTGGATGCCCCGGTGGTGCAAACCATCAACGCCCGGGGCCAGATGCACGGCCATCCGCTGACCGTGCCCGCCTCGCCCAGCCTGTCCTCGGTGCGCCGCCTGATCCACGATGCCGACCGGGTGCTGGCCATCGGCACCGAGTTCGGCTGGACGGATTACGACATGTATGTGGTGGGCGACCTGCCCGCCCGGCCCGACATGATCCGCATCGACGCCTGCGCCGAGCAGCTGGCCCGCTTGCCTGCCGCCCTGACGCTGCAGGGCGATGCCGGGGCGACGATGGCCGCCCTGCTGCCCCTTCTCGCCCCGCATAAAGGCGACGGGGCTGCCCGCGCCGATGAAACCCGCAGCAAGGCCCGCGCCGAGATCGGCCAGCTGGAGCCGCAGATGCCCCAGCGGCTGGAAATGGTCGAGGTGATCCGCGCCGCCCTGCCCGGCTGCCTGATTGTCGGCGACAGCACCCAGCCAATCTATGCCGGGAACCTTTACTATGACCACGACCGCCCCGGCGGCTGGTTCAACGCCGCCTCGGGCTATGGCGCCCTGGGCTATGGCCCCGGTGCGGCGGTGGGGGCGGCGGTCGGCACGCCCGGCGTCAAGGTCGTGTGCCTTGTGGGCGATGGCGGCCTGCAATTCAGCCCCGGAGAGCTGCGCACGGCCGTCGATGAGCGCCTGCCCATCACCTTTCTGGTCTGGAACAACGCCGCCTACAACGAAATCGCCGATGCCATGCGTGCCGCCAATACCGAGGTCATCGGCTGCCACCCTTCGCCGCTGAAGATGGAGCCCTTCGCCGCCGCCTGCGACCTGCCCTTCACCTCGGTGCCGCTTGACCCCGAGGCCCTGCACTGGGCCCTGGCGCAACCTCAGGACGGCCCCCGGCTGATCGAGGTGCGGGTCACGGCCTGACAGCCCCGATTTTTCGTCGAAAAATCGCACACCCCGAATTTTCGACGAAAATTCATGCCAGCCCGCTTTGATTTGATCAAATTTTGGGGCATAAGACAGCGACAAGATTTTGGGAGTCGCCTCATGGCCCATGACCTGATCGCCGGCATTGACGCGGACCGGCTGAAATCCTTCGCCACACGCGAGGCCAAACGCTATGCCGCCTCCCGTCCCAAGGCCAAAGCGGCACTCGACAAGGGGGCCGAGGCCTTTGTGTCGGGCGTGCCGCTGCATTGGATGAAGGACTGGCCGATGCCGCACCTGCCTTTGGTCGCCAAGGCCAAGGGCGCGCGGATCACCGACATCGACGGCTATGAGATCGACGATTTCTGCCTGGGCGACACCGGCAGCATGTTCGGCCATTCGCCCGATCCGGTCGCCAAGGCCATTCGCCATCAGGCGACGCGCGGGCTGACCTACATGCTGCCGACCGAGGACGCGCTTGAGGCCGGACAGCTGTTGCGCGCGATCTTCGGCCCCTTCCGCTGGCAAATCGCCACAACGGCCACCGATGCCAACCGTTTTGCCATCCGCGTGGCCCGCGCCGTGACCGGCAAGCCAAAGATCTTGGTGTTCAACGGCTGCTACCACGGCACGGTGGATGACGCGATGGTCGAGTTGTCCAACGGAAAAACCCAAAACCGCCAGGGCCTGCTGGGCCAGGTGGCCGACCTGACAACCTTGGCCACCTGCGTCGAATTCAATGACCTGGCCGCGGTGGAAGAGGCTTTGAAAACCGGCGAGATCGCGGCGATCCTGACCGAGCCGGTGATGACCAACTCCTGCATGGTGCTGCCCGACGCGGGCTTCCATGACGGGCTGCGGACGCTTTCGCGCCGCTATGGCGCGCTGCTCATCATTGATGAGACGCACACCATCTCCTCGGGCCTTGGCGGCTATACCCGGGTGCATTCGCTGTCGCCCGACATGTTCGTGGTTGGCAAATGCGTGGCGGGCGGGATGCCCACCGCCGTCTGGGGCATGACCGACGAGATCGCGAAGCGATACGAGGAGGCCAATGCAGCGCGCGCGCCCGGCCATTCTGGCATGGGAACCACGCTGTCTGCCAACCCGATGCAATTTGCCTGCCTCAAGGCCAACCTTTCCGAGGTAATGACCGAAAAGAACTATAATCACATGGAAAAGCTGGCCGAACGGCTGGCCCATGGTTTGAAAAAGTCAATCGATCGCCACAAGGCCCCGTGGCATGTCGTCCGCGTCGGGGCCCGGGTCGAGTTCATCTGCGCCCCCGGGCCGCTGAAGAACGGGGCCGAGGCGGGGCTTGCCCACCAGCCGCAGGTCGAGGCCGCGCTGCACACTGCCCTTCTCAACCGCGGCAGCCTGATTGCGCCCTTCCACAACATGATGCTTGTCAGCCCGGCGACCCGAAAACGTCAGGTCGATCGCCTGATCACCGCCTTTGACGAAGTGCTGACCGAACTCTTTGCCTGAAAGACCACGCCCATGACCACCCTCTCCCCCTCGGGTTCCACCGTTGCCGAGGCCGAAGCCTTTCTCGACGCCCACCCGGAAATCGAGGCTTTCGACATCATCCTGCACGATTCCAACGGCATTGGCCGGGGCAAGATCATCCGTCGGCATGAGTTGCTTTCCATCTACAAATCCGGCCGGCACATGCCGATTTCGATTCTGGGCCTCGATATCTGCGGCGAAGATGTCCATGAAACCGGGCTGATCTGGGATCAGGGCGACGGCGACCGTCGGGCCTGGCCAATCCCCGGCACGCTGGTGCCGCTGGCGGGCACCAACCCGCCCCGGGGCGAAGTTTTCATGTCGCTTTACAACCTTGACGGCAGTCAGATGACGTCAGACCCCCGCCACGCCCTGCAAAACCAGGTGGATGCCATGGCCGCCGAAGGGCTGTATCCGGCCGGGGCGTTCGAGCTGGAATTCTTCCTTCTGGAGAATGAGCGCGATGCGAACGGCAAGATGATTCCCGCCCGCGACGTGCTGGACCGCCGCCGCAACTCGAAAACCGATGTCTACTCGGTGGACCAGCTGCACGGCATGCTGCCGCTTTTCAACGATGTCTACGCAGGTGCCAAGGCCGCAGGGATCAAGGCCGAAACCCTGATCTCCGAATTTGCACCGGGCCAATATGAGCTGACGCTGCACTACCGCGAAAACGTGATGCAGGCCGCCGATGACCTGATGCGGCTGAAGCGGCTGGTCAGGATGCATGCGCGGCTTCACGGCGTCACCGCCTGTTTCATGGCCAAGCCGAACGAGAATTACGCTGGCTCGGGCATGCATTTCCACGTCTCCTTGCAGGATGCCAAGGGCCAGAATGTCTTTGTCGAGGCGGTTGAGGGGCAGTGGAACGACACAATCCGTCACGCCATCGGCGGGCTGCAGCAGACCATGGGCGAATCGATGCTGGTCTTTGCCCCGCATGCGAATTCCTGGCGCCGCTTTGCCAGCCAGTCCTATGCGCCGGTCTCGCCCACCTGGGGCGTCAACAACCGCTCGGTCGCCCTGCGCATCCCGGCAGGCGACATTCGCGCCCGGCGGATCGAGCATCGCCCGGCGGGGGTGGATGCCAACCCCTATCTGGTGGCTGCCACCGTTCTGGCGGGCATCCGCCATGGGCTGAAGAACAAGATCGACCCCGGCCCGGAGGTCACCGGCAATGGCTATGACGCGGAAACCACCATTGTGATGCCGGACGACTGGCGGTCAGCCATCAAGGCGGCGCAGGGCTCGGCCTTTCTGAAAGAGGCCTTGGGCGAGGACATGCACCGCACCTTCACCGCCGTGAAGGCCGCCGAATATGCCCGCGTCATGCGCACTGTCAGCGAGGTTGATTTCGACCTTTACCTGCACACGGTCTGAAGCGGCTGCGCTTCATTTCCCGGGCCTGTCGGCTGGGCGGTTGTGCCCGCGGCAGGCCCGTTTCCTTTTTGACCTGAGGTCGCTCATGCGGGGGAGCCCGCCGCTGCGGATGGGCCGGGTACGGCGATTGCCCTTTTCGGGCAACCACCGGTGCCATGGGACAAGCGAAAAGAGGGGGCCAGCCCCCTCTTGTCCCTGGCGCAAGGCGCCAAGGACATTCACCCCCGGAGTATTTCTGCCAAGAGGAAAGGTCTAGCCTTCGATCCTGGTCAGGTCGGCCACGCCGGAACAGATGGCGCGGATGCGGTGCAGAAGGTTCAGCCGGTTGCGGCGCACGATCTGGTTGTCGCTGTTCACTTGCACGGCGGTGAAGAAGGCATCGATGGGCGCGCGGAGTTGGGCCATGCCACGCATGGCGGCGGGGAAATCCTCGGCCGCCATGGCGGGGGTGATGGCGGCCTCGGCCGCGTCGAGGGCGGCAAAGAGCGCGCGCTCCTCGTCGGTTTCGGCGAATTTCACGTCCGCGCCAAAGGAGTATTCCACCCCATCCTTCTGTTCAGCCTGAGTCAGGATGGTGTTCGCACGTTTGTAGCCTTGCAGCAGGTTCGGGCCGTCTTCGGTTTTCAGGAAGGCCGCCAACGCCTCGGCGCGTTTGACAAGGAGCGTCAGGTCGTCATTGCCCGGCATGGCAAGGCAGGCATCAATGACGTCATGGCGAATGCCCTGGTCTTTGAGGAAGACTTTCAGCCGGTCATGGAAGAAGGAGAGGAGGTCGTTGGTGCGGCTGTCGGGGTTCTCGACAGTGGCACCGATCATGGCGCGAACCTCGTCCCGGAAGAACTGGACATGTTCGGCCACCGCGCCAAACAGGGCGCGGGCGCGGGTGGCAACCGAGCCCGTCAGATCCTTGAGCGAATTCTCCGTGAAGTCCACCGGAGCGCCATGCCCCTGCCCCACGGCAAGGATGTTGCGTGACAGGGCAAGAAGAAGGGTCGACGCCAGATCGAAGCGCACCTCGTTGGTCAGGACCAAGCGGATCACCCCCAGCGCGGCCCGCCGCAGCGCGAAGGGGTCTTTCGAGCCGGTGGGCTTTTCATCAATCGCCCAGAAGCCGGTCAGCGTGTCGATCTTGTCGGCCAGCGCCACGGCCACTGAAACCGGGTCGGTGGGCACCGCGTCCGAAGGGCCCAGCGGCGAATAGTGGTCGCGGGCGGCAAGGGCCACGGGTTCCGGCAGGCCGGCGGCGCGGGCGTAATACAGGCCCATCAGGCCCTGAAGTTCGGGGAATTCACCCACCATCGAGGACCGCAGGTCAGCCTTCGCAAGTTTGGCCGCCTGCTCCGCGAGAGCGGCGTCCGCGCCGACAAGCGGGGCGATTTCACGCGCCAAGGCCGCGATGCGACCGATACGGTCGGCCTGGCTGCCAAGTTTGTTGTGGAAGGTCACGGATTTCAGCCCGTCAAGCCATTCCCCCATCCCCGCCTTGGCCACCCGCAGGTCGTTTTCATAGAAGAACCGGGCATCTGACAGGCGCGCGGTCAGCACCTTTTGGTTGCCCTTGAGGATCGTCGCGCCATGGTCGGCGGGTTGGGTATTGGCGACGGTGACAAAGCCCTCGATCCGGCCGGTGCGCGGATTTTTCACCGAAAAGAACTTTTGATGTTCCTTCATCGAGGTTTGCAGAACCTCGGGCGGCAGATGCAGGAAGTCCTCGGCAATGCGGCCCATCAGCGGGACCGGCCATTCCACCAGTCCGGCGACTTCGGTCAAAAGGCCCTTGTCCTCAACCACTTCCATGCCGGCCGCGAAGGCAAGGTTCTGCGCGCCCTGCCAGATAGCAGCCTCCCGCTCGGCCGAATCCAGCACCACATGGGCGCGTTTCAGCTTGGTGGCGTAATCGTCAAAGCCGGTGACGGCAAAGCGGCCGGGCGACAGAAAACGGTGGCCCTCGGTGGTGTTCGTGGCCGCGATCCCGTCAACCGACATCGGCACGATGTAGCTGCCGGTTTCGTCGTGCAGAAGGCACAGGATCGAATGAAGCGGGCGCACCCAGCGCAATGCGCCAGCCCCCCAGCGCATGGATTTCGGCCAAGGGAAAGTGCGGATCGTGGCCTCAAGCACCTCGGCGATGATCTCGGGCGCCTTGCGGCCAGGCTTTTCAAGGACAGCATAAAGGGTCTCGCCCTTTTTGTCGGCGCGGCGCTCCAGCTGGTCCAGCGTCAGGCCGGTAGCGCGCAGAAAGCCCTGGATGGCGGCCTCGGGCGCTGTAGCCGAGGGGCCCTTGCGCTCTTCGCGGACGGGTTTCGATTCTGCTGTCAGGCCTTCGATGGTCAGGGTCAGACGGCGGGGCGTCGAGAAGGCGCCGGCGCTGGCATAGGTCAGACCGGCCTCGACCAGACCGTTGGTGACCATGGATTTCAGATCCTCGCGCGCACGGGCTTGCATCCGCGCCGGGATTTCCTCGGAAAAGAGTTCGATCAGAAGGTCTGGCATGGCTGGCTCTTTCTTAGGACCTGAGGCCGAAAGTCATCTTGCGGCCCTTGCGGATGTCGCGGAACACGCGGAACCCGGCAGCGGTGAGGATTTCGGCAACAGGGGCATGGGTTTCTTCGCCCAGCCGCTCGGGGCCGGTGTCGATGGCGACGGCCCGTGTGCGGGCCAGGGTGGCGGTGGCACCGCGCAGAACCTCGGGCTCGGCGCCTTCGGCGTCGCATTTCAAAAGCGCGATCTCGCCCCAGTTGCCGCGCTGCGCCAGAAGATCCAGCGGCACGGCATGCACCTTGATCGGCTTGTAGCGCGGGTCATTCGGATCGGCGATCAGCGAGCTGTCGGCCTCGGCCGGGGCAGAGAAGAAGGTCAGATCCTCTTCGCGGTGCCAGACCACGGTCTGATGGGCGGTGATGCCCGCCTCGCCGGCGATGTTGCGGGCAAGGCAGGCAAAGACACGCGGATCGCCCTCGATGCTGTCGACACGCGCGCCAAGGCCGGCACAGGCCAGCGCGAATTCCCCCACATTGGCGCCGATGTCGATGACATGGTCGCCCGGGCCGATGGCCACATGGTCGGGGATGCCGAAATTCTGCCGCAACCGGCCAAGGCGGTTGGCCCAGCCGCGGCGATACATCCGCCAGCGGATAGCGGCGGGAACCCAGATCTCGCGCCCCTCAGACGTCACGACAAAGGCATCGCCCTGGGGCCGGATCGACACAGGACGGTGCGGGAAAAGCCCAAGCGCCGTCAAGGCATTGTGCAGCGCCAGATGGGCGCGCTTGACGGGCGGCAGGCCAAGGCGGTTGGCAGCCATCAGTTGCCCTCCAATGCGCCGGGACGGAACTGGTGCCAGGCGAAGGCCCGGCCATCGGCAAAGACGGCGACCACGCGGTCAACATCGGGGGCGATATCGGACTGCGACAGGAAGGCCAGCGCCTCGCCCTTTTCCAGCGCGGCGCCGATGGCGGCGGCATCAAAGCAGCCGAACCAGGACGGCGCGTTCAGGGGCTCGGCCCCTTCATAGGCGCGATAGGTTTCCGACAACATGGCCTGGGTCAGCGGCGTGTGGAAACAGGCGCGAAACCGCAAGGGGCTGCTTTCGGCGTCGATGCCTTCGATGTTCTCGGCCAGGATCGCCTCGGGCTGGTCGCCTTCAATCGGCGTCAGCACGATCTCGGCGCCGGGAGTGAAGGTGGCCTTGGTATAATAGGCATATTCCTGCAGGTAATAGACGGCTGCGCCCGTCAGGAGGGCTGAAATCACGATGACACCTGCTGCGATGCGGCCCCACATGGTCAGGGCCAGTAAAGGTTGACATGGGGGCGCGCCATGCTTTCCGAGGCGCGACGCATGCGGTCGATCTCGGCAAACTCGGCATAGACCGAACGCTCGTGCGTTTCGCAGTAAAGCGCATCGATGTCGAAATCGGCGGGATGGGCAAAGATGTCGCGCAGGATGTCGAACTCGGCCCCTTCGATGTCCATCTTGACGATGGCAACCGGGCGTCCGATCTCGGCCAGCACCTCGCGGAAGGCGCGCACGGTTACCGGGATGCCGGTTTCGTCGAACTTTTTCGGGTTGGAAAACACGATGGTCGAACTGCCGGTCGCCGCCTCGGGCTTGCGGCCGAACTTGACCGAGCGGCGCAGGGTCAGCGTGCCGGCCGTCATGGCCACGGCTTCGGGATGCAGGACGACGTTGGGCAGATGGCCCACACGCTTGTGCGCGATTTCAAAGGCAAAGGGATCGGGCTCATAGGCGTGGACCAAGGCGCCGGTGCGCGCCAGTTTCTCGGTAAACACCCCCAGATTGGCCCCAAGATCAAGACAGACATCTCCCGGACCGACCCGGGACAGACGCGCCTCGAACTCGGCCACGGCGCGAGGGCCGTATTGGTGCATCATCTCGCGCCGGGCCTTGCGGCCAATGAAATTGTGCAAGTCCTTGGCCCGGTCAAGCAGGCGCTGATACAGGGTCTGGGGCGGATAATACGGCATCCGCGTCAGCCTTGACTGGGGGCATCGGCCCCCGCCTCGGTCAGACGGAAGGCATCGGCGCATTTCTTGGCCAGCGCGCGGACGCGGCCGATATAGGCTT
>ERZ1645187.2866-NODE-2866-length-14917-cov-6.470731_pt1 | contig 14917 bp, 7 predicted proteins | sample MGYA00575352_ERZ1645187 | MGnify/ENA primary metagenome ERZ1645187 (study PRJEB40837, sample SAMN11349314) | freshwater sediment metagenome | isolation source: river sediment | host: Sediment | place: India: Wazaribad , New Delhi | collected 2017-02-21 ...
GGGAGACGCCGACCACCGGCAGGAGCTCATCAACAACGCCTTCCTGAACGTCGTCGTGGACAACACCGAGGCCGTGGGTGCTCCGGTGATCAACGAGGACCACCCGACCTACACCAACCTGATCGGAAAGATCGAGAGGGAGGCGGAGATGGGGACGTTGATCACGGATTTCTCCCTCATCAAGGCCGGCTCTCTCCTGAGGGCCGACGGCGGCTACCTCATCATCAACGCCGAGGAGATGCTGGTCAACTCTTACTCTTGGCAAGCCCTCAAGAGGGCCGTTCAATCGGGTTTCGTCCAGATAGAAGACCTGGAGAGCCACCTCGGGATGGCTACGGCCAAGGGGGTCAAACCCTCCTCCGTCCCCTTCCGCGTCAAGATCATCCTCGTGGGGACCCCGGCCACCTATGGGGCTCTCTTGGAGGTTGACAACGACTTCATGGAGCTCTTTAAGGTGAAGGCCGAGTTCGACACGGAGATGGAGCTAAACAGGAAAAACGTCTTGGAGTTCGCCCATTTCGTCTCCCTGATCGTCTCTAAAGAGGATCTCAAGCCCTTCACCAAGGGGGCCACAGCCGCCCTTGTCCGTTACTGCTCCCGCATCGCCGGGGATCAGAGCAAGGTGACCACCAACTTCGGCCTGGTCTCTGAGATCGTCAAAGAGGCCTCTTTCCATGCCTCCGGGACGAAGGTGACCGAGACGGATCTCCTGGTGACCCTCAAGCATAGACGGTCCAGGAACGACCTTACCGAGAACAAGGTCTTCGAAGCCATGGAGAAGAAGAAGTATCTGATCTCGACCCGGGGGAAGGAGAAGGGGGCCGTGAACGGCCTGACCGTCCTCTCCTTGGGGGACACGGAGTTCGGCCGTCCGGTGCGGATCACGGCGACCGTGGGGCTCGGGAAGGAGGGAATCCTGGACATAGAGAGGGAGGCGGACCTTTCGGGGCCCCTTCACACCAAGGGGATTCTCATCCTCTCCGGCTTCTTCACCGAACGTTTCGCTCAGGAGACCCCTCTCTCCCTCAACGCCAAAGTCGTCTTCGAGCAAACCTACTCCGAGGTCGACGGAGATTCGGCCTCCGCAGCGGAACTTCTCGCGATCCTCTCTTCTCTGACAGGATTCTCCCTCCGGCAGGACCTGGCCATTACCGGTTCCATCAACCAGAAGGGGGGAATCCAGGCGATCGGGGGGATCAACTCCAAGATTGAAGGGTTCTTCCGTCTCTGCAAGGCCCACGGCCTGACAGGGCGTCAAGGGGTCATCCTCCCCCTCTCCAACCTCTCGGAGCTCAACCTTCAGGAAGAGGTCATCCAGGCGGTGGAACGGAAGAGGTTTCACCTTTATGGGGTCGAGAAGATCGGCGAGGCTGCGGAGCTTCTCTTCGGCAGGGCCTACGAGGAGATCGAGGCCAGGGTTCACAACCGGCTGAAAGAGCTCCATCGAAAACTGGACATCGAAGACCGGTAGGAATCCTTTTCCCCCAGGGGGGAGGAATCTTCCTCTCCCCTTAACCCCCTCCTTTCATAAAAAGGCCTGGAAGAGGCCTCTCTGCTTTGGCACGCTCCTTGAATTAGTTTTTATCACGCAGGAGGCGCCATGATAGACGGAACAAACACTTATGATGTATACGCTTCGAAGACGTCGGGTTCCGGGTCCACTTCCAATACGAAGGCCACCTCTTCTTCTTCGAGCAAGGAGTCCAACGGTTTTGCCTCCATGGACGCCGAGGACTTCTTCAGCCTCTTGATTAAGAAGATGCAGAACCAAGACCCCTTGGAACCTATGGATGACTCCGAGTTCATCTCCCAAATCACCCAGTTCACAACTCTCGAGAAGATGAATAGCATCACCAGCGCCGTCGAGCTCATGGCCGCCGCTCAGGCCTCTTCCACGAACGCCCAGGCCGTCGACATGATCGGTAAATCCGTCGTCACCGAAGGGAACGTGATCAGCCTGACCGGTGAGGGGGGAACCAAGTTGAAGTACTCCCTTGGGGATAACACCACCGAGACGACCCTGACGATCTACGATCAGGACGGTGATGTGGTGATGACGAAGAAACTGGGAAGCCTTGGCTCGGGGGACCACTCCTACCAGTGGGATGGGAAAGATTCCAAGGGGAACGCCGTCGACACGGGGATCTACCGGTACGAGATCAGCGCGAAGAAGGCGGATACGGCGGTCGATGTCACAACCTACTCCATCTTTTCCATCGATGGGGTTGATTTCTCGGGCAGTTCGGTTCTTCTCAAGTCAGGGGAGATCGAGATTCCCGTGAGCGAAGTCCAAGAGATATTCCAGTAACCTAGAGGAGGCCGACAATGCTTACATCTTTCTACTCCGCTCTTTCCGGCTTAAGCGCCTACGCTTCGGCTCTGAACGTTGTTGGTAACAACATCGCCAACATCAACACTTCGGGTTTCAAGGGTTCCTCCATCAACTTCTACGATCTTGTGACAAGGACCTTCAACGGGGTTTCCGCCAGCGGATCGGGTAACCCTATGCAGATCGGCCTCGGTTCCTATCCGGCATCGGTCTCGGGAATCTTCAACCAGGGCAGCATTCAGGTCTCCCAGGAAGGGACGAACGTCGCCATCGAAGGCAACGGCTTCTTCATCGTCGGCAACAGCGACACTGAAAGGGTCTATACGAGGAACGGGGCCTTCTCCTTCAACCAAGAGGGATACCTGGTCGACCCGAGCGGCTACAGGGTGTACGGGTACACCCAGAAAGACCCGGCCACAGGCGCGATCATCCCCAGCGGTCAACTCCAGCCGATCTACATGGCCGCCAACTCCATCAGCGACCCGGCGGCGACGTCCTTCATGCAGGTCTACATGAACCTTGACAACACCACCGACGTGGGAGACACCTACAGCGCCTCCTCGGTGATCTACGACAGCAAGGGAGCCCAGCACACTCTGGATATCACCTACACCCACACCGGAGGAACGCCGGACAGCTGGAGCTATGAAGTGACCATCCCCGGGGAGGAGGTCGTGGGAGGAACCGCGGGAACCCCCTACTCCCTGGCGACGGGAACCATGACCTTCAACGACGATGGGACCCTTGCCACTCCTGCCGCTGACGTTGCGCTCAACATCCCCGCCTTCACGAACGGGGGAGGAGCCATGACCGTCAACTGGGACCTTTGGAGTGATGGAGGCGCTGCCACGGTGACCAGCTATCCCCTCGCCTCAGCCGTCTCCTACACGAACCAGAACGGGTACCCTCCGGGGAACCTCTCCTCGATCATCATCGACCAGCAAGGGATCATCCAAGGGGTCTTCTCCAACGGTCAAGTCGAAGATATCGCCCAGATCGCTCTGGCCAACTTCAACAACCCCAAGGGTCTCTTACGGACCGGCCTCAACCACTTCTCCGAGACCCTCGCCTCCGGCGTTCCCGCCTACGGCTCCGCCAATACCGGGGGAAGAGGTTCCATCAACGGAGGCTCCCTGGAAGCGTCCAACGTCGATATGGCGACGGAGTTTGTGAACATGTTGCTCTTCGAAAGGGGCTACCAGGCAAACTCGCGAACAATCCGAACCTCCGACGAGATCATTCAGGAGGCTCTGAGCATCAAGCGGTAAGTGCCGGGAAGGCAGGAGAGATGAGAGGGGCCCTTATCTCAGGGCCTCTCTCATCCTGGCGATTCCCTCTCTGAGGTTCTTTTCCGAGGCGGCGTAGGAGATTCGCAGAAAACCCGGGGTGCCGAAGGCCTCTCCGGGGACCAGGGAGACGAACCTTGTCTCCAGCAGGGCCTTGGCAAACTCTTCGGTAGAAGAGTACTTGCCCTTCAAGGCTTTTTCCACACAGGGGTAGAGGTAGAAGGCGCCGTGGGGTTTCGTCGTCTCCACTCCGGGGATCTCGTCGAGAAGTTGTAGGCAGATGTCTCTGCGCCGCTGGTACTCCCGCACCATGTCGTTGACCTCTTCCTTCTCCTCCTTCAAGGCCGTCACCGCGGCATACTGGGCCATGGAAGGGGGGTTTGAGGTGGAGTGTCCCTGGAGACGGTTCATGTACTTCACAATCTCCGCGGGGGCGAAGGTGAACCCGACCCGCCATCCTGTCATGGAGTAGGACTTGGAGAAAGACCCGGAGACGATCAGGCGGCTCTTGGCCTCGGGGAAGAGCTTGAGGGGGGACGGGAAGGTGTGGCCGTCGTAGAGCATCCTTCGGTAGCACTCGTCGAGAAGGATATAGAAGTTGTACTTCAGGGAGGCCTCAAGGAGTTTGACCAGCTCCTTCTCCTGCATGATGACGCCGGTGGGGTTGGAGGGAACGTTCAGGATGAAGAGCTTCACCCCTTTCTTGATCTCCTCCTCGAAGAGGTCGTAACGAAGATCGAAGCTTCCCTTGTCCCAGTAGGGGACGAAGACGGGCTCTCCTCCAGCAAAGCGGATAATCTCCGGGTAGGAGACCCAGTAGGGGGTGGGGATAATGACCCTCTCTCCAGGTTCAACCAGTGTCAGAGCGGCCAGGAAGATCGAGTACTTGCTTCCGGGGTGGACGATGATCTCCTTAGGGTCGAAGCGGTACCCTTGCTCTCTCTCGTAGGCGTCGATCAGGGCGTTTTTCAGCTCCGGGATTCCGGCGACCGGGGTGTACTTCGTCTTGTTCTCGTCGATCGCCCTCTTCCCGGCCTCTTTGATGTAGAGAGGGGTGGGGAAGTCGGGCTCACCGACGCTCAGGGAGATAACGTCGTTGCCCCGATCCTTCAGCTCTTTCGCCTTTTCGCTCAGGGATAACGTAACGGAGGGGTTCAGTAACTTCACACGTTGGGCTATCATGAATCATTATAGCCAGGAGAAAAAGGGAAATCAAGGGGCGGAGACCCCCCTCTCCCGGAGACGATCTTCCCGTGTGGAGGGACCGGCTGGAGAGGGGTGACTCAAAAATAGCTGAGGAAGAAGGTTTCCCTTGACCCAGCCCCTGTTCTTGGTACCATAACGGATAAACAACCGTTCAGGAGGGGAGATGAAGAAGCGGATGGTCTTGGTGGCGGCGATCGTTTTCGTTGTTGTTATGGGAGTTGTGGCCACTCTTCTCTGGAGGGGGAGAGGGGCCTCTTCCAGGGTTCTGACCCCTCAAGTGGAGGGGGAGCTGATCTCCTTCCAGGGGGAGGGAAAGGAGGGACTCTCCATCCGCTTAGCCGCTTCAGGCGATGAAGCTACCCGTCGGTCGGTGCTCTACTTCGATTTTGGAAAAGACCTCAACCCCGAGGCCGCCAAGGGGCAGTGGATCATCAAGGATCTGCCGGTGAAGATCGACCCCCCGATTCAGGGGGAGTTTCTCTGGGAAAGCCCTTCCCGACTGGCCTTCCATCCCGAGGAGGATTGGCGCCCGGCGACTCTCTACAAGCTCGTGCTCCGCTCTCTCAAGACTCCCGCCGGGGTCGTCTCGGCGGAAGAGCCCTTCTTCTTCTCCACTCCGGAGTTTCAGATTCAGGAGGCCCGGGTTGTCTCCTCCTCTCTCGCCAACCGGAGCGCCGTGGTCCGCCTCTTCTTCACCTACCCCGTCACCCGGGATTCCGTGGAAAAGAGCCTGAGCTTCGAGGATGCGGAGACGGGAATGGCCCTCCCCTATACCCTTCAAGGGGGGGAGAGCGACAGGGAGGTGCTCGCCGAGCTCTCCTCCTTGCCGGAGCATGTGATGAGGAAACGGTCCGCCCTCTTGGTGAAGGTCGCCCCAACCCTAGGGGCCAAGGAGGGGGGAGTCACCTTGAAGGAGGCCTTCAGCCGTCTTCTGAGCCTCCAGGAGGCGGAAGCCTTCAAGTTCGTCAAGCACGAGTTTTTGGAGGGAAGGGAGGGGTTCACCCTGGTCCTGCGGTTTTCTTCCCAGCTCTCCTCCGGAGATCCTTCCCAGTACGTCTCCCTGGCTCCGGACATTCGACCCTCGGTCCGTCGCTCCGGCGAGACCCTCCTCATCAGCGGGCCCTTTCGTTCCGGGGAGAGCTACAAGATCACCCTTAAGCCGGGGCTCCTCTCCACCGACGGCAAGGAGCTGAAGGAGGGGACCACCTGGGAGGCCAAGGTCCCCGACTTTACCCCCTCTCTCCGGTTTCTTCAGAAGGGGCGTTACATCAACCGAAGCGGCTCTCCCTCTGTGAGGGTCGAGACCCTGAACGTCGAGAAGGCCAAGGTCATCGTCCGCCGGATCTACCCCAACAACCTCGCCTTCTGGTACGGGAAGTACTACAAGAATCAGTGGCGTTACGACCGACAGGCCGACAACTACATCTCTTCGGTCATCTACGAAAAGGAGATCCGGATCCGGGGAGGGAAGAACCAACGGACCTTGACCAGGATGGGCCTGGAGGAACTGGTCGGGAAGAAGATGAAGGGAATCTTCGAGATCAAGATCTTCGCCCAGGGAAACGAGTACGATGAGAGTCTGAGCGATATTCTCTGGTTGAACTTCACAGACCTTGGCCTCGTCTACAAGAAGTCCCGGAACGCCCTTACCCTTTGGGCCCTGGACCTGGCCACCCTTCGACCCCAGTCGGGAGTCAAGGTCGGCCTGGTCACCCTGAACAACCAGACTCCCGCCTCCGGCCAGACCGGATCCGACGGCTCCTTCACCTTCACGAACCTGAAGGATTTGGGGAAGGTCGGGGAGCTTCTTCTCGTTCAGGCCGAGAGGGGAGACGACTTAACCTACCTGGATGCCGACTTCGCACGGATCGAGACATCGGATTTCGATACCGGCGGAGATCCTTGTCCCGAGGGGGAGAGTTATCAGGCCTACCTCTACGGTGACAGAGACCTTTACCGTCCCGACGATACGGCCCACCTGGTGGCGGTGGTTCGTGACAAGTGGCTCAAGCCTCTGGCCGACAACATGCCTCTGACCTTGAAGGTCTACCGCCCCGACGGTCGCCTGAAAGGGGAGTACCCTGTCCACGGGGACGGACAGGGGACGGCGGAGTGGACCCTCACCTTCTACCCCTACGAGAAGACCGGTTCCTACAGGGCCAGGCTCTACCTCGGGAAGACCCCTGTGGGCGAGACGACTCTGAAGGTCGAAGAGTTCCTTCCCGAAAGAATCCGCGTGGACGCGACTCTCGACAAGAGGGAGTACGGCGTCGGCGAAGACTCCAAGACCAAGGTGGGAGCCGACTATCTCTTCGGAGCCCCCGTCGCGGGTGGACGCTTCCGTCAGGAGGTGTTCCTCCTCTCGGCGCCGACCCTCTTTCCAGGGTTCTCCCGCTACCGTTTCGGAACCGAGATGGAAAAGCCCGAACAGATCAAGCTCTTTGAACAGGAAGGCACCCTCGACGAGAAGGGGCGGGGTGAGACGCGTTTCGTCCTCCCCTCCGGGGATTACGCCGGGAAGATGAACCTCAACGTCTACACGGAGGTCTTCGAAGGCGACAGCGGCAGGAGCGTGCGGCGGAAAGCGGAGGCCCTCTTCTCTCCCTACACCGAATATATCGGCCTGGAGGAGCCCATCGGCTACCTCTCCGAAGGGAAGAGGAGCGATATCAGAGGCGTCGTCCTGGACTCCCGGGGAAGCAGGAGGAACGGCGAGAGGCCCCTGCGCTACGCCCTCTTCCGGAGGCACTACAGCTGGGTCTCCTATTACGATAACCAGAGCTGGAGCTACCAGTACAAGAGGGTCTTCTACGAAGAGATCGTCGACGAAGGCTCTTTGGTCAGCAGGAACGGGGATTTCCTCTACACCTTTGTCCCCGGTTGGGGAAGCTACCGTCTGAGGGTCTCAGACCCGACCGGAGGGGCCAAGAGCGACCTCCTTCTCTCGACGTACTGGTGGGAGAGCGACGGGCAGGAGCAGAGAAACCTTCCTCCCGAAAGGCTCTCCCTGGTGTTGGACAAACCCAGAGCCAAGGTGGGGGAGAGCGTCAAGGTGGGATTCCGGGCTCCCTTCACGGGCAAGGCCCTCCTGACGGTGGAGGCGGACACCCTCCTCTCTTCCCAATGGGTGGACGTGAAACGGGGGGAGAACACCCTGGAATTGAAGGTTCAGGAGGGGATGTACCAACCCACGCTCTACCTCTCCCTCCTCCTGATCAAGAGCACCGGACCCGAGGATCCCTACCCCTCCCGCGCCTTCGGGACTCAGCCTCTCGCGGTGGAGCCCCATAAGAACAAAGTGGCTCTCTCCTTGGAGGTTCCCCAGCAGATCAAACCCGGAACGAAGCTGGCGGTGGCCCTCAAGTCTCCGGGTCTCTCTTCGGCTCAAGTGACCTTGGCGGCTGTGGACGAGGGGATTCTCCAGATCACCGGTTTCCCCTCCCCCTCCCCTCTGGACTTCTTCTTCCGGAAACGAAGGCTCGAGACCGACACCTTCGACATGTTCGGTATGCTTCTGCCGGACATTCCCAAAGGGAAGGGGAGGCGCAGCGGAGCCGGCTACGCCGAAAAGGCGGAAGGGAGGGTGACGCCGGTCGTGAAGAGGGTCAAGCCCGTGGCTCTCTGGTCCGGGCGGGTCAGACTCCAAGGGGGGGGCGCGCGGGTGGAGTTTTCCCTCCCCGAGTACCAGGGTAAGCTGAGGATAATGGCCGTCGCCGTTGCGGGGGAACGCTTCGGTCAGGCCGAGGGGTTTGTCACCGTTCGGGACGAAGTGACTCTGGAGTCTTCGGCTCCCAGGTTCCTTCTTGAGGGAGACCGCTTCGACCTTCCGGTGACCCTCTTCAACAATACCGACAAGGCGAAGGTCCTGAAGGTCGGCGCCGAGACCAGAAACATCTCCCTCTTGGGTGGAGGCGGGAAAGAGGTGACGGTTCCCGGGAAGGGGAACGTCCGGGTTACCCTCTCGCTACAGGCCGGTGCCGCATCTCCGGAGGGGGCGCACCTCAAGGTTTACGCGGTGGGCGGCAACATCAAGAGCTCTCAGACTCTGGACTTCCCCGTGGACGATCCGGCCCCTCTCGTGAAGGAACGGGAGATCATCAAGATCGAACCGGGTTCCCGCACCCTCTCCTGGAGCGGTGAGGGGTGGAAGGGAAAGGGCCCCCGGGTGACTCTCGGCCTCTCCCCCTTCGGCTTCATCCGGGAGATGAGCTTCGTCAAGAACCTTCTGGAGTACCCCTACGGTTGTCTTGAACAGACGACCTCCGCCTCCTTCCCCCTCCTCTACCTGAAAGAGATTCTCCAGATTACGGCACCGGAGGCCCTCAAGAAGGCAACCCTCCCCCAGCTTGTCCAGAAGGGGATCGAGAGGGTACTTTCGATGCAGACCGTGTCCGGAGGGTTCGCCTTCTGGCCCGGAGAGACCTACGAAAACCCCTGGGGAAGTTGTTACGCCCTCCACTTCCTGCTGGAGGCCTCGGAGGCTGGGTACAATGTTCCCGAGTACACCGTGGAGAACGCTCTTCGCTATCTGCAGGAGACGCTCCCCTACAAGAAGGGGGAAGGATCTATCACCTCCCGGTTCGATCGGGGCGCCTACGCCATCTACCTGCTCAGCCGGAAGAAGAAAGTCGATGGGAGCACGATCCTCTCCTACCAGCAACGTTTTGAACCCCTCTTTTCGACCGAGGGGAGAGCCTTCATGGCGGCGGCTCTCTTCCGATCCGGTGACTTCCAGAGAGGGCGCGAGCTGATGAGAAGGGTCGAAGGGGCGGAGGGAAAGCCCAACGGGGAGAGTTTCTTCACCCCCCTTCGCCGTGACTCCCTGAGGCTCTTCTTGACCGAGGAGATGGGCATGCCCGTGGACCTCTCCCTCCTCCAAAGGGTGGCCGGTGAGATCGTCAGCCAGGGGGAGGGTTTCTACACGACCCAGGAGATGGCCTGGGGGTTGTTGGCCTTGGGAAAGAGGCTCCGCAAAGAGGGGGCCTCCACGGAGTTGAAGGCGGATCTGAAAACCGCCGCCGGTCGGCTTCTCAAGAGTGTCTCCGGCCCCGGAGGCTCTCACGTGGTCTCCCCCGGGGAAACATCGGTGGAGGTGGTGAACAAGGGAGGCTCCCCCTTCACCCTCCTCTTGCTCAAGGAGGGACGGCGCTCGGGGGGAGAGGAGAAAGAAACCGAGCGGGGAGTCGCCGTGGAGAGGAGCTACTACACGATCGACGGGAGACCTCTGCTGACGGGTTCCGGCGAGCTCAGGGTTCGTCAGGGGTCGCTGGTGGTGGTGAAGCTCTCCGTACGCAGCACCGCCGGGGTTCCCTTCCGCCAAGTGGCTTTGGACGATCGGATCCCTGCAGGCTTCGAAATCGAGAACCCCAGGTTGGGCAAGGAGCACCCCCTCCCCTGGATAGGAGCGCCCACGCTGGAACCCCGTTTCATGGACATTCGTGACGACAGGCTCTCCCTCTTCTTCGACCTGGAGAAGAAAGAACTCTTCTTCTACTACGTTATCAGGGCCGTGAACCGGGGACGTTTCCGCCTGCCTCCCGCCAGGTGCGAGGTCATGTACGAACCGGAGAACTCCTCCCAGAGAGGAGGAGGCTGGGCGGAAGTGGAAGGTTGAACAGGGAAAGCCGCTTGCAGTCCACCCGGGGGGGACCGGGTGGACTGCTACCCCTCTACGAGCCCGAGGGCCGAAGCCTCTCCGCACCCCTCAGGCGTACCTCTCCCGAGATGAAGGGGAAGGGGATCCCTTCTCCTTAGGTTCTTCTCTTCGTCGAAGCCGGGGTTACTTCTTCCCCCCGAAGAGGGAGCCCAGGATGCTCCGGATAATGGTTCTTCCCATCTGAGAGCTTGCGGAACGGAGGGCGCTCTTGGCGACAGCCTCAATCATGGAATCTCCCCTCCTGGCAGGAGCGGCCGCCTTCTCCTGTTTGGCCTGAGCCGCCGCTTCCTTCGCCTTGGCCGCCTCCGCCTGTTCCTTGGCGGCGTTCTCGGCGGAGATGGCGATGCGCTTGTTGAGAAGTTCGTAGGCGGATTCCCGGTCAGTGACCTGGGAGTAGAGGGAGGCCAAGGGACTCATCCGGCTGATTCTCACCCGCTCTTCCGGAGGGATGGGACCGATCTGGGAGCGAGGCGGGAGGACCCAGGCCCTCTCCACGGGAATGGGCGTTCCCTTCGGATCGAGAAGGGAGATCAGGGCTTCCCCGACCTCCAACTCCGTGAGGGCCTTCTCGGCGTCCACGGCGGGGTTCTGGCGGAAGGTCTCCGCGGCGGCCCGGACTGCTTTCTGATCCTTGGGGGTGAAGGCTCTCAGGGCGTGCATGATCCGGTTCCCCAACTGGCCGAGAATCACCTCCGGGATGTCTGCGGGGTTCTGGGTGATGAAGTAGACTCCAACGCCTTTGGAGCGGATCAAACGGACGACGAGCTCCACTTTTTCCAGGAGAACCGTGGGGGCGTCCCTGAAGAGGAGGTGAGCCTCATCGAAGCAGAGGATCAGCCGGGGTTTCTCGAGATCTCCAACCTCCGGGAGGTTCTCGTAGAGCTCTGAGAGAAGCCAGAGAAGGAAGGTGGCGTAAAGCCGCGGTCTCTGGATAAGCTCGTCTGCGGCCAGAACGTTGATTCTGCCGTACCCTCTCTCATCGTTCCCCATGAGGTCGGCGATACGGAGGACGGGTTCGCCGAAGAGAGCCTCTCCGTCTTGCTCTTCCAGTGTCAGAAGGGCCCTCTGAATAGAGGAGATGGAGACCGAGGAGACCAGGCCGTACTTCGTGGAGATCGCCTTCACGTTCTCCTGGGCGAACTGGAGGACCGCCCTAAGGTCCTTGAGGTCGAGGATGAGGAGGCCCTCGTCATCGGCCATCTTGAAGAGAATCGAGAGGACTCCGCTCTGGATGTCGTTCAGATCGAAGAGGCGGCTGAGAAGGAGGGGCCCCATGTCGGAGACCGTCGTCCTCAGAGGGAGACCCGTCTTGGCGAAGATGTCCCAGAAGAGAAGGGGGTACCCTTCGAAGGGGTGGTCCGTCACCTTCAACAGGTTGAGCCGGGAGGCAATCTTCGGCGTCGCCGTCCCTGGAACAGCCAGTCCCGAGAGATCTCCCTTGATGTCGGGCAGGAAGACCGGGACTCCCAAACGGCTGAAGTTCTCGGCGAGCCCCTGAAGGGTGACCGTCTTCCCGGTCCCCGTGGCTCCGGTGATCAGGCCGTGGCGGTTTCCCATCTTGGGATGGAAGAGAATCGGATTTTCGTTCTGGGCGATGAGGAAGGGGGAGACAGGTTGGTTCATAGTGACCTCCAAGGGGGTTCTCTTGTTATTAAAATGGAGAGGAGGGAAGATGTCAAGAGAGAAAGAGCCTGCCAGTCTCCGGGCAGGCTCTCTTCTTCAGGAGCCCTCTTCGGTCTTTTTGCTGAGGGCGCGACGGACCCTGGCGGGAATCTCCCCCCAGACATAGCTCAAGGGGGAAGCCGTGTAGAGGGAGTGCTGGATGGCGCAGGCGATCCCGCACCCGTTTTGGCAGGGCTTCCGCTTGTTCCATTGCCAAAGGTCTTTCAGTCCGATCCGGTCGAAGGGGATCTCTGTCCTTAGTACCGAACAGGGCCAGAAGAGACCCGACCCGGAGACGAAGAAGATCTTATAGCCGGAGACGCAGCTCCATTCAGGTTCGTTTCCTTGTAAGCGGCTTCGGTAGTGGTTGAGTACCGCCGTTGTTCCGTGGACCTTGCACCCTCTCCTCTTGAGTTCAAGCTGAAGTTCGATCAGCTCAAGAGTCTTTAGCCTCTCGCCTTCGGGGACCCTGAAGGCGCCCGCATCGTCGGCGTGGATGGGCCGGAGCTCAGTCGGGAAGCCCAAGGCCAGACCCTGCTTTAAGACATCGCCGATCTGGTCCAGGGTGTCCGCGCAGATCACCCCGGAGAGGTGGGTCTTGATGGGGCTCCCCCTCAGCAGCTTCAACGCCGGCATCTGGAGTTTCAGGGCCTTCTTCGTGACATCCGAGGGGGTGATCCGGTCTGTGGAGACCTGGAGGGCGTCGAGCCCGGCCTCTTCGATCCCCTTCAGAAGCTTGGGGTTCAGGAGGAGGGCGTTTGTGGACATGCTCACAGTGAGCCCCTTCCCCTTCGCGTAGGCGACCACTTCGACGATGTCCGGGTGTAGCAGGGGCTCCCCTCCGGCGAGGGCGACCTTAGTGACGCCCAGGGCGGAGATCTTGTCGATCCGCTGCTTCAGGTCGTCGAAAGAGGGGTGAGGCACGGAGTTGTCGTTCTCGCCGCAGTAGCTGCAGGAGAGGTTGCAACGGTCTGTAACGTAGAGTCCGGCATGCATCGGACGTTTATCGTAGCCACGGGCCAAGGCGGCGAGCCAAGGGATCTCGTGGTGGCGTGAACCCCTCATGGGGCAACCTTTCGGAGCCTGGTGAAGATGCTGAACATGATTCCTCCTCCTTTGATCATCAGGGAAAGCAGGGCGTAGAGGGCTATGCAGGCGAAGCCTAAGAGGGGCTTGCCCACGAGGACGAAGGGGGCGAAGGTCCACAGGTAGGTGTTGCGTCGCCCAGCGAAGACCCGTAAGGCCCGGGCGAAGGGTCCGCTGTCGTCGAACTGAAGGTGAAACACTCTCCGGTAAGCGGCTGTGAGGACCATGTCGAGGACGTTGGCGGCGAGGATGGTTCCCAGGGAGATCAGGGGTAGGGTGACTCTGCCCCCTGCCGAGAGATGCCAGGCCAGTGCCAGGTACCATCCGTTCTCGTAGACCTTGTCGAGGTGGTGTTCCCATTCCCCTAGGGGGGAGAAGTGGAGTTTGACACGGGCCTGTTTTCCGTCTAGTCCGTCGAGGACTCCGACGATGAGGGCCAGGACCAGGCCGGAAGCAAGGAACCCTGCGGCGAAGAGGCCGAGGGCGGCGAAGGCCGCGAGGTTGTTGAGAACCGTGAGCTGGTTGGGGGTGATCGACCACTCACAGATTTGCGATATGAGCGCGTTCTCGATGGGGCGGTGGATGTACCAGGCCGGCCAATCGAGGACAAGCTTTTGGGAAGAGCTGATCAAAATGCTCTTTGCGGCGGGGTTGTCTTCCGGCCCCTTCACCGGGAAGAAGAGAAAGGGGACATGGGCGCGCATATCGGGTTTGTAGTTGGGGAGGGTCGAGAGGTCGAGAAGGAGATTCGGCTCGTCTCCCACGGCTTTGACAGCCTCTTGGGCGAGAGAGAGGGGGGAGGGGAGAGCGAATCCGGCGAGGCGGGAGAGGGAAATTTTTGCGACTCCCGCAAAGAGGTAGGGACGTCCGGAAAGGGTGATCGACGGGAGGCCTGCCCGGGAAGGGACACACTCCTGAGGAATGAAGCAGAGACGTTCGCCCCCTTGGGAGAGGAGAGCCGGTAGCCGTGAGTCGACGAGGGCCGATCCGTCCAGAAGGAGAACCTGCGGGGTGCCGTCGGCGGGCAAGAGAGAGGGATCGATTCTTCTCCCCTCGTCGAGAGGAGAGACCGTGAAGGGGATGTTGAACTTCTTCAGCTCCGAGAGGATTCCTTCGGGGACCTCCCCTTTGGGGCAGAGAACCGTTATTCCGGAGACACCCTCGTAGTAGAGGGTACGAAGGGAGCGCTCCAAGACGGTCACACCGGCGATTCTCACGAAACTCTCTGCAGAGGCCAGGACGAACGCCCTCGTCGGAGTGGTCATAGGGACTCCTTTCTTCTGGGAGAAACCAGAGAGGTAAACTTCTGCAGGAGGGCCTTGTCCTCTGCGGCGGTGCCGAAGAGGTGGAGCAGGAGGATGTACCCTACCAGGAAAGCGGCCAGGGCCACCGCGTCGGAAACCCTGGGAGGAAGGGCCCAGACGAGCTCTTTCAAGAGGAAGGCGGCGGCACCGGAGAGGGCCGCGGCGAAGAGTGCCCGAAGGTGGTACCGGGTGAAGGGGTGCATCCGGTAGAAGAGGCGGACCATGACGAGCCTGAGAAGGTTCATCACGGTGTAGGCGGCCAGGGTCGCACAGGCGGCTCCGGTCATTCCGTAACGGGGGACCAGGAAGAGGCCGAGTCCGGCGGAAACGGCGATCCCGGCCACGGTGTTGAGCAGGTTGAAGGCGGGCCTCTCGATGAGGATGAAGA
>ERZ1645187.2867-NODE-2867-length-14902-cov-11.696639_pt1 | contig 14902 bp, 11 predicted proteins | sample MGYA00575352_ERZ1645187 | MGnify/ENA primary metagenome ERZ1645187 (study PRJEB40837, sample SAMN11349314) | freshwater sediment metagenome | isolation source: river sediment | host: Sediment | place: India: Wazaribad , New Delhi | collected 2017-02-21 ...
GGGTGGTGGCCATGGGTACCTCCTGAAGAGGCGGGAACAGAGGGCGGGCCCAGGAGCATTGTGCTCCCGGGCCCGTTCGAGACTGCCCGATCAGGCGCGCGCCGCCTCGCCCACGGGCAGGGACGCGAGGATCGCCTGCACGGACGCCTTGGCGTCGCCGAAGCACATCGCGGTGTTCTCCTTGAAGAACAGCGGGTTCTCGACCCCGGCATACCCGGGGTTCATGGACCGCTTGAACACCACCACCTGCTTGGCCTCCCAGGCGTGCAGCACGGGCATGCCCGAGATCGGGGTGCCGGGCTCCATCGCGGAGGGGTTCACCGTGTCGTTGGCACCGATCACGAGCACGACGTCGGTCTCCGGGAAGTCGTCGTTGATCTCGTCCATCTCGAGCACGATGTCGTAGGACACGTGTGCCTCGGCGAGGAGGACGTTCATGTGCCCGGGCAGGCGGCCCGCCACCGGGTGGATCGCGAACCGGACGAGGGAGCCGTTCGCCTCGAGTGCCTTGGTCAGCTCGGCCACCGGGTACTGGGCCTGTGCCACCGCCATGCCGTAGCCGGGGACGATGATGACGGACCTCGCCTCGGCCAGTTCGGCCGCGACCTCCGCGGTCGAGAACTCGCGGTAGTCGCCGTAGTCCGTGGCTGGCCCCGTGGAGCCGGTCTCCCCGAATCCACCGAGGATCACGGAGATGAAGGACCTGTTCATGGCCCTGCACATGATGTAGGACAGGATCGCACCGGAGGCGCCCACGAGCGCACCCGTGACGATGAGGACCGAGCTGTCGAGCATGAAGCCGGCGAAGGCGGCGGCCCAGCCCGAGTAGGAGTTCAGCATCGAGATGACCACCGGCATGTCCGCACCGCCGATGGCCGCCACGAGGTGGATGCCGAGCAGCAGGGCGAGGATCGTCATGAGGACCAGGGGGATGATGCTCCTGGTGGGGACGAACCAGAACGCCATGCCGACGATCAGGAGGATCGCCGCGAGGTTCATCCAGTGCCGGCCGGGGAGGGTCAGCGGCCGGGACGGCAGCTTCTCCGAGAGCTTGCCCCATGCCACGATCGAGCCGGTGAAGGTCACCGCGCCGATGAAGATGCCGATGTACACCTCGGCCAGGTGGAACGTGTCGGCCGAGCCCTCCAGGTAGGAGTTGAACCCCACCAGGACGGCCGCGAGGCCCACGAAGCTGTGGAGGAGTGCGATCAGCTCCGGCATGCCCGTCATCTCGACCTTCAGCGCCTTGCGGATGCCGACGACGGCGCCGATGGAGACGGCTCCCACCAGCAGGATGGTCCCGAGGGTGTCGAGGGCCTCACCCTCCTCCGGACTCACGACCGAGGCCACGGTGGCGATCAGGGCGAGCGCCATGCCCAGGATGCCGAACGCGTTGCCGCGCTTGGAGGTCTGGAACCGGCTCAGCCCCGCGAGCGCGAAGATGAACAGCAGCCCGGAGACGATGTAGGTCGCGTGGACGAAGTTGGTCATCACTCACGCCTTCCTGAACATGGTGAGCATCCGCTGGGTCACGGTGAACCCGCCGAACACGTTGATCGACGCGATCAGCACCGCGATGGTCGCGATGATCCTGATCGTGAGGTTGTCGCTGGTCAGCTGGGTGATGCCGCCGACCACGATGATTCCGCTGATCGCGTTCGTGACGCTCATCAGGGGCGTGTGGAGCGCCGAGGTGACGTTCCAGACCACGTAGTAGCCCACGACGATCGCGACCACGAAGACCGCCGTCAGTTCCAGGAACGACGCCGGAGCCATCGCCAGCAGGCCGATGAGGGCGATCGACCCGATCGCCACGGCCACGAAGGAGTGCCACCAGGGGCGCGGCTCCTTGGGCGGGGCGACGGCGGCAGGGGCCGCCGTCGTGGCGGCGGGGGCGGCCGAGACCTCGATGGGGGGCGGTGGGAAGGTGGTCTCGCCGTCGCGGGTCACGGTCATGGAACGGACGATCTCGTCCTCGAAGTCGAGGACGAGCTGGCCGTCCTTCTCCGGCGTCATGAGCTTCAGCGCGTTCACGAGGTTGGTGCCGTAGAGCTGGGAGGACTGGCCGGGCAGGCGGCTGGCGAAGTCGGTGTACCCGATGATCGTGACGCCGTTCTCGGTCTCGTACTTCTCGCCGGCGCGGGTGAGCTCGCAGTTGCCGCCGCTGTAGGCGGCGAGGTCCACGATGACGCTGCCGGGCTTCATGCTCGCCACCATCTCCGCGGTGACGAGGAGCGGGGCGGTCCGGCCGGGGATGGCGGCGGTGGTGATGATGATGTCCACGTCCCGGGCCTGCTCGGCGTACAGCTCGGCAGCGCGGCGCTGGTAGTCCTCGCTCGCCTCCTTGGCGTAGCCATCCTTCGAGACCTGCTGTTCCACGCCCTTGACGTGCAAGAACTCCGCACCCATGGACTCGACCTGCTCGGCGGTCTCCGGGCGGATGTCCGTGGCGCGCACGATGGCGCCCATGTTGTTCGCCGCCCCGATCGCGGCGAGGCCGGCAACTCCGGTGCCCGCCACCAGGACCTTGGCAGGCGGGACCTTGCCCGCCGCGGTGACCTGGCCGGTGAAGAACCGGCCGAACGCGTACGAGGCCTCGACGACGGCCCGGTACCCGGTGATGTTCGCCATCGAGCTGAGGGCGTCCATTGACTGCGCGCGGCTGATGCGCGGCACCATGTCCATGGAGAGCGCGGTCACGCCACGGGCGCGGAGCTTCTCCACGAGGTCGGCGTTCTGGCGTGGGTAGAGGAAGGTGACGAGGGTGGCGCCGGGGCGGAGCTTGCCGATCTCGGCGTCCGTGGGCCGGTTCAGGGCCAGCACGATGTCCGCGGCCCACGCGTTGTCGACGACGTGGGCGCCGGCCTCCTCGTACGCCTCGTCCGGAAGGCTCGCCCGCCTGCCGGCGTCGTGCTCCACGACGACCTCGTACCCCAACTTCCTCAGCAGGGTGACCGTGTTAGGCGTCCCCGCCACCCGGTTCTCCCCGGCGACCGACTCGCGCGGGATCCCGATCGTCATCGGGGTCAGCTGCTCACCGGTGCTTTCCTGTCCCTCGCGGGGGACGGGATCAGCCGTCACCTCGCCGTCCAGGGGCTGCCCTGTCTCACGGGCCAACCCTGTTGTCATCACGAATCTCCTTCGATTCATCGTCCGGACGCGACACTGGCCGCGTGGCCATGCCGATGCGATGTCCGCCATGGGCTTGTGGGGTGGTCCACCCCACCGTCGAGGCTACCGTCCCCCACCCCCGGACCTTCGGCCCATGGTCCTAGATCGGGCCGTGCGAGACCACCCGCGCTCCGCCCGGAAGACGCGAGAGGCGCGCGCACCGGCAGGGGGAGGCAGGTGCACGCGCCGGTTCTCGCGGCCACGTCACTACAGCATGCAGGACACGCAGCCCTCCACCTCGGTGCCCTCGAGCGCCATCTGCCGCAGCCGGATGTAGTACAGGGTCTTGATGCCCTTCTTCCAGGCGTAGATCTGCGCACGGTTGAGGTCACGGGTGGTGACCTTGTCCGGGAAGAACAGGGTGAGGGAGAGGCCCTGGTCCACGTGCTGGGTGGCCACCGCGTACGTGTCGATGATCTTCTCGTAGCCGATCTCGTACGCGTCCCGGTAGTACTCCAGGTTGTCGTTCGTCATGAACGGCGCCGGGTAGTACACCCGCCCGATCTTGCCCTCCTTGCGGATCTCGATCTTGGAGACGATCGGGTGGATCGAGGAGGTGGATCCGTTGATGTAGGAGATGGACCCGGTGGGCGGGACCGCCTGGAGGTAGGCGTTGTAGATGCCGTGCTCCATCACGGAGGCCTTCAGGTTCCGCCAGTCCTCCTGGGTGGGGACGTGGATCCCGGCCTCGGCGAACAGTCCGCGCACGCGGGGGGTCTGCGGCTCCCACACCTGGTCGGTGTACTTGTCGAAGAACTCGCCCGACGCGTAGGTGGAGTCCTCAAACCCGCCGAAGGCCCGGCCCCGCTCGATGGCGAGCTTGTTGGACTCGGTGATCGCGTGGAACAGCACCGTGTAGAAGTAGATGTTCGTGAAGTCGAGGCCCTCCTCGGATCCGTAGTGGATCCTCTCCCGGGCGAGGTAGCCGTGCAGGTTCATCTGGCCGAGCCCGATGGCGTGGGACTCGTGGTTGCCCTTCACGATCGAGGGCACCGACTCGATGACGCTCAGGGTGGACACCGCGGTCAGGGCGCGGATCGCCGTTCCGACGGTGAGCCCGAAGTCCGGCGAGTCCATCGCCTTGGCGATGTTGAGCGAGCCGAGGTTGCAGGAGATGTCCTTGCCGACCTCCGCGTAGGACAGGTCCTCGTTGTACGTCGACGGCGTGGAGACCTGGAGGATCTCGGAGCAGAGGTTGGACATGACCACCTTGCCCGCGAGCGGGTTGGCCTTGTTCACCGAGTCCTCGAACATGATGTACGGGTAGCCGGACTCGAACTGGATCTCCGCGAGGGTCTGGAAGAACTGGCGTGCGTTGATCTTCTTCTTGTGGATCCGCTTGTCGTCCACCATCTCGTGGTACTTCTCGGTCACGTTGATGTCCGCGAAGGGCATCCCGTGGATGCGCTCGACGTCGTAGGGCGAGAACAGGTACATGTCCTCGTTCTTCCGCGCGAGCTCGAACGTGATGTCCGGGATGACCACGCCCAGCGAGAGGGTCTTGATGCGGATCTTCTCGTCCGCGTTCTCCCGCTTGGTGTCCAGGAAGGACAGGATGTCCGGGTGGTGGGCGTGCAGGTACACCGCCCCCGCACCCTGGCGGGCGCCGAGCTGGTTCGCGTAGGAGAAGGAGTCCTCGAGGAGCTTCATCACGGGGATGACCCCGGAGGACTGGTTCTGGATCTTCTTGATCGGTGCGCCGGCCTCCCGCAGGTTGGAGAGCAGGAGGGCCACTCCACCGCCGCGCTTGGAGAGCTGGAGGGCGGAGTTGATGCCCCGCGCGATGGACTCCATGTTGTCCTCGATGCGCAGGAGGAAGCAGGAGACGAACTCGCCCCGCTGCTTCTTGCCCGCGTTCAGGAACGTGGGGGTGGCGGGCTGGAAGCGGCCGGTGATCATCTCGTCGATGAGGTGGAGGGCCATCTCCTCGTCCCCCGCCGCCAGGGTGAGGGCCACCATCACCACGCGGTCCTCGAACCGCTCCAGGTAGCGCTTCCCGTCGAAGGTCTTGAGCGTGTACGAGGTGTAGTACTTGAACGCACCGAGGAACGTGGGGAAGCGGAACTTGTGGGCGTAGGCGCGCGCGAAGGCCTGCTCGAGGAAGTCGAAGCGGTACTTCTCCAGGACCTCCGCCTCGTAGTAGCCCTCCTCCACGAGGTAGTCGAGCTTCTCCCTGAGGTTGTGGAAGAACACTGTGTTCTGATTGACGTGCTGGAGGAAGTACTGCCGCGCGGCCTCACGGTCCTTGTCGAACTGGATGTTGCCGTCCTCGTCGTAGAGGTTCAGCATCGCGTTGAGCGCGTGGTAGTCCATCTCCGGCGCCTCCGGCGCGGTCTCTACGCCGGTATCTGTGAGTGTCTCGACCAAAATTGTCCCAATCCCTCGCGGACCCGCCGCACGTCATCGGCGGTTCCCAGTAGTTCGAAGCGGTACAGGTAGGGCACCTGGCACTTCGCGGAGACGATGTCCCCCGCGATGCAGAACGCCTTCCCGAAGTTGGTGTTGCCCGAGGCGATGACCCCCCGGATCAACGCCCGGTTGTGCGGGTTGTTCAGGAACTTGATGACCTGGCGGGGCACCGCTCCCCCGGTGTTGCCGCCGCCGTACGTGGGGACGATCAGCACGTACTCCTCGTCGACCTCGAAGCCGTCCTCCCAGTGGACCGGGATCCGGGTGGCCGGCAGCCCGAGCCGCTCCACGAAGCGGTGGGTGTTCTCGGACACCGAGGAGAAGTAGACGATGCGTCCCATGCGTCCGGGGCGCCCGGCTCAGGCGGTGAGGATGCCGGCCTCGGCAGCCACGCGGGCGGCAGCCTTGATTCGGTCCGGCCGGAAGCCCGACCAGTGGTCGCCATCGGCGAACACGACAGGAGCCTGCTGGTAGCCCAGCGCCTTGACGGTCTGCAGCGCCTCGGGGTCCTGCGTGATGTCCACGACCTCGTACTGCAGGCCGTGCTTGTTGAGCGCCCGGTAGGTGGCGTCACACTGAACACAGTTCGGCTTGCTGTAGACCGTGATGCTCATCGTGATCCTCCTCGAGGGGCTTCCGCCCGTGCAACTACATGAATGTAATTCGACCTGCTTGGAACACAGACACTACACCTAGTGGTGTCCGCGCACCACCACCACAAGATCTGGTTCCGGCGTGTCGCTCCGCAGCGTGTCATCCCCAACTCCCTCCTCCTCCTGTGGACGGACCGGGCCCCGCTGGGGACGGGCTGTGGAACCGTCCGATGCCCGCGCGGGGACCCACTGACAACCATCCCAGTGCCCACCGACACGAACCCCGCGGAGCACCTCCAGCCCACCTGTGGACCGTCGACCGCCGGGCAATACTCACCTGTGGACAGGGAGTTGCGGAAAGTGCCGCCCTCAGCACTCCACCACGTTGACCGCGAGGCCACCCTCGGCGGTCTCCTTGTACTTGCTCATCATGTCCACCCCGGTCTGCCGCATGGTCTCCACCACGGCGTCGAGGCTGACCGCGTGCTGCCCGTCCCCCCACATGGCGATCCGGGCCGCGTTGATGGACTTCACCGCGGCCACCGCGTTCCGCTCGATGCACGGGATCTGGACCAGGCCGCCCACGGGGTCGCACGTCAGCCCGAGGTTGTGCTCCATGGCGATCTCGGCGGCGTTCTCCACCTGGGCGGGGCTCCCACCCGTCACCTCGGCGAGCCCGGCCGCGGCCATAGCGGAGGCGGACCCCACCTCGCCCTGGCACCCCACCTCGGCGCCCGCGATGGACGCGTTGGTCTTGATGATCGCCCCGATGGCCGTGGCGGCGAGCAGGAAGCGGCGCACCCCCTCCCGGGAGGCCCCGGGCACGAACGTCACGTAGTACTTGATCACCGCCGGGATGACCCCGGCCGCCCCGTTCGTCGGGGCGGTGACCACGCGGTGCCCGGAGGCGTTCTCCTCGTTCACCGCGAGCGCGAACAGGTTCACCCAGTCCATCACCAGGAGGGGGTCGCCGCTGCGCGGGACGTGGGCGTAGTCGTCCGCGGAGGCGTCCCAACCCGCGGCGGCCACCTCCCGGGCCTTCAGGTCGCGGAAGAGCCGGCCGGCGCGGCGCGGGACGTTCAGCCCGCCCGGGAGGATCCCCTCTCCCGACAGCCCCGCCGTGATGCACGCGTCCATGGCGTCCCAGATCTCGTCCAGGTGGGCGTCCAGCTCTGCCCGCGGCCCCATCGCCTCCTCGTTGGCTTGGACCACCCCGGCCACCGACAGCCCGGCCTCGCCGCAGCGCGCGAGCAGCTCGGCGCCCGTTCGGAACGGGTGGGGGACGACGACGTCGCCGCCACTGTCGTCGTCGTCGAGCGGCCGGGTGGTCGCGCCGTCGAGGCGGGTGACGAACCCGCCGCCGATGGAGAAGTAGGTGTGCTCCAGGACCACCTCCCCGCCGTGGCGGGCGATCAGGCGCAACCCGTTGACGTGCTGGGGCAGCACGGTGCGGGGCAGGAAGAGGACGTCCCGCTCCCGCTCGAAGGGCACGGGCACCTCGCCGCCGAGCGTGAGCGTGCCGCCGGCCTCGATCTCGCCGACGAGGTGCTCGATCACCTCGCGCGGGCAGGTGCGGGGGTGGTGGCCGGCGAGGCCCCAGATCACGGCGCGATCGGTGGCGTGGCCGCGGCCGGTGGCGCCGAGCGAGCCGTACAGCTCGGCCGTCACCCGGTCCACCGGCCGGGCGAGCGCCACCACCTCGCGCGCGAACGCGAGCGCCGCCTTCATCGGGCCCACCGTGTGGGAGGACGAGGGCCCGATCCCGATCGAGAACAGGTCCGTCACGGAGAGTGGCCGCTCCGGGAGCGGGGTGGGCAGCGCGCGGAGGTCCGTGGCATCGGGGTGGAGCTCGGCGGGATCCATGCACAGCAGTGTGCACCCGCCCGGGGTTCGACGCTCGTGCAGCGGCGGCAGATACCGCCCGCTACCCTGAGGAGATGCTCCCCCACGTGCCGACCGCCCGCCGGTGACCGCCGAGAGGGTCGTCGTGGTGGGCGGCGGATTCGGCGGCCTCGCCGCGGCCATCCGGCTCGCCGCCGCGGGCCACGACGTCACGGTGCTGGAGCGGCGGGACCAGCTCGGGGGCCGCGCCTCCCAGTGGGTCCTCGACGGCTTCCGCTTCGACGCCGGCCCCACCGTCCTCACCGCCCCGCACCTCTTCGAGGAGCTCTTCACGCTGGCCGGCGAGCGGCTCGCCGACCACGTCACGCTCGTGCCCCTCGACCCGTACTACCGCGTGTTCGACGACGACGGCGCCCCCTTCGACTTCCGGACCGACGAGGCGGCGATGCTCGCCCAGGTCGCCCGCCGCAGCCCCGCGGACGTGCCGGGCTACCAGCGCCTGCAGTCCCGCATCGCCGCGATCTTCGACGCCTTCCACCCGTACACGGAACGCTCGATGATGTCGCTGCCCGCGATGCTGCGGATGCTGCCCTACCTGCTGGAGCACCGCGCGATGCTGGGCGTGCGCCACCTCGTGCACGGCACGGTGCGGGACCCGTTCCTCCGCCGGGCGCTGACCTTCCACCCCCTGCTGATCGGGGGAGACCCGGCCCGGACCCCGGCCCTGTTCGCGCTCCTGGTGGAGTTCGAGCGGCGCTGGGGCGTGCACCACGCGATCGGGGGCACCGCCGCGGTCGTGGCTGCCCTCGGCGGCCTCCTGGAACGGCTGGGCGGCCGCATCGAACTGGGCGCCGAGGTCGAGCGGATCCTCGTCGAGCGCGGCCGCGTGACCGGGGTCCGGCTGGCCGACGGCACCACCCGGCCGGCCGACGTCGTCGTCAGTGACGCGGACCCCGGCCACGTGTCCGGCACGCTGCTGGCGCACAAGCCGCGCGCCGCGGCGGCGCGGGTGCGCCTGGGGTGGGCGCGGCCGAGCATGTCCCTGCACGTGCTCTACCTCGGCGCGGACCGCACGTGGCCGGACACGCCGCTCGCCCACCACAACATCCTGTACGCCGGCGATCCGGAGCGGGCCCTGCGCGCCGTCTTCGGGCCGCCCTGGGGCGGCACGCCGCGGCGGCGGCCCACGGCGGAGGACCTGTTCCTGTACGTCCACGTGCCGACCCGCACCGATCCCACCATCGCGCCGGACGGCTGCGAGTCCCTCTACGTCCTCGTGGCGGCCCCCGCGCTGCCCCGGCGGGGAGGGGAGGCGAGGGAGTCGGCCCGGATCCGCGAGCGCGTGCTGGAGGTGCTCGGCGAGCGCCACCTGCCTGGCCTCGCCGACCACCTGGTGGTCGAGCACGCGATCGGTCCCGAGCACTTCCGGGACGTCCTGAACACCCCGCGCGGGGCGGCCTTCTCGCTGCACCCCTCCCTGTTCCAGGCCGGCTGGTTCCGGCCCCACAACCGCGTCCGCGCGGTTCGCGGCCTGTACCTGGTGGGCGCCGGCACGCACCCGGGAGCCGGCGTGCCCGCGGTGCTCGCCTCCGCGAAGATCGCGGCAGCCCTGATCGCCGAGGAGAGGGACGGCGCGGCGAGGAGTGCCGGGCGGGCCGGCGAAGAGCTCGGCGAACGGCCCGGCGAGAGGAGCACGCGATGACCGAGTTCATGGACGCCGGCTTCGGCCGGAGCCCCGAGACCGTGATCGACGACGTGCCGGTCCGCGGCACCCTCCCGGACTGGCTGGAGGGCTCGCTGCTGCGCAACGGCCCCGGCACCTTCCAGGTGGGCGGGCACCGGTACCGGCACTGGTTCGACGGGCTCGCCATGCTCCACCGGTTCTCCATCGCGGGCGGCCGGGTCTCCTACGCCAACCGCTTCCTGGAGACGAAGGCCTGGTCCGCCGCCCGGGACGAGGGGCGGATCGCCTACCCGGAGTTCGCCACCGACCCGTGCCGGTCCCTGTTCGCGCGCGCGATGGCGGTGTTCGATCCCCAGGTCACCGACAGCGCCAAGGTCAACATCGCCCGGGTGGCCGAGCACTTCCTCGCCCTGGCCGAGACCCCGATCCAGGTGGAGTTCGATCCGCAGACGCTGGCGACCGTGGGCGTGACCGGCTGGGACACCTCGACGTTCGGCCGCATGACCACGGTCCATCCCCACCTGGACGAGGGCCGCCACGAGGCGATCAACCTCGTCACCCGCTACGGCGCCGCCAGCCAGTACGCGTTCCGCCGCGTGGACACGTCCACCACCGACCTCGCCGCCACCACGCTCGCCACCCGGCGCGTACGCCAGCCGAGCTACATCCACTCCTTCGGGATGTCGGAGCGCCACCTGGTGCTCGTGGAGTTCCCGCTCGTGGTCAACCCGGTGGACCTGCTGCTGTGGCGCACGCCCTACATCGAGAACTTCCGGTGGCGGCCCGAGCGGGGCACCCGCTTCCACGTCTTCGACCGCGCCACGGGCGCGCACGTCCGTACCGTCCGCGGCCCCACGTTCTTCGCCTTCCACCACGTCAACGCCTTCGACCACCTCACCCCCGACGGCCGGGTGGACGAGGTCGTGGTGGACCTGGTCGCCTACGACGACGCTGCCGTCATCGAGGCGTTCTACCTCCACCGCCTCGAGGAGCCGGACTCCCGCATCCCGCCGGGCACGCTGCGCCGCTACCGGGTGTCCCTCGCCGGCCCGGCGCGGGACGCCGAGGGCGAGGAGCTGTGCGGCACGGGGATCGAGCTGCCGTCCCTGGACTACGCCCGCATGAACACCTCGCCGGAGCACCGGTACGTGTACGGGGTCGGGCTGAGCGGCGAGCGCGGGTTCTACGACGAGCTCGTCAAGATCGACATCGCGGCGCGCTCCTCGGCCCGCTGGTCCGCGCCGGGCTGCTACCCGGGCGAGGGCGTGTTCGCCGGCCGGCCCGGCCGTACCGCCGAGGACGACGGCGTGGTGCTGTCCGTGGTGCTGGACGCCCCCCGCGGGACCTCCTTCCTCCTCGTGCTCGACGCCGCCACCTTCACCGAGGTGGCCCGTGCCGAGCTGCCGCACCCCGTGCTGTTCGGGTACCACGGCCAGTTCTACGACGACGTCGCCGGTCCGGGCGGCGCGCCCGCCCGCTAGCCGTCGCCGCGCCGTCGCCAGCGGAAGAAGGCCCACGCGAGGAGGGCGGACAGGACGGTCCAGCCCAGCATCACGAGGGCCACGCGGGGCATCTCGAACGAGCCCGCCACCTCGAGGGCGGCGGCCGACTCCGGCAGGAAGACGTACCGCATCCCCTGGGTGAGCCACTTGAGCGGGAACAGGGCGGCGAACTGCTGCATCCACGTGGGGAGGTCCCCGTACAGGAAGAAGACGCCCGAGGTGAACTGCAGCACCAGGATCACGGGCGTCACGATCGCGGAGGCGCCCTTCCCGGAGCGGGGCACCGCGGAGAACGCGAGGCCGAGCAGGGTCCACGTGACGAGGCCCAGCACGCTCAGCCAGGCCAGCGCCCCCCACTGCTGGGCCGTGCCCGGCAGTTCCACCCCGAACAGGAGGATGCCGATGCCCATCAGGAGGGCGAGCTGGATGAGGTACACGAGGAAGATCTGGCCGATCTTGCCGATGAAGTACGCCGCCTGGGGCATGGGGGTGCCCTCGAGGCGCTTCAGCGTGCCCTCGTCGCGCTCCTGGGGGATGCCGATGGCGAGGTTCTGAAAGCTGGTGTAGATGATCCCCGAGGCGATCATCCCGGCCACGAAGTACTGCGCGAAGGTCACTCCCGTGCCGCCCAGCTCCTGGCCGCCGAACACCGAGCCGAACACGATCATCAGGATCATCGGCAGGGCGAGGGTGAAGACCGCGGCCTCGAGGTCGCGGAACAGCTGCTTGAGTTCCACGCCGATGCGGGAGAACCCGATTCTCAGGGTGCCCGGGAGCTCGCTCACTCCGCCTCCCCGCCGATGAGCTCGAGGTAGGCGTCCTCCAGCGACGGCCGGGAGACCGCCAGGCCCGGCACCTCGCCGCCGAAGCGGGCCGCGAGTTCGGCGACCACCCGGGTGGGGGTGTCGGTGTGCTCGGACCGGCGCGCGCCGTCGTCGTCCCGCCACGAGACGACCGCGCGGCCGGCGTGGCGGCCGCCCAGGTCGTGCGGGGCGTCGAGGGCGACCAGCCGGCCGCGGCTGATGACCCCGACGACGTCCGCGAGCGCCTCCGCCTCGTCCAGGTAGTGGGTGGTCAGGAGGATCGTGGTGCCCTCCGCCCGCAGCGTCCCGATGAGGGACCAGAACTCGCGGCGTGCCTCGGGATCGAAGCCGGTGGTCGGCTCGTCGAGGAAGAGCAGTTCGGGCCGGCCGATGATGCCGAGCCCCACGTCGAGGCGGCGGCGCTGGCCACCGGAGAGGGTGCGGCCGCGGGCGTCCGCCTTCTCCTCCAGGCCGATCCGCGTGAGCACCTCGTCCACCGGGCGCGGGTCCGGGTAGTAGCCGGCGAAATGGCGGAGCGACTCCCGCACGGTGAGCTCGCCGAGGTCGCTGACCTGCTGGAGGACGATCCCGATGCGGGCGCGCCAGCGCCGGGGGGCGTGGGCCGGATCGGTGCCCAGCACGCGCACCTCGCCGGCGTCACGGTGCCGGTAGCCCTCGAGGATCTCGGTGGTGGTGGTCTTGCCGGCACCGTTCGGGCCGAGCAGCGCGACGCACTGGCCGCGCTCCACCGTGAGGTCGAGGCCCGCGACGGCGACCGTCCGGCCGTAGGTCCGCCTCAGCCCCCGGACCTCGATCGCCGGTTCAGGCACCGGCCCGGTCCGGCAGTCCCCGGAGCCGGACGGACAGGCAGGTGACGCAGCCCTCGAGCTTCTCGTACTCGGAGATGTCCACCGTCACGACGTCCAGTCCCCGCTCCCGCAGGAGGCGGGCCGTCTCGGGGGCGCTCGCCGCCATGAGGACCTTCTGGCCGCCGAGGAGCACCACGTGGGAGCCGGGTTCCTCGGGGACGGGCAGGAAGGTGGGGAAGAGATCCGGGTCGTCCACGATCGGCGGGTAGCCGATGACCGTGCCGTCGGGCAGTGCCGTGACGGCGGACTTCAGGTGCAGGACCTTGCTGAGCGGCACGGTGACCACGCGCGCTCCGAGCGGTTCCAGGTGGGCCGCGAGCTGGCGGATGCCCTCGGCGTTGGTGCGGCCGCCCCGGCCCACCCAGACGGTGTTGCCCCACTTCAGGACGTCACCGCCGTCCAGGGTGCCGGGGGCCTCGATGTGGGCGACGCGGTAGCCCAACTCCTTGACCGCCTCCTCGGCGGCGGGGGTCTCGCCCCGGCGCTCCTCCGCCCCGGGCCGGGCGATCACGGCCAGGTCCCCGTAGACCAGCATGGTGTCCTCGACGAACACCGAGTCCGGGTGCTCCTCCGCGGGGTCCACCTCGTGGGTCTCCCAACCGGCGGCGTGCAGGGCGTCCACGTAGGCCTGCCACTGCGTGCGCGCCTTCTCGACGTCCACGGGGGAGCGTTCCAGGTGGGTCACGATCCCGTCGGCGAGGCGGGAGGAGGGGCGGCGGATGAGGGCGTGCTGGGCGAACATGCGGCCATTGTCGCGTAATCGGGTGTGGAAGGCTGGGCTCATGGACGATCTGGCTCTGCTCCGCCGCTTCGAACCCGTCCTGCGGCTGACGGCCGGCGAGATGTTCGTCCCCTCCACCGTGGAGGCGTACCTCGGCCGGGCCCAGCTCCTCCTCGACGCCGGCACCCCGTTCGCCCAGGTCGTGGCCGAGCGCGGCGAGCTCACCCCGGAGAGCCTGGCGGCGCACGGCCGCGCCCACCCGGGCACCGCGCTCTCACTGCGCTACGTGACGGGCGGGATGGGGTGGCGCGCCCACCGGGAGTGGCTCCGCCAGGGCGGTCGCAACGCCTTCCGGCCCATCTCCCGGGCGGCCGCCGTGGGGCTGCTCTCCCGGCTCGTCGCCGTCCTCATGCAGCTGAGCCTCCTCGTGCGGGGCCGCGTGCCCGGCGGGTGGACGGCGGCGGCGGCGGAGCAGGCCCGGGCCGCCAACCCGGCCCGCCGCACCACCTGGTACGGCCGGGTGGTGCGTGACGCCGGGTACGTGGCCCTGCAGTACTGGTTCCTCTACCCGATGAACGACTGGCGCTCCTCCTACGGCGGGGTCAACGACCACGAGGCGGACTGGGAGCAGGTGACCGTCTTCCTCACGGACTCCGCCGATCCCCGGCCGGCCTGGGTGGCGTTCTCCAGCCACGACGAGGTGGGGGCAGACCTGCGCCGCCGGTGGGACGATCCGGATCTCACCCTCGTCGGCGAGCATCCCGTGGTGTACGTGGGCGCGGGCTCCCACTCCGGGGCGTACCTTCCCGGGGAGTACCTCGTCACCGTGCGCCCCGAGCTCCCGCACTGGCTGGAGAACGCGCACCGGCAACTCGCCCGGCTGTTCGGGCGCGAGCAGGCCGGCTTCGGCGTCGGCATCCCCTACATCGACTACCGCCGCGGGGACGGCCTGGCGATCGGCCCCGGCCAGGACCAGGAGTGGGACGCCCACCTCATCGACGACGACACCCCCTGGGTCCGTGACTTCCGTGGCCTGTGGGGCCTCGACACCCGCGACCGCTTCGGGGGCGAACGTGCCCCCGCCGGGCCCCGCTACGAGCGCGACGGCCGCGTGCGGCAGTCCTGGCGTCAGCCCGTCGCGTGGGCGGACCTCGACCGGGTTCCCCCGTCGGACGGGGTGGCGGAGGCGATCTGGGCGGGGCGTGCGGACGAGCTCCGCGCCCGCCGCGCCGTCGTCGAGGCCACGCTGGAGGCAGCCCGCGGCGAGCTGCGGGGCGCCGCGGTGGCCGACGACGTCGCAGGCCGGGC
>ERZ1645187.2868-NODE-2868-length-14902-cov-5.567791_pt1 | contig 14902 bp, 14 predicted proteins | sample MGYA00575352_ERZ1645187 | MGnify/ENA primary metagenome ERZ1645187 (study PRJEB40837, sample SAMN11349314) | freshwater sediment metagenome | isolation source: river sediment | host: Sediment | place: India: Wazaribad , New Delhi | collected 2017-02-21 ...
CGGCATCGACATCCGCAACGGCCTGCAATACGAGTGCATCGGCTGCGCCGCCTGCGTGGACGTCTGCGACCAGGTCATGGACAAGGTCGGCCTGCCGCGCGGCCTGGTGCGCTATTCGACCGAAAACGCCATGGCCCAGCATCTGGAGCGCAAGGACATTCTGGCTCACATCGTCCGGCCGCGCATCCTGCTGTACACCGCCATTCTGGTCGTCGTCTGCGGCTTGGCCGCCTGGTTCCTCGCCCACCGCATTCCGCTCAAGGTGGACATCATTCGCGACCGCTCCGTGCTGGCGCGTGAAGCCGAAGACGGTCGCATCGAGAACGTGTACATGCTGCAGATCATGAACACCGCCGAACAGCCGCACCGCTACCGCATCACGGTCGATGGCCTGCCCGGCGCCGAAATCGCCGGCGAGGCCGAAGTTGATGCCAATGCAGCGGCGCTGACCTCCTTCAACACCGTCGTCCGCGTTCCGCCGGAAGCCGGCAAGAGCGGCTCGAACCCGATCCATTTCAACATCGTCGCCACCGATAACGGCGACATCAAGGTCCGCGAAAAGGCTTCTTTCCTCCTGCCCTGATGCCAACAGGGCAGTCTCCGCTTGGGCGGGCGCTGGTCGCCCGCCTTTTTTTGTCGACATCGCGAGCAAGCGGTGGGCTCGCCGACTCAACGGCCACTCGCCACAGCGACGCGCCATCGACTCCGCCGCAATGCGCTATCCCAAGCCGCCTCTCGTGGGCGCGCCGCACCCAGCCAATGCCCGCCTCAGGAAAGCCAGCAGGCTGCCCACCTGCGTTGCCACATCGCCATACGCATCGTGGCTGCCCGGGACAAGCAACAACTCGACGTCATCGTCCCGCCGGGCGGCATGGATTTCGCGCGCCTCATCGGCCGGCACCGTTTCATCCGCGAGGCCATGGACCAGCAGCACCGGGCAGGGCACGCGGACAATCGTCCGGCAGGGTGCGATGGCTTCGAAGCGATGGCCGATCACCCATTGCACATACGCCAGGATGTAAGCCCCCAGCGGCCAATAGGGGATGCGACGGGCTTCCAGCCAGCGGCGCATCATCCTCGCCGGATGGGCAAAGGCCGCAATGCTGACAACTGCCCGTATGCCCGGCCGACGGCTGGCCGCCAACAAGGCCGCACCGGCCCCGACCGAATGACCGACGACACCTAAGCGATCCGCATCGACACCGGGTTGCCGGGCCAGCCAGACCAGGCCGGCCTCGATATCCTCGGCAAAGCGCGGCAAGGAGGCAAAACTATCCTCATCGCTGCGCCCGTGGCAGCGGGCATCGAGCAGCAAGAGCGCATGGCCGGCGGCGTGCAGAGGGGCCGCCAGCGGCAGCATCATCTCAGCATTGCCGCCCCAGCCATGCATCACGACCAACGCAGGCGCTTCATCTCCGGCGGGGATGAACCACGCGAACAGCGTCTTGCCATTGGCCGTCGGCACGCGAACCGCCTGCCAGGGCAAACCATCCGGCACGCCAAGCTCGAGAACCCTTGGCGCTGCCAGCACACGGCGGATCATCCGGTTGAGCCCCCAGCAGCCCCCGACCAAGAGCGGCAACCACCACCATGCGTTCACGGATGCGGATTGAAAATGGCACCGCTCGCCACACCACGCACCGTGCGCAACAGCGTCACCAGCCAGAAGAGACAGAGCAGCAGCCAGGCCAGGACACCAATCGTCCAGGCGCTCTCCCAACCAAGCACGCGGTGGAGGCGCAGGCTTTCGGCGACGAACGCCCCCAGCGGAAAGGTGAAACCCCACCACGACAATGCGAACGGCAATTGCCCGGCGCGCTGCGCCGACCAAGTCAGCAGGCTGGCCATCACCAGCCACCAGACACCGAAACCCCAGAACAGCAACATCACGACGACAGCCAGTTCGCGGGCGGCGGGCACCGGCAGTTGCTCGGCCACGTTCAGCAGACTGAGCGGAATGACACCGAGGGGCGCAAGGTGGATCCAGACCGTTGGCGTCAGGATGCCCTGCGCCGGTTTGTGCAAATATTTGCGGTACAGGGTCAGTCCCAGCAGACCGAGATACATCATGCTCCCAGCCCCCAGGCCGACGACGTTCACCGTCAGCGCCCACTCACGGGCCGCGCCCTCCAGATCCTGCAACAGCGGCGCACCGGCCAGCGGCATGACCACAAGCCCGACGGCCGGGATGAAATGGGCTGGCGTGACATGCTCGGGCTGCACGTGCTCGCCACGAAAAGTGACGAACAGCACGGCAAAACTGAAGACCAAGTGCGCCAGAACGCCCAGCCACCACAAGGTCGCTGCGACCTCGACGCAGGGCGTGAAGGTCAGCCATTGGGCCGCCAGCACCAGCAGGGCGATTGAAAAGGTCGGGTAGAAATTCGCCTGGACCGGGTGCTGCAAGGTCTGCAAGGCGGCAGTCCGGAAGCGCAACCAGCGGGTCACCCAAGGCAGCGCCAGAAGCAGGAAGAGCAGGCTATTGAACCAGTGCAGCACCTCCGCCGGTCCGGCCAGCAGCGGCCAGCGTTGGGCCAGGCCGTGAGTGGTGATGGCCAGCACGCCGGTACCCATCACGGCCGCAAACCAGCCGGGTGCAAAACCACGGGCAATGTCGGAAAAACGAGGATAGGCCATGGCCAGTTCTCCAAATATCAGTTTTTGCTTATTTTACCGGTTGACCGTCAGCGCCGTCGCGCGCCGTCCTCCGGATTGGCGATATACTGGCTCAAAACGATATTCATCGAAATGGAGACATGGCCGCCTGGCGGCCTCGCAGCATGGACACCCTGCTCCTGCTCACCATCGCCACCATCGTCATCGTGCTGGTCTTCGACTACACCAACGGTTTCCACGATGCGGCGAACATTGTCGCCACAGTCATCGCCTCGCGCGCCATGACCCCGGCCCAGGCCGTGGTCGTCGTTGGCATCTTCGAATTCCTCGGCCCGCTGCTCGGTGGCACCGCCGTCGCCAACACCATCGGCAAATTCGTCGCCCTCGATGGCATCGCGCCTATCCTCTCGCTGTCAATCCTGCTCTGCGGCCTGATCGGGGCCATCGTCTGGAATCTCGCCACCTGGTATTTCGGCATCCCCTCCTCGTCCTCGCACGCCCTGGTGGGCGGCCTGATCGGCGCCGTCGTCGTTTCTGTTGGCACCGACCATGTCGTCTGGGGCTTCGCGGAACTGGCCGAAGGACACCTGACCGGCATCGTCAAGGTGCTGGCGGCACTGATCCTCTCGCCGATCATCGGTTTCTGGGCCGGCTTCCTGGTCCATCGCCTGCTCAAGGCGCTGCTGGTCGCCGCCAACCCGGCCGCCAACGCCCGGCTGCGCGGCCTGCAGTTCATCACCGCCGCCGGCCTCGCTTTTTCGCACGGCGCCAATGACGCGCAAAAGAGCATGGGCATCCTGACGCTCGTACTGCTGCTGGGCGGTTTCATTCCCAGCTTCGAGGTACCCTTCTGGGTCATGCTCGCCTGCGCCACGGCGATCACGCTCGGTATCCTCTCCGGCGGCTGGCGCATCGTTCGCACACTCGGCTTTGCCATCTACCGCGTCCGCCCGATCCACGCCCTTGGCTCGCAACTCACCTCGGCGGCGGTCATCCTCGGTGCCTCGGCCGGCGGCGCCCCGGTGTCGACGACCCACGTCGTCGCCACCTCGATCATGGGCATCGGCGCCTCGGAGCGGCCGCGCGCCGTACGCTGGGCCAAGGCCAAGGACATCGCCGTCACCTGGCTGATCACCATTCCCGGCGCCGCCCTGGTTGCCATCCAGGCCTATGCCCTGGTCAATCTCTTCATCGGAGGCTCGCCATGAGCGATGAAGCCAAGACATCCATCCTGCACCGCCTGCTCGAACGCATCTTCCCCAAGATGCCGAACTTCTTCGCCCTGCTCACCGAACAATGCGAGCACGTCTCGCAGACGGCCGGCCGCCTCGTCGAATTCATGGAAACGGGCGACCCGGCGGTCGGGCAATGCATCCGCCAGGACGAGCACGAAGCTGACCGCGTCAAGATCCGTAACCTGCACACGCTGAACGAAGCCTTCTCGACGCCGATCGACCGCGAGGATCTCTACCGCGCCATCGTCGACCTCGACGAAATCGTCAATTACTGCAAGACCACCGTCAGCGAAATGGAGGTGCTGGGCCTGGGGCCGGACAAGCATTGCCTGGACATGGCCATGCACATCAAGCTGGGCACCGATGCCCTGGTCCATGGCTACGCCTGCCTCGCCAACGCCCCGGCGGCAGCGGCAGCGGATGCCGACGCCGCCCGCAAGGCGGAACGCCGTGTCGAAAAGATTTACCGCCGCGCCATCGCCGAACTCTTCGTCGGCGACGACTACATCCACATGTTCAAACGCCGGGAGATTTATCGCCACTTGTCGAACGCAGCCGACCGCATGGCCAATTGCGCAAACACATTGCACGACATCGTGGTCAAAATGTGCTGAAATACAGCTATGCCTTTCGATATAGAAAGACGGAGCCCTTATGAACGCGCATCTACGACTTGAAAGACGAGCCAGCGCCGACCGCCGACAGCGCGAAATCGGACCGCCTCCCGGCATGCCCGAGCGTCGTTGCCGCGCCGAGCGTCGAATCCCCGAGATTGAGGAAGCCGCGATCTCGGATGCCGAGTGGGAGCGTTACTTCGGCAACCTGCAAGAGCACGCCGCACTGCATTCTGGTGGCTCGCCCCACCGCCTCCTGAAAACCGGCAGCTAGCCCTCGGCGCTCAGCATGACCGTTTCGCCAGCGAAATCGATCCGCTGGCCGGGCCGTAATTTGGCCCGCTTGCGCGTTTCCACCGCGCCATCGACCTTCACCCGCCCCTCCTCGATCGCCGCATGCGCGGCACCGCCCGACTCGCACAAACCCGTCGCCTTCAGCAACTGGTCTAGCTGGATGTAATCGCCGCGCACGGCAAATGAGATGGTCACGTCGATTCTCCGATCAGGATCAGATGCACCCGGCAAGGCCCGTGGGCGCCGAGCACGATGGTTTGTTCGATGTCGCCGGTCCGCGAGGGGCCGGAAACGAAATTGACGGCCCGTGGCATACGGCCATATTCAGCGCGCAGCAGCGCGAAAGCGTCTTCCATGGTCGCAACGATACGGTTCACCGGCACCAGCGCGATATGCGTTTCCGGCAGCAGGCTGACTGTTGCCGGCGTTTCCGGCCCGGACAGCAGCATCAACGTGCCTGTTTCGGCAATGGCGCAGAAGCAATCAGTCAGGCCGACCCGGTCGGCATCGACCGCGCCCCGCAGCGCCACCGTCAGACCTGCGCCGGCCCAATCGTAGCCGGCCAGCGCTGGCGTGGCGACCGCCTCGGCGCCCAGCCCCTGGGCCGCCAGCCAATTAGCGACAACACCCGGCACGGCGACCGGTGCATGGATGCCATCGACGGTACTGGCGAGACTCTCAGCCTTGGCGCGAAAACGGGCCACCAGATCGCCCGACATCCGCGGTTGCGGCCCCTTTTCCGGAGCCGCCATCAAGGCTTCGGCCGCCGCCCGACGGGCAGCGAAATCGTCCTTGCCGACACCACGCCGGACGCGGGCCAGAATCTCGTCGCGGGCGCTCATGCCACCCGGTTCCTTGGCGTCCCGGCTGCGAAGGCTTCGATATTGTCGATCAATTGATCAGCCAGAATCTGCATCGCCGGCCGGCTCGACCAGGCGACATGCGGCGTCAGCAGGAAATTGGGCAGCGCCAGCAGGGCCGGATCGACCATCGGGTGATCGGCCGGCGGCGGCTCGGCGCTGATCACGTCGAACCCCGCCCCGGCGATCCAGCCCTCGCGCAAGGCCCGGATCAGTGCGGCTTCGTCGACGATGCCGCCACGCGCGGTATTGATCAGCAGAGCGCTCGGCTTCATCCGGCGCAACTCCGCTTCGCCGATCAGGTGACTGGTATCCTGCGTCAGCGGGCAATGCAGGCTGATCGCATCGGCCTCGGCCAGTACCGTATCGAAGGCGGCGTAGCCCGGACGGACAAGCGCAGCCCCCTTGCGTTCGGCGCGCAGCACACGCATGCCGAATGCTTCGGCCAGCCGGGCAACGCCATTGCCGAGCGTACCGCTGCCGACCAAGCCGAGCGTCGCGCCGTGCAGGTCGCGGATCGGATGATCGAACAGGCAAAATTGCTCGGCGCGCTGCCAGGCGCCGGCCAACAGCGTTTCGCGCCAGGCGACCAGATTGCGTGACAGGGCCAGCAACAGCGACATGACGTGCTCCGGCACCGTATGCTCGGCATAGCCGCGAATGTTCGAAACCACGATGCCACGCGCGCGGCAGGCATCGAGATCAACGTTGTTGGTACCGGTTGCCGAGACGGCGATCATGCGCAGGTCGGGCAAGGCGGCAATGGCGGCGGCATCGATCGGCACCTTGTTGGTGATCGCCACGGCCGCCCCGGCCAGGCGCTCGACGACCTGCCCGGCAGCTGTCTTCGGATAATCAATCCACTCGTGTGCGAATGCCGGGCGCCGCACCTCGGCGATCAGCGATTCGCCTTCAAGCTGGACGATACGTAGCATCAAGCCTCCGAAGGCTCGACGGCGACACCCGCTGCCGCCGCCACCTTCGCGACCTGCGCCCCGAGTTCGGCTCGACCACGATAGACCAGACGGTCGATGCCGCTCGCGCACAGACCTTCCAGCGCCGCCTGATCGCCCTGCAGGAGGTTGAGCACGCCGGCCGGCCATTCGGCCCGCGACGACAGCTCGCACAGCGCGAACACGGCCGATGGCGCGCGCGGGCTGGGTTTGACGACCACCGTTGCCCCGGCCAGCACGGCCGGCGCGATCGCAGCGGCAAACGCAGACAGCGGCTTCCCGTCGTCGACCACGACGCCGATGACGCCCGTATCGCCGACCGCTGCGCCCCGCAGGGCGGCAACCGCAGCCTGCACCTGCGCCTTGGCGCCCTCCTCGTCGGCCACGGTTTCCTGTTGCAGGAGCTTGGCGAAATGCCCTTCGAGCCGATCGAGTGCATCCGCCAGATTGCCGAGGCAGACGCGCCGCGCCTGCAGCCCGCTCGCAGCCCAGTCCGGCTGGGCTGCCTTAGCCGCCGCCGCTGCCGCTTCTGCCTCGGTGGCACCGCATAGCGGCACGCGCCGGATCGCTGCGCCGCTCTTCGCATCGACAACATCGAAGAAACGCTCGACCACCGTCAGATAGGCGTGGCCATTGACCCACATCGGGATGGCCATCGGGCCATCAGGTGCAAATTCCATACTCAAGCTCGCTTTCTTGCCTTGTAGAGTTCGTGAAAAGTTTGGCCGGAGGATACCGGCAAATCGCGCCCGGCGGTCCAGGCGGGCGCGAGGCCGAAGAGGCGAATACGCCCCTGGCCGTCGGACAACCAGTCGAGATAACGCGTCGCGCACCGGGTCAGCCAGCGATACAGCCTCGGCCGCCGGGCCAGCCAGGCCCACAGGCGCATCGCCCTAGCCTCCGAGCGGGGGCGTAGCCCCGTCTCGGCCTGCGTCTCGCGCAGCTGGTGCATCAGCCCGGGTAAGGGAATGCCGACTGGACAGACGTCGGCGCAATGGCCGCAGCCCGTCGTCGCGCGCGGCAGGTCGATGGCCTGGTCGATCCCGGTCAGCAGCGGCGTCAGTACCGAACCCATCGGCCCGGGATAGACCCAGCCATAGGCATGCCCGCCCAGCGAAAAATACACCGGGCAATGGTTCATGCAGGCGCCGCAGCGGATGCAGCGCAACATCGCCTCGTAGGGCGAGCCAAGCAAGTCGGCGCGACCGTTGTCGACCAGGATGAAGATCGTTTTTTCCGGCCCTTCGCCGTCGCCCTGATGGCGTGTGCCGGTCAGCAGCGAAACGTAGTTCGAGATGCTCTGCCCGGTTGCCGAACGCGGCAACAGGCGCATCAGGCTGGCAAAGTCCTCGAGCGTCGGCAGCAATTTCTCGATGCCGGTGATCACGACGTGGATGCGCGGCAGGGTCGTCACCATGCGGCCGTTACCCTCGTTGGTCACCAGCGCGGCGGAGCCCGTTTCGGCAATCAGGAAATTGGCGCCGCTGATGCCCATCTCGGCACTGAGGAAATGCTGGCGCAACACGCCGCGCGCTTCCGCCGCCATCGCCGGGATGTCAGCCGATGTCCGGGCTTGCGCCGGCCGATCGTGCGCCTTGGCAAACAGGGCCTCGACCTCGCCAATAGTTTTATGCACAGCCGGAGCGATGATGTGCGAGGGCGGCTCGCCGGCCAGTTGCACGATGTATTCGCCCAGATCGGTTTCGACGGGCTGTACGCCGGCCGCTGACAGCGCGGCGTTGAGGTCCGCCTCCTCGGAGAGCATCGACTTCGACTTGGTCGCCTTGGTCACGCCATGGCGGCGAGCAATATCGACGACCAGGCGGCTGACTTCGGCGCCGTCGCGTGCCCACAGGACCTCGGCGCCGTTGGCGGTGGCCCGCGTCTCGAAGATGTCGAGCCAAACGTCGAGGTCGGCCAAAATTCGATTTCGGGCATTTTTTCCGGTTGACCGTAAGGCATCGAAATCGAGGCCGTCCTCGACCAGGCTGGCCATCCCCTTCGCCCGCTTGCCGACAAACAGGGGCCTCGCCTTCTGCAAGGCGCGCTGCAGCACCTCGTCGCGCACTTTCTCGCCGGCCCGCGCCCGGAAGAACATCGCCTGCGATTGTCCGGACGCCGCCATCAGTTGCCTTCTCCGCCGGCCAATACCTCGGCGACGTGCAGTACCCGCGTCGTTTCATCGCCGCGGCGCCGCAGGCGGCCCTCGATGTTGAGCAGGCAGCCCAGATCGCCGCCGACCACGGCATCCGCCCCAGCCGCCGCAATCGTCTCGCATTTGCGATCGACGATCCGGGTCGACACGTCGGCGAATTCGACGGCGAACGCCCCGCCGAAGCCGCAGCACTCCTCGCAATCGGCCATCTCGCGCAAGCTCAGTCCACGCACGCGCTGCAACAATTCACGTGGCTGCCGCTTGATGCCGAGCGCGCGCAAGCCTTTGCAGGAGTCGTGGTAGGTCACGCTACCGGCAAACTCGCCCGGCGGTGTCGGCAAGGCGACGACGTCTGCCAGGAACGAGGTCAGTTCATGGCAGCGTTCCGCCACTGCCTGCGCCCGCGCAGACCAGGCAGGGTCGTCTGCCAGCAGGCGCGGATAAACATGACGCAGCTGGTCGGTACAGGAACCCGAGGGGATGACGACGTAGTCGTAGCCCTCGAGTTCAGCGATCGCTTTTCGCGCCAGGCCCGCCGCCTGGGCGCGATAGCCCGACGACCATGCCGGTTGGCCACAACAGGTCTGATCCGGGGGAACGACGACATCGCACCCTGCCGCCTCGAGCAGGCGCAGTGCCGCAAAGCCGACCGACGGCCGCATCAGGTCCACAAGACAGGTAACGTAGAGCGCCACGCGCATGCTAATATTGCGCCGCACAAAGAGAACAAAGTGGCTAATGCTACTCAAACAGCACCAATAAAGGAATCCGGTTTGTCCGAAGTTGCCAGCGGGACGGCGAAAGCCCCCGGTTCGATCCAGGTCATCGAGCGCATGATGTCGCTGCTCGACGCGCTCGCCGCGTCGCCGGAAGCGGCCAGCCTGAAACAACTGGCGATCGCGACCGACCTGCACCCATCCACCGCGCACCGCATCCTCGGTGCCATGACGGCCGCCCGCTTTGTCGAGCGCCAGGACGCTGGCACCTACCGGCTCGGCATCCGACTGCTCGAACTCGGCAATATCGTCAAATCGCGCATCAACGTGCGTGAGGTTGCCCTGCCCTTCATGCAGGAACTGCACGAGCGCATTGGCGAAGCGATCAACCTGGGCGCCCGCCACGATGACGAAATCGTTTACCTCGAACGCACCTCGTCCGGCCGCTCGCTGGTGCGGGTGGTTTACCTTGTCGGCGGCCGCGCCCCGCTGCACCTGACGTCACTCGGCAAGCTCTTCCTTGCCTCGGAAGGTGCCCAGAAGGTTCGCGACTACGCCAAGCGCACTGGCTTGCCCGGCAAGACACCGCATTCGCTGACAACGCTCGACGCACTGGAAAAGGAACTCGACAAGATCCGCCGCCACGGCATCGCCTACGACGACGAAGAAGCAGAACTCGGCCTCAAGTGCGTCGCAGCCCCGATCTACGACGACGAAGGCAACATCGTGGCAGCCCTGTCGGTTTCCGCTCCCGCCGACCGGCATGACCCCGACTGGGCCTTGCAGGTCCGCAAAACAGCCGACGCCGTTTCGCACGCCCTCGGCTACAGCGGGCAACGCAAATAAAAAAGGCCGCTCGAAGCGGCCTTTTTTACAGACTTACGAACTGACGCATCAGGCCGAGCGGCGCCCCGAACCAATCGCAGCGCTCTCCATCCAGCGCTTGATCCGGTTGGCATCACCAACGCGGGTCATCTTGCCGTTCGAGTCGAGCAGCACGATGACCACTGGCTTGTCGGCAACACGTGCCTGCATCACCAGACAACGGCCCGCCTCGGAAATATAACCGGTCTTGGAAATGCCGATTTCCCAGTTGTCGCTTCGGACCAGTGCATTGGTATTGCCAAAATCACGGACACGCCCGTTTAGTTCGAGCTTCGCCTCCGCCGTCGTCGAAAACTGACGAATCTCTGGATAGCGTGCCGCAGCAGCCACCATGCGCGCCAGATCATGCGCAGTCGACACATTGTTGCTCGACAGACCTGTCGGCTCCTCGAAGCGGGTGTTGTACATCCCCAGCGAATGCGCCTTGTGGTTCATCGCCTGTACAAACGCCGGCAACCCGCCGGGATAATGGCGCCCCAGTGCATTCGCAGCACGATTCTCTGACGACATCAGGGCCAGCAGCATGGCCGTTTCGCGGGTCATCGTCGTTCCCACCGGCAGTCGTGAGCGTGTCCCCTTCAAGCCATCGACATCGTCATCACCAATGGCGATCACTTCATTGAGATCCAGCTTGGCATCCAGCACCACCATCGCGGTCATCAATTTGGAAATCGAGGCAATGGGCACGACAGTATCCGGTTGTTTCTCGAAAACCACCTGCCCGGAACTTTGGTCAATCACCAGTGCCGACGCCGAATACAAGGCCAGACGGCCCGGGTCGGACACGATATCGCTCATCGCCGCGTGACGGACGAGGCGAACACCGGGTTTTGCTGCGACGACAGGCGCCGCCTTCCGCGACACTGTCACCGTTTGCTTGCCAGCCTTCTGGCTGGCCACAGCCTTGCTGCTGCCGGCGCGTACCGATTTCGCAGCCACCGGAGCCTTGTTACCCGCGGTGACCACCTTCTTTTTAGCGACTGGCGCTTCCGCCTTCTTGGCTGGCGTCGCCGCCAGCGCTCCCTGAGCGCCGACGCCGATCAAGGCGCCGACCAGCAGGGCAGCCTTCAATTTCCGCATCATTCACAATCTCCTGCCAATGTCAGGCAAATTTTACCGCAGTTTAGCAGCCGACCGTGAAATATCAATGTAAATAGAGAGATATGGCGAAAAGTTAAAGCCAAGAGTCATTCAGCATCAACAACTGTCAGGGCCGTCATATTGACGATGCGGCGAACCGTCGCCGTAGGTGTCAGGATATTCACCGGCTTCGCAGCCCCCAGCAGGATGGGCCCGACTGTCAGATTGTCCCCGGCCGCCACCTTCAAGAGGTTGAACGAGATGTTTGCTGCGTCCAGTGTCGGCATCACTAACAGGTTGGCCTGCCCCTTGAGGCGTGAGTTGGGGAACGCCTTCAGCCGGATATGCTCATCCAGCGCGGCATCGCCGTGCATCTCACCTTCAACCTCCAGTTCGGGAGCTCGCTCACCGAGCTGGCGTAGAACCTCTCGCATCTTCATGGCGGTTGGCGTGTTCTCGGTGCCAAAAGTCGAGTGCGACAACAGGGCCACCTTCGGTGTGATGCCGAAATTGCGAATCTCCTCGCAAGCCAGCAGCGTCATGTCGCTCAACTGATCGGCAGTGGGATCGTAATTGACGTAAGTGTCTGCAATGAAGACCGTGCGCTCGGGCAACATCAGCAAATTCATCGCATAGTAACGCTCATGGCCGCCACGTGTGCCAATGACGCTCTGCACATATTCCCGGTGGGTTTCGTGGCGACCGAAAGTTCCGCAGATCAGGCCATCAGCATAGCCAAGGCGAACCATCAGCGCGCCATACAACGTATTCCGACGGCGCACCTCGCGGCGGGCATAGTCAGGGGAAACGCCGCTGCGCTCCATGAGTCGATGGTAAGTGGTCCAGAATTCTTCATAGTGCTCATCGAAGAAGGCGCAGTTCTCCGAATGGATAACCTCGAAATCCTCACCTTCACGAATTCGCAATCCCGCGGCTTCGATACGACGCCGGATTTCCGCATGGCGCCCGATCAGCAAGGGCCGGGCAATTCCTTCGTCGCGCACAACCTGTACTGCACGCAATACGCGCTCATCCTCGCCCTCGGCAAAAACGATCCGCTTGGGTGCCAGCTTGGCCTGCGAGAACACCGGCTTCATAATCATGCCGGAGTGATAGACGAATTCGTTCAGGCTCTGAACATAGGCATCCCAGTTCTGAATTGGCCTTGTTGCGACCCCCGAGTCCATACCCGCCTTGGCCACTGCCGGTGCGATTTTGACGATCAGCCGGGGGTCGAATGGCTTGGGAATCAGATATTCCGGACCGAATCCGGACACCTTTTCGCCGTACGCCGAAGCCACGATGTCTGACTGCTCGGCACGGGCGAGTTCCGCAATGGCCTTGACCGCAGCCATCTTCATCTCTTCGGTGATCGTCGTCGCCCCAACGTCGAGCGCCCCGCGAAAAATGAATGGAAAGCAGAGGACATTGTTCACCTGATTGGGGTAATCCGAACGGCCAGTACAGATGATCGCATCACCACGTACCTGCTTGACCAACTCGGGAAGAATTTCGGGAGTTGGATTGGCCAGGGCCATGATCACGGGCGTAGGCCCCATCTTGACAACCATCTCAGGCTTGAGAACGCCACCTGCCGACAACCCGAGGAAGACATCGGCATTTTCAATGACATCAGCCAGCGTACGCGCCTGCGTCTTCTTGGCGTAACGGGCCTTGATTTCGTCCATCTCCTCGACACGGCCTTCGTAAACAACCCCCTTGATGTCGGTAACCCAGATGTTCTCGACAGGAGCACCAAGCATGACCAGCAGATCCAGACAGGCAAGCGCAGCAGCCCCTGCACCGGAAGTGACAATCTTGACCTGACTCAGATCCTTGCCGATCAGGTGCAGCCCGTTGAGGATGGCAGCACCGACGACAATGGCGGTGCCATGCTGATCGTCATGGAAGACAGGGATCTTCATCCGCTCACGGAGCTTCTTCTCAATGTAAAAACACTCCGGTGCCTTGATGTCTTCGAGGTTGATGCCCCCGAACGTGGGTTCCAGCGAGGCGATGGTGTCGATCAGCTTATCGGGATCGCGCTCGTCGATTTCGAGGTCAAAGACGTCAATGTTGGCAAATTTCTTGAACAGCACGCCTTTGCCTTCCATGACCGGCTTGGCGGCAAGTGGTCCGATTGGCCCCAGGCCGAGAACGGCGGTGCCGTTGGTAATGACCCCTACGAGGTTGGCACGCGAGGTAAGGGTGCTGGCTTCGGCGGGATCGGCGACAATTTCTTCACAAGCGTAAGCAACCCCCGGAGAGTAGGCCAGCGACAAATCGTACTGGTTGGTCAACTGCTTGATCGGGGTAACAGCGATCTTTCCCGACTTGGGAGAGCGGTGATAAAAAAGGGCTGCTTCGCGCAACTGCCGTGAATCCATGCCTGCCTCCGTTTTGTATTGTGAAAACATGTTTCGAATTGCGGTAAATAATATCATAGCCATCGTGAATTACTTCGCTTGCGGATAGTACGTACCTTACCAAGTCAAGTAGATGTTTACCCTTATTTGATGCATAATTACAGGCTTCCCAGCCGACGGCCTTCCAGCCGCTCGAAGTCTTGGTGGCAGCTCCCGGCGACTGGCGTGAAACCTAGCTATTTCAGTAACTTAGAGAGAGACACATCGCCATGACCGCACCGCTGAATGCGCCTGATTACGTCAAACACGAAGGCCTGAAGAAATGGGTCGCCGAAATTGCTGCACTGACCCAGCCTGACCGTATCTACTGGGCAGATGGCTCCCAAGAGGAATATGACCGCTTGTGCGCCGAAATGGTCCAGGCAGGAACCTTGATCAAGCTGAACGAACAGAAGCGCCCTAATTCTTACCTCGCCTTCTCTGACCCTTCCGATGTTGCGCGTGTCGAAGACCGTACCTATATCTGCTCGCAGAACAAGGAAGACGCTGGCCCGACGAACAACTGGGAAGATCCAGCTAAAATGCGCGAAACCCTCAGCGGACTGTTCAAGGGCTGCATGAAGGGACGCACCATGTACGTCATCCCCTTCTCGATGGGGCCGCTAGGTTCGCCGATCGCCCACATCGGCGTCGAGATTTCCGACTCCGCCTACGTCGTCGTCAACATGCGCACGATGACCCGTATGGGTGCCAAGGTGTTCGACGTGCTCGGCACCAACGGCGAATACGTCCCCTGTGTGCATACTGTTGGTGCCCCGCTGGAAGCCGGCCAAAAGGATGTTGCCTGGCCGTGCAACCCGACCGTCAAATACATCGTGCACTACCCTGAGACTCGTGAGATCTGGTCCTATGGCTCGGGCTACGGCGGCAACGCCTTGCTTGGCAAAAAGTGCTTTGCACTGCGGATCGCTTCGACGATGGCCCGCGACCAGGGCTGGCTGGCCGAACACATGCTCATCCTTGGTGTTGAATCGCCGGAAGGTGAAAAGTCCTACGTTGCAGCCGCTTTCCCGTCGGCCTGCGGCAAGACCAACTTCGCCATGCTGATCCCGCCCGAGCCGCTCAACG
>ERZ1645187.2869-NODE-2869-length-14899-cov-15.171046_pt1 | contig 14899 bp, 13 predicted proteins | sample MGYA00575352_ERZ1645187 | MGnify/ENA primary metagenome ERZ1645187 (study PRJEB40837, sample SAMN11349314) | freshwater sediment metagenome | isolation source: river sediment | host: Sediment | place: India: Wazaribad , New Delhi | collected 2017-02-21 ...
CTGCACGGCGGCATCGGCATGACCTGGGAATACAAGGTCGGCCATCTCTTCAAGCGGCTGACGGCGATCGAACGGCAGTTCGGCGATCTCGACCATCACCTCGATCGGCTGTCGGCGACCGACGGTCTGCTCGACCCCCTCTGAGCCTGCGGAGCCGGCGATGAAGACCATTCTCGTTCATCTCGACGGCGGTGACCCGACCGATCGTCTGCGCCACGCCCGCCGGCTGGCGGAGGCCTTCGGGGCGCGTCTCGTCGGCCTCTTCGCCGAGCGGGCCCGTGCCCAGGTGGTCGGCTCGATCGCCACCTGGCCGAGCCCGGCCTATGTCGCCGCCGCCGAAGCGTCGCATCGGCTGTTCGAGGCCGAGACCGCCGGGCTCACGGCGTCGGAATGGCGCGACGCCAATCGCGGTGGCGACGAGGAGGTGGCGCGCGCCGTGGTGGCCGCGGCGCACGGGGCCGATCTGGTGGTTCTCGGCAAGGATCGCGGCGGCATCGACCATGCCTCGGTGCCGCCGGGGCTCGCCGAACGGGTGGTGCTCGAAGCCGGCCGGCCCTGTCTGGTGCTGCCGGCCGGCGGGCCGTTTTCGGTGCCGCCGCGCCGCGCTCTGGTCGCCTGGAACGGCTCGCGTGGCGCGGTGCGGGCGCTGTGCGACGCGATGCCGTTGATGGTCGGTGCCGAAGAGGTGGTGCTGCTGACGATCGGGGCGATCGACGGGCAGGTCGAGGCGGACGCGCTGCGCCGCTTCGCCGATCACGGCCTGACGGTCCGGGTGGAGAGCCTGCCGGAGGGCTGGTTGGCGGTCGCCGATCTGGTGCTGGCGCGGGCCGCCGACAACGGCGCCGATCTCCTGGTGATGGGCGGCCACGAGCCCGGCGGCCTGTCGTGGATCCAACGCCCCAACGGTGCGCGCCGCGCGCTGGCCGAAACCACGCTGCCGCTGTTCATGTCGCATTGAACGGCGCGGCCGGCGTGTCGCGAAGGCACGGTTCGGCCGCGCCGGCGCGGGGCGTACGCGAGCGCGTCGGCGGACTGCGAGCGCGGTGTCGGTTCAGCCCCGCATGCGCGGGGAACACCCCCGCGGCCCCTTCCAGGGCGGCGGCTCGCGCGGTTCAGCCCCGCATGCGCGGGGAACACGCTCTTTCGGTCGTCGAACGCCTGTACGATCGTGGTTCAGCCCCGCATGCGCGGGGAACACCGGCGACTACGCATCGCCCGAGAAGATCCGAGCGGTTCAGCCCCGCATGCGCGGGGAACACGGCTTCCCGGCTTCTGGCACGGCGACAAGCGGCGGTTCAGCCCCGCATGCGCGGGGAACACGCGCAGGCGGCGACCAGCGCGCGGGTGGCGATCGGTTCAGCCCCGCATGCGCGGGGAACACGGCGTGTGGGCGCAGGTGCTGACCGACAGCGACGGTTCAGCCCCGCATGCGCGGGGAACACAGCGTGCGCCAGCCCTTCATGGGGATTGACTCCGGTTCAGCCCCGCATGCGCGGGGAACACGCGATCAGCTTGTCGAGCGCGTCGCTCACCGTCGGTTCAGCCCCGCATGCGCGGGGAACACTTTCACGTCGGGAAGGAAGACGGGCACCCCGGCGGTTCAGCCCCGCATGCGCGGGGAACACGCGGGCGTAAGCCCGGCAGCCAGGGCCTTCGCCGGTTCAGCCCCGCATGCGCGGGGAACACCGGCGTCGGGATGTCCCAGGCCATCACAACACCGGTTCAGCCCCGCATGCGCGGGGAACACCAAGCGGCGCTCTTCCTCCGCGTGGAGAAAGGCGGTTCAGCCCCGCATGCGCGGGGAACACGCGAGGTCCTCGATCCACACGGCGTCGCCGTACGGTTCAGCCCCGCATGCGCGGGGAACACACCCGCTCGCCGACGCGCAGCCGCACGCCACCCGGTTCAGCCCCGCATGCGCGGGGAACACGTTTCGCCATGTTCAAACCTCGTTCAAGGTCGCGGTTCAGCCCCGCATGCGCGGGGAACACATCTTCTCGTTCGAGGTCAATTCCGGCGGGGCCGGTTCAGCCCCGCATGCGCGGGGAACACGGGGGGATTGACGGCGGGCGGGTCGCCCGCCCCGGTTCAGCCCCGCATGCGCGGGGAACACGCAGCGGCGATGGCGGAAAGCCACGCCGCGCGCGGTTCAGCCCCGCATGCGCGGGGAACACACCGAACGCAGCGCCGCCGAGACCGTAGGCGCCGGTTCAGCCCCGCATGCGCGGGGAACACTGCCCGAGCGCGCCCGGTTTACCGCCAATCACCGGTTCAGCCCCGCATGCGCGGGGAACACGGGAAGGTCGCGAAGTGCGCCTCGGGGAACGGCGGTTCAGCCCCGCATGCGCGGGGAACACGCGTCGACCTGGATGTTGTTCCGGTCTGCCCACGGTTCAGCCCCGCATGCGCGGGGAACACGTCGCGAAGGCCGTCGACCATTTCGGCGTCGGCGGTTCAGCCCCGCATGCGCGGGGAACACAGCGACAAGGCGACATTGCCGGACGTCCCGCGCGGTTCAGCCCCGCATGCGCGGGGAACACGCCAGCGTCTCGCGCGCCTCCCTGATCGTGACCGGTTCAGCCCCGCATGCGCGGGGAACACCACCGCGCCTCGCCGTCACACCAGGGTTTGGCCGGTTCAGCCCCGCATGCGCGGGGAACACGCGGCGGCGTCCCTCGCGGCCGGATGGGTCTCCGGTTCAGCCCCGCATGCGCGGGGAACACTCTTCCTGGAAGGCTCTGATAGGGTTGCAGGATTCGAATGTCAAAGAACCCACCGGACTTTCGCGCTTCGTTCCCGGGCGCGGTCAGGTGTTGCCGTCCGGGCCGGGGGCGCGGAAGGCGACGAGGGTGAAGCCGTCGAAATCGACGGGTTCGCGGCGGTTGGAACCGCAGGTCCGGAAGGCGAAGCCGGCGTCGTTGGTCGCCGTCCAGGCGATGACCGCATTGCCGCCTTCGATCGAGGTCTCGACCTCGTCCCAGATGCGCTCGCGGGTGCGGCGGCCGTAGTCGCCGACATAGACGCCGGCGCGGATTTCGAGCAGCCAGACGGCGAGGCGGCCGCGCAGGCGGGGCGGGGCGTTCTCCACCACCACGATCATCATGCCCGGGCCCTCTGGCCGGGATCGGCCTGCGGATCGGCGTCGTCGAAGGCCGGCGGCTGGGCGTCCTCGGGCGGCTCCGGCGGGGCGATGCCGGCGGCGGAGAGCACGTCCTCGATGGTCGGGATGATCCGCTCCAGGAGCCTGGTCCTGCGGAAGGCGTCGCGGCAGGCGCGGCGCACGGCGCGCTCCGGCGGTTCCTCCAGCCGACCCTTGGCCGCCTTCCCCGCCACTTCGAAGGCGACGGGCACCACGGTCTCGAACTTGAACAGGTCGGCGACGTCGTAGACGAAGGACAGCGGCCGGCCGACATGGAGGAAGCCGATGGCCGGGGCATAGCCGGCGGCCAGAACCGCCGCCTCCGACAGGCCGTGCAGGCAGGAGGTTGCGGCCGACAGGCAGCGGTTGGGCAGGTCGGCGGCGTCCCATTCGGCGCGATCATAGGCGCGGCGGTCCCATGCGACGCCGTGGCGCCGGGCGAGCAGCTCGTACAGGCGCCGCACGCGCACGCCTTCCACGCCACGCAACTGATCGACCGAGCGGCGCTCCGGCGCCTCCTCGCCGAAGCGCAGCGCGAACATGCGGCGCACCACGGCGAGCCGTGCGGTCTCGTCGAGGGCCAGCCGCGCCTGATGCAACAGGCGATCGGCCCGCGCGCCGCCGGGTTGACCGGAGGCGTAGAGCCGCACGCCGCCCTCGCCGATCCACACCAGCAGCGTGCCGGCTCGTGCCGCCAGCGCCACCGCCGCATGGCTGACCCGGGTGCCCGGCTCCAGCATCACGCAGGCGAAGCCGCCGACCGGCACATGGGTGCGGGTGCCCTCCTGGTCGACCACGACGAAGGCGCCGTCGATCACGTCGATGCGGCCGTGTTCGACGAAGATCAGCGACGAGCGCTCCTTCATCGGAAGCGGGCGCGGTGGTGCCAGTCCCGGCAGGGTTCCGGCCATGGTCGCCTCCTCACGCACGGCGGATCAGCATCAACCCGTTGCCGAAGGCCCGCGCTCGGCCGAAGCCGGTGGCGAGGCGGGCGAGGAAGGCGGCGGGATCGGTCACCTCGAGTTCGCCGTCGAAGTCGAGCCGGCTGTGCACCGCCCGCCGGCCGCCGCGCCGTCCTTCGGGGTCGACGAGGAACTGCTCGTAGCCGTCGATGGCGACCGCGTCCGGCGCCGGCAGACGAAAGCCGCTCTTCTCGGCCTGGGCCGTCAACCAGCCGAGCCCGGCGGAGCGGATCAGTGCCGGACGTGCCTCGATGCGGGCGGATCCCTCGTCGATGGGATGGAGCGCCCGCATCACGACGTCGGTGCGGATCGAGCGGCGGCTGCCGTCGGCGCGCGTCTCGGAGCGTTGCGCCGTCGGATTGGCGCGGAGCGAGAAGCGCAGGCGGTCGCCGGCGCGCAGGTCGGGCGCGAAGCGGCGGGTCTCGACGGTGAAGAGCCCGCCGCCGTCGCCGGGGGGAAGGCGCGACAGGACGTGGAATTCGCCGCGGGCCGCGCGGCCGCCGGCATGGGAGGGGGCGGCCTCGCGATAGAGGAACGGCCGTTCGGTCAGGCCTTCGGGAAACAGCGACCACACCAGGCGGTGCGACACGCTCACCCGATCCGACGGATCGTCGGGAAACAGCACGGGGCCGAGGCGCCGGTGCGCCGGGTCGAGCCGGGCGCGGGAGAGATAGAGCTCGCTCATGGGGCCCCCGTCGTGGTGTCCGTCGCCGCACGCGCCAGGATCTCGCCGCGCGGCTCGTATTGCCAGCGGGCCCGGCTGACCAGACGATCGCGGCGGATCTCGCGGCGATCGGGGGTGAGGCCGGCGCCGGCTGCGGCGAGTGGGCGATCTGCGTCGAAGTCTTCGTCGAGGGCATAGACGTCGCCGACCCGATGGGCCGGCAGGGCGAGCCCCCGCGCCTCGGCACATGCTCGGGCGGTCGCCTCTGCCGCGTCCCAAGCGGCGAAGGCCGCGGTCACGGTGGCGGCTGCGATCACCCGGGGCGCGAGCGGGCGGGACAGCGGACAGGCCCGGCGGCCGGCGAACGGTGCCCAGACCGGGCGGTGAAGCGCGGCGGCGATCGCGGTGGCGTCGGGGCCGGCGGTCGGCTCGGGGCTCGGCCACAGCGCCACGGTGAAGGCGGCGTCGGTCCAGTGGTCGCGACGGGAGACGATGGTGGCGAGATCGGTCTTCTCGGCCAGTTCGTCGGCCCGGGTGGCATAGCCGCGGCCGCGCCGCTGCGGCGGGGTCTGGGCGGTGTGGAAATCGGCGAGGGGCGCGCCGAGCCGGTCGGTGCGCAGGGCGATGCGCCATCCCGCCGCCAAGGCGTCGTGGCCGGGATCGGCGCGATCGATCCCCAGCGCCGCGGCGACGAGGCCGAGGATCGCCGAGGCCGCGGGCCGGCGGTGGCTGGTGCGCCGCTCGCCCACGGCGAGATCGCCGAAGGACGCGATCGGCGCCTCCAGCCGGAAGACGACGACGTCGGCCATGGCGTCACGCTCCCCAATCGCAGGCGAAGGCGACGACATCGGCGAGCGACTTCGTCGCGGGGTCGGTGACGTTCATTGCGATCGCCGTGGTGTCGCCGGGGCCATAGGCGGCGGCGAAGCCGGCGCGCAGGTTCGTCAGCCTGTCGATGGACTCGGCCAGCGCATTGCCCGGCTTCACCGACGGCACGAAGGCGGCGGCGAGCGTGCGCGGCTGGTCGGTCCCCTTCTCGGCGAGGACGTAGGAGGCGCGGACGCGCGAGGCGAAGCTCGCCTGTTTGCCGTTCGGCGCCACCGTCGCCGCCGCCTCGACCAGGGCCGCGACCGCCGCCCGGGCGAGGTCGCGATCGCCGCCGAGATTGGCGGTCAGCAGATCGGTGTCGATGCAGAGATAGAGATAGAACACGCCCGAACCGAAGCCGGCCTCGCCGACGAAACCGGCGCCGACGTTCTCGTCGCGCGTGTTGAGGTCGTCGACGGCGGTGTAGAAATCGTCTTCGATCTCGACCCGGTGGGTGGTCAGCGCATGGGCGACCTGAACGGCGGCCTCACGGTTGAAGAGCGGACTATCGGCGAACATGCGCCCGAACATGGCGATGTCGACTGCCGTCGCAGACGTCACCAAGATGCGACTGCGTAGTTCGTTCAACCTCTTCTTGGACAGTCCCTTCTTCTTTTTCTTGGTGCCGCCTTCTTCGAGACCGTCTTCATCCTCGATCTCTCCTGCGACCGATGATAGTTCATTCCGAAAGGAGGCGTCAGCAGCAAGGTTGTCGAGCATCATCTCCAGTGCAACGATCTCGTCAGGGGCGACAAAAGCCAACTGGCTAGTGAGTGCTCTTTCTTCTCCATCGCGTGGCTTCGTGTCCGGCTTGCCAAATATTGCCGAAAGCGTTTTAGCTATCGCAAGGGCACTGGCAGTTTCGATCCCTCGATCGATCAAGCCCTTGCGAGCAATTTCACCGATCCTCGCCGTTCGAATCCCAAGAGCACCTCTGCCACCGACACGTTTCGCGAAGACGTCGGAGGTGCGCCAGGCGCGCTTCAGGCTCTGCGACGACAGGCGCAGGCGGATGTCGCCGCCGACGATGGCGGTCTTCGGCGCGCCGGTGTCGTCGCGGTTGAGGTTGGCCGGCGGCACGAAGGTCAGGAGGTGGAGCTGAACGAAGGTGGTCATGATCGGATCTTTCGGTCTCGAAGAGCGTTCAGAGGGCGGCGGCGGTCGGCTCGGGAGCGGGCGCGGCGGCGCCGGCGCCGAAATAGTCGAAGGCGAAGCGGGTGCGGGTCTCGTCGCGGTCCCACAGGATCAGCACCCGGGCGAGATCGCGGACATTGGCCCGGCCGCCGGCGAGCGCCACGGCGCGGCGGAAACGGCGGACGACGTCGACCTCCTCGCGGGCCGCCAGCAGGGCGCGCAGCCGCAGCGGTTTCAGAAGCGCGTCGTCGCCGCCGAAGACCGTCGGTCCGAGCGCGCGGGCGAAGCTCGGCGCGAAGCCGCCTTCCGCCGCGCGGATCTCCTCGCGGACATGGGCGAGCACCAGGGCGAGGCGGACCGCCGTCGCCATGCGGCGGTCGTTCCAGCCCTCGCCGCCCAGCATCCGGTAGAGCCGCAACACCGCCGGCTCGGCGGCGGTGAGCGGGCCGTCGGCGCGGCGCAGGCGGGCGCGGGCGGCGCGATCGGCGGAGCGGTTGGGCTGACCGTCGGGCGTCCGGTCCTGCAGAGCGCGCCACCAGTCGGCGGCGATGTCCCAATCGCGCGGCGCGGCGGCCGGCGGGGCGAGGGTCGCGGGGTCGGCCATCATGCCGCTCCTTTCTCGAGGGATTTCCTGGCCTTGGGCGTCTTGGCGACCGGAACGGCGAGGCCGAGGCCCTCGAAGAGGCGCTTGCCTTCGGCGCCGTGGCCGGCGAGCGCCAGCGTGAGCTTGCGGCGGGCCTCTATCGCGCGACCCAATTCACCCGCCATGATCTCTCCGTTGCGACCACGCTCCTCCTTGGCTGCAAGCCGGGCAGATGTGATCATCGCCTCGGCCGGCACCTCGCGATCGAAGGTCGCCAGCGCCACCGGTCGCAATACGGCGAAGAGCCACCGGTCGCGCAGCAGGGCCGAGAGGTCTTCGCCGGTGCGGATCTTCGGCAGCCCCTCGTCCAGCATCGCCCAGAAGGCGTCCTCGGTGGTCGCCCACAGGGTCTCGGTGACGAGATCGACGCCGCTACCGCCGTCGCGGCCACGGGCCAGACGGATGGCGCCGTTCAGCACCGACACCACCTCGACCGCCGAGGCGACCAGGATCGCCACCAGATCGGCGAAGTCCTTAGCCACGGTGTCGCCGTCGTCGGCGCCGACCACGAACAACGGCCGCTCGGCTTCGACGAAGGCGCGGGCCTTCATGTTGTCCATGTCGTAGCCGAGAAGCCGCAACCGGGCGCGGCCGACGCCGAGATCGTGCAGGCGGTCGCGGGCGAGCCCGATGCAGGTCGCCGGCCGGCTCTCGCGCCCGCCGGTGCCTTCCCTCGACAGGACGAAGCCGGGCCAGAAGCGCCAGGCGAGCCCACCCGGTTGCGGGTGGACCGGCAGCCATTCCGCCCCGGCCTTGAGCCGGTACCAGGGCGACAGCGGATGCTCGATGCCGCCGTAGTTCACGCCATAGGGGCGGGTGCGGTAGCCGCGCACGATCACGTCTTCGATGCGCCCGGTGAGATCGCAGGGGATGCGATCCGGGTTCGGCTCGAACACCAGGGCGATGCGGCGCGGTTGGCCCCAGAAGCACTGGGCCGGGTGGATGTCCTTGGCGACGGTGGCGACGCCGGTCTTGTCGGAGATCCGCAGCGGCGCCAGCCAGGGGAAGGTGCGCTCGGGCGCCTCGGCGAAGGGCGGTTCGCGCTCGGCGTTCGGCAAGGCGCCCTGCGTGGCGAGCCACAACAGGTGCCACAACGGCGGTTCGACGGGATCGGACGCATCGACGGGCGGCAGCGGCAGCGTGGTCAGCGGTCCGCCGCCGCGCAGGCCGGTGCGGTGGCCGGCGCCGCCCGAGGGAGCGAAGGTCTGCAGGGTGTAGAGGGCGATCGCCGCCGTCGAGCGCGCCAGAACCTCGACCCGCCCCCGCTTCTGGAACAGATCGGTGTTGTTCTTCTCGGTATTGGCGCCGGGCTGCTCGATCAGCAGGCCGCCGATCGGCACGATCTCGTCGCCGAGATCGCTGCCGTCCTGGAGGAAGCGAGGGCCGTCGCCGTCGAGGACGAAGGCGGCGGCGAAGGGCGCGAAGCGTGCCGCCAGTTCCTCCGGGCTCGGCGGCACCCGCCACCACGCCTTCCAGGCCGCGTTGCTCGGCGGCGGCGCGGCGGTGGTGAGGAGGCCGATCAGGAATTCGAGCGCGGCGGCGCGAAAATCGGCGCGCGGCCAATCGATGTCGACCACCGGATCGTCGAACCCGGCGACGACGTCGGCCGGCCGGATCAGATCGCGCGCGCCGGAGCGACGGCGAATCGGGATCCACGAATCATGCAGGAGGTGAAGCGGAGGCACACGCATTCGACAGACCGGAAGCCCGGCCCTCCCTTCAAACACTTGAAGACGAAGCGAAAATGTGCGATAGATGCCTGTAGGGAGTCGGTTGATCGACCGACTCCCTACAGGCTCAAACTCTTCTTTTTGATTTGGGCATGAGTGCCTTCCTCCTTTCAGGAGCAGGTCCGAGGGGTCGGCCTCCAGCCGCCAAGCAAACGGCCGATACCCGTCATCCAAGGCGTCGAATTGCCACCTATGCAAGTGGCGACTCGACGCCTTACTTTTTGAGGGTGCTACCTGATCCGGTTCCTGTCAACCAAGAAAGTGAATGACTCGAGCACCGCTACTGACTTATTTTTTTGATCATCCGCATTCTCAGACAATTTCGGCCCCACGAGCGCGGGGAACGGCCACGAGCTACCGCAACTGACGGTTCAGCCTCGCAGGTGCGAGGATGGTGTGGCCCGTTCCGAAAAGACCACACCTCGGCCCGCCTCGTAAAGCACCTCGAGGGCGTCGCCACGCTTTCGTGCCACCTGTGCGGAGAAGCCCCCCTCCCCTGACGGCACCATCGGCAACACAACGCAGCTGTCGCCGTGTTCGCGCCACGGCGCTTCGATCGCCGCCGCGCGGGCTTCGATCGCCGGGTCGTAGGCGCCGCGTCCGCTCGCCCGGGCGGTGCGAACGGCGACTTCCGACAGGGCCCAGGCGCGGGCGACGTCGAGTGGGGCGCCGGGGGTGGCGATCGGTGCCCAGGGGGTGAGCCGGGTTCCGTCCCAGCGGGCGAGGCGGAACACCGTACGTTCGTCGCCGAGGCGGGTCGGGGTGACGATGTCGGGGCTCCAGGCGGAGCGGCCGTCGTAGCCGGTTTCGAGCCGCAGCAGGTTCGACTCGGCCAGTGACGCTTCGGCGAGCGCCTTTCCTTCTGCCGCCGCGCGCCGTCGATCGAGCGCCACCGGCGCGGCATCGAGGGCGCCGCGGCCATAGACCGCCTCGACCAGCGATCGCATGTCCGCCGGTGCGTCGACCCGGCCCGCGGCGAAGAGAACCTCGGCGGTGCGCCACAGCAGGGCGTGGTTGCGGTAGACCCAGGCGCCGCGCGGGAAGGCGCGCGTCAGCCAATCGGCATCCACCGCCTCGGCCGGGTCGGGCGACACCACCAGGAGCCGCGCCGCCGCCAGCGGTCGCGCCCGCCCGGCGTGACGCCACAGCCGCCCGGCGCGCTGCAGCAGGAGATCGATCGGCGCCAGATCGGAAATCAGGAGATCGAAGTCCAAATCCAACGACTGTTCAATGACTTGCGACGCCACGATCACTCGGCCACATCGCTTCTCCGGCGTCGAACCCGGGCCGAAGGTGTCCATCACCTCCGCCTCGATCGCCTGTCGGTCGACCATGGCGAAGCGGGCATGGAACAGCATCGGCTCCAGCCCGGCCGCTCGCAGCGCCGCTGCCGCGTCGAGGCAGTCGTCGACGGTGTTGCGGATCCAGGCGACCGCCGCGCCGGCCTGCGCCGCTGCGGCGATCTCGGCCATCGCCGCGTTCGCATCGGCGAGGCGGGCGACCGCGACGCGGGTGACGCGATCGGGACGGGTCGCCATCGCTTCGCCGGTCACCGCCCCCGCGGCGTCGACCAGGGTGGCGGCGGGATAGGCCGGTGGCCAGACGGCGGCGCGCTCCCGCGGGAGCCCCGCCCCATGACGGAAGGCGGCGACGAGGCGATCCTTCACCACCTCCGGCAGGGTCGCGGAGAGCACGATGGTGGCGCCGCCCTGTCGGGCGTGAAAGGCGATCAGGCGGGCAAGTTCCTCGCCCTCGTAGGCGTCGTAGCCGTGCGCTTCGTCGACGATCAGCACCCGCCGCGACAGGCCGAGCAGTCGCAATGCGGCGAATTTGGTCGGCAGCACGGCGAGGAAGGCCTGATCGATGGTGCCCGCCCCGACATCGGCGAAGAAGGCCTTGCGCCGATCGTCGGCGATCCAGGCGGCGCAGGCGGCCGAGGCCGTCTCCTCGCCGTCGTCGCCCGCCCGACCATAGGCCGGCTCGTCGCGCCCCACCGCGACGATCGAGGCGGTGAAGGCGTCGTCGAGCCGGGCCGCGCCATGGGCGAGCGCCAGCGACGGACGCGCCTCGGGCGCGAACAGCCGGCGGTGGACGTCGCGCAGACGGCGATACATCGCATTGGCGGTCGCCTGGGTCGGCAGGGCCACGAAGAGGCCGTCGCCGTGGCCCGCCCGCATCAGCCGATGCGCCAGGATCAGGGCCGCCTCGGTCTTGCCGGCGCCGGTCATGTCCTCGATCAGCACCAGCGTCGGGCCGGTCGCCGGCAGCGTCACCGTCTCGGCCCAGCGCTGCAACGGGCTCGGCACTTCGCGTCCGGTCAGCGCGCGCAATCCCTCGTGTGGCGAGAGCGCGCTGCCGGCGATGCCGGCCCGTGCCACCGCCTCCACCGCCCGCGGGCGCGCCACCTCGTGCCAATAGGCGAGCGGATCGCCCGCGCTCCGGTAGGTGAAGACCTCCTGGTTCGAGCCGATCCAATCCGCCAGATTGACGAAGCCGGCCAGCGCCATCGACAGGGCGGCGGCGGCGAACTCGTCGATCGTGCGGGAGAACGGCGGACCGGGAACGATCGCGACCACCTCGTCGATCCAGCTCCGCGCCGCCGCGATCGACGGCAGCCCGATCGTGTCGCGCCGGATACGGCTCGTTCTCTCGTCGTCGAACACGGGCCGACCGTGATGGGCGGCCACGGCCATCAGCAACGGTTTCAGATCGTGCGTCGAGAAGTCTGCGATCACCTTCTTCATGTCGCGGCTGAGGTCGTTCGTCATCAGCCACAGGCCGATGGCGGGATGATCGCCGAGCGGCAGCGGATCGGGGAAGGGGCCGAGCACGGCGGGGTAGAGTTCGGGCACCTTGGCCTGGAACCCCTTGGCGTATTTGCCGAGATCGTGCAGTGCCGCGAGGCGGACGAGCAGGGTTCGCGCCTCGCTCGGGTCGGCGCCGCTGGCCATGACGAGGCGCGCCGTCACGGAGGGGAAGAGATCGAGCAGGAGTTCCGCGACGGCGGCGACGTCGAGGGCGTGAAAGGGGAGTGCGTGACAGGGCACGCCTTCTTCGCTGCCGCGGGCCTTGCCCCAGAACTGCGATCGCATGAGACCCACCACCGTTCCGTGCCGATCGACGACGATACGCGTCACGTCGATCATGCCTCACCGGCGTCGGGCGCGAAACACCGGCGAGCGAGAACCCCCCGGATCTCGCAGCGAACCGCGAGCGAGCGGTTCGCCGCCGCGCACCCGTCGGAGAGCGCGTGCGATGGGCCGGCGGTCGTCGGTTCAGCCGCCGCCTTTTTGGAAGGTGCGGAGGAAGGTGGTGACGAAGGTGTCGGCGGCGGGTGGGGGGAAGCCGGACAGGGTGAGGGTCACCGGGGTCACCGGTACGGTGAGGCGGGCGATGGTGCGGCGGCGTTCGGGGCCGAGCGCGAGCGTCCAGCGGCGGCCGTCGGCGAGATCGGCCGCGAGCCGATCACCGTCGACGACGAGGCGGTCGCCGCCGGGCAGGGACGGGGCGAGGCGGAGGAAATCGGCGCGGTCGCAGCCCATGTCCCAGGCGAAGACGCGGTCGGCGGGCGACGCGGGGTCGTCCATCTCAGCCACCGGCGACCGGCGGCCAGATCGCCAGGGTCTCGCCGTCGCGCAGCGCTCGGGTCGGCCGCTCCTCGGGGGGGACGAAGACGCCGTCGATCAGCACGAGGGCGCACAGCGCGACGGGCAGATCGAGGGTGGCGATCATCGCCGCCGGGGTGGTGCCGGCGGGCAGGGCGAGGCGGATCTCGTTGCGACGGGCGCCTTCGGGCAGCCAGCGCGCCAGGGTGGCGAAGAGGCGCAGAGTGACGGCGACGGTCGGGCGGCCGGCGGGATCGAGGCCCTTCAGGGTCGGCAGCGCGGTCATGGGCCTCCGAGCGACGGTCGCGGGGTCGGTGGACGGCGAGCCGTCCGGGGAGAGAGGAAACGGGGCGGACGGCAGGCCGTCCGCCGTGAGAAGAGATGGGCGGACGGCAGGCCGTCCGCCCCGAGGCAGCGATCAGGCCGCGGACAGGCCGCGGGCGAGATAGGCTTCGACGAAGCGGTTGGGGTCGGCCTTCAGCCGTGCCTTCCACTCCTCGCCGAGGCGGACGCCGGTCTGGATCAGGCCGCGCAGAGCGCCGACCTGATGGGTGCGGCCGACGACGGTGGCGCCGATCACCCGATCCTCGAGGAATTCGAGGCGCAGGTAGCGGTATTCGGCCTCGTCGATCGCCTCGACGTGGTCGCCGCCCTCGGCCCCCCACCACTGCCCGTAGGAGGTGGAGATCAGGCCGAAGGTCTCGAGCACGTTCATGCGCAGCGAGCCGATGGTGCGGGCGTCGCCGCCGGCCATGTTGGAGCCGGCGACCAGGGCCTGATCGGCGGCGTTGGGCTGGATGGCGTTGACCATGCGCTCGCCGGTGGAGAAGTCGAGCGATTCGGTGCAGTCGCCGGCGGCGTAGATGCCGGGGACGGTGGTCTGCATGCGCTCGTCGACGACGATGCCGCCGAGCGGGCCGACGGTGACGCCGGAGCCGGCGAGATGGTCGACCACGGGAGCGACGCCGGTGGCGCAGATGACGAAGTCGAAGGTGCGGACCGAGCCGTCACCGAATTCGACCTCGACATGGGCCGGATTGAGCCGGGCCTTGGCGACCGGCGAGAGCAGGCCGCCGGGGGGGCGGTGCTCACGGATCGCGGCGACGCGGGTCGAGGTCAGAACCTCGACGCCGGCCTTCTCGCTCCAACGGCGGATGAGCGTCGAGGCCATCGGCGTCATCATGCGTGGCACCATGCGGTCGCCCATCTCGACGACCGTCAGCGAGCCGCCGGTCTTGCCGACGGTGGTGGCGATCGCCTCCATGATGATGCAGCCGATGAAGCCGGCGCCCATCTGCAGGACGCGGGCGCCGGGGCGCAGGCGGGCGAGGATGGCGCGGGCGTCCTCGAGGGTCCAGCACGACACGACGTCGGCGAGGTCCATGCCGGGGATCGGCGGGCGCACCGGCTTGGAGCCGGTGGCCAGGAGCAGGCGATCGAAGGGAAGCGTGGCGCCGTTCGACAGGGCGACGGTGCGGGCGGCGGCGTCGATCGAGGTGGCGCGGGCCTCGACGAGGTCGATGCGCAGCTTCTTCCAGTGGTCGCGATCGTGGCGCAGCAGGGTGCCGGATTCGGCGATCTTGCCTTCGAGCAGGTAGGGGATGGCCATGCGCGAATAGGGGCGCTCGTGCTCGTCGCCGACGACGATCACCGTGTCGGCCGGGCACTTCTTGCGGATGGTCTCCGCCGCGACGACCCCGGTCGGGCCGTTGCCGAGAATGACGTGTTGCATGGGATCTCTCCCGAGGGGACGGACGGTCGCGCCGAGCGGATCGGCGCGGAGGGGAGGGGAGCCCGCAGGGCAGAGACGTCGCCGCCGCTCGTCACCGCCGGCGGGCGGGGAGAGGGAACCACGAGAGCCCGGGGCGGGCGGCACGCGCGGCGGCGACGTCTGGGATGCGGGCGGGAGCCGACCTCCCGCGAAGGGACGACGGGGGCGGGGGAGTTCCCCCGTCACCGGAGATCCTGGGCGGGGGGTTCCCCCCGCCGTAGACCTGGGGCGGGGGAAAACCCCCGCCGTAGACCAGAGGCGGGGGGAACCCCCCGCCGGGGCGCGATCACAGGCCGAGGCGGGTCTTGGTCTCGGGCGTCGGGATGCCTTCCTGGGTCCAGCCGCGGGCGGCGTAGTACTCGGGCAGCATCTTGTCGAGGCCGT
>ERZ1645187.2873-NODE-2873-length-14881-cov-6.872454_pt1 | contig 14881 bp, 4 predicted proteins | sample MGYA00575352_ERZ1645187 | MGnify/ENA primary metagenome ERZ1645187 (study PRJEB40837, sample SAMN11349314) | freshwater sediment metagenome | isolation source: river sediment | host: Sediment | place: India: Wazaribad , New Delhi | collected 2017-02-21 ...
ACTCCGACCAGCTGCTGCTGCAGCGCCTCAAGAAGCGCAAGCTGTGGCTGAAGGATGCCATCGTCCGTATCGAGAGCCGCCTGATCCCCGACCTTGACGCCTGAACCCCGGCGAGTGCCGTTGGTCGGTAACGGGAGGGTGTAGTAGTAGGCAATCCGGCTTTATCCGACCATAATCCTCTTCCTGATTCTCAGGATTTTCCAAGAATAGACAGGCTTCCTCTTGGTCGGGAAGCGAGGGAGTTATGATGCCTCTAAGATCTTTGGTGCGCGTGGTTTTCCATGCTGTCCTACTTTTGTCGCTGCCGGGCTTTGCGGCTGCCCAGACTACCACACAGTTGTTATGGGATAACAATAATGATGGTGATGGATCTGAGGTGCAGGCACAGCCCGATACCAGCGGAGGCGACTATTATTTCTGGGTTAGCCCGGATTTTGCGCGCCATGGCGTATGGCGTACGGTCCTGACAGTCAGTAGTGGTGAAGCTTCGCTGTATGTCGAGAAAGGCAACCCGGCAGTCGACGGGGTCAACGCCCTGAAATCGGAGCGTGTAGGCGATGATGCTGTTCTCATAGACAGGTCCCAATACAACGTCGGTGAGGCTTGGTATATTCGCGTCAATGCAGCACCAGGCTCTACCTGGACATTGCGTTCAGGCGATATTGAAGTGGTTGACTGGGGAGTAGTAGATGATGTGACCCGATTTGGGTCGGTGACCATCGGACCAGAGGGGATGGTATGGTTCAGGGCGGTGGTCGACCCTGCTACCACCCCGGCATGGGGTCTGATGGAGACCGGGGCAGAGCCCAAAGCCCTTTATGTGTCTGTGGACAAGGCGCCGACGGTATTTTCCGGCAGGACCTATGCTGATCAGTTCGAGACAGTGGCGGGACAGATGGTGGCCACGCCTGGGCCGGCAGTCGGCCCGGTTTATGTGGGTGTGGCCGGTGACCCGGGTGAGCCGGTAAGCATCCGTGCGTTCCGGCACATGGTCATCACGCCGTCAGCGCTTCCCGGTGGCCAGTATGCCGATGAAGGTATCGACAATTTCGAATTCAGTCTCACTGGCCAGTCGAGCGCAGCGGTAAATACTGGTGACCGGGCCGGTTTCCGGTTTGTGACCTATCAGGTCAATGTACCGGCGAATGGCCTCGGCTGGCAGGTCAAGATGAAGCCAGCCGGCGAGGATAATGCCAACCTGTACCTGCGCTATGCCAAGGCGGCCACGCCAAATGACAACCACGCAATGTCGGAAATGGCCGGCCAGGTCACCGACAACGCCATTATCGTGCCCCCCGACCTGAATGTCGGCCCATCCTATATAACGGTCTATAGCCCTGATGATGCGGACTTCTCTTTCAGCATGCGCAGTGGCAACCCGCAGGTCACCGGTATCCCTTTTATCAATGAAGAGCCCAACCAGATCGTCAATAGCCCCGAGAACCACGATCTGGGGGGGTGGGTGTATTACCGGGTGGATAACCTGGCTGAACAGCTCGATTACATGGGTTGGGAGTTATTGCTGTCGAATGCGCCAGTAAATGCCAGGCTGGCTATCCGCCGCAATGCTATTCCGGCGTTGGGCTACTACCGCCTGAAGGGCGAGAAAAAGGACGGTAGCATCCGGGCAGATCTGAATACGAACAAGCCTGTGTTGTTGAGTCCGAACCATGAGGCGGATATCTGGTATGTCGGGGTCTATAGCCCGGAAGCGCCACTGGGCCCGTTTGAACTGGTAACGCGTGCGCCACAGCGCAGTGAACTGTCTTTTAACGGCTTTTCTCAGGACGTAGGGCTTGTCGACGGTGCGTGTGTTGACGGCCAGGATGTAAGGACTGTGCGTTACTTCAAGGTCACGGTGCCTGCGGGAGCGCTGGGTTGGGATGTGCGCTTGAGCGATGTGTCGGGCGGAAATGCTGCCATGGTAGTGCGGCGCGATGTTTTTCCTGCCAACCTGAAACCCGCCAGTCTGGCCAATAACCGGGCAGATTGGCCGTCCGGCCAGCATTTCGGGATTAGTGGTGATTACAGCGATGACCGTGCGCCAGACAACAGCGATGTCAGTGGGCGCATCTTCACTGCTGGAATGGGCAGCCCGCTGGAACCGGGCAATTACTACATCGCGGTTGGCATCAGCAACCCACCGGCCAGCGGAACATTCTGTTACCGGATTACCAGTCGCGGCATTGGCGTAGGCAACGATGACAACAACAAACCCTATGCCGTCCAGGTACAGGATTTGCCACTAAATGGTAGTGTGTCTGCTACCTTGCCAGCACGAGAGATCGCGGTTTATCGCATTGCCATGCCGGCAAACCAGCCCGGATGGATGCTGAAGCTCGCGCCGGACAATGGCCAGGAAGCCATGTTGGCGGTTCGCTGGGGCAGTGTGCCTAACGTCGATGCCAGTGAAGCCAATAGTGTCGCCGGTAATGATAGGTACGCGGGCATAAAGAGAGAAAGAAACGGGCCGGATTACTTCTATCACTTTGCCAGCTCAGGGCAGTTTCTTGCGGAGGGCACCTATTATGCTGTGGTGCAAAGCGAAGGCGACAGTCGTTTGCCGGCTGATCGCGTCGGCGCTGGCGCTGCAAGCTACACACTGACCAGTGCTGTGATGCCGTATGTTGACAGGACGAACAATCCTCTCAGTCAGGGCGAAACCAAGTCGTGGCTCGCACAGTCGCTACCCTATGGTGAATACCACCTCTACCGGATACGCGTCGCTCCCGGCCTGCCAGCGATGGACATCCGGTTGCAGAACAAGACCGGTAATCCGGTGATCATGGTAGAAAGAGCCAATGAAGGTGAATTCCGTTTCCCTAATGTTAGCCTCAAAGCGTACAGCGAGCTGGTATTGGCCCAGGATCGTGAGGGAAGCGGTTTTGAACGTGATTTCTATCATCCGGACCTGGTGACGGTGCCAAACCCGGCCGGCGACTACTGGGTGCTGGTGGGAAGCCGGGAGCTGTCAGAGGCCGCACAACAGGACGCTCAGTATGACTTGCGCATCACCGGCAAGGCCATCCCCGACCTGCCATTCAATGGTGGCAGCCTTGCTGTGCCAGCTGGTAATCCACAGGCCGCGAATACCTGGCGTTATTATCGGGTGACGGTGCCTGCCAATGCCATTGGTTGGCATGTGCGGCTGAATGTAGTGGCCGGCAATCCACGTATGGTGATACGGCGCGATGAATCGCCAACCAGCTTCACGGTTCCGACCAGCTTGCAGCTGAACCAGACCTCATGGCCCAGCCAGGCCCAGGTCGCGGTAGGCCTGGATTTCACCAAGGACAAGGATGCTTCTGGCGCAGACATCTCTGGCCGGTATTTTACGGCCGGCATGAATGCGCCATTGGAGCCTGGCACCTATATCATCGGTGTCAGCAACAGCACTGGTGCTGATGCAATGGCCTACAACATTGAAAGCTTCGGGATCGGCAACCCATCCGAGCTGGATCCGGATGGCAACCCATGGCTGATTCCCGCACAACCGCTGGCTTTTGATAACGGTAGCGCCAGTGCAACAGTCGGTGTCCGGGGTATAGACGTATATGCAGTGGATGTCCCGCTGGATGCCAGGAATTGGGAAGTGATTCTGGAGCCGGCCTCCGGTGGAGAGGCCATGCTGGCGGTGGCCAAGGATCGATTGCCCAACAATAGCGCTAGTGAAAGTGGCAATAGCGTCTACACGGTGGGAGGCACCAGTCGAGAAAAAACCGGCGCTGAATTCTTTTACAAATTTGCCACGGCGGTGGATGGTGCAATCGACTCGGGGACGTACTATCTTGTGGTGATTGGCGAAGGCCAGGATCCTCCCGCTATCGACCGGACGGGTACCGGTAGCATTGGTTATACGATCCGGAGCAAAGGACAGCTGGCAAGGCCTTCAGCGAGCTATGCCGAGGGGGATGTGCCATGGTCTGGGGTTGCCCTCCGCTATGGCGAGGTGGATACCTACCGGATTACGGTGCCCGCTGGCGTCAGTCAGATGTGTATTAGCAGCAACCGGGCCGGCTTTGTCCTTTCTGCTGCCGCTGCTGGTTCTATTGCACTGGGTGGTGACGCTACAGATGGCGAGATGCCTTACTTGAAGTCGATTGAGGGCGGCACCGGTCGCTTGGGTTATTATCCAGCTGGTACCGTTGCGATCCTGAGTCCGGAACCGGGCAAGGATTATTTCCTGACGGTGGGGCAGGCTGAAGCAGCAGATCCGCTTTACAACGGCACCGTGAATTACAGGATCGCCTTCGATTGTGACACAGTACCGGAAATGCCTTTCAATGGCGGTTACGCAGACGATAGTCTTCCGCCCGGTTTCGGCGGGAGTGCAGTCTCTTTTGACTGGTACCGTATCGAGGTTCCTGCCACTGCCATTGGCTGGGACTTGAGATTGGTGAATGTCACTGGCGGAGGCCTGCCGAAAATGGTCATCCGCCGCGACGCGAGGCCGGTGAACAATTCAGGTAGTCTGGCTGACAATGCCAGCAGCTGGCCTTCGGGAGGCCAGTGGGTGGTAGGGGCTGATTTTACCGACAATGATACGGAGGCCGATAACAGCGAATTGGTCAGTGGCCGTTTCTTTACAGTAGGGATGGGCGCCCCGCTGGAGGCTGGTACCTACTTTGTCGGCATCTATAACAGCAGCACCCAGAAGTCAGCCACTTACCGCTTATTGAGTCGCGGCATCGGTGAGCCGACCGGGCTGGATGAGCTGGGCAACCCCTGGGAGATCCCGGTGCAGGTTCTCGGCTTCGATAACGCCGACTCCCTTGGCAGCAATATCGTCAGCGGCACCATCAGCCCGGTGCCGCAAGGCAGCAATGATGGTGTGGACGATGTCCGCGATATTGCGGTGTACCGCGTCAATGTTCCGGAAGGTACCCATGGTTGGCACGTCGAACTCACACCGAATGCAGGGCACGAAGCCATGTTGGCGGTGCGACGTGGACACCTGCCGAATATCAAGGCCGGCAGTACCGACAGTGGCCCGATAGGGCTGGCCGAAAACCCGACCAGACTGCAAGGCGCCGCCCGTGAGCGGGTGGGCAAAGAATATTATTACCAGTTTGCCAGTCGTGACCCCGTGAATCTGGTCGATCGCCAGAACCTGACGTCAGGTACCCATTATGTGGTTGTGGTTGCAGAAGGACAAAACCCGGCGGCGCCCAACAAGGTTGGCACAGGTTCCACCTCCTATACGCTCACCAGCCATGGTGAGGTATCTGTCAACGACAGGGTTTCCACGCCGCTGGCAGAAGGTTCGCCAATCGCGTGGACTGGCCAGCTGGCCCAGCCTGGTGCGATGAATTTTTACCGCTTCCGCCTGCCCGACCCGTCGCCTTCAGCCATCGAGATCCTGCTTCGCAATCGCACTGGCAAGCCGTCAATGCTTGTGGAAAGGGCTGCACAGGATATCTATCGTTTCCCGAATGAAAAGTCTGACAGTGAATTGGCTTATTCACTCGCAGCCGATGGTGGATACGAGCGTGACTACACCGACACCCAGGTGATAAACATCCCCTATCCGCAAGCGGGCGATTACTGGCTGGCACTTGGTTCTAATGATACGTCTCTCAGCGCGACACCGGCGGGTGGTGATATCGAGGTGTCATTCAATAATCCCATCAACCTGGATTTTGATGGTGGCCAGCACAGCCAGGTGCTGGTCAAGAACCAGGTGCGCTATTACCGGGTTGATGTACCTGAAATGCTTGATGGGAACCTGGTTCAGGGCTGGCGTGTGAATGCCGATCTATTGGGGGGTGGCGTTGAGCTTAGGGTTCGCAAGGATTTCCTGCCGCCGGCAGATAACACCACCAAACCCGTAGTCAAGAGCTTGCACAATGAAGCCGTGATTGCCCGGCCGCTGCTGACACCGGGCACCTGGTTTATCGAGGTCAAGGCCACGACCGATGGCACCAGCTACACCATTAACAGCATTCCGGTACGGCCGCAGCGCGACTGGACATTGCCGGTGGCCCCAGGGGATTTTAATCACCCCGGCCTGGTCTCTCCAATGTTTGCTGATAGCGGCATTGCTGCCAATGGATCACCGATTATCAACCCGAATTCAGGCGACCAGGGAACAGACCTGAAAGTCGGCCAGATGCACTTCTACCGCTTGGTCGTTCCTGAGGGAAATGCCGGTCTGTTGCGCTCTCAGCTGGATGCCCTGGGAGGCAATCCACAGCTGTATATCCGGCGCAATGATGTCCCAACGCTGGATCACGATCTTGCGGGCGATAGCAATTCCGGCGTGAACTTGCTGAAATTTATCTATGACAGGGCAGACGTGGATACACAGACTAGCTTCGGGCACTGGGTGCCGCTGGATGCCCGCGAAAGTACCCGGCTGGAGTCGGGTGTCTGGTGGATCGGGATTTTTGCCAAGGATAGCAACGTGCGTTACCGCCTGCGTCTGTCGGCAGGACTGGTCGAGAATGCCGATGGTTCGCTGGTAGATATTGCCGGTTATGTGCAGGAGCTTTCACCACAGCCGGATATGCCGACCACCTACAGCAGCCAGACGCTGCTCAAAGGTGATGTCCGTTATTATCGGCTCAGGTTGCCGCAATCCTCCGTTGATAACCAGGTGAGCACACCGCTCACCTGGACGCTGACCCTGTCTGGCAAGAATACGCTGGGAATCCGTTTGCGCGATACGGCGGCACCGGGAATGCGCGGTTCGCGCAACACATCACTGTCGCTGTTTGCCGACGATGGGAACTGGCAAGACTGGCGTGATGAAAGCGAACAGACTTCCAGCACCTCGCACAGCTATTACACCGGCGTAGGAACCCGTACGTTCCAGATACCGGAGTTGAAGCCTGGCGCGACCTATTATATTGCCGTGATGGCTACAGAAGATATCCAGTCAGGCGATACATTCACGCTGACATCCTCGCTGTCACCTGCTCGCCTGCCGCTTGATGGTGAGCTGGATTTCTTTACCGGTACTGTCTCGGTTTCGCTCCCCCCCAACAGCCAACGCCTGTATCGTGTTGATGCGCCGGCGCTGGCGGGTATGTGGCAGCATGAATCCAGTCACGCTGCAGCAGTGCAGGTCTTCGTGCAACAGGGCACTGTATCGCCGGCCGGCAACACTGCCAACAAGGATTACAACGACTGGTCATCTGTTGATGGTTTTGGCAAGGCTGGCACCGCTGCGATCGGCGCGCTCGGCACTAGCACCACTACCGGCTCCAATTCCCGCATGAAAGTATCATTCTACCGCGCCGCGACTCTGTCGGGCAGGGCGCCATGGCTGGCGGGCCAGTCCTATTACATTCTTGTCAAAAACACTTCGGGTGTAGCGCAGAATTTTCAGCTGACCATGGCCGGGCGTTATCTCAGTGAAACTGATGCGGATGGTGATGGCTTGCCAGACCAGTGGGAAGTCGAGAACTTCGGTGATATCAGCAAACAACCCAATGCCGATACTGACGGTGATGGCCTGACAAACCTGGAGGAATGGCAGGCAGGCACGGACCCCGCTAATCCCGATAGTGACGGTGATGGCGTAATAGACGGGGATGATGCTTTCCCGCTCGACCCGACGGAGTCGCTTGACACGGATGGTGACGGCATCGGCAACAATGCGGACACAGATGACGATGGTGACAACATCCCTGACGTGAGTGATAACTGCCCGTTTGATGACAATGCCACTCAAGTAGACAGTGACGGTAACGGTATAGGCAATGCCTGTGAAGAAGCCGTTGTTTCCTTTGAAACAGGTATCCCGCCCATAGGCTGGACTACAGGCGCGCCGGGCTGGCTCACCACCAATGAGCAGGCGTCGCATTTGTCGCAAAGCCTGCGTGCCCAACAGATCGGCGCGTCGCAGACGGCGTCGATCGTCTGGCGCGAGAGCTTTGCTCAAGGCAACCTGACGTTTGATGTAAAAGTGTCATCACAGTCGGCACGCGATTTCTTCCAACTCAGTATTGATGGTGTACCGGTGTCGGTTACGAAAAAATCCGGCGAATTCGGCTGGGCGAAGCTCACCGTGCCGGTGACGGCCGGTGTACATAACCTCACCTGGAACTACACGAAGGATGGTTCGACCGATACCGGCAGTGACACAGTCTGGATCGACAACATCCGCTACCGTCAGGGTGAGGATGCGATCGATACCGATGGCGATGGCCAGATGGATTACGACGACACGGACGACGATAACGATGGCGTGGCCGATACTGACGATGACTTGCCGAAAGACCCGACTGAAACAGTCGATACTGATGGTGATGGCATCGGCAACGGCGCCGACGATGATGACGATGGCGACAACGTGCCGGATGTGGTGGATCCGTATCCACTTGATCCGATGCTGCAGGGCAGGATTGATGGCGCTGCTGCCAATGCAGCGGTTGGTATTGCCGTGGCACATGCAGGCGATGTGGATAATGATGGTTACGGTGATGTTGTGCTGGGTTCGTGGCGGGCTAGCCCGCTGGTGGCCGGCAAGCCAGTGAAGGGGGCCGGCATGGTGCAGGTGTTGTCCGGCCGCACCGGCGTTTTGCTGCCGCTGTTGTCGGTCAATGGCCTGGCAGCTGGTGATGGTTTCGGCTACAGCGTGGCTGGCATCGGTGATGTGAACGGCGACAGCCATGACGATATTGCTGTCGGTGCCTATCGCGCCGATCGCAACAACGCCGGTGTCATCGCGAAAGATGCCGGCAGCGTGACAGTGCTGTCCGGTGCCGATGGCGCGGTGCTCTATCGCCTGTATGGCAACTATGCCGGTGACCGCTTCGGCAGTGCTGTGGCGTTAGTCGGCGATATCAATAGTGATGGCAAGACTGACTTTGTCGTTGGTGCCCCGCTTGCCGACCGCAATAGTGCCGGTGTGGTGACCAAGGATCTTGGTAGTATCCGCGGATTTACCGCGCAGGACGGTACACTTCTGGCCGAACATTTTGGTGAAGCAGTGAAGGACGGCTTCGGTTCGGCTGTTGCGGCGGCCGGTGATGTCAATAGTGACGGCTACGCCGATGTCCTTGCTGGTGCACCGCTGGCCAACCGTATGGATACTGTTGCGGGCAAACAGGTCGTTACCGCCGATGTCGGGCATGTGCAGGTATTGTCCGGCCTTGGTCTCGTGGGTGGTGAGCCACGGCTTCTGCAGCTATACCTGGGTAACCAGAAACTGTCAGGTTTTGGTGCCAGCGTGGCCGGTAATGCCGATGCCAATGCTGATGGTACGCCGGACATTGCTGTAGGTGTGCCGCGTTTTGATGTTGCGGCTACTGTCGAAGGCAAGACCGTCATACGGAAAGATGTTGGCAGGGCTTACATCTTTAGTGGAGAGGATGGCACTAGCCTGCAGGTGCAGGATGGTGCCCAGGTAGGTGACAGTTTCGGTAATGTCGTCAGCTTTGCGCGCAAGCTTGATGGTGACACGGCTGCTGACTTGGTTGTTGGTAGCGGCAAAGCCGACATCGTCCAGCTCGTCAATGGCAAGCCCGTCAAGGTGAAAGATGTCGGCAGTGTCAGTGTCTTTTCAGGCATCACCGGAAGTCCGCTGTTGACACTATTCGGCGAGTCAGCCGGTGACTACCGGGGCTGGGCATTGGATGCGTCGGCCGATGCGAACAACGACGGCTACAGCGACCTGGCGATCGGTGCCTGGGGTGATGATGTTCCGGCTACCGTCAATGGCAAGCCGAAGCTGCTGAAGAATGCCGGTCGCGTCGAGGTCATTTCCGGCAAGGCGGCAGCGAACTGATGCGCGGGCGGTGTTTCGGGGCGGGGGCAGCGCTGTGGCTGTCCCTGGTTTCCTCTTCTGCGTTGGCTCTTTTCTCAGTGCCAGTATTCGACATTGCGACAGCAGGATTCGACAGCAGCAACTGGTTCCAGCCGGATGAGGCCTTTCATGGCGACATCGGTAATCGCTGGGATGATGCCGTGCATGACATGGTGGTGCAGGCCGATGGCCGGATTGCGGTGACGGGTTACTACACCAACGCGCGTGGTCTTGCCGGCATCTACCTGCAGCGGCTGATGCCGGATGGCAGCAGGGACACCTCCTTTAACACCTATGGCACGCTCTGGATTCCCAACAAACAGGTGGCGCTGTTTGTGCCGCTGTCGATCATCCAGCAGACCGATGGCAAGCTGGTGATAACCGGCTACAAACGCACGCCGTACGGCCTTAAGTCGCTGCTGATGCGTTTCAATCCCGACGGTTCGTTCGATAACACATTCGGCAAGCGCGGCAAGCGGCTGTTGCAGCTGGGGTGGGCGTCTGTGCTGTCGGATATCGTGCAACAGCCGGATGGCAAGCTGGTCGCTGTCGGTTCTGCGCTGCCGGGCGGGTTGAGTGTCACCACGCTCGTTGTCGCGCGTTTCCTGTCCGATGGCAAGCCGGACAAGACGTTCGGCGACAAGGGGCGCATATTTATTGCCAGCGCGAGCGGTGACGCTGCCGGTTATTCGCTGCTGCTGCAGGATGATGGCCGTATCGTGGTTGCCGGTAGCACGGAAGATGGCAGCACGCTGTCGTCGCTGCTGGTGCGGCTGTCGCCATCCGGCCAGCTGGACAGCAGTTTCGGCAATGGCGGCGGAACGCTGACCAGCATGTCCCCTTACGCCGACGAAACCTACAAGGTGATCGAGCAGATGGATGGCAAGCTGTTGGCCGTGGGCTATGCATCAACGTCATTGAATGGTGTGGTCGAGAACCGTGATCTGGCTGTTGCGCGATACACGGCGGATGGCCAGCCGGATACTGGTTTTGGTACCGGTGGCGTCAGTGTCATTGGTGTTGACCCGTTGGCTGTGACTAATATGGGTCATGATGAGGCGACGGATGCCCTGCAGTTGCCGAACGGGCAGCTGCTGCTGGGTGGTGTCGTGAAGGGCGGCATGGGGTTCATGGTGCTGGAGGCTGATGGCCAGCCGGCCGGTGGAGACGCCAGCGGTGCTGCACACAATGCCGGTTTCAGTGGAGCCGTCCTTGCCAATGCCATCGGCCTGCAGCCGGATGGCAAGGTGTTGCTGGCCGGTTACCGGCGCCAGCTCGACCAGCACGAAGGCAAATACTATAACGACAGTGTTGTGGTGCGTTTCCATGGCGGCGATGTGGATGGCGATGGCGCGCCGGATGTGCTCGATCCGTACCCGCTCGACAGCGATAACGATGGCGTGAATAACACGGATGAAGCACTGCCGTAATCCGGGGGCGAAAGGAGTTGCGATGACCAGATATGTTTTTGCCATCCTCTTGCAGTGGTGTGTGTTGCAAGCCGCTGTTGCTGCGCCTGGCGATCTCGATACGTCTTTTGGAAACGGTGGCTGGATCAGTCTGGCGTCACGGCAGTCCGCTTTTGCCTCCCTGTATGCGGAAGATGCCGTCATGCAGACGGATGGAAAACTGCTGGTTGCCGGGGAAGTGCGAGGTATGGGGCGGACGGATGCTTTCCTTTTCCGATACCTGCCAGACGGCTCATTAGACGCCACGTTTGGCGTCGGCGGGAGACTGGTAGAGAGTCTGGATCAGCAGGACATGGAAAATCATGCAGTCGTGCAATTGCCTGATGGCAAAATTTTCGTTGCTGCCAACAGGGATGCTCCGAATGACAGCGTCATCATCCTGTCGCGCTACCAGACAAATGGTGTGCTGGATGCCACTTTTGGCGATGGCGGCCGGGCGTTGATACAGTCACTGCCAGCCGGCTACGCCTTCTTTTTCATCCGTGATCTTGCTGTGCAGTCAGCAGGAAAGCTGTTGTTGTTCGTGCGCTTGCAAGATGAATCCTATGCGCAGCAAGAAGCGGTTGTCCGTTTCAATGCGGACGGTTCGATCGATACCAGCTTCGCTGCGGGTGGCTGGTTGTTGACGGGTGCCAGCAGTCGTTATCTGGTCGATCCGCATCTGCTGGTGCAGGCGGACCAGAAAATCGTTATCGGTTTGACGGATGATGAGCGTCGGTTTGTGCTGCTGCGTTATCTCGCCAATGGTGATACGGATACAGGGTTTGGCGACCAGGGACGCGTAGTGACAGCGGTCGGTCATACGGCAATCGCTGACTACAAACACGCAGAGCTTGCCGGTGTGCAGCAGCAACCAGATGGAAAACTTCTGGTCAATGGCACGGCCTGTAACGGTGATGCGGAAGGATTTTACTGTGATGTCGATGCTGTAGTGTTGCGTTTTGATGGCCAGGGCGTGCTGGATCAGCACGGGTTCGGCGTTGCGGGTGTCGCCTGGTCAAATCTGGAAAATCTGTGGGACTTGGGTGAAGCTGTATTCCAGAATCCGGATGGCTCGCTGGATTTGTCCGGCGTGGTTTATGACGGTGATGAGCAAAAGCGTTTTTCCCTGCGATTCCAGCCAGATGGTGTGCTGAAAAAATCTTTCGGTAAAAATGGCGTGATGATGAGTCATATGCCTGTTCGGGCGGAGGAGCATATTTTTTTGCGCGGCAATGGCAGGAAGACAGTGCTCGTATACAACCTGTATCGCGAGCGTGACGGGGTCAGCATGATTGGCCAGCAGCGCATCTTCCCAGATGGCGACCGCGATGACGGTTTCGGTAATCGTGGTGTCGTCAATACCATCCAACACATGCGCTGGATTGAAGCGGATCGGATATTTGCTGACGCGGATGGCGGTTTTTCGGTAACGGCGTTTGTGGCTGAAAGAGACGGCGGCAGCCAGCAGCTGGTGCGCCTGACTGCCGATGGCAAGCCGGACAAGTCTTTCCGTCGTGATGGCTTCTGGCGCTTGCCACCGGGTCAGCGCGTCGCTGCAAAACAGGCAGATGGAAAATGGCTGGCGACTGGCATGCAAGGTGGCCAGACTGCGATTTATCGCTACACGGCCGGCGGTAAAGTGGATCGCAGTTTCGGCGCACGCGGTACAGCACTCGTGCCGGCACTGGATGAAAAGCCGATGTATCTGGAGAAATTGCTGGTGCAGCCGGATGGCAAATTGCTGCTGGCGGTTTCACATCGCCCGTCCAGCAATGAAATAAATATCTGGCTGTTCCGGTTGCTGCCGGATGGTTTGCCGGATACCAGCTTCGGTGAGCAGGGAAGCGTTTTGCTCGCCGGTGATCGGTCTTTCCTGACAGCGTTGCAGTTGGACGGTTTCGGTAACATTCTGGCAGGAATCGGCCGTTACAGTGCGGGCAGTTGGCAGTCTTCCCTGCAGCGCTATCAGGCGGATGGTGCTGTCGATGATGCATTCGGGACTGCTGGTTCTTTTTCGGGTGGCTCATTGACCGGATTTGTTGATTTGTTGGCCGCTGCAGAAGGCACGTTGTTTCTGGCTGAGGATGATGGCACTGGTTTTGTGGTAGGCGCATTACAACCAGACGGCAGTGCGGATGCCGGGTTTGCTGATCAGGGTCTGGCGCGGGTAACCCGTGCTGACGGACAGCGGGTATTGCCGCGCTCGCTGCATCGTTTGCCATCCGGCCAGTTACTGGTCAGTGGCACACTTTATGATCCGCAAACCGGATTCACGTCGGCATTCTTCACCCGGTTGTCCGCAGCCGGCAACCTGGATACCACTTTCGGTGATAACGGCTGGCAGGTTTTTAATGCCGCCAACGGCGACAAGGTCCTTGCCACGCAGCCGTCGCTCGGCGGTGTGACACTGCTGCCCGACGGCAACTGGTTGCTGCCGTTCTTGCTGGAGGACGGTCGACTGCATGTGGCGCGTTTTCTCGGCAGCGATTGATTCCCCCTGCGGGCAACGGCGCTTACAATAGCTCCCCGTCTTGCCCGCTTCCGTCCCATGCCCTCCTCCCTCCTCCCTGAAAGACCGCTGGTGATCTCGCCCGCCCTCGCTGCCACGCTGGGGCTGGAGGAGGCGGTATTGCTCTCGGTGCTGCACGAGCTGTACCTGCACCGGGCGCAGGGCGGTTGGTTGAAGGTGGATGGCAGTGTGCTGGCGCCGTTCGTGCCGTTCTGGTTGCCGCAGGATATCCAGCGCATCGCCACCAGCTTGCAGGCCAAGGGCGTGTTGCAGCTGCGCTCGGCCCCGTACCTCAGCAGCGGCGTGCTGGATTTCAGCCTGGGTGATAGTGCGCCGGCACCGTCCCGGGTACACGAGCCGCGCAGCGTGGCCGCCACGACCGGTGGCGCGACGCTGATGGCGCCGCACTGGCAGCCGGATGATGACCTGTTGCGCCAGCTGGCCCAGCTGGGTGTGCCGGCCGACTTCGTGCAGCAGCAGGTGCCCGAGTTCGTGCGCTACTGGCGCGACCGCGGCGAGGCGCACCATGCCTGGGGCAACCGCTTTCTCAAGCAGGTGCTGCGCGTGTGGCGCGAGCAGGAACAGCACGGGGCGAAGCTGCGCCAGAACACCGCGATGACCGCCGACTGGCGACCGGGGCCGGATGCGGTCGAGATCCTGCAGCGCGCCGGTGTCAGCCGCGAGTTCATCGCCGACAGCGTGCCGGAGTTCGTGCTTTACTGGCGCGAGCGCGGCGAGCAGCACAGCACCTGGGACAGCAAGTTCCTGCAGCACGTGCGCCGGCAATGGGCGATCTTCACGGCGAGGCTTGCCCATGACCCGACACCGCGGCCGATCAGCGCCGACTGGCAGCCCTCGCCGGATGTGTTCGACATCCTGCAGATGGCGGCGATCGATGCGGACTTTGCCCGTGCGCAGGTCAGTGAGTTCGTGCTGTACTGGCTGGACAGCCGGCAAGTGCACGCGAGCTGGAACAGCAAGTTCCTGCACCATGTAAAATACCGCTGGGCCAGACGCCACCAGCAGCCGTGGCAGGGGGAAACCGATGGATTCGTCGCCACACACACCGATCGCAGCTGGGCAGACTAGCCAGCAGCGCGAGGCCGTGATCGACGCGGTGAACCAGATGTTCGCCGAGTTCGCCCTCGTCTATCACAACCAGTACCAGAA
>ERZ1645187.2874-NODE-2874-length-14874-cov-51.179769_pt1 | contig 14874 bp, 9 predicted proteins | sample MGYA00575352_ERZ1645187 | MGnify/ENA primary metagenome ERZ1645187 (study PRJEB40837, sample SAMN11349314) | freshwater sediment metagenome | isolation source: river sediment | host: Sediment | place: India: Wazaribad , New Delhi | collected 2017-02-21 ...
CCACGCTCGACTCGACGGCGCTGATTTGGGAAACGCCGTGCTGAATGGGTTGGATTTTGCCAATGCGACGTTGACCAACGCCCGCCTGGTCTCGGCCCAGTTGGAACGGGCGGTGTTCGCGAACGCCAGCATGGCGGGCGCGCGCCTGGATCGGGCGGTGCTGAGACAGGCGAATCTGAGCCATGCCGACCTGAACGGGGCGCGGTTGTATCAGGCCGACCTCACCGGCGCGAATCTGAGTGGGGCGAAGCTGGACAAGGCCAATCTGGCGCAGGCGAATTTGACCGATGCCAAGCTGCCGGGCGTCGTTTTGAGCGGCGCGACGCTGAGCCGGGCGGTGTTGGAAAACGCGGTGCTGAGCGGCGCCAATCTCCGTGGCGCCAAGCTGGATGGAGCAAATCTTTTGGCAGTTGATTTCACCGGGGCCGATCTGGCCGAGGCGACGCTGGCCGATGCCCGCGTTGATGGCGCACGTTTCACCGACGCCGGGCTGGACAGCACGATCTGGGTGGATCGGCGGCGCTGCCGACCAGGATCGGTGGGGGAATGCCAGTAACGAAAGCAGACGGAGGAGATCATGTCATCCATTACCACCGACTTGGCCGGGCTGCTGGACACGGTCCAACGCCCCGGCGATTTTTACGCCGCTGGCTCGGCCGAGATTTTCACGCCGTCCCTGGAAGTGGAAGGCGTCGGCCCCATTGCGCTGCCACTGCTGCCAGTTCAGGCGGAGCAACTCATCGCCGTCGCCGAGCAGGCTCCCTACGGTCGCGGTGAGGAGACTGCGATTGACACCAATGTCCGGCGAACCTGGCAAATTGACGCCGCCAAAATTCGGATTGGTGGTCGGCACTGGTCGCGCGACCTGGAAACCATCGTCAAACAGATTACTACTGGCCTGGGGGTGGCCCAGCCCGTGGTGGCCGAACTTTACAAACTGCTGGTATACGACCAGGGCAGCTTCTTCGTAGAGCATCGCGATACCGAAAAAGCCCCTGGCATGTTCGCCACGCTCGTCATCGTGCTGCCCTCCCTTTATACCGGCGGCGAACTGGTGGTGCGCCACCGCGACCGGGAAGCGCGGCTTGACTTGCACGGCCCGGAACCCTCCGACGTGGCCTTCGCCGCGTTCTACGCCGATTGCGTCCATGAAGTGCTGCCTATTACGTCAGGATGCCGGCTGACGCTGGTCTACAATCTGCTGCTGCGCACCGCCAAAGGCCGCCTGCCCGAACCGCCCAGCTACGAGACCGAACAGGCGGCTGTGGCAGACCTGTTGCGCGAGTGGACCGCCGCCAAGGAATCGCCCGACGACGACTCGCCCGAAAAGCTGGTCTATCCGCTGGAACATGCCTATACCCCGGCGGCGCTGGCGTTCGACGCCCTGAAGGGTGTAGACGCCGCTGTGGCCTCGGTGCTGGTCCCGGCGGCGGAACAGGCCGACTGCGATCTCCACCTGACGCTGATCTCCATCGCGGAGAGCGGCAGCGCCGAGTACACCGGCTATTACGGTTCACGCCGCCGGCGATGGTCAGACGAGGATGAAGATGAAGATGAAGATGAAGATGAGGATGGTTTCGAGGTCGAGGAGGTCTTTGACCGCACCACGACGCTGAGCGCATGGCGGTTACCCGACGGCAGCGAGTCGGAACTGGGCGATTTTCCCTTCGAGGAAACCGAACTGTGTCCGCCCGGCGCTCTCGACGACCTGGAACCCGACGAGCAGCATTTCCACGAAGCGACCGGCAATGAAGGCGCGTCCTTCGAGCGCACCTATCATCGGGCGGGTCTGGTGCTGTGGCCCCGGCGGCGACGGCTCGCGGTGCTCAACCAGGCGGGTCTGTCCGCCACGCTGCCCTATCTGGGCGAACTCACCCAGCGCTGGGTCGAAAGTGGCGAAGGTCCCGAATCGCGCCGCTGGCGCTTGGCGCACGAGTTGTCCGGGCACATGCTGCGCACCTGGCCGAGGGAAGTGGGAGACTACTGGCGCACCGATACCCAGAGTTCGGAGGCCAAAATGTTGGCAATCCTGAACCGGTTGCAGGATACGGTGCGTCTCGATGCTTTCCTGGCCGACCTGTCCGCTGCGGGCACGTACAGCCAGAGCGATAATACGGCCCTGGTCGAGGCACTCGGTCGGCTACCACCGGCGCGGGCGACTGAATTGATCGAACGGATTATCGCCAAGAATGCGGGGGCGGCGCTTGGCGCTTGCGGTGATCTATTGGCCCACTGCGCCGCCGTGGCGCGGGATGCTGGCTGCAAAGTGGATTTCCTCCCCGCCGCCAAAGCCCTGGTGGACGCCCTGCCCGGCGATCCAGCGCGAGCGCCGCAGCCCGACTGGCGCCGGTCGCTGGTCGAGCCTGGCTTCGTCGTTGATCTGCTAACTGCCCTGGGTCAACTCGACGCGGCGCTGGCCGACCGCGCGGTGGACCATCTGCTGGCCTGGCCCAAGACTTACGGGCTGGATACGGTGCTCGTCCCCGCCGCTCTGGCGCTGACCGAACGAACGGCGAGTCGGGATGAGGCAGCGGTTCGCCGCCTGCGCGCCGCCTGCCTGGCACACCTGCGCGCCCGTATCGCGGAGCCCCTGGAACCGCCGCGCGACTGGACGCGGGCCAGCACGCTTCCTTGCCCGTGTCCGCATTGCAGTGAACTCAGCCGCTTCCTGTCCGATCCCGACCGCAAAACATGGACCTTCAAGGCCGTCGAAGCCAAGCGTAGTCATGTCGAGGAGTCGATCCGGCGCAATAGTTGCGATCTGGATTTCACTACCGATACTCGCGGTCGGCCCTACAGCCTGATCTGCACCAAGAACCAGGCCAGTTACGACCTGCTGGCGCACCAGCGCCAGAAGGACCTGGCGGAGGCGGCGCGGCTGGAGGTAGCGTCGAATTGAGCGGCGGTTCCCGACAGCCGATCAGGCCTTGCGGGCGTGGGCCTGAATGGCGGTCAGGGCGATGGTAAACACGATGTCGTCTACCAGCGCCCCGCGCGAGAGGTCGTTCACCGGCTTGCGCAGGCCCTGCAGCATAGGGCCGATAGAGACGACGTGGGCGCTGCGTTGCACGGCCTTGTAGGTGGTGTTGCCGGTGTTCAGATCGGGGAACACGAATACCGTCGCCTGCCCGGCGACCTTGGACCCCGGCGCTTTCTGCTGGCCGACCTCGAACACCGAAGCCGCGTCGTACTGCAACGGGCCATCAATGAGCAGTTCGGGGGCTTTTTCCTTCGCCAGCGCGGTAGCCGCGCGCACCTTTTCCACGTCCGCGCCCGCCCCGGAACTGCCGGTGGAGTAACTGATCATCGCTACCTTGGGCTCGACGCCGAACGCCTTCGCGCTGGCGGCGCTCTGCAACGCGATTTCGGCCAGTTCGGCGGCGTTGGGGTCGGGGTTGATGGCGCAGTCGCCGTAGACCAGCACCTGATCCGGCATCAGCATGAAGAATACCGAGGACACGATGGATGAGCCGGGTTCGGTCTTGATCAGTTGCAGGGCCGGCCGCACCGTGTTGGCGGTAGTGTGGACTGCGCCGGAAACGAGGCCATCCACATCATCTTCCGCCAGCATCATGGTTCCGAGGACGACGGTGTCCTGCAATTGCTCGCGCGCCTGCCCCGGCGTCAGGCCCTTGCTCTTGCGCAACTCGACCAGGCGCTCCACGTACTGCTCGCGCACGGCGTCCGGATCAATGATTTCCAGATGGGGCGGCAAGACAACGCCATGGGCGGTCGCCACCGCCTCGATGGCGGCGCGCTGGCCGAGCAGCACGCAGCGCGCGATGCCCTTTTCCGCGCAGATGACCGCGGCCCGGACGGTGCGCGGCTCGTCCCCCTCCGGCAGCACGATGCGCTGGTTCGCGGCCCGCGCTTTCTGGATCAGCCGGTAGCGGAAGGCCGGCGGCGACATCTGGGTCGAGGCCGGCCTCCGGACGCTGGCGTTGAGGATTTCAGGCGAGAGCTGTTCGGCTACCGCATCCAGCACAGCGTTGATGCGCACGAGATCGTCCGCAGGAACGGCGCTCGGCATGTGATCAATATGGGTGGCGGTAATGAACGTGTCGTTGGCCACGCTGAGGACCGGCAGACCGCTTTCGAAGGCGTGCGAGGCCAGCTTGCGGATACGGGGATCAATTTCCGAACCGTGCGTCAGCACCAGCCCGGCCAGTTGCACCCCTTTGCTGGCCGCCAGCGCGGTAGCGAGCATGATGTCGTCGCGGTCGCCCGCGCCCATGATCAGCGCGCCGGGCACGAGACGATGGATCATCTCGGCGGCAGAGCGGGCGGTGATCACGGTTTCCAGCACGCGGCGGGTAGCCAGCTCACCCTCGACCAGCACGCGGGCGTTCAGATGGCGCGCTACATCCAGCGTGCGCGGCGCCCGCAGGATCGAGTCGTAATGCACCACGCCCCACAACGCGATGTCGCCCAGCGCCTGGCGGGCGGCTTCGGCGTCGAATCTGGCGGGAGTCTTGTTGATGATGGCGCCGGCGATGTGACAGCCCACCTGGCCCATACGCTGCGCCATATGGGTGATTTCCTCCACGGCATTACCGTTGCCATTGCTGCCTGTGACGCTGGTCACAAGAATCACCTCGGCCTTCAGGCTGCGCACAATCTCGGCATTCAGACGCGGCGTGAATGGGTGAACCGCGTCGCTGTGCATACCCTCGGCTACCAGCACATCAACCCCTTCGGCGGCGCGCAGGCACAGGCTGACGATTTCTTCCAGCAGTTCCGGTTCCTGGCCCGCCGCCAGCCGCTCATCCGCCTGGATGATGGAGACTGAGTTGGGGGCTTCGATCAAACAGATCTCGCGGGCGAACTCGATTGAATGGTCGTGCGTGGTATCCACCTCGCCCACCGGTTTAACGAAGCCGACCCGGAAGCCGTGCCGTTGCAGAGCGCAGGCAACGCCGAGAGCCACAGAAGTCAGGCCTACATTCTGACGGGTGGGAATCAGGTAGAAAATTTGCATAAGGGTCTTTCAGCTTGTTGTGAGGAGTAGTTGCTGGTCAGGCTGCCAGCGTTTGCGCGCCCTGCCAGCGCGCGCCGGGCGCCAGATGGATCGGCGTACCGATGACCGCCGCCTCGACGCAGACAAACCGCTGATAGTCATCCGGCTCCAGGTCGGGCATGGTAGCGCACCTGGCCGCTGCCGGATTCCAGACCACCGTATCCGGGAAACCGGCGGAACGAATGAGCATCGTCCGGCTCGGTTCGACCAGGCGCAACTCAGCCGGCGTGTCGAAGTAAATCCGGTTGACTTCGCCGGTGAAGTCCACGCGCGGGGCGATCTGTTGGCCGTCGGTCCAGCCGGCCGCCGCGTCGCAATACTGCACGCCCGCCAGTCCCTCGACGGCGGTCGCGGCGAGGTCGGTCACAGCAAAGTAAGTATGGAACGCGCTGGTGAAAGTGAAGGATTCCGCGCCAGTGTTGGTGATGGCGAGCGTCGCCGTCAACTGGTTGCCGCCGATGGCGACGGTCAGTTCGGCCAGAAAAGCGTTGGCCCAGAGAGAGCGGCTGGCCTCATTGTCGCATAAACGGAAGACGGCGGATGCGCCCGCGCCCATCGCCTCCGCGCCGACAAACTCCCACGGCATCATCCGCGCAAAGCCATGTTGAGCCAGCGGCCCGGTCGTGCCGAACTGGGGGAAGACGACCGGGATGCCGCCGCAAATCGGCGTGCCGGGCTTGAACTGAGAGGCCCGGCTCATGAATAGCCGTTCCGAACCGCCCGCCGGGACCCATGAGGTGACGTGCGCGCCGTGCAGGTAAATTTCGGCCCGCGCGCCGTCGGGGGCGACGAGCGTCCGTTTGGGCAGATCGCCGGCGCCCGGAACGAGGATGGAAACAGCATCCAGAGTTGAAGGGTTCATAGGGTTTCCTGGATCGGTTGAGAACCTGACGCTGGCCAGGGTCGGGACAGCGAGCGGGTAAGCGCAGCGACCTCAGCGGATGACGCGTCAGACCCCAAAATGGCCAAAGTCGAGATTTGCATGGTGGCGCCCTTTTTCGACCACTGGAATAGCGTCGTGGCGGCGTTGAGCGTCTTCTTCCCGGCTTTTCGCTTCGATGCGTCCAGGCAGGACGAGTACGGCGTGATGTTCATCGCCGCCGGCCGCACGATTTCGCTGGAGTTGGGTTGCCTGTCCTATCCGCTCGACCCGTAGCAGCAACTTCGCCAACTCAGCGGAGGATGCCCAGCGTCTCACCGATCGCGCGCATCGCAGTCACCGCTCTCGCGGCTCACCGGTGGCGGCGGCGGCGGCGCCACGCCGCGCAGATGCACCTCCCGCTGCGGAAAGGGAATTTCGATCCGGTTCGCGCGCAGCGCCTGCAAAATAAGATGGTGCAAGTCGTGGGTCAGCGGCAGACGGTTGGCCAGTTCCCGCACGAACACCCGCACTTCAAACTCCAGCGCGCTTTCGCCGAACTTCAGGAACAGCACCGCCGGCGCCGGCTCTTTGACCGCCAGCGGGTGTGCGGTCGCCACCGCCAACAGGACCTCCTGCACCTGTACGGGATCGCTGTCGTAAGCAACCCCGACCGGAATCACGACGCGCGTGATGGGGTCGCTCCGCGCCCAGTTGATCAGCGAACTGGTAATAAAGGTGTTGTTGGGCACGATGATTTCCTTGCGATCCCAGTCGGTAATCGTGGTGGCGCGGATGTTGATATTCGACACAGCGCCGCTCAGATTGCCGAGCGTCACGGTGTCGCCCACCCGGATCGGCCGCTCCAGCAGCAGGATCACGCCGGAAAAGAAATTGCTGAAAATCTCCTTCAGGCCAAACCCCAGGCCCAAGCCGAGGGCCGCGACCAGCCATTGCACCTGATTCCAGCCGATGCCGATGATGTCCAGCGCCGTCACCAGCCCGACCGCAATGATCAGATAACGGCTGATCGTGATGATGGCGCTGCGGTTGCCAGGGTCCACCGCCAACGGTTGCAGCACCACCAGTTCCAGCACACCGGGCAGGTTGCGGGCCAAAAAACCGATTAGCACCAGTAACGCCCCGGCGATGACAATGCTCCCCAGGGTGATGTCGGCAACCTGCACGCCCCCGGCAGTCTGCACGGTTTGGTGCCAAAGGGTGATCTCGTTGAGGATGGAAAAGGCGGGAATCAGTCCCCCCCAGATTTGCCACAGGCCAAAGCCCAGCCCCAGCAACACGGTCAGACTCATCAGACTGCGGGTCTGCGCGCTGATGGTGGTTAAATCCAGGTTCGGCAAGTTGAGGATTTCCGGCGCCCCCTCTCCAGAGGCTGGTACGGCGTCCTTGCTGGCGCGGGCGGCCAACTGCGCTTCGCGCCTGGCGAGGGCGTGTTGCAGGGCCAGGCGACGCTGGCTGATGTTGAGCCAGCGCAGAAACAGATTGACCAGGATCACCGCCCCCAGCAGCAACCAGCCCGTTAACACCATGCGGCCGCGCAACTGCATCGCCGTGTAGTAGTAGCCGACCAACGCCAGCAAAACGACCAGCACGCTGATCCCGACGATCAGGGGATACCACAGGTAACGTGACCGCCAGGTTGCGCCGGCCTGAGCAGCCGCCAGACCGGCAAGCAACGCCTGGCGTGGATCCAGCACCCGCCAGAGCACCGCGACCAGCGCCAGCGAACTGATGGAAAACGCCAGCCGTCCCAGGGTATCGCTGTAGAGCGTATCGGGCTGCATTTCGCAAAGCCCGACAATGATCGGACCCAGCGGCCCAATCCACAGAAACCAGTTGAGATGGCGGCGCAGCAACCGGCAACCGGCTTCGCTCCAGCCGAAATGCGCCATCGCCACCCCCTGCGGACGGCAAAGCTGGCGCAGGAAGGTAATATTCACGGCCATGAACGCGCCCGCGAAGAGGCCAAGGCCCAGCCCCCGCGAGAAATCGGCGGCGTTGCCGGAAACGTACAGCAGCCAAGCCAGCCAACCCAGCAGCCAGGGCCAGGGCAGCGCCAACAATACAGTCATCGCCAGAGCACGGCTGGTCAGCCCAAAGCGGTCGCGGCGCACATCACCGATAGCGTCCACGCCTTCGCCCAGCCGTTTGATCAACCCGCGGCGATAGTACAGCAACCCCAAAAAGACCAGCGCGCCGAGCGTCGCCCACGCCGGTTGATTCTGGGCGCCGCGCCCCAGATTTTGCCAAACCTCTCCCCAGTGAGCTGGCTCCACCAACCAGTCCAACGCCTGTCCCAGGTTCTTCAGCCACGCCGAGTCGGGGCGCGGACTGCTGCGAATCCACAGCAGATGCCGGTCCAGCAGGGTCCCGTACCGTTCGGCCTGCTCAATCAACTTGTGCTGGGCTTCGTCCAGCGCCACCAGGCCGGTAGTCAGGTTCGAGTAGCCGTTGCTCAGTTTTTCCAGCAGTTGCTGGCGCTCGACCAGCAAAGGCCGCAACTCTGCCAGCACTGCCTGTCGTTGCGCTTCCGACCAGTGGGGATCAAATTGGGCGGCCAGTTCCTTGAGATTGTCCTCGACCGCCCGGACTTGACGTAGCTGTTCCTCGGTCTGGAATTGCGCCAACCGGGCCTGGATGATGCCTTGCTGGCGCTCACTGGCACCGCGCTGGTACTGGCGGACGTCCGGCAGGCTACGCCGTTCTTCCAGCAGGACCGGTCCGATGGCGTCGCTGAAGCCGGCGATGCCGAGCTGTTGCTGGATGCCCCGCATCCGTTCCGTCAATTGCGCCAGATGCTCGCTGACTTGCGCCTGGCGGTCGTCGAATTCATTGCTCTTTTGAACCAGCTCCGCCAAGCGGCGACTGATGGCGGCGTTTTCAGCGGCGGCGGCCTGAATCACCGCCGGTTTGGTGGCGGCCTCCTGCGTAGCCTGATCGGTCTGCTGCACCACCGCAGTCGCTTCATCGCGGCGGCGGGTGCTCAACAGGTTTTGCAACTGCTGCGCTTGAAGCTGGGCCTGCTCGACTTCCCGCGCCGCCGCCGCCCGCTGGGTATTCAGCAGAGCGTAACGGACATCGTAGCTCAGCCGCTCCTGCTCCAGCATGGCGATCTGCTGGTTTAGCGCCTGCCGCTGGGTGGTCAACGCCAGCAGTCGCGCCTGAGCCAAGAGCAGCGTGGTATTCGGCGGTACGGCGGACTGAAGTTTGTTTTCCAAATCGACGGCTTGCTGCTTGAGGCTGCTCAGTTCGGTCGAGATATTTTTGGGGCGAGCCTGCTGCACCGTCAGTTGCTGGTCCAAGTCGGCCAGCCGCTTCTGGGCATCGCTCAGACTGACTTGGGTTTGCGCCAGTTGTTGTGACAATTTTTCGATGGACAGCGTGGGCGATGGGGCGGGCTGGGGGGCGCTGGTCAGGGTTTGTTGCAACCGGGCGGTTTCCAGAGAGACCGACGTCTGGAGTTGCTGGTAGGACGCCAGGGTGTCGGCGTAATTTTGCGCCGCCTGCAACTGGCTAAGCGCCTGTTGATACAATTCCCGCGCCTGGGTGCGCTCGCTTTCCGGCAAATCGCTGAGGGTGGCGAGGGCCGCCAGTTTGGCTTGGACCTGCTCAATCGTGGGTCGGGTTGCCGCTGCCGAACCTGGATCGGACGTCGGGCCGGGCGCTGCAGCAATCGCCTGGACGCCACACGCCAGGAAAATAAACAGCACGAGAGCACGCAGCCAGGTCGCTTTTATCATGGAAGCCTCGATTAAATTTTATCGCCGCCGCAATCGCCGCTTTCGAACCCGCGTTAGAGCTTGAGCCGTTTGAACAGCCATTCGGGAATATGCAGGATGATCAACATGATCCAACGCCAGAACCAGGGCAGATAGACCTCGTCGCGGCCCCGTTCGACCGCAGTGACAATACCGGCGGCGATGGCGTCGGGTTTGGCCCAGAGCAGGCCCTTCTGGTCAAACGCCGCCGTCATCGGCGTATCCACGAACCCCGGCTTGATGGTGATCACCTGGATTCCCTTTCCACTCAGCCGGTTGCGCAGTCCCTGCAAGAACAGCGCAACCATGCCCTTGGCTGCCCCGTACACATAATTGCTCTGCCGTCCCCGGTCTCCAGCAACCGAGCCGATGGCGATCAGGACGCCGCGTCCGCGCTGCTCAAAGCGATTGGCCAGCAGAGTGGCCAGGCTGATCACGCTCAGCGCGTTGGTCTGAATGGCCGCCAGCGTCGCCGCTACCGACTGCTGACAGGTATTCTGGTCAGGCAACACGCCGTGGGCGATCAAGGCGATGTCAATCCCGCCCAGCGCCTGTTCAGCCCGCTCCAGCAGGGCGGGATGCGGGTCCAGCAGGTCCAGATCGAGGCGTTCAAAGGCGACCGGCTGGCCGGAACGGATTTCCAGATCGCGGGCGATGGCGGCCAGGCGGTCGGCATGGCGACCGACCAGATAGAACCGGGCGCCGGCGGCGGCGAACCGGCGGGCGGTTGCTTCGGCAATCGCCGAAGTGGCCCCGATAATCAGAATGTTGCGCATGGCGTCTCTCCGGGAGCAGCGATTCCCAGTAAGCGTTCCAGCCCGTTCACGGCATCATCCACGCCGGTCGGCGCGAGCGGTGGCCGGGCCGGCTGGTCCAGTAGTGTCCGCAGCGCCTCAGTCAGTTCGCCGGTTATTAATTGCCGGCGGCTGATTCTGACGCCGTTGCCCTGCTCCGCCAGCCAGTCGCTCAGCCACGGTTCTTCCGGCCAGTCGTCGCGTTCGACGTAAAGCACCCGCGTTCCGTTGCAGACCGCCTCGGTGAACGCGCCATAACCGGGTTTGGTGAACAACACGTCGCTGGAGCGAATCAGGTCCAGCATCGAACAGTCGCCCAGTTCCGCCCAACTCGCCATATCGGGCCGCGTCACGTCCCAGTCCGGAGGCGTCAGCCAGCGCACTCCCGGAAATTCCGGCCAGGCTTCCAGCGGTGGACGCATGGCCACGCCACCCAGTCCCATTAACACCAGGGTTTCGTTCCCGCGCAACCCAAGTCGGCGGTTGATCTCTACCCGCCGCTCCCGACCCAGCGCGGCGACGGGACCGATGGCGCGCGCATTCCGCAAATCCGGCATCGGCATGGACGGCGTCGGTTGCAGAAAAGCGATGGCGCGATGGTAGGCGGCCAGCATCGGCGCGCGCAGGGCGGGCAAATCGGGTTCATCCGGGCAATAGCCGGCCAGAATATCCGCCCAGTTCAGCGAACACAGCGCCAGCGCCGGGATGTTCAGGCGGGCCGCCGCCGCCAGCGTCAGGTAAGGCACATCCGCCAGCAGCCCATCCGGCATTGCTTCCCGCAACAGGTTCTCCTGCCAGGCCAGCCGCGCCGCCCATTCAGCGTGAAAAGCCCGATACGCCGCCAGACTCGCCGCCACATTTACCTCCAGCGCATCCACCATCACCATGCCAAAATCGGCGGCGCCCACCACCAGGTTGAATGGGCCGCTGATACGCTCACGCAGCACCGTCTCCGGCAACACGCTTTGCAGGGTCAACCGCGCCTCCGGCCAGCGCCGGCGCCACTCATTCAGGATGGGCGCAACCTGCGCCAGATGGCCAAACCCGTGCCCGGACAGGGCGACGTACAGATGATGAATCATGGACATTCCAAATTCTCCCCGCCTGGCGCGGCGAACCCAAGCGCACCGCGCGTCGGCGGCTGAATGGCAATTTCTGGTTGTTTGTTTGACCAGAACCTTCTAGACTAAAATACAACAACCTGTTTCTCTTCGACAAAGAGTTGTTTTAATGATACACTTTTTGTGGGGGATGATTCCAGACTGACTCTATCCACCCAAGCGTGAGGGCATCATCATGGCGCGGATGCTTACACCTGAAATGCTGAAAGCCGATAACCACTTGTTCGCCGGTACGGGCGGCGTCAGCACGGAAAACCAGTGTCGCGGGTTCATCCCCGGTTTCCTGGACCGGGACACCGGCGCGGTTTATTGCTCGTGCTGGGCGGATGGCCGTCCAGCGCCTTTTCACGCGCTGGACGGTCTGCCTGATCATCTGGTTCAGGGGCGCGATCACGGCGGCCATATTACCGCGATCAAGGCCAGCGTCATTGCCGGTTTCATCCGCCAGGGCTGCTTCTACACCCGCGAACAGGCCGCCCATTCCCTGGACTAGCGCCGCGCCCGCCGGAATTTCCAGCTACGCCCGCTGCACTTTCGTCGCCGGCTTTCAGCCGGCGCCTTGCATTTGGAAGCAAGCCGACTATTTTTGTTCATGAGGTTCGCGGCAAACAACACATAACCTACTCCGACACTACGGTTTGCGGCTGAAACCACCAAAGTCTGTTCGAAGCTCTCTGGCCCGGCTTGGGACGCCGGGTGTTTCCAATTTCCCAAGCACACCTCACGGACCCTATCGCCATGACGATCAAACTCCTGGAAAGAAGCACGCCCGCCTCCTGGCTGACGGATCTGCCGCCTCTGGGCATGGACGCCAAGAGCATCGCCGCCGATTTCCGCCACTACTTCAGTCACACGCTGGGCCGCGACCGGCATACCCGCTATGCCTACTACATGTACGAAGCGCTGGTGCTGACCCTGCGCGACCGGCTCTGGGAGCGCTGGAAGAACACCCGCTATGCCTACGAGGAAGGCAGCGGCGTGCGGCGGGCCTACTACCTGTCCATGGAGTTTCTGATGGGGCGGGCGCTCAGCAACGCCATGCTCAATCTGGGCCTCACCGAACCGGTCAGCAAGGCGCTCTACGACCTGGGCCTGACCCTGGAAGAACTGTCCGAGTGTGAAAACGACGCCGGCCTGGGCAACGGCGGGCTGGGGCGGCTGGCCGCCTGCTTCCTGGACAGTTGCGCGACCCTGCGCCTGCCGGTGGTCGGCTACGGCATCCGCTACGCCTACGGCATGTTCCGCCAGCGCATCGAGAACGGCTACCAGGTCGAGGAGCCGGACCACTGGCTGCGCAGCGGCAACCTGTGGGAACTGGAGCGCACCGAATACACCCAGCGGGTCAAGTTTGGCGGCCGCACCGAAGCGCACCTGAAAGCCGATGGCGAGATGGGCTGGCGCTGGCTCGACACGCACGACGTGCTGGCGGTGCCCTATGACGTGCCGATTCCCGGCTACCAGAACGGTACGGTCAACACTCTGCGGCTATGGTCGGCGGCGGCGACGGACGAATTCGACTTCGAGGACTTCAACTCCGGCAGCTATACCGAGGCCGTGGGCGCCAAGAACATGGCGGAAAACATCACCATGGTCCTCTATCCCAACGACGCCACCGAGAGCGGCAAGGAGCTGCGGCTGCGCCAGCAATATTTCCTGGCCTCCGCCAGCCTGCAAGACGTGATCCGGCAGTGGGTGCGGGTCCACGGTGAGGATTTCAGCCAGTTCGCCGAGAAAAACTGCTTCCAGCTCAACGATACGCATCCCACCATCGCGGTGGCGGAACTGATGCGGATCCTGATGGACGAGCACGGGCTGACATGGGACCAGTCCTGGGCGATCACCAGCAAAGTCATGGCCTACACCAACCACACCCTGCTGCCCGAGGCGCTGGAACGCTGGCCGGTGCGGCTGTTCCGGCAACTGTTGCCACGCATCCTGGACATCATCTACGAGATCAACGCCCGCTTCCTGGCCGAGGTCGCGCGCCGCTGGCCCGGCGACATTGATCGCCAGCGCAATATGTCGCTGATCGAGGAAGGTTACGAACAACAGGTGCGCATGGCCTATCTGGCCATCATCGGCAGCATTTCGGTCAACGGCGTGGCCGCGCTGCACTCGGAGTTGCTCAAGCAGGGATTGTTCCGCGACTTTTACGAGCTGTGGCCGGAGAAATTCAACAACAAGACCAACGGCGTCACCCAGCGGCGCTGGCTGGCCAGTTGCAACCCTGGCCTGAACGCGCTGATCAGCGACGCGATCGGGCCAGGCTGGATCACCCAGTTGGACGAACTGCGCAAGCTGATCCCCTACGCGGATGATGCGAAATTCCGGGCCAAATGGCGGCAGGTCAAGCAGGACAACAAGGTGCGGCTGGCCAGCCTGGTCGAAACCGACTGCGGCGTCACCTTCAACACCAGCGCCCTGTTCGACGTACAGGTCAAGCGCATTCACGAGTACAAGCGCCAGTTGCTCAACATCCTGCACGTGATCCACCTGTACGACCGGATCAAGCGCGGCGATGCCGCCAACTGGACGCCGCGCTGCGTGCTGATTGGCGGCAAAGCGGCGCCGGGCTATTACATGGCCAAGCAGATCATCAAGTTGACCAACAACGTCGCCCGGGTCATCAACAACGATCCCGACATCGGCGACCAGTTGAAAATCGCGTTCCTGCCCAACTACCGGGTTTCGGCGATGGAAGTGATCTGCCCCGGCACCGATCTGTCTGAGCAGATTTCGACCGCCGGCAAGGAAGCTTCGGGCACCGGCAACATGAAATTCATGATGAACGGCGCGGTCACCATTGGCACCCTGGACGGCGCCAACATCGAAATCCGTGAGGAGTGCGGCGACGAAAACTTCTTCCTGTTCGGCCTGACCGCGCAGGAAGTCGAAGCGCGGCGGCAAAATTACAATCCGGTTGCCATCATTCACGGCGACACCGACATCGCCCGGGTGATGCACCTGCTGGAAAGCGCCCACTTCAACCAGTTCGAGCAGGGCATCTTCGATCCGATCCTGCACTCGCTGACCAGCCCGCACGATCCGTGGCTGACGATGGCGGACTTCCGCAGCTTCATCGAAGCTCAGAAGCTGGCGGCGAACGCCTATCAGGATCAGGAACGCTGGACCCGGATGAGCATCATCAACACCGCCACCAGCGGCAAGTTCTCCACCGACCGCACCATGCTGGAGTACAACGCCGAAATCTGGAAGCTGAAGCAACTCCCGGTCATGCCGCTGACCTGATCGTTACCCGCCAGCCCGACAATCCGTTGATCCCCCCGCTATGGGGGGATTTTTT
>ERZ1645187.2875-NODE-2875-length-14857-cov-13.579922_pt1 | contig 14857 bp, 10 predicted proteins | sample MGYA00575352_ERZ1645187 | MGnify/ENA primary metagenome ERZ1645187 (study PRJEB40837, sample SAMN11349314) | freshwater sediment metagenome | isolation source: river sediment | host: Sediment | place: India: Wazaribad , New Delhi | collected 2017-02-21 ...
AATCCAGAATAGCATTGCTGAACGCAGGACTGTTTCAGCAAAAAATCAAAAGCCACGGACATATTTTTTCTTACCTGCAAACCATACTTTTGCTTTCGAAAAGCAATCAACCTGACAATGAGCAGCTTGATAACTGGTTGCGGTATGTCGAACGACTTCTTGAGCTTAAATATGTGGACGATACAGAACATTTACTAAAAGCCACAGACGAATGGCTCAAAATGCAAAAAATTGGTGGAAAAGGAACCGTTTCCTGGTTTTTGCGTGCTGCTCAGTGGCAGTTCAGCTTTGAAAACGACACCTTATATTTAAAAGCAAGCGGAAATCTTGTCGGAGCAACCAGACGCGACAGCACTGTGATAGAGAACACACAGGGCGTTTTGATCTTTGGTCGAAACAGTTGGAAAGGAAAGGATGGCTATCTCTTCTGGAGAAAAAGCGGAAATATGAACAAGGCAAATGCCCGTTTTTCTGACTACAGCATTCAATTGGAAGCTTCCGGTTTTCGGGCTGATTCCGTTTTGCTGCGGCATCCTGACTATTTTCCATGGCCTGTTTTGGGAGCTCTTGAAGAACAGGTTTTCAACAGTCCGCCCGGCGATAAAATGGCTTATCCCAGTTTCAAATCTTACCTCGATGACTATGAGGTGGATGGTTTGTTTCCAAACCTGCGCTATAAAGGCGCCATCATTCTCGAAGGTAATGCATTTGTGGGCAAAGGCCTCAATGGCAATCAAGCCTCTGTCAGTTTTTTGCGGGCTGGTAAAACAATGCTCATTGTCAGGGCCGATTATTTCCTCATTGGCAGTGACCGCATACAGTCGGAAAAGGGAGAAGTGAGCATTTACCTTGAGCAAGATTCTGTTTATCATCCCGGGTTATGGTTCAGATACAACAATGACAAGAATTATATTACACTCCTAAGGTCAGTCAAAGGAATCCCTGATGGTCCATTTTTCGATTCATATCACCAGGTCAATATTTTTGCTGATGCATGCTATTGGGATACCGGCAAAGATGATGTGTTTTTTCAGCAAGCCCTTGGTTTGCAAACGCAGAACACTGCCAGTGCGGAGTCAGCTAGCTTCTTTTCGCGTGCTGACTATGAGCAGTTGATGGGAATTGATGCTGAAAATCCTGTTGCAGCTCTGGCACGATACAAAAAGGAAAATGGTATTGAAAGCGAGGTGAAACTTGGTTTTTTGTCGGCATACCTCAAAAAACCGCCTGAACAGGTAGCCGCGCAGCTTATGAAATTGGCTGCAAAAGGTTATCTTGTGTATAATGCCAAAAGTGAAACTGCTCTACTTGGTTCCCGTTTTGATGCAGTGGCCGGAGCGCGTGCCGGAACACATGACTTTGATGTGATTCGTTTTAATTCGGTGACCAAATCTGCCGAACCGAATATTGTGCTTAAACTTCAGAGCCGCGACCTGGTAATCAATGGAATAGCAGAGGTTGTTTTGAGCGAAACGCAGGGTGTTCAGCTATTTCCTGACGAAAAAACCATCGTTTTGAAGAAAAACAGGGACTTCACCTTCTCGGGGCTAGTCAAAGCGGGATTGTTCGACTTTTACGCAAAGACAGCTACTTTCGGCTACGATGCATTCAAGCTTCAGTTTGCCTCTATTGATTCAATCGCATTCATGGTGCCCGACCGCGATCAGCCATCTGCTGAGGCAAAGGTGAAACGAAATTATGTCAAAGTTCGCAATGTGCTTGCCGACCTCACCGGAACTCTCAGCATTGATGAGCGTTTCAATAAATCCGGAACTAAAAACCTTCCGCGTTTTCCCGTTTTCACAAGTAACAACGAGAGTTATGTTTATTTTGATGATGAAGGCATTCAGCATGGTGCGCTGAAACGCAAATCGTTCTACTATGTTGTTGATCCTTTTGAGATTGACAGTCTGGATAATTTTGTCACCGACAACCTGCGATTTGAGGGTTACCTGGCGTCAGGCGGGATTTTCCCCACCTTCAGGGAGCCGCTGGTAGTGATGAAAGACTACTCCCTTGGTTTTGAACACAAACTACCGCGCGATGGCTATCCAATATTTGATGGACTTGCCCGCTATTTCGACAATATAAAACTCTCAAACCTGGGGTTTGAAGGCCTCGGAAGAATTGACTACCTTACCACTTCAGCCTGGTCGAAACAGTTCTTTTTTACGCCTGACAGCGTTAACGGCAGAGCAGAAAAATACCTGATGAAAGAACAAACTGCAACCGTTAGCTTTCCCAAAGGTGAAGGTGCCATGCTTAAACTTGATTGGCAGATTGACAGCAACGTAATGGTGATGACAACCGACACCATACCCTACAATTTGTTTGAATCCTCAAAATTGCTGGGCGTGTTTAGTGTTTCACCCAAAGAAATGACAGCAAACGGAGTACTTTCTTTTGACGATGCTGTGGTTGCGTCCAGATATTTTGCCTTGAAAAGTCGTTCGTTCGTGGCTGATACCGCAGACTTCAGGCTGTTAGCCCAAGGTTCGGACCGACCGGCTTTTTTGGCTAATGATTATTTTACCAGGATTGACTTTGATTCAAAAACAGGCTTCTTCAATCATATACATTCTAAAAGCAGCCTTTCGTTTCCTTTCAACCTCTATGTTTGCGCACTTGATGAAGCCTATTGGGACATGAGCCGGCAGACGATTTCGCTCAACAACAACAGCTTCAGTACAAGGTACGACTTTTCAGGAATGACAAACAAGGAGATCATCAAGCTTAACCTGAGTGGCTCGTTATTTACCTCGGTGCATCCCGAACAGGATTCTCTTTCTTTTTTCTGTCTTAGGGCCGACTACGACCTCACTAACTACAGAATTCTTGCCAAAGATGTGAAAATCATCCGGGTAGGTGATGCGGCTGTTTTTCCTTCGGACAGCATCGTTTCGATTGCTAAGAATGCAGAAATTCTACCGCTCAAGAATGCTGTTATTGTGGCTGATACAGTTTCGATGACGCATGTTTTTACCAATGCAAACGTTCGTCTTTTCAGTCGTAAAAAGATGGCAGCTTCGGGTAATTATTCATACAGGGACGTGCAGGGCCAAACGACTGACATCCGGTTTGAGCAGATCGAAAACGACGCAACAGGGCATACGATCGCGCGTGCATCACTGAAAGACGAAGACGCTTTCTACCTGAATCCATGGTTTAGGTTTGCCGGAAATGTTCATCTCAATACTTCGCAAAAACTTCTCAGGTTTGAAGGCGGATACAAAATTGTGCACCAATGCAACGAAGACACACTCCCTTACGTATCGTTTGACACCCTTGTTGATCCGATGGATGTGATTCTGCCGGTATTAGCGAAAAATACTGATAACAACGGACTTCCCGTCAGAAACGGCTTTTATTTTGCTCCTTTCTCTGATAGCTATTACGCAGCATTTTTGCAGACCCCAAGGGCAGCCTCGGATAAGTTGCTCGCAGCGCAGTCCGGACAGCTTCGCTACCACATTGCCGGTTCACGCTACCTGATTCAGGATCGTACCAACGATAAAGATGCTGATTTTGTTGAGTTTTACACTGAAAAATGTATCGTGAACGGACGTGCTTCAATTCCGCTCGACCTGAATATGACCATGGTGGAACTTGAAACCACAGGTGCTTACAGCTACAAAATGATTCCCGACTCTACCTACCTGGATATTTTACTCTCATTGAATTTTCCTTTTGATGACAAACTGCTGGGCATGATGGCTGACAGTATCAACGGAAAGAGCCTGCCCGGCTCCGACGGCCTGGATGCTTTTTATCTTCCGGCACTAAAAAAGAAGCTGGCATCGAACGACTTTGAAAAGATTGCCAATGAAGTTAGTCTATACGGAGCACCGCGAAAAGTGCCGGATAAGCTGATAAAGAGTCTGGTTTTTAGTCAGTTAAAATTGAAATGGAATCCTTCAACACGTTCATTTGTAAGCCAGGGAAGCATTCAGCTTGCCAATATTGGAAAAACACAGATCAACAAAAAGCTGGAAGGTTTTGTTGAGTTGGAAAAGAGCAGGTCGGGCGATGCTTTTACTGTGTACCTGATGCTCAACAGTAAAGAATGGTACTTTTTTAGTTTCAAAAATGGTGTGATGCAAAGCCTCTCATCATCAAACACTTTCAACTCAGCACTGATGGAAATAAAGCCTGAAAAAAGGGTGATAAACGATCCTGAAAAAGGTGGCAGGTATGAATTTACTTTGGCCACAAAACGTAAAATGGTAGATTTTTTAAGAAAAATGCAAAATATCGAATGAGTATGACTGGAATAATTCTCTCACTTCTTGCTGCTTATGTGCTTGGTTCAATCCCGACTGCCGTTTGGGTAGGTAAATGGTTTTATGGGGTTGACGTTCGCAACGAAGGCTCGGGCAATGCCGGTGCCACCAATACTATACGCGTTCTTGGTGTCAAGGCCGGCATCCCTGTGCTGCTTACCGATGTATTCAAAGGCTATCTTGCAGTTATTTTGGTGACTAAGATAATGGCCTGGACCGGAAGTGCCGATGTCCCGCCTTTGCTTGAAATTGCAGCCGGTGCTGCAGCAGTGGTAGGTCACACGCTCCCTCTCTTTGCAGGTTTCAGGGGTGGAAAAGGTGTTGCAACCCTGCTTGGTGTGGGGCTTGGCTTGTTCCCATATGCAGCATGGGTGGCGGTCGCAATTTTTGCTACTGTGCTAATAATCAGTAAATACGTATCGCTGGCAAGTATTACTGCCGGCATCACTTTTCCCTTGTTCGTGTTTTTTGTATTTCCGGCACCTCATTGGTCCTATAATGTACTTGCTGTGCTTGTTGCCATCTTTTTGCCGTTTACACACCGCAAAAACATCAAACGACTGATAACAGGAACAGAGTCAAAAGTGAATTTTTCAGGAAATAAAAAGAAGAAATAATTATTGTAGGAAAGAAAATTTTTGCATTGCGCAAAATTCTCTAATTTTACACTTTGAAAATTTATTGAAATATGAAATTTATCATTACCAGCCTCAAACTGTTACGTAGCCTTCAGGCCCTCAGTGGCGTGCTTAACTCCAGCAATACCCTTCCCATTCTCGATGATTTTCTGTTTCGTATCCAGGACAGCGAACTGGAGATAACCGCCTCAGACCTCGAAACAACAATGATCATCAGTCTTGTTCCGGATCTTGTTGAGGGCAAAGGCGAAGTGGCTATCCCGGCAAAGATTCTGCTCGATATCATGAAGACTTTTCCTGATATCCCGGTAACCTTCGAAGTAAACCCCGATACCCTCACCATCGAACTGTTGGCAGGTGAAGGAAAGTTCAAACTTGCTGGTCACCGCAGCGACGAGTTTCCAAAGCTCCCAACCATCGTTGACACGAATCGTGTGGAGCTGAAAGGAGAGGTGCTCGTGAACGCTTTTGAGAAGACGGTTTTCGCAACAGGTAATGATGAATTGCGGCCGGCCATGTCGGGTGTGTTGTGCGAACTCAAAGAAGAACATATCACTTTTGTGGCAACAGATGCACACAAATTAGTGCGCTACCGCCGTCTAGATGCAAAAAGCGATTTCGTGGCGTCGTTTATCCTGCCTAAGAAACCAATCAACCAACTCAAAAATATCCTCTCGTCGCGTCAGGATGAGACTGTTTTGATTGACTTTAACCAAACGAATGCCCACTTCACATTCAGTAATGTGAAAATGGTGTGCCGGCTCATCGAAGGACGTTATCCGAACTACGAAGCTGTTATCCCTGCTCAGAATCCCAATAAACTCACCATTGACCGTGCAGCGCTGCTGAATTCGTTGCGCCGTGTAGCCATCTTTGCCAACCAAAGCACACATCAGGTGCGTTTCAAAATTTCGGGTCAGGAGTTGTTCCTTTCGGCCGAAGACCTTGATTATGCCAACGAAGCCAAGGAACGTCTGAGCTGCAGCTACGAAGGCGATGATCTGGAAATTGGTTTCAACTCGAGGTTCTTCCAGGAGATGCTCAACAACCTTGATCAGTTTGAAATCAGGCTGGAGATGTCGGCGCCAAACAGGGCCGGAATTCTTTTCCCGGTGGATAATGACAACGAAAACGAAGACATACTGATGCTTGTAATGCCAGTGATGCTCAATCAGTAAGACGTAGATTCAAAATAAAAAAAAAGCTCCTTTCAGGGGCTTTTTTTATTATGCATGCTGAACATTCTTCCTTACGTATTGTTTATTCCCACAAATAACAAAACGTATGAAAAGTCAGAGTTTTATTTTTTCATTGCTCATTACTTTGTCAATGGCTGTTGTTTCATGCACCACCGCAAAGGTCTCAGCTCCAGGTAATGAACAGGAAGAAGTGATTAAAAAGAACTTTGGAACGCAGGGGCCGGAGTTTCTTTTTTCATTTGTCAAAGGAAAAGCACACAACCATCCAACATTTGCCATCTGGCTCGAGAGTCCGGATGGTGAGCTCATCCAAACCTTGTTTGTGACACGTAGCATCGCCAACGGGTTTTACCGCTATGGTGATGCCGGCGACGGAAAATGGCTGAAGGTGCCCGGTAAATCAGTGAGGCCTGCAGCTTTGCCATATTGGGTGCATAAAAGAGAAGGTGTTTCAACAGAAAAAGTGATGCCAACTCCCGAAGATCCGGTGGCAGATGCATTCAGCGGAGCCACTCCGGCAGGCAATTTCCGTCTGGAAACATTGCCAAAATCGCAGTCCTTCAGAAAACTGCGCGTGGTAGTTGAAGTGAACCAACCCTGGGACTGGAATAGATTCTGGACAAATGACAAATATCCAGATTTTCCGGATTACAAAAGCTCTGCGCAGCCCTCACTCATCTACGCTGTGGATGTGAACCTCGATGCCCCGATGGATGTTTACCACCTCAACCCTGTCGGCCATGGAGCCTTTGCCGGACAGGACGGGAACCTCTACACCGACCTGAGCGGATATACCACCGCACTGCAAATTTTCAACCAAATTACCTTAACAATCAGGAAATAAAATGAATAAGACAACACTAACGCTACTCATTTTAACACTATTCTTTAGCCGGCAATTATTGGCGCAGAGAGGTCAGTTGCAGGGAAGAGTCATTGATGCAACCAGCAACGAGCCACTTCCGTTTGCCAATGTCGTTGTGAAAGGAACGACGATTGGTGCAACCACCGATTTTGACGGACGATTTCTTATCACAGGACTGAAACCAGGCTTTGTAGCACTCGAAGCCACCTATGTTGGTTATAAAAACACTGTTTCGAACGAGATTCAGGTGACCAATTCAAAGATTGAGTTTGTCGAGATCAGGATGCAGAATGCGGGTGTGGCACTGCAGGAAGTGGAGGTGAAAGCCAATCCTTTTGTGCGCACCGAAGAAAGCCCGCTCTCGTTGCAAAAACTTGGTGTTTCGGAAATAGAGACAAGTCCGGGAAGCAACAGAGACATCTCAAGAGTGATACAGTCATTACCTGGCGTGGGTTCGGGGGTTTCATTCCGCAACGACATAATCATTCGCGGGGGGGGACCAACAGAAGCAACATTTTTTCTTGATGGTGTACAGATTCCAAACATCAACCACTTTGCCACGCAAGGCTCATCAGGCGGTGCAGTGGGCATTTTGAATGCCGACTTTATCAGCTCGGTTGACTATTATTCGGGTGCTTTTCCGGCCAACAGAGGCAATGCCCTTAGCGGAGTATTTGAGTTTACACAAAAGGAAGGCAATAAAGAAAAAACCAAATTTCGCGCAAGTCTCGGTGCCTCCGAGATAAGCCTGACCGCCGACGGACCGGCAGGGGAGAAGTCGGGTTTTATTGTTTCGGTGCGCCGTTCCTATCTTCAATTGCTTTTTGATGCCATTGGCCTGCCATTTCTCCCTACCTTCAACGATTATCAGCTGAAATGGAAAACACGTTTCGACAAGCACAATGAACTCACGATTGTGAGCATCGGTTCGCTCGATCAGTTCAAACTGAATACCGGCATCGAAAACCCTACCGAGGACCAGGAATACATCCTTTCGTACCTTCCTGTCAACGAACAATGGAGCTATGCCATTGGAGCAGTTTATAAACACTTCAAAACCAATAGTTTTCAAACGCTTGTGCTGAGTCGAAATATGCTTAACAATACCAGCTACAAATATCCTGAGAACAATGAAAATCAGGCAAGGATTCTTGATTACAGCTCGCAGGAAATTGAAAACAAACTGCGTTTTGAAAACAATATAAGGTATGGCGACTTTAAATTCGTGTATTCAGCCGGTGCTGAATATGCCAAATACAACACCAACACCTTCCAGAAGATTTTTGTTGAAGGCGCACCGCTCGACCTGAAATATCAGTCGGATCTTACAATGATGAAATACAGCGCCTCTGCCCAGCTCAGCAAAAATTTTCTGAGTGACAGGCTTACACTTTCGGCAGGACTGAGGACTGACTTCAACAACTACAGTTCGTCCATGATGAACCCGCTCGAACAGCTCTCGCCACGACTTTCAGCCTCTTATGTATTGACAGATAAATGGGCTGTGACGGGTAATTTTGGACGCTATTACCAGCTGCCTGCATACACCACACTGGGCTACCGCAATCAGGCCGGAGTGCTTGTGAACAAGGACAATGCGCTAAAGTATATTGCGGCTAATCACTACATTGCCGGCATACAGTATATTCCGAAGGATGAATTGTTTTTCTCAGCTGAGGCCTTTGTGAAACAATACGATAATTATCCTTTCTCACTGCGCGACTCCATCACCCTGGCAAACAAAGGCGCTGACTATGGTGTACTTGGGAACGAAGCTGTGATTTCATCAGGGCGGGGAAAAGCCTTTGGTTTTGAACTCGTAAACCGCAGTAAACTCAAATCGGGTCTTAACCTGATTGTCAGTTATACATTTGTGCGTAGTGAGTTTGAAGATAAAAATGCAGTTTCAATACCCTCCAGCTGGGATTTCAGACATATTGCCGTTGTAACCCTCTCGCAAAATCTCAAACGAAACTGGATTGTGGGTGCAAAGTGGCGCTTCAATGGCGGATTACCTTATACGCCCTATGACCTTGAAAAATCGTCGCTGATTGCTGCATGGAATGCACAGGGAGCGCCATATCTCGACTATAACAGACTCAACGAACTGCGCCTTGATCCTTTCCATCAGCTCGACCTGAGGGTGGACAAGAAGTACTTTTTCGAAAACTGGAGCCTGATGTTTTATCTCGATATTCAGAACCTTTACAATTTCCAGGCGAAAGGACAGGACAACTATGTGCGCGTGAAGGACAGTAATGGAAACTTTCAAACCACTGACAACCAGACACGCTATGTGTTGAAAGGAATACCGAATTACAGCGGTACTGTTTTGCCTACGATTGGTGTGATGGTAGAGTTTTAAATCTACAGCATTTCGGATTTTTCACGTGTCGAAGCTCTGAGATTGATGGCTATTTTGCCCGGATCGAGGTCAATCACATTGAATTCTATCTGCTGATTAGTCATAAATCCTTCGTTTTGATCTGCAAGATCAAAACGAAGGATTCTGTTTGTACCCAGTTCCTTCAAGAATCCATAGCCTTTCTTATAAGACAGTTCAATAATGGTCCCTTTCGACATCATCGTTAATATTTTTCAAACGATTGCAAAGATATCAACAGTAGATTAACTGCATGTCAATCAAAGATTAGACAAATATTAATTCGTAAAGGCAGTGTAGATAAAGGAAGTCTGAGGTGACAAAGTGCCCCGTTTTGCTTTCTGTTGAAAACCTTTTCATATCTTTTTTCGAAAGATTTTGCCGGTTTGGAACAATGGCTTATTTTTGTACTCCGGTTAATCAATCGGAAATGTCACTAAAAAATCCCGAATTTCTTTTATTACAGAGTTCCCGGAGGGATGTTTTTCAAGGTATTATTTATTCGACGGCAAAAGCCGTCTTTTTTTTGCCCGATTTTTTGCGAAACACAGAATTAGTATCCACCATAAAAATCTTCATTATTCAATGAAAAACCGAAGTCTTGTCTCCATCAATGATTACTCCAAGGAGGAAATCATCCGTATTCTTGACCTGGCCGAAACCTTTGAAGCGCAGCCACGTCAGGAAATTCTGAAAGGTAAGGTGATTGCCTCACTTTTTTTTGAGCCATCTACACGTACACGCCTAAGCTTTGAAAGCGCAGCCATGCAATTAGGTGCCAGTGTGATAGGTTTCAGCAGTGCAGCAACAACAAGTGTTCAGAAAGGCGAAACGCTCAACGACACAATTCTCACTGTGAGCAACTACTCCGACCTTATTGTGATGCGTCATCCGGTGGATGGTGCTGCCCGCTATGCCAGTGAAGTGGCTCCAGTTCCGATCATCAATGCCGGCGATGGTGCAAACCAACACCCGACTCAATGTCTGCTCGATTTATATTCCATCCGCAAAACGCAGGGAACGCTCGACAACCTCGACATCACCTTTGTGGGCGATTTGAAATATGGCCGCACCGTGCACAGCCTTACCATGGCGCTCTGTCATTTCAATACCCGCTTTCACCTGGTTTCGCCTCCAGAGCTAAAGCTCCCGAGTGCTGTGAAACGTCATATCAAAGATGCTAAGCTTCAATATGAACAATATACTGATATGAGTGAAGTGATTCCAAAATCAGATATTTTGTATATGACGCGCATTCAACGCGAAAGATTTCCTGATCCCCTGGAATATGAACGTGTTAAAAACTCATACAACCTGGTAAACAGCATGTTGGACAATGGTAAACCGAACCTGAAAATCCTGCATCCACTTCCACGCGTCAACGAGATTCATACCGATGTTGACAGCAACCCAATGGCCTACTATTTTCAACAGGCCCAAAACGGAATCTATGTTCGTCAGGCACTGATGGCATCAATACTAGGTAATAAATAGCAATACACCCTTAAAACAAGAACAATGAGCGATAAAAGAAAAGAGCTGATCGTTTCAGCCATCAGCAACGGTACCGTGATTGACCATATTCCCACTGAGAATGTTTTTCAGGTGATTAAAATACTTGGTTTGCACAAGCTTAGCAATCCGCTGTATTTCGGTACGAATCTCGAAAGCAAGAAATTCGGGTCGAAGGGCATTATCAAAGTGAGCGACAAATACTTTGAACCCGAAGAAATCAACAAGATCGCCCTGGTGGCACCTTCAGCAACACTGATCGAGATTCATGATTATGAAGTGGTCAGAAAATCAACTGTGACAATTCCTGAGAAAGTTGATAAAATTGTTAAGTGCTTCAATCCCAACTGTATCACAAACAAAGAAGATGTCTCAACAAAGTTCACAGTGCTTTATGACGAAGCTGGAAACCTTAAGCTGGCCTGCCATTATTGCGAGAAGAATACTTCGAAAGAGAACATCATTTTTATTTAGTTTCGGGATTTCTCAATACTATTAAACTGCTCTCCGGAGCAGTTTTTTTGTTTTTCAGCGATGCTGTTAAGCATCGGGATGCCGCAGTTTGTTATGCTGTGATTTTTTAATGGTGTGTATTTGTTAGCAAATCAGATAGATACGCATTTACAAACCGCAAGACGTTGTTGTATCTTCTTTTTTTAAGAAATTTTAATAATAAACAACAAAACCCTTGCACAATCTCTAAGGGTTTTATAATTTTACTGCATTGTTCGGTTTGAAGCTCTGAATAAGTAATTGTAAAGAAGAGCTGTTTTGAGCGTTTTACCGGACACAGGCAAACAAGATTCCTGTCCCAACCCCTTAAATTTTACTTTCCCGGGGCTCGAAACTGTTGCAGGGCTGCAATTTTCAAAGGATGCGTCCGGGCTCACAGCCTGAGATGAAAGGTTATTTTCTGTAGGAAAATTACTGATTGATGTTGATGTAGTGTTGTGAAAGTTTCGGACTTAAGGCGAAAATGCTAGGTTTTAGAATAAGTAGAATTCAATGAATAATTTATAAGATGTTGTTTAACAATGTAATACATAACAAGCAAATGAACTCTTCTATGCGAAGTTGAGATAAAGCTAACTTTCGGATGAAAATAGCTGATGGCTCCAATGCCGTTTATCAATAAAAACAAACAAAACAAAAAAAAACAAAATGCTCAAACGAAAACATCAAATCCAATCATTAAAACAAGAATACAGATGAAACGAACTATTTTAATGGGTATTTTCCTTGGTCTGCTAACTTTTTCAATAGCTCAGACACGTCCTGAGAAAAAGACTCAAAAGGACAGAATCCACAAGGGATTTTATCTTTCGATGAGTATTGGTCCGTCATTTATTGCTGTTACAGATGTAGCAGCGGGCGATTTCGATTACAAATACAAGGGAACAGGGGCGTTGTTCGATTTCAAGATTGGAGGTTCGCGTAAAGAGAATATCCTGCTTCATGCCACACTTGTTTCATCATCGCTTGTTGGCCCAAAACTTTATGCTGAGGGGACAAGCATGAAACTTCCTGACGAAATCAGCATTGGTGAAGGAATGTTTGGTCTTGGATTTACGTATTATGTGATGCCGCAGAATATTTTTTTATCAGCCTCAGCGGGTATTGGCTATTTCACACTCTCCGACACAAAAAACAATGTGAACATTTCGACTGACAAGGGCTTTTCGTTCCAGTTGAAAGCAGGCAAGGAATGGTGGGTCTCGCGGCGCTGGGGCCTCGGCATTGGGGTCACTTATAACAGGACAAGTCTAACCAATAGGCCGGGTGGAGGAATTACCGAGCTGCTGGGCAGCAACAACATAAGCCTGCTTTTTAATGCCACGTTTAACTGAGTCGAAAGCGCTTTTTCGGCGAACTGTGATGTTTATGCAAAATCAATTATTATGTAAATAACAGATTATCAATTCTTAAAATCAAATCAAAACTGAAGTTTATGAAAAATCAAATGTTCAAACTACCTGTTCTGCCTCTTTTGTTCTTACTTAGCAGTTGTGCAGCAACCTATAAACCAATCATGCCGGAAAGGCTGAATTATAACGCACACGATGTTCAGGACGGGATAAGCCTGTCATACAAATATGATGTACTGCGGGAAAGAGGCAACCGGCGGTATGCCAATAAGGAAGAGAACAAAGACGTTAGGATTGTGGCCGTGAAGGTGACCAATAATTCAGACTCCGATTTGATTATTGGAAGAAATGCAGCTTTTTTTTCGGGTTCAACACAGCTGTTTCCGCTCGAAGCCAGTGTTGCGCAGCGAATGATCCGACAAAGTTCTGCTTCTTATCTGCCTTATTTGTTGTTGACGTTTGTGAACCTTACTGTTACCAAAAAAGACGGATATAAGACCACCCAGGATGTCTATCCGATCGGCTTGGCACTTGGCCCGGGGATAACAATCGGAAATATGGCTGTTGCAAGCAGTGCAAACGGTAACCTGCTGCGCGATCTGATGGCCAACGATTTGTTTGACAAGAAAATAAAACCCGGAGAAACAATGTATGGCATCATCGGCCTGCGCGGATGGGATTACAAGCCGCTTTCATTGGTGAGAACTGCGGCCGGTATTGATGAATAGAACCGTTGATGAAGAGCCCAAATCATACGTTTGAAACGGATATGTTAATGAATAAATCTTTTAAAAGCTTCTTTCCTTCAAGGATAACTATGGCTTTAAAGCTACAATCAGGACATGTAATCCGTTCGAAAAACCTTTTTCGGATGATTCCAGTATTGCCACTGGTATTTGCCTCATTCTATTTCAACAGCTTGACGGCGCAAACCACAGAAAGATTATACAACCACAAATGGGAGCAGTGTGATGCTGCTTCCGCTTCTTTTTATTCGTTAACCATCAAAACAGATTCGGGGTATTACAGACGTGATTTTTATATCAGAGATGCCCAATTGCAAATGTCCGGACTCTATCTCGATTCGATTTGCGAAGAAAAAAATGGATATTTTACCTTTTATTATCCAGATGGAGGTGTAAAATCATCCGGAAAGTATGCGAACAACGAATTGGATGGGCCTTGGGTGTCCTATCATCATAATAAGGTGAGAAGTGATTCAGCAATGTATTCAAAAGGTAAAAGGACAGGTACTTCGCTATACTGGCATACGAACGGCACACTTAGCGACTCCCTTTATCGAAAAGATAAACAAACATACGCACTTGTGAGCTGGTTTTCGAACGGACAATTATCCGCAAAAGGCGATTTTGCAGCGAACTTAGATAAGATCGGAAGATGGGATTATTACCATAAAAATGGTCAGCCAAGCGGGATTGAGTACTTTGAAAACGGAAAGCGTGTTTCCGCTCAATACTTTGATGATCAAGGAAATATTAGTCAGGACACATCCGGCATTATTCGAATTGCTTCATTCAAAGGCGGAGAAAAGAAATACCGGAGATATCTTCAAAACAAGCTACACTTCCCAAAAGGTTACAAAATTTCAAATGCTTCCTCGGCCAGTATTGTAGTAACTTTTACTGTGACTGAGGAGGGAAAAATTGAAAATGTTTATACAAGTGTGCCTTTTGATCACCGCTTTGATACGGTTGTCGAAAAAGTAGTTAAGCAGTTTCCGGATTGGATTCCTGCAAAAAACAATAACCGAAACATAAGCATGCAGCTTAGTCTGCCTGTTAAATTCAGCAATCATAAATAAATGACATTAATTTTTGAAACATTCGAATAAAAATCAAACAAATGAAAAAAGTAACGATCATTCTCTCATTCATGTTGTTGGGCACGATGCTTTCTGCACAGGAACAACCAAGTCGTCTGGAATTCAAAGCCGGAGCAGGCGTAGGTTTTATGGGAAGCGGCGACGTATTGACGCTCAGCTTCGAAAATGAACTTGACTACAAACTGAATGCTTATTTCACCGCTTCTGCTGTTGTGGGAATCGGCAGAAGCTTCGAGACAAAACATGATAAAAATGATTACCTCCATGGTGGT
>ERZ1645187.2879-NODE-2879-length-14837-cov-5.311189_pt1 | contig 14837 bp, 15 predicted proteins | sample MGYA00575352_ERZ1645187 | MGnify/ENA primary metagenome ERZ1645187 (study PRJEB40837, sample SAMN11349314) | freshwater sediment metagenome | isolation source: river sediment | host: Sediment | place: India: Wazaribad , New Delhi | collected 2017-02-21 ...
GCTGCCCATTGCGGGCTCCATTACGGTCAGGTGCAGTATCTCATCCGCCGTTTTGCCCTCCAAAAGCTCCTTGAGGGCGTATTTCACGAGGCACTTTGTCAGCACCTCCGGCGTGTAATAAGACGCGGATTTTTCCCGCTCACGTCCGGCAAGGCGATAGATAAAGGTGCCTTTCTCATATTTGCGCAGCTTTCCGTCCGGGTAGCGGGCGCGCTCGGCCTCGGTATAATTGTCGAGCTCCCGCTCCGGCACGAAATAGCCGACGTCCAGCTCATTAATCTCATCGCGCTCACGCTTGACTTCAAAGAGCGTCTCCTGTGCGATGAAGCCACGGTAGGAAAGCAGTGCCTCGTACACTGCGCCCATCTGGTTGATGCCAAGCGTGGAATAGGAGATGCGGCCCCGGCGTGCACCTCTCCGCCCGGTCTCACGGGTAAGGCTCATCTTTTTGATGATTTGCAGCATAACACAATTGCGTATCTTTGCTTTTGTGAGCATAGGTGTGAACTCCGGGTCGAAGATATGCGCCTTCAGCGGCTCTATCACGAAGATATCGTGGACAGATTCGCTCTGCTGCAGCTTTTTTAGTTCTTCCTCGGTATGGGGATAACCGTTGTAAATGAGGTCATAGAGCTTGGAGAGCGTCTCGTGCAGATAGAAGCCCTCGCCCACGGCGGCGGTGTCCTCATTGATGTTGTCGGCAATATCGCGCAGGCTGTCCAGCGAGTAGCCCTGCACATAGGCCTGCGCCTTCATGGGCGCGTAGCCCAGCTCCGGCCGCGATTCGATAAATAGCACAAACAACATACGGTACATATAACGCAGGCACTCCATAGAAAGTGCGGATGCGTCAACCGGGTCGGCATTCAGGTCGCGCCCCAGCCGATGGGACATATCATAGAGCACCTCGTTGCCCAGCAACTCAATGCTCTCCCGCAATGCAAACTTCAAGTCCTGAGATACGCCGGAGGCGTGCTTATGGGAGTTTTCATCCAGCTCATCCAGCAAGCTGCTGCCCTCCTCGGGGCAAAGGCTGTCATGGTGAAGCAGGACGGACATGGCTTGCAGGGTAGATTCCTCGCGGCGGCCGAAAATATCGTCCAGATCAAACTCAAGGTAACGCTTTTCGTTCCATTTGTTGCGGTCGACAAGGGCGATGGAGCTCTCGCCGAATAGAAGTATCCAGCGCGGTGGCTCAGCCATAGAGAAGAATATCTTTGAAATAAGTTCTTCATTGGCAATCGGCGTAACTGTTGCTCCGGAGGCCTGCGTATTCACGCTTGCGGCGTCGAAACAGGAGCCATGCATGAGCCCACTGTCATCCTCGGCATCCGTGGACAGCAGCACCCACAAAAGTGGTGCGCCGTCATGCTTTTTCACCTCAAGATAGGGATAGGTCTCTACATTCTCAATAACGGGCACCGCGATCGGCGCTGCTTCCCCGAAGCCGAGCGCAGCTAATACGCTGTCAGCCATCTCAACGATGGATGGCAAGACCTGCGCACTGTTTCTGGCGCGTATGCTTTTGTCATGAAGAACATAATACTGCCGGGCGCAGTCACGAAGCTGCGACCACGGAGTGCGAAGCTCATCAGAATCCTTTGCGGATGCTCTCCACGCGCTCAATGTATCGGCTGCGTTTTCTTCAAACACCGAAGCAAAGTAGTGGTTAGTGTAGTATTCATTTATATTGTTGATGCCGGTCAAATCCATGCTCATACTCACACCCCCACAATTGCCGCGATGATACGCAGATACGGCACATCTTCGATTTCAAGCGTATCCTTCACCCAATCGGTAAATTCCTCAAATATGCGGTCAACCTCACGCTCTTTCTCGCTTTTCTGCCGCTCAAAAAGGGATAACTGTTCTATGGTTTCCTTGTGCCGTCCCTGCAACTCGATCAGCTTATCCAGTTCCTCGTTAAGCTTGGGGTCGATTCTTGCCCTGTATTCGGCGCAGTGTTCAGACATGATGATTCTTGCCTGCGCGACTGCCGTCGGGACAAGCGATTGCGCGGCCGAGGCAATCGCAGCCGGGATGTTGTTCCGGTTTGGCATATCTGTGCGTCCATAGCCGGTCGTGGCTATGACCTTCTCCATTGCGAGGCTTTTTATGTATTTACCGCCGGAGAATTGCAGTCCAAACCATTCGTCAACCACGGGCGTAGACTTGCGATTGGGTATCGTCCCGGCGACAATGAATACACAATCAGCAGTCGGAAGTGTTCCTGTTACGCCGATGAGCGGAGTTTCGTTTCGTTTGAAAAGAAGCCCAGCCTTGTCGTTGATCCACTCAAATATGGGATGCAGTGGCCACAGGTACTGCACAGTCGGCCAAGCGGTTTCAGACATACTGTTTTGCAGGCTGCGCCGCATCTCAGACATGCAGAAGCTTTTATCGGGGCTGAGCTGCAAATAATTCTCCCGGGGCTTGATCTCATCCGGCAGCACAACATCCAGTCTGCGCTGCAAGTCGGGTGTTATTTCTATCTCCACACCCTCAACGGTCTGGAGGTCATGAATCGGATGCCGGTCAGACTGCGCAAAATATGTGACGGCTGTTTTCAGATAATCTATATCCCGGAAAAGAGTTTCGTCATGATGTACGGTCGGCTGCGAATGGCTGTCAGCGCTTCCCGACATCAGCAGTTCAAACGGGTCGAACTCCTCATTTGCGTTGTCGATATTCTGCTCGAATGCGGTGGCATCGGTATTGGACTCAATCGCTGCCGCCGTGAAGAGTTCTTCTGACTCAACATTAAACAGTCCCATCAATAACGCAGGATCGCCAATGTTTTTATATGCCTGTTCCTCTTTGCTTATCAGTATCTTCAGTATTCGCGTATCTCCGTGGATATCCGGATTGTTGCTGTTTATCAGAAAATATCGGATATCCGGCTGCTCTCGTTGTCCGTAACGGTCAATCCGTCCGTTGCGCTGCTGAAAGACCATCAGCGACCACGGAATATCAAAATGTATTAGGCGGTGACAGAGATAATGAAGGTTGATGCCCTCAGAGGCGACATCGGAGGCAACAAGAATCCGTATAGGCGATTCTTCGCGGCCAAAGTCTTCAACTATCTGCTGTTGCTCCGCATCGCTCATGCCGCCGTACATTTCAGACACTGCCGTGCCTGGGAGCCTCAGGTCTTTACGCAATTGAGCGGCCAGAAAGCGCATGGTCTCAATTCGCTCTGTGAAAATAACAATACGGTCATCGCTCTTGTCGGCTGACCAGCTGTATTCAGGGCTTTTCATGAGCTCCAAAAGGCGTGTATATCGGGAGAATGACCCTGTGCCAATCTGCTCTAGCACAGATTTCAGTTCTCGCAGTTTTGCAATGTCACCGATTTCATCACCAGCATATTTTTTCCCAAGCTTTTTCAGCCGCTCCTCAATGCTCTTTATGCAGGCAGTTGGGCTGGAGAACAAGCTCTTTTCAAGGCTTGTCTTAAAGAGCGTGCCCGTAAGGTGATGAGCAGCCGTATCCATTTCCAGCGTCATATCTGCGAATATAGAATACGCTCGTTCTTCGGCTTGAGAGGCTTGACATTGCAGTGTGCTAACACGGCGCTCTTTGAACGCACCGCGCACTTCGCTCTGGATATCTTTTTTGAATCTGCGGATGCAGAGCCCTTGAATATCGTCTTTTGTGTAATTATGTATATCCGCAATTGCGGTTGGGTCAAGCATATTCATCAGAGAGGCAAAGCTCTCACTGCGGCCATCATGCGGAGTTGCAGATAGTAATATGAGAGTATCACTACGTCCAGCCAACAGTTTGGCAAGGCGAGCACGCTGGCTTTGGGACTGATTGTTGCCACGGTCAGCTACATTATGTGCTTCATCAATAATAATGATGTCCCATGTGGCATTCTCCAAATGCGTGCGATACTCGACATCGCGTTTTAGAGTATCGATGGAAATAATGGTTTTATCATAATAGAAGAACGGATTATGATTGGAGGGCAATTTCGCCCGTACCTTCTGTATATTGCCGGAGTCCAATCGGGCAAGCGGTATGGAGAATCTATTCCAGAATTCTTTCTGGAACTGAAGCATCATGCTTTTTACCGTAACAACAAGAATACGCTTGCCCTTGCCTCGCATCATCAGTTCTGAAACAAGGATACCGGCTTCCAGTGTTTTACCCAAGCCAACTGTATCTGCAATCAAAATACGCTGTCTGGGACGGGTCAGTGCCAGCGCAACAGGTTCAAGCTGATAGTTCATTGGGTCCATTGCGGCTTTATCGCCGATATGTAAATCAGAGTCTGTAGGTATTTGCTGCCGCCACTGGCTCTCTACATAAAGACGTGATTTTCTAAAAAACGGAGAGTCATCCGCTACCAACTTAGTCGCAGCGGGATTGACAAGGTCTATGCTCTCAAGCTCGGTAATAAAAATGCTCTTCTTATCCTTAACGAGCGGTGAAATGCCAACACAATGCAAGGACTGTGAACCGAGAGTATTGCTCTCTACCTTTTTCACAGTCCATTCTTCATCTCTGACAATGATTCTCATGCCCGGAGAAAATTCAATCGAATCCATAGTTATCCCTCTTATCCCGCCAATTTCAGACCTTTTGTTTGTGTCAAGGCGTTTCTTTAATATACTTGCCGCTCTTTATCCGTGCATCACTTGGCTTCTCAGCATCAGCTGGGATTGCCCAAGTGTAGTCGATACGGATAACTCCCGGAATGCGGTTTTCGGCGCATAGGACTTGGATTCGTCTGCGGGATATTCCCCATTTTTCAGATGTCTGGCGAATAGACAGATACTCCATGTTGCACGCTCCAATCCATTTTTATGCAAAAAATGCCCCGCAGTATTAACTACAGAGCCTTCATTCATACACAGCTGGCTACCTGCCGATACCGGTTGAGGCCCTTGTAGCTTTGCGTCGCAGCCTTTCGGCAGCTTTGCCAATTACATCATATAGTATATGCCAAGCTGCTAATAAAATCAACGGCAATTTGTAAATATTACGTGGCGGCACAATACTTTTTTGACTTATTCGGTCATGCGCCGGAGGGGGAGGTCAAATCTCTGGCTCTCTTTTGTCAGAAGACCGGCACAGGGTCGCGTGTATATTTTCGCAGAATTACAAAGGGGGGATACCCCCGGATACCGCTATCCGCAAAGGAAAAGTCGTATTTTCTGGCAAAACCACTGTGCTTACGAAGCGTTGATGAACATCAGCGCCCTCTTCCTTTTGCCGCATTGTTCAAATATATATCGAAAAGCCCTCCTCAAACTGCATGGTTTTCGCAGTGTATAGTACACAATGCCAGCAGGATATAACGGCGGATTTTCTACCAAATTAATCGCCAGCAGGCCTTGATAATCCACAGTTTGTATGGCTATATGTAACTGCGTTAAGCGCAGAAAGGCGGTACAAAAATGGAGCTCAAATACAATGCAACAGGCAGCGACAGGAAACGGCTGGTCACAGCAATGGCGGAGATTATGGAGTGCGCAGCAAAGTACAAGGGCGCTCCAACCTTCGCCTACGAGGTGGACTATTTCACCATTGACAAGAACGGCATCGTCACCTTCGACGACCGCGCCGACAGCGACGAGGTGGAAATGTTGGTCGAGGCGCTTCTGGAAAAGGGCTTTGAGCCAGAAAAACAGTATGCGAACCAGCTAGAAGAAGCCGGCGATTCCCTTGTTATCTCATACCCGCGTAAGGACATCAGCGATATTGCGCTCGAAAACCTGCGGCTGTTGGTGGCAAGCAAAGAGGCGCTCATCAAAAAGGCGCTGGGTGTGGATGCCCTGCCGATTGAGGTTGACGACGAAAAGGTCAGCTTCCCTTGGTTTACGGGTTTTCCGCAGCCGGAGAAAATCAGCGCCTACGCCCATTTCACTGGTAAGCTCATCGGCATGGCAAAAACGCAGAAGCGCATCACCGCCAAGGAAAAGGAAACCGACAACGAAAAATACGCGTTCCGCTGCTTCCTGCTTAGGCTCGGTTTCATCGGCGACGAGTACAAGACAGCACGAAAAATTTTGCTTCGTAACCTCTCCGGCAGCGGTGCTTTCAAGAGTGGCAATCCCAAGGCACAGGCGTACATCAAGAAAATTGAAGGCGATGCTGGGCTTTACGACGACGTGATGAGCCTGCAGGACAAGGAGGCCACTGATGATGAACAATAATTTCCCCTCACGGGAGCTTGTGGAAAGCCTCCGTAAGCGTTACCCGGTCGGATGCCGTGTGGAGCTACTCCACATGGACGACCCACAAGCGCCGCAAGTCGGCACACGAGGCACCGTGCGCGGCGTGGACGACATCGGCTCGGTCATGGTTGCATGGGACAGCGGCAGCGGCCTGTCGGTCGTTTACGGCGAGGACACCTGCCGAAGGTGTGATGATGACAGATAAAATCAAAGAGCAAATCCTCGCCGTGCGCGGCACAGGGCTTACCAATATGTTTGACGTAAGCACGGTGCAGCGCATCGCAAATGACATGGGCTTCCACGAACTGGTCGTGTATCTGGAGGAGCACCGCCGCGAGTACGCGCATTTCATCCTCACCGGCGAGGAATAAACTACACAACTGTATGTAGTATAATCGCGTCAAAGATTGTGCTATATATTGCGGTTTATATCTTCGAATTGCCTTGCTATTATGTGCTTTTAGAGCGAATATGTGTATAACAAAACAAGGGAGGCACACAGCATGAAAAGCACAAAGACGATGACCTACAAGGAGCTCGAAAACGAACTGCTCAAGAATCGCTGCGAACTCAGAATCGCAAGCCTTGAAAGGAAAAGAGAGCTCATCAGCCGCGACCACGACCTGATGGTCGAGATGGACATCCGCTGGAACAGCAAGAAAAACTGAGGAGGAAACAACAATGACAGAAAAGCAGCTAAAGCAAGCCAAAAGCCAACTCCCGCAGGGCGAACGCTTCGACCGGGCCTACAGCGCCTTTGAGGGTGGCATCAGGCTGATTTCCAAGAAAGCCGATGGCACGGAAACCCGCTACAAGGTAATCTTCGAAGTAGACGACAGCGTCCGCATTGAGCAGTTTTAAGGAGGGCAACGTCATGTGGAAAGAAGGAAGCCTGAAGGTTCACGACAGCGTTTTTCACTACTGGATAAAGCAGTACGACGAAGGCAGCGAGTTTGGCATCGACAGCGGGCGCATCAGCAAGTTGACGCTCAAGCAAAACAGCGCTATCGCATGCAACTACGACAGAGGCTGGGACGTCAAGCCCGCCGACCCGGACACGCAGCTTGCGCTAGAGCTTCTGCTTCAGTGTGAAAACCACTAGCCCGCGTTAAAGATAACAGCCGAGTTCAGCCCTATACGAGGCTGTATCTCGTGCAGATAGATCTTTGGGGACTGCCGATGGCGGTCTTTTATTTTGCAAAAAAGCAGAGGTATCGTATGTAACGATACCCCCGCAAACAGTGTTATAGCTTCAGCCAAAGCGTGTAGTCGCTGAAATCAAGCCTTCCGGCCTCTACATCCTCGCGCTTTCCTGTGGCCTCGTCCTTCCATGCGTCAAATTCGTCTCTCGTCATATTACCGCTGCGGATACGGGCATAATGTGTTTTGTATGCCTTGCGGTATACCGCCATCACGCTCTCGCCCCCGGTAAGGCGCTTTGCATAGGTGCGCGACTTGCCGATTTCACTGCAGGGTTTCGTTTCCCCGGCGGCGATGCGATCGCAATATTCCACATTCGTCTTGCCCACCACGAAGTATCGCCCACAGTTCTTGCATCGTTTGATACGCACATCAGCACTGGACATTTCATAGACTTCAAGTGTCAGAAGCGCTTCCAGCGTTTCGGTGATATAGGTGCAGCGTTCGCAATCTTCGCTGATGTTCTCAGCATATGCCAACAGTTCGTTTACGCAGTCGGGGGTTGCGATAGCAGAATCTCTGCGCAAAGCATCAATGCTTTTGAATATCTGAGTACGCTTGCTTTCGCTCTCGCTACTGTCGAGATTATCAAAATCATACTTGACGCTTAATCCTGACGGGCAGACGATATTCCGCTCCATGCGTGTTTCCAGCACCGGCACATATTCGCCGCTGAACAGCAGGCCGTAAACTGCCGCCCTTTGTTTGGCACTCAGTCTTGCGAAATCCGGGTTCGTATTGTCTAAAGTCATATAAACCCAAGTGCCTATATTCTTCTTTAAATCGAACAGAGAGCCAAATACCTGCTCCGTCATAACGGGAGCAACAGAGAGCCAATGCTCTGGGTTTTTCGCACCGAGATATTTATCCGTGCAAATCAGATCCATTAGCGTTATTTGCAGTTCTTCGTTTTTGGGGAACTGTTTTTTAATATACCCCGCAAACGCTGTGTTAATCTTAGCACTCATATTAGACGAAACAACCGAGAAAAACGGATGTATCGCGGACAACTCTTCAAAAATGCGCTGAAGGATGGCATCGTCGCCGGGTTTACTGTTCTCTGGGTGCACGGTATCAATGCAACGCAGATATGTTTCCGCATAAGTCTCTAACCGAGATAGGTTCGCTTCCAGAAAACGAAACAGATACTCATGCGTCTTGGGTATCATCTTTTCCTTCTCAACGATGGCGTAACTGGAATCGTCATAATCAAAGTACATTCCTAAGTTCAAAAAGGTTGCTGCCATGTGTATTTCCTCCCTTGCTTGTCGCATTAGACACTCAATCTGCTTATATCATAGCAAAGTATTGTCTAATTGTCAATGGTATAGACGGATTATTCTCAATTAGACTGACTTGTTTGTCTATAACGGTTGACATGTGACTGCCAGCAGTATATAATAGTCACAGTGGAAGGCTGTAATTGTCTATTGAGAGGAGGATATGGACATGATTGTAGATACAATTAAAGAAGCAAGGGCAGCCGCTAATGTTGTCCGGGACACAAAACGTGCGATTCAAAACGCAGGCGGCTTACACGGCAGCTCGCGTCTGGGGCTTGGCATAAAAAGAAGCGGATACGGCGACCCCGTAGCAGAAGCAATGGCCATTCGGGAGCGGCTGCGAGAAAAGCTCACAGTACAGGAATGCTATGCCGCTGCCTGTCAAGATCGCATGATGGAGGAAATCCAGAAGATACCGAGTGCGGTCACACAACAGATTTTTCTCCGCTACTATTATGACGGCTGTCCGTGGAGCGTTGTGGCCAAAAGCGTCGGCATCGGTGTGCAGGCTGCAAAGATGCGCAGACAGCGCTATCTTGAAACGGAGGACGAACGTCATGCGGTATAAGAATAAGAGGACCGGTGGTGATGGATAATGGAAAACAGTGAGTTATTTCGTGTGCTGTTCGAGAAATGCAAAAACAGCAAGGCGACGCTTATGACCTTACCCGGCAAACAAATCACGCATTATAAAGCCGAGGATTTTATCAGCCTTGCCAATAATGCGGCGCGGCTGGGAGCGAATACAAACAACTACTTCTCCGTGTGGCCGAGAAGAGAGAATGTTCCCGATGGGCTGCGTGGTCAATCGGATGACACGGCATATATGACCTGCCTTTTTGCCGACTGCGATATTGCCGGCCCAGCGCACACTGAACAAGGACTGCCTGCAACAAAGGACGAGGTGCAGGAGTATCTGCAAAGCAGGGACAAACCTCCAACTGTAATTATAGACAGTGGGTACGGGCTTTATCCGTTATGGATTTTCAAAGACCCGTTTCCGCTTGCGGAGCCCAGCGCCCGGGATAAGGCATTCGGTATTCTTCGAGGCTTCGGAAATCGCTTCATTCAGACATTTCGTGAAAAGAGCTGGGCTCTGGACAATGTGTTCGACCCGGCTCGAATGCTTAGAGCGCCCGGCAGCAACAATTTCAAACTGACTGACCCCGCACCGTGCCGCATCCTTTGGGAGAGCGGTATTTTTTATGCCGTGGAGGACTTCGAGAACTACTATGAACTGGCACCGGTCGCTGAAACAACAGCACTCTCCTTTGATGAACGGGCTATCGGCAGTGCGGAACGCATCATGGACGGATGTCTGTTCACGCAGAAAATGCGCGATGACCCTGACGGTGTCACCGAGCCGGAATGGAAAGCCGTCTGCTCCAATGCTGCGCTTACTCCTGACGGCGCGGAAAAGTTCCATGATTGGAGTTCCCTTTATTCGGGATATAGCTTTAAAGAGACTGACTACAAAATCTCACGAGCTGTGGAAGCGAAGAAACCCTGCACCTGCGCATATATCCATGAAAAGCTCGGTTTTCCGTGTCCCGAGGAGGGCTGCGGAGTCAAAGCCCCAGTCGTGCTGGCGCTTTACTCCAAAGAAGAACAGCTTCAAATCCTTCTGAGCAAGGAGGAACTGACGATACCGGAGCTGTTCGACCCGTATTCGCTCAACCTGTTTTCCTATGCAAAAGCCAAATGTATATCTGAATATGTACAGGTAAAGCAGCGACTCAAAAAGCTGGGCGTCAGTGTACGGGATTTTGAACGGGCTGTGAAATCTCACGCGTATACTCCGGCACCCGACGCCGCGCAGGATTTTGCCGGGGAACCGAGCGTCATTCAACTGGATGGCATCGATCTGAACGGCGCTATGGAGCCGTGTAAATACTCGCTTTCGATGGAGGACGGCGTGGAATCTTCATATTATGACGAGTCAGGCGTTGTCAGTGTTTGCCTATGCCCGGAGCCGCTGGTCATCACGAGGCGGCTGGAAAACATCGACACCGGGCAGGAGAAGATCGAGCTGGCCTTTTACCGCAATGAGCGATGGAAGTACCTTGTCGCGCCGCGCTCCGGAATTTTCAGCAAAAACTCCATCATCAAATACGCCGACAGCGGTCTGCCGGTTACATCGGATAATGCGGAAGGCGTCGTTCGATATCTGAGTGCCTACGAGCGGCAGAACACCGAGGTGATTCCATTCACGCGCAGCATCAATAGAATCGGTTGGTTTGGCAAAGAGTTTTATCCCTGTGTATTCAAGGGCGATGTCATATATGAAGATGAAGGCTCTGACGGCGAGGGCATCGTAAAAAGCATCTGCGAGAACGGCGATTACAAACTGTGGCTGAAAACTGCTGCGGCACTTCGGCAGTCGCTCTTTGCCCGTGGTCAACTAGCTGCATCGTTTGCCTCTCCGCTGCTGGAGCTGCTGAAGATGCGCGTCATCATCATTCATATCTGGCATTCGACCAGAAGCGGTAAGACGGCAGGGCTTAAATTCGCTCTGTCCGTTTGGGGCGACCCGCTAAAGCTGATGGGCAACTTTAACAGCACAAATGTCGGCCTTGAGCGCAGAGCCGGGACGCTGAAACATCTGCCTCTCGGCCTGGATGAACTGCAGGTGCTGAATGAAAAGCGTCTGTCCGCGTCCATGATAGCATACTCCCTCGGTAACGGTTACGGCAAGACAAGAGGCTCGAAGAACGGCGGTCTGCAGGATGTTCCCACATGGCGCAACAGTATCATATCCACAGGCGAACAGCCATTGAGCAATGAAAGCTCTATGGACGGCGTTGACAGCCGTGTTCTGTCTCTCTACGGGCCGCCGATTGAAGACCCGGAGTTTGGGCGCAGCGTCCACCAAATCAGTGAGGAAAATTACGGCTTTGCCGGAAAGCAGTACATCGAATACCTCATTGGGCAGGTTCTGCCGCAGACAAACAAACTTCAGTCGGATTTTGCAAAACTGCGCGACGGAATTAAAGCTCACTTCGATATGCTGTGTCTCGGTGACCCGGGTGCGCATCTCGACAATATCGCGGTCTTGGCGCTGGCCGATGCCTATTCTGCACAGTCCATATTTGGACTCAGCGAAGAGCAGGCCATCAGTGAAGCGCAGCAGTTTGGTATTGCGCTGCTGACCAATGCGAAATCTCTGGAGAAAGAAGACGTAATAGAGCGTGCATGGAGCTTTGTGCAGGACTGGATTGCCGAAAACCGCAAGCGGTTCTCACAGGACTCCATACCCTGCTATGGCACAGTTGACCCGACGCATGTCTATATTATCGGCACTGTTCTTCGACAGGCACTGGAGGAGAGCGGTTTTTCCTATTCCAAGTGCATCAAAGGCTTTCAGGAGCGAGGTTACATCGCAACAAACACCGATTCCGAAGGAAAGAACCGTTCCCAGACGCAGAAACGCATCTCCGGTGTTAATCTTCGGGTCATCTGTGCCAATCTTTCTCTTGCGAACAGCATGCCGCCTGAGGATGAATTCCTCGGAGAACCTATACAACCGCTGGTAGGCAGACCGGCATGATAAAGCATCTTTTCCACCGTAGCCACTGCAACCACTTTTTGAGCGACACACACGAATATATACATATAAATATAAAGATGAGGATTGGAGAGGTGATATTGCATTTGCCTCATACGAGATATGTATATAGTGGCTACAGTGGTTACAGTGGATACTTTTATAGAAAAGGCCTCGATATTACTGTGTTTTTTACCCGGCCACAGCGTAGCCACTCCCTCGTTTGAAGGGGCTACCTGTGGCTACAAAACACACCAAAACAACATGAAGGAGAGATTATAAATGAACAAAGTCATTAAAAACATTATTACTATCCCCCAGGGCTACACCGTATTGACCGAAGTATCCCCTCCCGGGAAATTGATGTGGGTCATGCCGGAGGAAAGTGGATACAGCTTCTGTATTGCAGAGCACACCGATGGCGCCACAGAACTCTGCCGCAGCTTCCCCAATGGCGACATTTACCGCGCCTCTAATAGCATTCTGGTACGAGATATGTACTGTATGCATTGCGGTGAGCATCTGACCCCGGATTGGGATTCAGAAAACGGCACCCCTGACCCGTACAACTATCACTGTGATGTCTGCGGCCATGATTATGAAATTGATGGAGAGGATGAGTTATTATGAGAGACCCTTTACGCATTAAACAGCTTTTGCCCATCACGGATGGGTTCACCGTATTGTCCGCTGTTACCGACGAGAACGGTAAGACCGCCTTTGAAGATTTGACAAAAGAAGGCTGGCACTATTTGTTTGCTCTGGTGGATGGCGGCGAATGGGATGATGATTATGTATCCATCTACGAGATGGACCCCATAGGCTGCGGAGAAATTGACGGCGCCCCCTATCGTATTGTTAGCAAACATGTATGTCCAAGGTGCGGCCGTCCGCTAAAGGTCAGCTGGGATGTAAACTCAGACCCGCATCCGACTTACAACTGCGCCTGCGGTTTTTCAACTCAGAAAAGCAAGCCGGAGGAGGGTGAATCAAAATGATGATAAACGGGAGACCGTACTCCAATGAGAACGGATATGTAGACTATGACCTAATTACCTGCCACCCGCAAGAGGAAATCGATGCGATCATGAACTGGATTTCCAATAGCATTGCTCCGCGCAAAACACCGCTTGGCGGCCACACCAGCTACGGTATCAAGCATCTGCTTGAGCGTGACACGGGCATCTACCTTACTAACAATGAGTTCAAGGATGCCATGCTTCAGGCAGGCTACGAGCCGGTTGACCCTAACGAGCTCAACTGGCACTATCGTATCAGCAAAAAGTCCAAGGCGTTTGCGCTGAAGGTCTGGTAACCGATTTTGTCCTTTTAGTCCGTTTTGTCCTACAGTTTTGCACAGGAACAATATATGTTTACTGCGCTGCCGAGGTCGTGTATCTGCCTTTGCAGCGCAGTTGCATATTGTTTTGTCCCTTGTGTCCGTTTTGTCCTTAGGGGTGGGGGATTCTTATCTCTACGGCTTTTTGAAGCGGACAGCGGCGTGGGGCTTCGTAGACAAAAACTCATAAGTTATTAGGGTATTGACCCCAAAAATAAAGGAGGAGATTTTTATGGGAAACAGAGGACCGCAACCGGGCACCGGCGGCAGGCCGAGAAAGCCTCTTGCAGATAAAATGGAAGAGGGTCGCAGTAAAAACAGGTCGGTCGGTATTCCGCTGCCGGAGCCGGTGGACTTGGTAGGCGGGGAGATGCCGCCGCCGCACGAGTTTCTGTCGGATGAGCAGAAAAACGGGCAGGAGCTTGTGGCAGACGAGATATACAAATCCACATGGGATTGGCTTCGAAAGTTCCGATGTGAGCAGATGGTAACCCAGCAGAGCTTGGAACAGTACGCTGTAGCGGCGGCACGATGGATTCAATGCGAAAAAGCCATATCGACCTTTGGTTTCCTTGCAAAACATCCAACTACCGGTGCTCCCATCACATCGCCATACGTTTCTATGGCGCGGGAGTATTCCAAGCATGCAAATGCGCTGTGGAATCAGATATTCGCAGTCGTTCGTGAAAACAGTTCTATGGATTGCAGCGCATCTCGGACACCCGCAGATGATGTCATGGAGCGCCTGCTCACAATGCGCCGGAGTAGGTAACAATCGGCAAGAAAAGGAGTGCAGTTATGAAGCCATCACAAATAAAAGCTATCACGGAAATGCGGCTCAACGGGCAGGGAGCGTCAGTTATCGCGGCTGCGCTCCAGCTCTCGCCGAACACCATCAAGTCATATATTCGGAGGCACCCGGACTTGCCCGGCACTCATCGGTGTGTCAAGTGCGGCAGTACCTTTTCGCAGCCGGAAGGCCGCAGGCAGAAAAAATTCTGCTCGGATAAATGCCGTACCTCATGGTGGAACGCCCATCAGGAACAAATCAACAAGAAAGCGTGTTACACCCTTATGTGTCAATACTGCGGGAAGGAGTTTGAAAGCTATGGCAACAAAAATCGTAAATACTGTTCAAGAGCGTGCTATCAGCAAAGTCGTGGAAAGCAACTCGGATAAGTATTCTCCGGATACCCTCATGTGGTATCACACCACCCTTGCCCTCATCGACGGGCTGGTAGCGGACGGCTGCTTCACGCAGGCCGACAGGCGAAAAGCATACACAA
>ERZ1645187.2880-NODE-2880-length-14836-cov-7.419931_pt1 | contig 14836 bp, 15 predicted proteins | sample MGYA00575352_ERZ1645187 | MGnify/ENA primary metagenome ERZ1645187 (study PRJEB40837, sample SAMN11349314) | freshwater sediment metagenome | isolation source: river sediment | host: Sediment | place: India: Wazaribad , New Delhi | collected 2017-02-21 ...
TATTCGCCGAGCAGCTACAATCGCTCCAACAACCCGGTGTTGCATCGACCGGTTGAATCCGCCCACGGTGCCACCGGTGGACATCCTCTGCGGAGGATTCCCCTGCCAAGACGTTTCGACTGTCGGGAAGATGGCCGGTTTGAAACCCGGCACCCGCTCCGGCCTCTGGGCGCATATGGCGACAGCGATCGACGTGCTGCAACCCGAATGGGTCGTGATCGAGAACGTTCGTGGGCTGCTCTCCGCGCCCGCGATCCGAGCAACCCCTGAAGGAGACGATGATGAGCAACGCAACCCCGCAGACGCAACCCCCGACGATGCAACCCCTCGCAGTGTGGAACCCGGGCCGTGGCATCTGGGAGAAACCGCAACTCGACCTCTTCGGGCAGCAGGAGCAGTTCTGGGAGACCTGGCCGACCTCCGGTATGACGCGCAATGGATCGGTCTACCCGCTTCCCATGCCGGCGCGCCTCACCCCAGATACCGTGTCTTCGTCCTCGCCCACCGCACTATTCCGCACACCCCTGGCATCGGATGCCTCCCGCGGTGGCGAGAGCTTGCAGCAGGTGAAGGCACGGCGGGGCACGATCGCGCTAAGTCATCAGATTATCGATCTCGCCCTCCACGGGCCTGCCAGCTACCCGCGCACCGAGGAACCCGACAGCCTGTGGAACCTGATCAGGCAACTCTTCAACGATGGGGAAAGTACGCTGGCGCCGTAGCACGCTGGGTACAAATTGTCGGCAGGCCTGCCCCAGCACCAGCGCTCCTCACGGGAGGAACCGGCCCACGGCCGGCTCCCGGCTTTGTGGAGTGGCTGATGGGTCTGCCCTCAGGCTGGGTGACCGATCCACACCATGGGCTCACCCCGAACCAACAGTTGGCAGCCCTCGGCAACGGCGTCCTGCCCGCGCAGGGAATCCTCGCCCTACGGGGCCTTTTGCCTCTCGGCGCACTGCGCGAACATGGCTGATCGACAGCGCTCTCTTCCAGTTGCAGAGCAGATCGTCGCGCCCTCGACGCGCCCTCGACGCGCCCTGCCGCGTTACCTTTCGCCCGGAACCAGTGAGTCACGCACTCGTGCGCTAGAATGAAGGCATGCATTTGTACTTCATGTGACGGCTGAGCAGGCCCACCACGCTCGTTGAGTATCTCCGAGTTCGTGGCGGCCGTTCGCTTTGACCCATTTTCTGGGTCGCCGTCATTTTGTGCGCTTTGTGCTTCCGGGCTCTCGGCGCGCTGTTTCGAAGGATTCACATGCTTACCCTCATCAACCGTTATCCAGCGCGCCAGCGCGCGCAACTCATAGCCGCAGGCATCTCTCTGACCCGCGGCACCACGCCCGTGCTCCATGAGGTAGACCTCGCGATCACCCCGTCCTCTCGCGTCGCCATCATTGGCGAGAACGGTCGAGGTAAGTCATCGCTTCTCCACGTGCTCTCCGGAGCGTTGACACCTGACAGCGGCACTGTCCAACTGATCGGAACAGTCGGTATCGCCGAGCAAGAAATGGATGCCGAGGAGAACCGAACCGTAGGACAGGTGGTTGCAGAAGCTATCGCGGCCCCGCTTACAGCTCTCGCCGCGCTGGACGCCGCAGCGTCGGCACTGGAGCGCGGCGAGAGTGACGCGGAAGACAGATACGCGACTGCGCTAGAGGCGGCAGAAGCACTCGATGCCTGGGATGCGGAACGGCGTGTGCAGGTAGCGCTTGAAGCTCTCAGTGCGGAGACAGATCCAACCCGCCAGCTCTCCACACTTTCGGTGGGGCAACGGTATCGCGTACGTCTGGCATGTCTTCTCGGAGCAGACCATGATTTCCTCCTGCTGGATGAGCCCACCAACCACCTCGACCGTGACGGGCTCGAGTTCCTCACATCACAGCTTCGCTCGCGTACTGGCGGGGTCGTCGTCGTCAGTCATGATCGTGCGCTGCTGATCGATATCGCGGAGACGATTGTCGACCTCGACCCCACACCCGACGGACGACCGCGCATCTACGGCAACGGCTACGCCGGGTATCGGGAAGGTCGCGTTGCCGAACGCGAACGCTGGAAGCTGGAGTACGAGCGCCAACAGTCCGAGCATGCACGGTTGCAGGACAGTTTGAGCAGTGCACAGAATCGTCTCGTTTCGGGGTGGCGTCCGGAGAAGGGGACGAACAAGCACGGACGAGCTACCCGCGCCGGGGGCCTGGTCCAGAGCGTGCACCGGCGACAGGAAGCTCTACAAGCGCACGCCATTACAGTTCCAGAGCCACCGCAAGTGTTCCGATTCCCCGAGCTGATGACACGAACCGGCGCCATCTTGCTCAGGGCGGACGGGGTCAGCGTTACCGGGCGACTCTCTCGGCCGGCGACCATTTCACTCGCGCATCGTGAGCGTTTGGTCGTGACCGGACCCAACGGTGCCGGCAAGTCCACCCTCCTGAACGTGCTGAGTGGAGACCTGCTGCCAGATACCGGTGCAGTGCGACGTCCAGAAAGCACTCGTCTGGGCTTCCTCCGTCAAGAGTCCGAGTTGCCTCCCGGTCGCCGAGCGAGCGACGTTTTCTCAACTCACATCGCATCACTCATCAGCGCGGGAGAGCTGTCCGATTCGGAAGCGGTGGGTTTGTCCCAACTGGGTCTTCTGCGACCGCAGGAGACGGGCAAGAAAATCGGCGATCTTTCAATGGGACAGAGACGTCGTCTCGATTTGGCGCTGATACTTGCCCAACGGCCGCACGTGCTCCTCCTCGACGAACCTACAAATCATCTCTCCATTGCGCTGGTCGATGAACTCACCGATGCGTTGGGAGCCACGCAAGCTGCGGTCATTGTGTCAACGCACGACCGACAACTTCTTCGGGATACAGCGGATTGGCCCCACCTCTCCCTCGACGCCACAATCGAGAGCGCGGTGACAGCATGAACGAGTCCACCTCAAACCGGATGCGCGCTCTGCGTCCGTTCAAGTCTCGTGACTACCGGCTTCTGTTCGCGGCAGTCGGTATCGAGGTGTTTGGCACTGGGATGTGGACCATCGTGATGGTCTTCCAGGTGCTTGCGCTCGATGACAGTCCTCTTGCGCTCTCCGCCGTTGCAACGGGGATGAGCTTGGGGTTGTTCCTCTTCTCGATCCTCGGCGGTGTGGTCGCGGATCGGTTCTCCAAGCGAACGATCATCATCACCGTGCAGGGGCTTACCACGGCGATGATGACTGGAGTTGCAGCCCTCTCTCTGACGGGGTCCATCGAGCTGTGGCACGTCGGTGCTGCCTCCTTCGTCATGGGTGCAGGAAGCGCCTTCTTCTACCCCGCCTACAGCGCGTACTTGCCCCAAGTTCTCCCTCCTGAACAATTGCTCGCGGCCAATGGGCTCGAAGGCGCCCTCCGCCCATCCATGGGACAAGGGCTTGGCCCTGCCCTCGGAGGGGTCGTGGTCGGCATGTTCTTCCCAGCGGCTGGGGCGATCATTGTGGCGGTTTCCTACGCCATCGCGTTCGCGATCACACTCTTCCTCAGCCACAAGGACGAACCGATACAGGCTGCTCCGGTAGCGGAGCGGACAAGTGTGTGGAGTGATATCCGCACCGGAGTGAAGTATGTCGCGCGGACACGTTGGCTCTTGTGGACGCTGATTTTCGGATCATCTCTTGCGCTAATCATCCAGGGCCCGATCGAAGTGCTGCTGCCTTTCCTGACCCGCGAGCGTTTCGAGGAGCCCGAAGCCACCTTCGGCTTCCTCCTAGCCGCATACGGCATCGGCGGAGCCGCCGGTTCACTGGTCGTGTCGTCCTTGAAGCTTCCCCGCCGATATCTGACGTTCATGATCCTCTGTTGGGGAGGAGGGACGCTTCCGCTCGTGGTGATTGGCGCCGCCAACAACCTCGTCGTGATGCTCGCCGCACTGTTCATCGTCGGTGCAACCACCGGGGCCGGTGTGGTCATTTGGGGAACTCTGCTGCAACGGCTCGTCCCACTGGAAATGATTGGCAGAGTCGCAAGTCTCGACTTCTTTGTCTCGATCGCGTTCATGCCTGTATCCATCGCCATCGCAGGCCCACTCTCACTGCTGGCACCCATCCCGACTATCTTCATGATCGCTGGAATCGTCCCACCAGTGTTGGCTGTCGTCGCCTTGCGGGCGGGGCGAATGCTCGAAGTCGAAAGGACACATCACCTAGACGCTCATTGAGACTCAGTTCCTTGTCTTCGGCATCAGCGCCACCGTTTGGCTTCGAGGAGATGAAACCTCGAAGTCAAACGATGGGCTCTGCCCGCACATCCGACAAAGACGCGTACTCACCGCTGGCCGCACGAACTCAGTCTCACCACTCCCCACTTGATCCTGTCGCGTTCGACTGTGTGAAGATCATTGTGGTGAGAGCAGGTAGCGCCCGACTCTTCAGTGAGTTTGGGCGTCGCCACATCAACGTCGGTGATGTGGTCGTGCTCGCGGCGAACACGCTGTGCGGCGCTGAGCCCGAGGGCTGGATCACGACGACGACGTTGTATCTGGATCGCGACTATGTGATCGACCAGGTGTACTGGCAACACGCTGCACGGTTCCACACTCGCCATGACGCCAGCGACTTCGTGGATGCTTACTACGCGGAACCTGCAAAGATCGTGCGTCTTGGCGAGGAGCGTGCTGGTCTACTTACGCCTTGGCTTGACGAACTCGCAGCGCTGAGCGTCGACGGCCTGACACCTGAGCGCTTCTATCGCGCACAAGCCTGTCTGTTTGCCGTCCTTGATGTCGTCGTGCCGATGCTGACGACATCGGACGAACGCATGACCTCAACTCAACGGATCGCCGAAGTACCGTCTGCACCTCGCCGCCGCCAGTTCCGCGCTTCACGCATCGAAGCGCGGGATTCCGCCGAACGACTTCGTGAACAGCTTGATCGACGATGGACTCTGGCGGACTTAGCGCAGGCCGCGCACCTGTCCTCCTCACAGCTCCGGCGGATATTCGTTGAAGCATTCGGGAAGTCTCCAATCGCATATCTAACGATGCTCCGAGTGCAGCGAATGGTCGAACTCTTGCGAACCACCGACGCTCCGATTGCGGTCATCGCTGCAGAAGTCGGCTGGGGCGATCCTGATTTCGCTGGACGCCAGTTTCGTCGTAATGTCGGTGTCTCTCCGAGTGAGTATCGAAGGATCAGCCTCAGTACCGCAAGGGATCGCGCCCCGGAGTAAGTGCGCGAGATTCCGGGCGAAATGACCATGATCCGATGCTTGGATCACCCGGCTCCCGACATGTGAGGTAGAGCTGGGCTGACCACGTCGGGTTCAGTGATGCACCTGATGGTCGCTCACAATCTGTCCGTCGTCCGTCTCGATTGTCTTCTCTGAGTTCCTTCGCGCACCTTCTGGTCGCAGGGTAACCCGCCGTGTGTGGAGCCTTGCGGAAGGAGGACGACGATGGCAACAGCCGAGGAAGCACGAGCAGGACGGGATGCGAAGCTCGATGCGCTGCATGAACAGCTCACCGGCGCGGTGGAGTCATTGGTGTCGGGTGAGGACTGGAAGCAGGCGCTCACGTTCGCGGCCAGGTTTCGTGCCCGTTCGTTCAACAACACGCTGTTGATCTTCGTGCAGCATCAGGCGGCGTTTGAGGCGGGCCGGGTGTCGGAGCCGGTGCCGTCGTATGTGGCGGGATTCAAACAGTGGCAGCGACTCGGCAGGCAGGTCGAGAAAGGCCAGTCGGGGTACATGATCCTCGCCCCCGTCACCGGCCGATTCGCGTCCGCGACGCCGAAGGTCGCGGAATCGTGGCGCAGGATGTCGCGGTTTGAGAAGCCGAAGCCCGGTGAGGCGGTGCGCTCCCGCATGGTCGGTGTCCGCCCCGCCTACGTGTGGGATGTCTCGCAGACCGCAGGCGATCCGATCCCTACACCGCCGTCACCACGGCTGCTGGAAGGTGAAGCACCCGATGATCTTTGGGAGGGCGTCGCCGCTCAGGTTGAGGCGCAAGGGTTCACCGTGATGCGGGTGCCGCACGAGGGCATGATCCACGGCGCCAATGGCCTCACTGATTTCGGTGCGAAGACGGTGGCGGTGCGGGAGAACATGCCCGACGCCGCCCAGGTGAAGACTCTCGTACACGAACTCGCCCACGTCCTCCTGCACGGCCCTGACAATCCCGACGCGACGGGGCATCGCGGAATCGGTGAGGTGGAGGCGGATTCGGTCGCGTTGATGGTGGCTGCGGCGCATGGCATGGATACCAGTGATTACACGGTGCCGTATGTGTCGGGGTGGGCGGCGACGGTGCCGGAGAAGTCCCCGGTCGAAGTCGTCCAAGCCACCGGCGAACGAGTCCGCAAGACCGCCGCCGGGATTCTCGATCAGCTTCCGACGGTGCAGATCAGCAACGGTGATCCTCCCGGCCTCACCCGCGACCCCGCCGCGAAGAAGCAGACCGAACCGATGGCCGAGGCTGCTGCTGATCCGTTGACCGAGGAGCCCCGTCGTCCGGTCGCATCCTCCGCGAGGAGCTTCTGATGGGCGCCATCGACGTGTTCTCCGAGATCAGCCGACTGTCGCTCCCGGAGGCTGCGGCAAGGTTCGTATCTGCCGGGGTGCCGGTGTTTCCGTGTGTGCCGGGTGAGAAGCGTCCGCTGGTGCGCCGCGGCTTCCACGACGCAACCGAGGACCCCGATCAGGTTGATGCTTGGTGGTTGAGGTGGCCGCAAGCGAACATTGGCATCCCCACCGGCGCCCTCTCCGGTGTGGATGTTGTCGATGTTGACGTACACTCCACCGGCACCGGATTCCCGGCGTTCCGTGCTGCACACAGTGAAGGCCTTGCCGCCGGGTGGGCGGCGCTCGTGCGCACCCCTTCCGGCGGACTCCATGCGTACTATCCGGTAGCCCCGGACCGGTCGCAGTCGTCGTGGCAGGCAGCGAACGCGCATGTCGATTTCCGTGGTGACGGCGGCTACATCATCGCCCCGCCCTCTCGCGTGCTTCGACCTGGCGGGGTGCGGGCCCCGTATCGGCTGATCGTCGCCGGTAACAACCCGGCCCCGGTGGATGCGGCACGTTTGCGCGACTCCCTTGGCCCCCGCACCCCGATCCCGCTCGACCGCACCCGTGTAGCACGGGCTGAGCGGCGGGGGTCAGATGCGCAGGTGCTCGCCGGCTGGGTTGCGGGGCGTGGTGAGGGCGAGCGGAACCGGGGCCTGTTCTGGGCCGCGTGCCGTCTCGCGGAAGCCGACACCCCGCCCGACGCGACGTTTGAAGCCCTCGGCCCCGCGGCAGAGCACGCGGGCCTGGGAAGGCGGGAGATTATGGCGACGATCCGCTCCGCTTACCGCACCACCCACCCCGCGCCCCGAGTTGTCGAATCCGTGGCGAATGAGCGGCGTCTCGTGCGCGAATCACCAGGGAGGGCACTCTCGTGAACCCAATCGAGACGGCGCAGCCGAGGGGTCGCCGGTTGGCAGCCGTGACCGCGATCACGGGCACTGTGTTCATCGCGGCCGGTGCGTTCTGGTTGTCGTTCACGGCGCTTGCCGATCTGGCGCGTCGGTCTGGGATCGATGCGGGGCAGGCATGGGCGTGGCCGTTGATCGTGGACGGCATCATCGTCGTCGCGACCGTCGCTGTCGTCGCCCTCGCTGGGCAACAACGTCCGACTTGGTATCCCTGGACGTTGCTTGCTGCGGGGGCTGTGGTGTCGGTGACGGCGAACGCGATCCACGCGATCATCGCCGCAGACACCGACGTTCCCAGCGTGCTTGCCGCATCGGTCGCGGCGATCCCGCCGCTCGTGCTGCTCGCAATCACACACCTCACCGTCATCCTCACCCGACCCGTCACGCCCGACGAGAAGCAAGCGATGGAACCTGTTGTCACGTCGGCTGAGCGCAGGTCTGAGGTGACGGTGATCGAGCCGACTCAGCCGCTTCGTCCGGCCATCGAGGAGAGTGCCCCGCCCGCAGTGGAGGCGGCACCAGCGCCGCAGCTGTCGGATGCGTTGGTGTCGGTGAGTGAGCGACGGGCGGAGGCCGCGCAACTGCGTGAGCTGGAGGGGTGGTCGAACAAGCAGATTGCCCGGCACTTGGGCGTGCATCCGTCGACCGTGGGCCGCTGGTTCGGCACAGACACGAAGGAGGAAACACCATGAACGACTACCCGCAGCCAGAACGCGGCGACCCACCCGACCCCCGCCCAGAACCACCACCTTCAGAAGGCACGGGCGAGCGGTCAGCGTTCGCAGTGCACCGCGACCCCTCACTCACCGCCACCACTGCTGCTGCTGATCCTGCGTCGCGGGTGGGGCGTGGAATCGCATGGGTACGGCCGACTGATCTGATCGCGTCGAGCACCGCCCGAATCGCCGGCCGTGGCATCAACTTCCAGGCCGAGCTCGCGCATCGGGCCCACCGGACGCTAGGGCAGGCCTACCGTGCGACCCGCAATGAGGTCCGTGGCATCCGAGATCGCCGCGCCGAACGAACAGCGCCCGAAGAGCCGTCGGGGTTCGATGTGTTCGAGCCGCAGGACCGTCAACGCTCGTCGTCGTGGGTGCGGCCGTCTGGGATCGGGCGGGGGTGAGGGCCCGTGTTCCGGGAAGCGCCGGGCCAGGCTGACGGGGATGAGGTGCGCACCTTCCTGTCAGGAGGTGCCACCATGCCACAACACCACAATCACCGACCACGCGATCGGCGGCGAGGTTTCGAGAGCTCTGAACGACTCCGAGAACTCCTCACCCGCCTGAACGATGAGGGGCCAGGCGCTTGGCGCAGCGACCCGGAAGCCGCGGCGCTCATGCAGCACGCCGCCCAGAGATACGCAGCCCTCGCACGCAAGCACGGCCTCGATCCGTGGGAGGCGGCGACTGCGGCGTTTGAGGCGATGCGCACCGCAGCCGTCCGCCGGGCAGATGACCCTTGGGCTGTCATTACCCGCGCGGTGCAGATCACCTGCATCGCAGAGAATCGCGCGAACGGGCTGCTGTGCTCAGTGCATCAGGCACGCCGCCCCAGGTACTCGAGTTTCCACGACGCTGAACGGTTCTCTGACCGGGAGAACCCGCTCACTGATTACCACCCGGCATTCCGCGCCGACCCCTTCACCCACGATGAGGACGATAGCGGCGGCGCGAGCAAATCGTCGGGGTCGACCGGGGTTGAATCGGCGGTCGAGGACACGATCGCCCTTCTGTGCTGGAACGGGTGGGAACCAGAACTCGCCCGCGCAAGCATCGAGTGCATCACCGCCCGCCTCGCCGAATCCGTCTCCCGCGCAGGCGCCTACGAGTCGTTGCGGAGGGATCGTCACGCCCGCGCCCTCCTCGACATCCCCGCACCGTCTTGGTATCGGCTACTGCGCATCATTCTCGGTTCCCCCGACACGCACCTTTCGGGTACGAATGCGGGCCGCGGGGTGCTGCTGCGGCTCCTGATCGGTGACTCCCTCCGCCACCTCATCGCAGACAGTGAGTTGGAGACGGCGATCAAAGTTGCCGCTCCCGGCAGGATGCGAGGCCGGCCATGAGCGAGCCGGGGCATATCGAGTTGGAGCGGGCGGTCGATTCGATCTGGGCCGGCCGCCGACACCGGGAAGACTATGGCGATCTCGACTCGCTCGTGGCGTCGATCATGCGTGATGGGTTGTTGCAGCCGATCACGATCACCCCGGACGGGATGCTGATCTGCGGCGCCCGTCGCCTCGCCGCGATCCGCACGCTGGGGTGGAAGACCGTGAACGTGTGGGTGCGCTCCGGTATCTCCACCATCCTCGGGCAGCTCCTCGCCGAGCAGGACGACAACCTGCTCCACAAGCCCCTCACCCGCACCGAGGAAGCCACCTTGTACGCCGAGCTGAAGGCGCTCATGGTCGAGGATGCGGCGGGCCGTCAGGAAGCGTCACGGTTCACCTCAAAACAAGAAAACCCCAGGTCACACGGTGCCGCCACCGTGGCGGCACCGCAAAAGGGCGAAACCCGGCAGCAAGCCGCCCTCATGGTCACCGGCCGCAACTCCTACACCTCGCTGGAACGCATCAACGAGTTGCAGCAGATCGCCGCTGACCTCGCACAGCCCGAAGAGGTCCGGGAACGGGCGCGGGACGAGCTTGACCGGATTGATGCGGGCGAGTCGATCACCGGGGCACAGCATCGCATCCGCGCCGCGCAAGCCCTCGCCGAACTCGACATCCTCGCCACCGACCCCGCACAACCCGCAGGTATCCGAGACGCTGCCGCAGCAGGTGCTGCGCGCCTGCGGGAGCTTGAAGACACCGCACGGCCTGCGGATTTGCAGCGGTTGGCGGAGATCGCGGTCGAGCGCGCGAGGACTGCAACGAAGAAGCGCCCCAACCAGCTCGCATCCGCCCGGCTCCACGCTGTCGAGGAGCCGGTGCGGGAGTTTCTGCCGGTGCGGTCGTTCGTCTACCTCTGGGATGAACTCTCCACCTGGGCCGAACGCTACGACCCCGACACCATCGGCCCAGCGCTCTCGAACGAGCAATGGGTCATGTTCGAGCACGCCGTCACTGCAACGATCGCGTTCCTTGATGCCGCCCGTAAGGCACGCGACGCGCACCGCAACACCGCCTGACCCTTCCTTCTGCCGTTCCTCTCTGGGGGTGCGTGGGGTGCACCTGTCTGGTGATCCGCACATTGCCGGGAAGGACACCAGGATGGACCCCACCGCTCGCCGCCACCGCACCACGCTCATCGCCGTCATCGCAGGCGGGCTCATCCTGCTCACCCTCCTCGGCGTCGGCGTGTACGGCCTCATCCGCGGACCCCAGACCGCCGAGGCTGTGGACCTAGTCGCGACGGATATCCCAGCGGCGACGCGCCCGGCAGACACATGGCCTTCGGGGGCTGAGCCGGTAGTCACGATTGGCGAACCAGAGGAGTTCGCGGTCGCGGTGGCGGAGGCGCTGTTCACCTGGGATACCACCAGAGGATACGGACCCGCGGACTATGCGCAGATGCTCGCTGATGTCACGGCCGCCGAGGAAGCCGACGCCGCAGCCTCCGATGTCCGCGCCTACCTGCCCTCAGCGGAGGCGTGGGCGAAGTTGCGTAGGCATCAGACGAGGCAGTGGCTCACCATCGACACGATCGAGATCCCGGCCGTGTGGGAGGACGCGGTGGCGCAGGCGGCGCCGGGGCAACTGCCGGACGGCGCGGTCGCGTACACGGTCACCGGCACCCGTCACCGCACCGGCTACTGGGGCACCGACCCTGTCACCACGACGCATGAGGTGGCGTTCACCGTGTTCCTCACCTGCACACCCGAACGAGACCCGGCACCGTCTGCCGATCCGCTCACCGAGACCTGCGCGCTCTTGCGACTGTCACAGTTCGACAACCCGCTGCGATAACCCGATCATGCTCAAGAAACTCCTCGCCTCTCTTGCCGTCGCTGCGGTGTGTTTCGGCCCCGCCACAGTGCTCCTGTCCGTTGCTGTTCTCGCGAATCCTGCGGTCGCCGCGTGCGCGCCGGGATCGTTGATCGTGGGGCCGATCCCTGACTCGCTCACCGCGACGACGAAGAACGGTGAGACGGTGACGTTGAACCGTCAGCAGCTCACCCATGCGGCGACGATCATCACTGTTGGTGGGCAGACCGATGGAGTGGGGCGTCCGGGGGTGGTGATCGCGTTGATGGCGGCACTCACGGAGTCGCATCTGCGGATGCTCGCGAACACCGGTACCTACCCCGAGTCCGCGAACTACCCCAACGACGGGGACGCGTCCGACCACGACTCTCTCGGCCTGTTCCAGATGCGCCCACAAGCCGGCTGGGGCACCGTGCCTGAGCTCATGGACCCGAACTACCAGGCCCGTGCGTTCTACGGCGGACCCACCGGACCCAACTACCCCTCACCGCGAGGATTGCTGGACATTCCGGGGTGGCAGCAGCTCGACCCCGGCGAAGCAGCACAGGCCGTCGAGGTGTCGGCGTACCCGGACAGGTATCAGAACTATCAGCCCGTCGCCGAAGCGATCCTCACCACCCTCACCAAGCCCGCACCGTCAACCGGCGGCGGTGGAAGTGGCGAGGTCTTGGTGCCGGAGACCACACGGGTCGTGTTCCCGTTGCCGGAGGGCACCTGGGTGCGGACGAGTCCGTTCGGGTGGCGCACCGACCCGATCACCTTCGAGCAGGCATTCCACTCCGGCAGCGACTTCGCCGCCGCAGACGGCACCCCGATCTACGCCGTCGCCGACGGTATCGTCACCCACGCCGGATACACCGGCTCCTGGGGTGGGCTCATCATCGTCGAGCACACCGTCGGCGGGGAACGCATCGCGTCGTACTACGCGCACATGTGGGAGTACGGCATCCACGTCACCGAAGGGATGACCGTCACCGCCGGGCAACACATCGGCGATGTCGGCTCCTCAGGGAAATCCACCGGACCCCACCTCCACCTCGAAATTCGCCCCGGCGGCACCGGGCAGCCCGCGATCGACGCCGACCAATGGCTCACCGACCAAGGCGCGGAAGGCATCACCGGCGGCACTACCTCTCGCGCGTCCTGCACCCTGAGTGGGGGTGGGCGCTGATGGTGTTCCCCGACTTCGGTGGCGTCGGAGCCGCCGACGACCTCCGCAGTATCGTCGGGGCGTTGCTGATGTTCGTCCTCATCATCGCCGTACTCATGCTGATCGTCTCCGCGATCATCTGGGCCATCGCATCCTCCACCGGCAACGCCCACACCGCCACCAAAGCCAGGATCGGCGTTTGGGTAGCCCTTTGCGCCGCCGCTCTCGTTGGTGCCGGGGTCGCGTGGGTGAACTTCCTCCTCGGTGTCGGCGAACAGTTGTAGCCGCAGGAAACTATGACGTCTAGAACGGGAGGTCCGCTGAGGATGTTTCGGGAGATGTTGTCGATGGCTCTGGTTCGGTGTCCTCTTGCCACTCTGTCTTGATCGCGATGATGAGTTCCCGGTCAGAGCCCAGCTTTTCCATCGCTTTCTTGAATGCCTTGGAACGCGTGCTTGCAGTTCCAATGAATCCGCGCGAGACGAGTTGCGTAAAGACTCGCCGCCCCAGATACTTCGCGTTCTTGTAAGTGACTCGGAAACCGTCTCGCGGCCCGACTTTGAATGTCGAATCAGTCATGGCGAGCCGCAGCCAGTCAGCCGAGACATACATGCCTTTGAGTGTCTGTCCGTCGAGTTTTCGTCCAGCGTCTCCGCGCACGAACTTGAACCAGAACGGGGTATCGAAGGCTCGCCAGTCCGCGGCCGTCTTCGGCAGTTCGCGGCCTTTCGGCATGAGGTCGAGCTGCTTCTCAATCTCCTTCCTGCGCCGATAGACCCACTCGTAGGTGCCGTGTCCATCGCCGCTGTCGGCTCGTTCGAGTCGCTTGTACTGGACGAAGGTGAAGGCATCGTGAAGCTGGTCCCAGTAGAGGAGGTCGACGCCAAGCTCTTCTTCGATGGGCTTCTTGTTCACTGACATGACCAGGAGCTTCCGTTGGCCGTTTCGATCTTCGAAAACGACGAGGCTTGCCGCGCGCTGGTCGGCGATGAGTTTGCCGTCAAATCGTTGAAGATCGAGTGGCAGTAGTTCCTCTTCCATGTCTCGCTCATAGCCGGCGTTCAGTACCGTGTCGAGAAGCGTCTCTTTCTCCTCGACGCTGGGCGGCTCGCCAAAGGCATCTGCGGGCAACGGAACCTCCGCAATCTGTGATGCGAGCAGGACCGCATCTCGCGCTTCGACTCTCGACTGTTGCACTTCATCGTCGAACGTGCGCGGTTCTCTGAACACGGAGTCCAGCCAGGGGCCGACTGTCGGGTCGACTTTTCGGAGATGGTTCAACAGGGCCGTCGCTGTAGGACCGTCGAGTCGGCGCGAATAGAAGTGTTGCGGCATTGCTGGCATTGAAACTACTTGTTCTCGCAACTGCTCAAGTTCGAGTGGTGCGAGCAGTCGGAGGATTGGTGACAAGGTCGCACGCAGCGTGCCACTCGCAATGCCTGCGACACCGCGCGTGACTGCTAACCCGATCAGGTAGTCCCCGGTGCCGAGTTCTTCATCTCCTTCGCGGACGATAGCGCAGAGGGAGCCGACGGTCGGAGTGGATTCCTTATCGAACGCTTCGCTGATCTTCTCAACGCTCTGGTAACTGATTCGGTTCGCGCCTTTCGCGTGCACGACGTACATCACCAGAGGCCTCGTTGTCTCGGCATTTCCCGTCATCTCCTCATTTTAGGAGAGCTCCTAGATTCGCCGTGGGCAAGTGGGTGCACCTGGCTGGCAAGCCCGCCATCCCTGGCGTTTGTGAGCTGAAGGAGCACCCCTGTGATTGATATTGATCCGAACGGTACCGGGCTTCCCGGTATCGAGCAGTTGCGCATCATCGTCGGCGCGGTGATGACCGTCGGCCTGATCCTCTCCGTCCTCGCCCTGATCGTCTCCGCGATCGTGTGGGGCTTCGGCGCGAACTCCTCGAATCCGCATCTCGCGTCGCGTGGGAAAGTCGGGGTGCTCGTCTCCTGTGGGGCGGCGATCATCTGCGGCGCATCTGTGACGCTCATCAACTTCTTCTGGGGCGTCGGCCAAGCCGTCTAACCCCAAAATTCGCGCGGGAAGGAGTGAGCGATGAGTGTGTGTGATGTGCCGGTGATCTCGGCCGTGTGCGACACCGTCGGCCAAGGAGCCGCCACGTTGATCGCTGCCCCGTTCGACTGGCTCGCCCAAGCCATGGGAGGCGCCGCAGCCTGGCTCTTCGAAGCCGTCTGGGCGGTGTTCGACACCACCACCCTCGTCGACGTATCTGACCCCGGCTATATCGGGGTCTACAACATCTTGTTCGGGGTGGCGGTGTTCGTGGTGCTGATCTTCTTCTGCCTGCAACTGATCACCGG
>ERZ1645187.2881-NODE-2881-length-14835-cov-6.922666_pt1 | contig 14835 bp, 12 predicted proteins | sample MGYA00575352_ERZ1645187 | MGnify/ENA primary metagenome ERZ1645187 (study PRJEB40837, sample SAMN11349314) | freshwater sediment metagenome | isolation source: river sediment | host: Sediment | place: India: Wazaribad , New Delhi | collected 2017-02-21 ...
TCACTTCGGCCATGGGTATAACCTATTTCTACCGGCCGCTTAACTTCGTGCCGGTATTCTCGGAGACTTTCCTTCTGAAGGTAATGCTGGCCGGTGTTTTCTGCGGGCTTGCCGCAATGCTGCTGATAGAACTGATGAAGTATTTCGAGCGGCGCGCCCATGCCCTGCGCATCTGGGAGCCGTATAAAGGCCTGATAGGCGGCGCGGCGCTGGTGTTCATGGCGGTACTGGCCTCCCGCCGTTACCTGGGCCTGGGGCTGGACGTAATAGAGAACACTCTCTCCGGCGTGCCCGCCCATTGGTACGACTTCGCCCTGAAGTCCGTCTTTACCTCTGTCACGCTGGCCTTCGGCGGCAGCGGCGGCATCATCACCCCTATATTTTTCGTCGGGACTACCGCAGGCAGCCTTTACGCCGGGTTCATGCACCTGGACCACGCCACTTTTGCGGCGATAGGCATGTGCGCGCTGCTGGCCGGCGCGGCCAATACCCCGATAGCCGCGAGCATCATGGCGGTGGAACTCTTCGGCCCTGCGGTAGCTCCATACGCCACAGTGGCCTGCGTGATAAGCTTCCTGATGACCGGCAACCGCAGCGTCTACCCGTCGCAGGTGCTCTCGGTCTCCAAATCCGAATCGATAAAAGTCGAGCTTGGCAGGGAACTGCAGGGGATGACAGCCGCGTATTCCCCTAAACCAGGAGGCGTGGCCGCCCTCGCCCTGCGTTTCATACAGAAGGTTGACGAGGCCGTGAACTCGCTGCGCCGCTGAACCGCCGAGCGATTACAGGTGTATGAAGTCCTGCCTGCCGCTTTCAAGGTAAAGGGCCAGCAGCAGGTAATCCCTGAGGTGTCGGGTCAGCAGGAAGTTCTCCCGCACGTGCTCCCGCCCGTTCTCCCCCAGCCGTTTTGCGAAGGCCGGCTCGTGCAGCAGGCGCTTCATCCAGTAGGCCGTGCCGTCGATAGTGCGCGTAAGGATGCCTGAATATTTGTGGGTTATCTGGAGCGGTATCCCGCCTACGGCCCCGGCTATAACGGGTTTGCCTTTCCACAGCGCTTCCGATACGGTCAGTCCGAACCCTTCCTTCAGGGATTTCTGAAGTATTATCGCTGATGCCCGCTGTATGGCGTTTATCTCGACGTTGCTCGTAGGCGGCAGGCAGAGCACCAGGATGTCCCCGTTGCCCTCCGCCGCGGCCCTGGCTTCGGCCAGTACCTGGGCCCCCTCGGGATCGTCATCAGCGCTGCCTCCGACCAGCAGCAGGCGTGCGGTCACGTAAGGCTGTATCTTCTTAAAGGCCTCTATAACGCCGAGCGGGTCCTTGAGCCTGTCGAAACGCGAGACCTGCGTGATCAGCGGCTTGTCCACGGGTATCTGCAGCCGCTGCATGACGGCGGCAACTTCCTCGTCGGAGAGTTCCTTGTTCTTGTCCGCCAGCGGGTCTATGGACGGAGGCACCTGGAACTGCTTGACCGGCAGTTCCTGCGAGAAAGCCGGCGCCGAGATGACGGCCGCGTCGTAGCGCGAGACGTATCCCTTAAGGAAGTCCCACACGTCCTGCTGGCGGTTGGACATGTCTATGTGGCAGCGCCAGATCCACTTCGCGGAGGAAGGCTTCCTGTCTATGAGCCCAGCCGGCTGCGGGTCGTGGATGAAGGCTATGTCCGCGTCCAGGTCCATCGTGTCCATGTTGGCCTTCAGCGTGTCGCGGTACAACTGGAAATCCGCCTGGGTCAGTTCCTGTCTGGCGCCGTGCAGCGCGTTATGGAATTTCTTGGTGACGGCGTAGAAATCCTCCCCGCCTTTTATCAGTTCCCAGCGCGGCCTTATCCCGAGCTCGGTCATCATCGGCAGCATGCGGTTGAGTATTTCCGCCACGCCGCCGCCGACCGCGGTAGAATTGACGTTAAGTATGGATTTTCCGCTGAGGCGCCCTGCTATTACCTTGAGTTCCTCGATGACGGCCTCGCCGGCTGCGGGGGCATATTCCTCTATCTTAGGCATTGCGGGTCTCCTTTGCGCGGGCCTCTATTATCCTGATTATGCGCTTGCGAAGTCCTTCCAGGGTGTAAGAGTACGGGTCCAGCCGCGATATCTCACTGCCTATGGCCTCGTCGCCGAACTCCTTCCTGAACCAGTGGGAGAAGTCGTCAACGCCGTAAGGCGGGCGCAGGCGCGCCTCGAAAACATGCAGGTACAGGCTCGACGGGTCCACCTTCTTCAGGCAGTCCGTGAAAGAGGCGTAGTCGGAGGCCGCCCACGGGGTAGGCAGGGAGAAGCGTACTGCCCGCATGAAGTGGAACTCTCGCCCGTGCGCGACCACACGTTGCGGTCCGGGGTTCTCCTCGATGTGGCGCTCTATCACGGAGATGAAGGCCTTCCTGATGTCCGCGAGCGAATTGTACCGCACGATGTCGATGGCTGTAAGTTCCTCGCCGAGCTTGTCCGCCTGTACCGTGTTCGTGACCCAATAGTCGAAGTCGTTGGCCCCTTCCGGGACCAGGTGCTGGAACTGTTTTATGAAGCGGTGCGTGTGGTAGTAAACCACCTCGTCGTCGGCCTGCTTAAGCCCTTCCAGCAGTTCTTGTACCGTGAATGCCCTGCGGCCGGTGACCTCGGCCAGGGTCAGCCTGGTGCGGAAATTGAACGGTTCTCCTGCTTTAGTTCCCATGATACGCCTCCTTCCAATATGCAGCGGTTTATATCTTCGCGAGGAAGCGAAGCACCTTCAGCATCTCTTTCTGGGTACGCACGCAGTAATCCGCCTTCGTCCTGTGCCTGCACCCTACCCGCAGCGTGACGCCGAGGCCGGCGAGGGCCCTGAACATGTCCTCATCGGTCAGGTCGTCGCCGGCGGCGAAGACCGAGGCGGTCTTCAACCGCCGGGCCAGCATCAGCACCGCGTCGCCTTTGTCGGGAGCTTTCTCCGGCCTCAACTCGAAGACCTTGTGTCCCCGGCTCCACCGCAGTCCGGCCGGAGCAGAGCATGTCAGGGCGGCCATATGTCTGCGGAAACTTGTCCTGAACGGGCTTTTGACGCAGCGGTAATGTACGCTCGCGGAAAATACCTTGTTCTCTACCATGACGCCGGTCCCGGGAGGAAAGCGCTCCGCTATTTCCTGAACCGTGGCTGCGATCCTTGCCCGGGCCCGCATAACGTGCGCATCCAGCCGGCGGAAAACCGGACCTTCCAGTTCCATGCCGTGGTTTCCGCCGTAGTAGATCCCTGGGATGCCGACCACTTTTTTAAGGTTCGGCAGCGCGCGTCCGCTGAGTATGAAGACCTTAACTCCCGGGAGCTTGACCAGCGCCTTCAGCGCCGTCCGGTATTCCGGCGTCAGGCGGGCCTTGTCCGGGGTCTCGGCGAGGGCCGCCAGTGTTCCGTCGAAATCCAGCGTAACGAGCAGCGGGCGAGCCGCCAGTCTGGCCGCTATTTCGCCGGTGTGCTTCCAGAATCCAGGCATGTCAGACGCCCCTGAACTCGTCGATCCTGAGCCGCATAAGTTCCTCGGTCAGGTTCGCGGCCCACTTGTAGATGTTGTTCTCGTGGATCTGCTGGCGCATCCTGCCCATGCGTTCCTCCACTTCCTCTTTGGGCATCACGAGGGAATAATAGATGGCGTCCGCCATCTGCTCTATGTCGTAGGGGTTCACGATCAGCGCGTCCTTGAGCTCGCGCGAGGCCCCGGCGAAGCGGCTGAGTATCAGTACCCCGCGGTGGTCGTCGCTGGCCGCCACGAACTCCTTGGCTACGAGGTTCATCCCGTCGTGCAGCGAGGTCACCAGGCACGCGTCGGCGATCTTGTAGTACTTCGTGATCTCCTTGTGCTCGTGGTGCTTCTCAAGGAAGACTATCGCCTTCCAGTCCTTGGCCTTGAAGCGCCAGTTGATGCGGTCAACCTCGGCGTGGAGCTCGGCGAGGAACCTGTGGTACTGCGGTATGTGGGTGCGGCTTGGGGCGCCCAGCTGTATGAACGTGAACTTGCGCACGTACTCCGGGTATTTCTCCAGGAAGCGCTCCACGGCCTTGACCCTTTCCAGCATGCCTTTGGTGTAGTCTATGCGGTCAACGCCGATAGCTACCTTGTCGGCCTTTACGCCGAGGTCCTTTAATACCGCGGCCGGGTCCGGCTTCTCCGCGAGTTTGGCAGCGTCGCGGTTCGGCTGGGTGAAATCCACGCTTATCGGGAACGGCTTGACCAGGGTGGAATGCCCCTCCTTCTGTACCGAAAAATGTTCCCAGTCGATGCGGGACTCCAGCACGCGGTCCACGGTATCGAGGAAGTTGTTGCAGTAGAACTGCGTCTGGAATCCTATCAGGTCCGCGCCCAGCAGGCCCATTACCAGCTCTTTCTGCCAGGGGCAGATGCCGAAGGTCTCGGGGTTCGGCCACGGTATATGCCAGAACACGGCCACGCGGGCGTCCGGCCGGGCCGCTTTTATCATGGCCGGCAGCAGCGTGAAGTGATAGTCCTGTATCAGGATCGCCGGTTCCTTTTCCCCTTCTATCTCTTCAAGCACGGTGTCGCAGAACCTGCGGTTGACGTCCTGGTAATACTGCCAGTCCTCCTTGCGGAATATCGGGCGGATGTGCGCTATGTGGCACAGGGGCCATATTCCCTCGTTGGAGAAGCCGTAATAGTAACCATCCTCCTCTTCTTTGCTTAGCGCCACGCGGTGCAGGGTGTAGGCGGGCTCTTCGGGAGGTACCGTTATCCTGTTCTTATCGTCGGTCACCTCGAAGTCGGCTTCGCCGCTGCCGTGGGCAATCCACGTGCCGCCGGCCGCCTTCAGTATCGGGTCGAGGGCCGTCACCAGGCCTCCAGCAGGAACTATCGCCCGTATGTCCTTCCCTTCCTTGATATGCATGTAGGGTTCGCGGTTTGAGATCACGAAAAGCGGCCGCCCGTTCATGCGCATCTTTATGTGTTCCTTGAGGCGTTCCGGGGTCCATAGGGATTCCCCCTCCTGCCTGAGCCTAGCCTCGTTCTGGGCCGCCCGCCGGGCGTACTGCAGGTTCTTCGCCAGCGTGGTGGCCTCCTTGGCCAGCGGCGCGAAGAGGTCTCCCTTGAGCGGGGGCAGATGGCCCGAGGTCTCGCCGACGCGCAGCCTGCGCATCCAGTCGGCCAATTGCACCAGTGGGTCCACGAAGTTCCAGCGTATCACCAGCAGCGTTACGATGGATATCAGCGCCATCTGAGCCAGCGCCCTGGCTAGCGTGCGTTTCCAGATCCTGAAAACCTCATAGTCTATGTACGCTGCGTCGGTGAACAAGGTTATCCTCGCGCTGTTGGGACCGGCCGGAACGGCCAGGGTATAGATGAACATCCTTTTGTCGCCAACCCGGTATACGCCGCTCACTCCCCGGGCCGCGTGTTCCAGGAACAGCGCTGATGATACCGACGCGGACTTGGCGAGTACTTCTCCGCGCTGTGAATACACGGTGACGCCTTCAAGGTGGCGCTGGTGCTGGAACTTGTCCGCCAGTTTCTGCAGTGCCGGCCTGTCCCCCGACTGGACGGCCGTCCGCATGCTTTCCCTGAGGCTCTCGGCCAACAGCGCGGAGCGCCCCCGGGCTTCCTCGTAGAGCTTGGACTTTTCCTGGCGGACGTTGATATATGTGAACACTATGGCCACGAGGGCGATGGCGAAGACCAGCGAACCTATCAGTTTTGCCGTTATTTTCATGTTGTTCTCCTGCCGCTAGCGCAGCAACCTGATCAGCGCGAAATACACTCCCAGCAGCAATATGCCGGGAGGTATTGCGGTGCGTGCCCATTCCTTGCTGCGTATGCCCAGTTTGGACGCGGTTATTATGTTCGGGATGTTGCCGGGTATCAGCATTCCTCCCGATACCAGCAGCGAAAGGGCGAACGAGAGTATCTGCCCGCGCGACATAGCCGGTACTATGCCGGCCGAAGCGAGCGTTGCGTTGTCGAGCGCAGCCGAGGAAAGACCAAGCAGGTAAAGCTGCCAGTCGCCTAGTTTCGGTATTATGGCCTCGGCCAGCGGGCGCAGGCCTTCTCCAAGCAATACAAGGGCGGCGATGAAGACGTAGACCTTTAGCGCCCGGAGGCCGATGCTCCTAGGCGTTTCCGCCGCTGTTTCCGCGGCGGTCTCCCCGGGTTTCGCCTGCGACGGCTTTTTCCAGAATGCCGCCATGGCGGCTGCGGCGAGTATTGCCGGTATCACCCAGTATGCCAGCAGGCCGGCCAGCCAGAAGAAGCCTGCATTATGCGGCGCGCCGCGGAGTTTGGACGTTATTATCGTGGAGAGCGGCTCTCCAAGCGGAGTGAGCGCCGCTCCAAGGCCTATGGCGTAGCACGCGTATATGGAGGCTCTCAGCGAAGTGCTCCGGTCCAGTTTCAGGTGCCAGAGCAGTTCGCAGAACAGCAGGGCGGCCACTATCGCGGTGATAGCGCTCGCGGCCAGCCCGGCCGCCGCTATCAGGACAAAAAGCGTCATTCGCGTGCCGAGGGAAGCCGCGCACTTTTCCGTCAGGCGTTCCATACGGGGCCTTAATGCCGCGAATATCAGGCCAGCGGCCAGCACCGCGCCGGCTATAGGCAGGGGCTCCTTGAGGGCTTCCGCCGTTATGTGCCAGCTCCACGCCCCGGATACGGTCATCGCCGCCGCGCCCATGACGAGGAGGAAAGCCTCGAGCTCCTCCTCCACGCGCTTAACGGAGAACGGCAGCAGCAGCACTGCCGCGATAATGACGGCAAGAAACAGGAATGTCCATTGATACATAGTCCCCTAATGGCCGTACAACACGGCCGCCTCCGGTATTATTCCCGGAATGGCGGCCCGACCATTCCCCTTCCTCCGGGAGAACCCCGGACCCTTTGAAATTATACGTAAGGCGCGCTTCCCGCGCAAGACCCGCTAACGGGTTCCCGCTTCCTCCGGAAAACGGAACGCGGCCATCAGCGCCTGCACCGCCGCGTTGGCTGCGTGCGCCCGCCCGTGTATGAACCAGATGTCCTCGCAGATCCCCACCGGTCTGGGGTGCAGGCGCACCAGCGCGCCAGAGCGAAGTTCTTTCTTCGCCGAGACCGGGTCGATAGCGGCGGCGCCTTCACCGTCAAGGACCAGCCGCAGTATTATCTCGTGGTTCGAGAGTTCGGAATGTATCGTAGGGGCTATCCCGTTCCTGTGGAAGAACGCTTCGGTCGCCCTGCGCACCTGGTTGTCGGGAGGACGTACTATCATTGGAACGGCGCTCAACCCGTCGGGGAATCTGCCCATCTTCTTCTTCGTCTTCGGGGTGCCGAGGAAATAAAGGTTTGCCCGCGAGGCCAGTTTGGAAACGAAATCCTTTCCCAGCTTGGGGGAAAGGTCCGTATCCGATAGCGCTATGTCCGCCATTCCGCCGTTCAGGCGCATGGCCAGGTAGTCCCTGCCTCCGGTGGTGACCCTTACCGATGTGCCGGGGAGCGCTTTGCGCACGAACTTCATGACGGCCGCTATCCTGGCGTGCGAAATGGTCCAGCCCGCCGCTATCCTGAAGGTGCGGTCCTCTCTTTTGCCCCCCTCCAGTTCCCACACTGCCCTGGCCACGACCGGGAACACCTGTTCGCAGCATTCGAAAAGGCGCTGGCCGTCGGGGGTGAGCTCCATTCCCCGGTGGCCGCGCTCAAGGAGTTTCTTCCCGATCGCGCGCTCGAACTGGTCCATCTGAAGGCTGAGGGCCGGCTGCGACCGGAAGAGCGACTTGGCGGCGGCGGATATGCTGCCGGCCCCGGCTATCCTCCAGAAGCAGTGAAGGTGGTTGAGGTTGATGTCGCTAAGGTTCTTCATATATAAAAAGCAAATATCACTCATTGATAATATTAAATTCCTAAATATACGGCAAGAGGGTATAATATTGTTCTGGCGGCAGTTCCTCCGCCCGCGGGAGGATGCCGGTTGTGCGATATGGTATCCGGGTCCGCTCTTCAGCGGGTTGGCGTGCCCGGATACGCCCCGCTGGCGTATATTTACGGTCTACGTCATGCCGGGGCGCTGGCGGCGGCGGGGGGCCGCCGCCAGCAACGATTCTCCCCGGGGCCGCTGGATGCTATAATAAGCAGGATGAACACCGAACTCGTCCTCCTTGTGCTTAGCGCGGTAATACTGGTCTCGTATTCTTTCGACATCTTCTCCTCACGAACAAAGGTCCCATCCGTTCTGCTGCTGCTGGTATGCGGCCTGGGGCTTAAGGCCGCCTCGCTGTGGTCCGGCTGGGAGATCCCGTATATCTCGTACGTGCTCGCCCCGCTCGGCACTGTGGGGCTGATACTCATAGTCCTGGAGGCCGGGCTTGATCTGAACCTTACCCGGCACACGCTGCCCGTCATGCGTAGCGCGCTGGTCTCGGCGGTTTCATCCTTGCTGCTCTGCATGTCCGCCATAGCCCTTTTTTACTGGGGACTTTTCGGGGTGTCGTTCCGCTCAGCTCTCGTAAACGCGCTTCCGTTCGCCATAGTGAGCAGCGCGATAGCTATCCCGGGCTCAAGACTGCTCGGCCGCGAGCGCAGCGAGTTCGTAACCTATGAGAGTTCGTTCTCCGACATCCTCGGCATATTGCTCTTCAATCTCCTGGTGTTCAGGGACCATTTCGGTTTTTTTACTTTCGTGTCGTTCGGCGCCGAGATCCTTTCAACGCTGGTGCTGTCGGTGCTCTTCTCGCTGGCCCTTGCCCTGCTGATAGCCAAGATCTCCCATCCGGTCAAACATCTGCCGGTGTTCGCCATACTGCTCCTCGTCTACGCAGCGGCGAAGGCCGTGCATTTCTCCCCGCTGATACTTGTGCTTGTTTTCGGATTGTTCCTGAACAATATAACGCTCGTGGTCCGCGGGAACATGCGGAAGTACTTCGAACTGGGCAAACTGCAGGACGAGATACGCCAGTTCCGCAGCGTGATATACGAGGGAACTTTCGTTATAAAGACTTTCTTTTTCGTGCTGCTAGGTTACTCGGCGGACCTGCCGCGCCTGTTGAGCGGGGAGGCGCTTGCCGTCTTCCTTCCGGTGCTCCTCATTGCCTACGCTTCCCGCGCGCTTCCTCTTCGCCTGATGCTGCCGGCCGCGGACGCGGCCGCCCTTACCTATGTCGCCCCCCGCGGACTCATAACCATACTCCTTTTTATGGGCATACCTCCTCAGATGCGCATCGTTCTCCTTCCGGGAAGCGTACTGCTGTGGGTCGTCCTGGGCACTTCCCTGGTAATGGCCTGGGGTGTTATGAAGCACGCCGTTCCCGGCGGTGCCGCGTTCCTCCACCCCCTTCCTTCCACGCTCCCGCAGAAATGAAAAAGCCCGGGGAGTTTTCCCCGGGCTTTTGTTCCGGCCTGCCGCGCTATTTCCGCGCCCGGTAGCGGCGTATCAGCGCGTTCGTCGAGGCGTCGTGCTTCAGCTCCGGCTCCGCTTTCCCCTCCAGCTCCGGGGCTATGCGGCCGGCCAGCACCTTGCCCAGCTCCACGCCCCACTGGTCGAAGGGGCCTATCTGCCAGATCATGCCCTGCGTGAACACGGAATGCTCGTAGAGCGCCACCAGGCGGCCGAGCGCCGCCGGGGTCAGCTCGTCGAGGAGCATCGTCGTGGACGGGCGGTTGCCCTCGAAGGTCTTGTGCGGTATGAGCCAGTCCTTCACGCCTTCCTGCTTCAGCTCGTCGGCGGTCTTGCCGAAGGCCAGCGCCTCGGCCTGCGCGAAGACGTTGGCCATCAGCAGGTCGTGGTGGCGGCCAAGGCTGTGCGCGGCCTTCGAGAAGGCTATGAAGTCGCAGGGTATCAGCTTGGTGCCCTGGTGTATCAGCTGGTAGAAGGAGTGCTGGCCGTTGGTGCCGGGCTCGCCCCAGTACACCTGGCTGGTCTGGTAGTCCACGGCCTGCCCGTCGATGGTGACGCGCTTGCCGTTGCTCTCCATGGTCATCTGCTGCAGGTAGGCCGGGAAGCGCTTGAGGTACTGCTCGTAGGGCAGCACGGCTATGCTGGCGGCGCCGAGGAAGTTGTTGTTCCACACGTTCAGCAGGCCCATCAGCGCCGGCAGGTTGACGTCGAACGGCGCCGTGCGGTAATGCTCGTCCATCTCGCGCGCGCCGGCGAGCATCGCGCGGAAGTTCTCCGGGCCTATGGCTATCATCGTCGAGAGGCCTATGGCCGAGAACATGCTGTAGCGGCCGCCCACCCAGTCCCAGAAGCCGAACATGTTGGCCGTGTCTATGCCGAACCCGGCCACCTTGGCCGCGTTCGTCGAGAGCGCCACGAAATGCTTCGCTATCGCGGCGGGGTCCTTGAGCGCGGCCAGCGCCCAGTCCTTGGCGGTCTGCGCGTTGGTCATCGTCTCCAGCGTGGTGAAGGTCTTCGACGCCACGATGAACAGCGTTTCGGCCGGGTCGAGGTCCTGCACCGCCTCGGCGAAGTCCGTGCCGTCGATGTTCGACACGAAGCGGAAGGTCAGGCCGCGCTGCGAATAGTTCTTCAGCGCCTCGTAGGCCATGACGGGGCCCAGGTCCGAGCCGCCTATGCCTATGTTGACGATATTCTTTATGGCCTTGCCGGTGTGGCCTTTCCACTCCCCGGCGCGCACCTTGCGGGAGAAGGCCTCCATGCGGTCGAGCACCTCGTGCACCTGCGGCACCACGTCCTCGCCGTCCACCTTCACCACGGTCCCCTTCGGGGCGCGCAGCGCGGTGTGCAGCACGGCGCGGCCTTCGGTGACGTTTATCTTCTCGCCTGAGAACATGGCCTCTATCTTCCCGCGCAGGCCCGAGGCCTCGGCGAGGTCGCAGAGCATGTTCATGGTCCCGGCGCCGACGCGCTGCTTGGAGTAATCGAAATAAATGCCGGCCGCTTCGACGGTGAACTTCTCCGCGCGCTTCGGGTCCGCGGCGAACAGGTCGCGCAGGCGGGCCTTGCCCGCTTTCGCGCTGTGCGCCTCGAGGGCCTTCCATTCCTTCATCTCGGTGAGCTTCATATCCTCTCCCGGCGTCAGGCGACGCCTTTTATCCGTTTTACCTCGGCTATGAAGGCCGGCAGGAAGTCCTTCACGTCGGCCTCTATGAACAAATGCGCTATCTCGCGTATCTGCGCCTTCGGGTCCTTGTTCACGGCCACGATGGTCTTCGAACCGGTCATGCCGCGGGTGTGGTGCATCTTGCCGGAGATGCCGAGGCCCAGGTAGAGCTTCGGCTTTATCGTGCGGCCGGTTATGCCTATCTGCGCTTCCTCGCAGACAAGGCCTTCGTCCACGACCGGGCGGGTGGCGCCTATGGCCCAGCCGGTCAGCGCCGAGAGCTGCTTGACCAGCTCCAGGTTCTCCTTCGAGACGCCCTTGCCCACGGCTATCACCGCGTCGGCCTCGGTTATGTCCACGCCGCAGGTCGGGGCGGCGGTCTTGAGCGATATCTGCTTAATGCCGGGCTTGAAGCCCGTGAAGTCCGTCTTCAGCTCCGCCGCGGCGGCCGACGCGCGCGGCGCGGGCGGGAAGTAGCCGTCCCGTATGGTGAGCATCTGCACCGGCGAGGAGGACGCTATCTCGGCCAGCATCCTGCCGCCGTAGGTGGGCTTTACCGCCAGTATCTTCCCCTCCGGCGTGACGGAGAGCTGCACGGCGTCCGCCGTCAGGCCGCAGCCGAGCAGCGCCGCGGTGCGGGCGGCCCAGGCCTTGTCCATCGGGCCGGCGCCGAAGAGGACGGCGCCGGGATTTTCCTTCTTTATGTACTGCGCCGCGGCGAAGGCCAGGGCGTCGTTGGCGAGGGCTTCCGTCTCGGGTGCGGCTGAATAGAGTATCTCGTGGGCGCCGCAGCCGTTCAGCATCCCGGCGGCGTCGGCCGAGCCTGGCCCGAAGACCAGGCAGGTTATCTTTTCGGCGCCGGCGGCCCTGGCGGCCCCGGCCAGCCCCGCCGCGTGGCGCAGCGGGCTCCCGTCCGTGTGTACGGCGAAAACTATGTGTTTCACAGCAGGCCTCCTTCGCGGGCGGCCGCGGTGAGGTCGGCTATGGTGGCTGCGGTTTTTTGCGCTCCTGCCGCCGCGGCCGCCTCAGCCTCCGGAAGGAAGCAGCGGGTGACCGTGGTCGGGGAGCCGGCCGAGCCGCAGTCCGAAGCCGGCAGGCCGATGTCGGCGGCGGTCAGCCGGCGCACCTGGGCGGAACGGGACTTCAGCTTGCCCTTTATGGACGGGAGCCTCGGTTCGTTGGCCTTCTTCTCCATGGAGACCACGGCGGGAAGGGAAAGTTCGCCCTGCTGGGTGGCCGGGCCTATGGCCCGCGTGAAGATCAGTTTGCCGCCGGAGGCTTCCAGCGTCAGCGCGCAGGGCAGGTCGGGCCAGCCGAGGAAGGCCGCGGTCTGGGCCGGCACGTGGCCGGTGTCGCTGTCGTCGGAGTTCCTGCCGCAGAGCAGCAGGTCCACCGGCGTTTCGGCGGAAAGTCTGGCGGCGGCCGCTGCCAGCGCCCGTGCGGTGGCCAGGGTGTCCGCCCCTTTGAATGCGCGGTCGGTGACCAGCACCGCGGCGTCCGCGCCCTTGGAAAGGCAGTAACGCAATGTCTCCTCGGCCTGGGGCGGGCCCATCGTCAGCACCGTGACGGCGCCGCCGGAGCTTTCCTTGAGCCTCAGCGCGGCCTCGAGGGCGAACTCGTCGAGCGGGTTCAGCACCGACGGCACGCCGTCGCGCATCATGTTGCCGCGTTCGTCGAAACGCAGTTCCTCCACCGAGGGGATCTGTTTTATCAGTACGGTTATGTTCATGGTCCTCCCGCGCCGAGATTAGATGTTATCAAATTACGAAAAAACACCGCAAAGTCCGCGGTTCCTCCCCTGCCCGCCTTTTTTATAATATATCCATGTAAAATTTCTGAAACATGCCTCCGCTATAATAAAAGGGAGGACGATCGTTCTCGGAGAAGCTCTTATGGACATAATGACGATAATCGGTTTCCTGCTCGGCATCGCCGTGGTGGCGTGGGGCACCTTCTCCGCCGGCGTGGCGGACAAGATCATAAACGCGCACGGCATCATCATAGTGCTGGGAGGCACGCTGGCCGCCACGGTGGTCAACACCTCCTACAAGCGCTTCGTCGCCGGCGTGAAGGCCTTCTTCGAGATCTTCGCCTCCCCCCGCATGCCCACGGTCGACGAGGCGGTGCGCACACTGGTCACCATGGCCGAGACCGCGCAGAAGCAGGGCGGCATCATGGCGCTCTCCAACACCGACCCGGCTTTCGCCGGCGGCTTTCTCAAGCGCGCTGTCGGCGTCGCGATGATAAGCGCGCAGTCCAACGAGACCCGGGCCATACTCGAGGAGGAGATACGCCGCCGCCGCCTCGACGTGCAGGAGAACTCCAACCTTTACCGCACGATGGGCGTGCTCAGCCCGATGTTCGGCCTGATCGGCACGCTGTTCGGCATCATCCAGACGCTCAGCAACATCTCCGACCCCACCGCGATCGGCCGCTCGATGGCCGTGGCCATCACGTCGGCCCTCGTCGGCATAGGCTTTTCCAACATGTTCTGCGTGCCGGTGGCCAACAAGATCCGCCTGCGCGCGGTCGAGGAGACCCTGGTGCTGCAGCTGATCCTCGAGGGCGTGCTGGACATCATGGGCGGCAAGACCCCCCACCTTATCGAAATGCACCTGCGCGGCTACCAGCTGATAGACGGCAGCGCCCAGGAGCGCCCGGCCAGGGCCTGATATGCGCTATTACGAACGCGAGGACGAACTGGAGAACGAGCTCAACCGCGGCGCGCTGTGGGCCATCACCTACGGCGACATGATGAGCTATCTCATGATCTTCTTCATGATCCTGTTCGCGTTCTACAGCTCAAAGAACATCACCTCGCAGTTCAGCATGAAGGGCCTCGAGGAGACCTTCGGCAAGGATACCTCGGTGGCGCAGACGCTGTTCTCCAAGCACGGCATACAGCAGATAGCGCAGGTGGAGATCTCGGCCAACAAGATCAGCATCAATTTCGCCGACCCGATACTTTTCGCGCCCGGCAGCGAGGTGCTGAAGGAGTCGTCCTACCCCCACCTCCGCCGCCTGACCGCGGTTTTCAAGGACCTGCCGAACCCCATACAGATAGAGGGCCACACCGACAACCGCCCCCTCGGCCGGGGCACCCGCTTCAAGTCGAACTGGGAGCTTTCCAGCGCGCGCGCTTTCACCGTCCTGCAGTTCTTCGTGAACGAGGGCGTGGCTCCGGAGAAGCTTTCCGCGGTGGGTTACGGCGAGTTCAAGCCCGTGGCCTCCAACGACACGCCCGAGGGGCGCTCGAAGAACAGGCGCATAGAGATAAACATCATAAGGCACGAGATCTGACATGAAGCTGACCACGAGGTTCCTGCTGATACTGCTCGGCATAGCGGTGCTCCCGCTCGTGCTGGCGGTCGGCTGGAACATCTACCAGTACAACTCCTCGGTGACCAGCTACTTCGAACTCCACAAGGGCCTCTCTCGCCTCTCGGCCGCGACCGTCGATGAATGGTTCCAGAACACCAACCGCAACCTGGCCTTCCTGTACGACATAGAGAACCCGCTGCAGGCGAAGAAGTTCGACGAGACCAAGGTCATACAGCAGGCCACCCGCATCAATTCCGACATCATGTCCGTCAGCCTCGTGGGGCTCGACGGGAAGGAACAGTTCTTCCTGCAGAGCGAGAAGGTGAAAGAGGCTAAGTCGCTGGCCTCGTACGCGGTGGAGGTCACCAGCCGCGCACGGGAGAGCGGTATAGTAAGCTCCGGCGAGGTGCTCTGCGTCAAGGACCAGGCCTTCTTCCCGCTGGCCTACCCGCTGGTGGACGGCCGCGTCGTGGTCTTCCATTTCTCGATGGACAAGCTGCTCGGCAAGATCAACACGCA
>ERZ1645187.2883-NODE-2883-length-14823-cov-14.143147_pt1 | contig 14823 bp, 20 predicted proteins | sample MGYA00575352_ERZ1645187 | MGnify/ENA primary metagenome ERZ1645187 (study PRJEB40837, sample SAMN11349314) | freshwater sediment metagenome | isolation source: river sediment | host: Sediment | place: India: Wazaribad , New Delhi | collected 2017-02-21 ...
TCCAAGGAGTGCAGTACGGCCCATGCCGCCTGCTGGTATTGCTTGTAGATCCTACTCCAGCCCGGGCGCCCATCCCCCCGCCAGAAGGAACTGCGCTGAATCCAGCGGTATATGAGTCGTGTTTAAAATATGTGCCATTAGTGAGGCAGGTTCTTCGAATTAGCCGATCTGACTATCTCTGGTCCAGACTTACCGGGCGTGCTGCGGCAGCGCTCCTGCCGCCGTCAATCCATTGGAAAGACCGCCTACCCAGACGGTTGAACCGGCTAAATTAGACACAAATGCGGAAATAACGGTTGTGGGATCAGTCAGCGCCATGCCAAAGGCCAGAAACGAGCCATGCCATAATCCAGCTATAAAATTGCGGCGATTGGGAGATGATTCCGATTGGTATGGTTGTACGTTTGCATTTTCTTTAAATTGCATTGAGTACCGTTAATTAATCATTGATGTTGACAAGCGTTCCGGCAGGGCATGCTCTGATTCGGCTGCCGAAGGCGGCGGCCAGTTTATTAAAAGCATTCTCGCCTGTACAGTGGTTGAGATAAAAAGAAACATCCGGAAAGCGTTCATCGAAAACTTGGACAACGTGCTCGAGGTATTGATCCTCAGCATAGAGCAAGTGAAGCCCTCCCAAAACTGCAAGGATCGGCCCTCCAAATTTCCGCTCTACGTGAAACAGGGTGTTGAGAATCCCGGCGTGGCAGCAGCCACAAATGACGACCAGACCTTGATTTGTTTTTAACACCAAAGAAATATCATCACGATAGGGATCAGGCTGCCAATCAATCCCATCACGAATAAACAAGTGAGGACTACTCCCTATTGGTTCAGGACGCTCTGAAATTTCTCCGGTTGTCCATAAATTGGGGATGATTTCAGTGGGAGCGTCGTTGAGATTCAATTTGATTTGTTGCGACAAAGAGGATTGATTGTATGCCAACCCAATGGATTGATATTCCCCTTGCCGAAGAGAATAGCGGGGGCGAAAGATATCAGGATGAGCAAAGAGTGTCAGCGTCGTATTATTTAAAAGAACGGCCTCCAGCCCTCCCGTATGATCATAGTGTGCATGGCTTAACGCCAGCATGTCGATATCTTGAAAGGAAAGCCTCAATTCTTTTAGATTGTGAGAAAGCACTCCTGGGGTCTGACCGGTGTCGAATAACACAGTCCCATGTTCTGTTTGGATCCAAAAAGAAAGTCCATGCTCACTTTGCAGGTTTGTGTCTTCTTTTACAACGTCATTTACCGCGCAAATTATTCTCGTTGACATTTTTCTCTCCATTCATTGAAACATGTACAGACGAAAAACCACTGACGCCTGTCTGATTTTTTATCAATGTAGATGATTGAGCTTGTTTCATTCAGCGTTAATTAGGCGGTATCCTTTTTCAGTGACAACCCAAATTTTAGGAGTTTTCCTAGGCGTACAAGTTTTTCTTATTGGGCAGGATTTACATTGTAAATCACAATTACTATTGACTGTTTGCAGAAAGCCTTGTCGCGTAAAATCGGCAATTATCATTCGTACAATTTCCTCGCTTACTTCAAGCGTACGAGCCAGTTGGGGAATATTATGGATATCACCTTCCGCAAGTAATTTGAGCAAATTTCTAACCATATTAAACACCCCAATTCATTAGGACAGCTAGCTGATAAACACCCACACCTGCAATCAACGAAATCGTCAACAGCAATCCCACGCTGAATGCTGTCCATTTCCAGGAATTAGTTTCTTGTTTAATTACCGCCACAGTGGCCACACAAGGAATGAACAGCATCTGTACTACCAGAAAAGATAAGCCCGCAGCTGGGGTCAGTGTTGCACCAACTCTGGCAGCCAGTCCAACCGACTGGTTACTTATTCCATATAGAACACCCAGGGTAGCGATGGTGTTTTCCTTTGCAACAAAACTGGTCAGCAGGGCTACAATGAGACGCCAATCCTTTAGCCCCATCAGGCGGCCAAGCGGTTCCAACCAACGCCCTAACCCGGCCATCAAGCTGTTATTTATGTTTCCATCGGGAAGCCAGGAAAACGCCCAGATAATTGCAGAAACGATCACAATGAGTACGCCTGCTTTTTTCAAAAATGCAAGCGTGTTTTGCCATACATACAGACCAATTGTGCGGACATTTGGTGCATGATAGAGCGGGATTTCCATGATAAAGGCAGTATGAGCTCCTTTAAATAAAAGCCGGTTGATCGCAATACCCACCAGGACCAGGAGGGTTAGGTTACCAATTACCAATAACCATGTTACGAGTGCCGCTCCGGTTCCAAAAAACGCTGGCGTCAGAAATGAAACAACAGCCAATCGGGCTGCGCAAGGCACAAGCGGTACCAGTAAGATCGTAAGCAGTCGGGCGCGGCGATCTTCTACAATTCGTGTCCCCATTACCGCAGGAACATTGCAGCCAAACCCCAAAAATAAGGGTAAAAAAGAGCGTCCATGCAATCCCATCCAATGCATAAAGCGATCCATCATATAGGCAGCTCTCGTCAGGTAACCAATGTCTTCTAAAATTCCCAACACTGTAAAAAATACGATCAAAATCGGCAGAAAGGTCAATACAGTTCCTACCCCACCTATTAGCCCATCTACAACCAATTTAGAAAACCACAACGGCGCATTTGCCAGCGCGATGCTAACCACATCAGCCAATGGAATAATGAGTGCTGAGTCCAGCCATTCCACGATTGGCATTGCAACATGGTAAGTCAACCAGAATACAATGCCCAATATCCCGAGGAGGAGAACTAATCCCCAAAATGGATGGGTAGCAATTCGATCCAAACGATCAGTTAGAACGATTGTCCCTGGTCTTGGCCGAACGATAGCAACACGCACCATACGGGCAATCCACTCATATCGACCTCCTGTGATATCGAGGATGGCATCCTCATGCTGCGATAATAAGGTCTGAATACGGGGCCAGGCCCTTGGCGCTGCTTGTTCCACCATTTCCATGACCTCGCTGTCGCCTTCCAATAGTTTGAGCGCTACCCAATCCACATGGTAAGGTTGTGGAACTTGGCCGGTGATCAAGGAGCAAATTTCCTCCAGCACAGGGCGGTGTTCAGGACGGATATCTGGGCGATTGGGCGCTAAAGGAATTGGGCTTTCCGCCAAATTTTGGGCTGCGTCAATCAACTCGAATAAGCCTTGATTTTTAGATGCAATGACTGGTACCACTGGTACTCTCAACGCCGCTTCCAACACATTCACTTCTATGCGGAGTCCTTGCTGATTGGCCACATCGACCATATTCAGGCCCAGTACAAATGGCACATCAAGCGCTAACAATTCCGCAACAAGGTAGAGGTTGCGCTCAAGCATTGCAGCATTCACAATAGCTATAACAACATCAGGCTTCTCGCGAATAATGAAATCGCGGGTGATACGTTCCTCTTCGGAGTTTGCTGTCAAGCTGTAAGTGCCCGGCAAATCTACAAGGTGAATCAGTGTCTCGTTATGAACCAGCTCTCCTGTTTTTAATTCAACGGTTTTTCCTGGCCAATTCCCCACATGTTGGTTTAGCCCTGTAAGCATGTTAAATACGGTGGATTTTCCTACATTAGGCTGGCCTACTAACGCAACATTAATGGACTTTTTAGAATAAACAGGAAAATTTTGTTTTTGTTCAGTCACGACTCTCCTTAACTCAAAATCTCGGCAATCACTTTTTTTGCTTCACCTCGGCCCAGAGCAACATGCGAATCTTTAACTGCAATGATGATTGGCCCACTTCCAAAATTTTGCCATACAACCACTTCAGTACCGATGGTAAACCCGAGGACAAGCAAGCGATTTTTAAACTCCTTGCCGCCCGAGAAATGATGGATTAAAGCATGTGTTCCGGTCACGAGTTCGTTCAATGATTTTAGTTCTCCTTGCATTACTATAGTCTCCTTCAATGATTTAGTTACATAGCGAAGAATACATGGGGATCTCAATTTTCCTTTGGAACAGCAACCGGAGGATACATTTCCCACATCCGCGCCAACTCATCCTCTTCACAATGAATTCCCTGATAAAGTGTAAAATGCCCATCTTGAACGATTTGCACGCCTTTGCCCTCAATGATCTGCCCGATATCGGCAAAGGGAATACCTTTGTCATCCAGACTTCTTCTCGCTGCCTTAACCTGCTCAGGGGGGATTGTAGCCACCAAGGTTCCTGAAGAAATCATCTTGAGCGGGTCAAATTGAAACGCTTTGGAAAAACGGGATACAACAGGCAATACAGGGATACGACTGGTATCCACCTGAATGCCTACCCCGGATAACTTTGCCACCTCTAAAAGGGTTTCCAACAATCCACCACGTGTCACATCATGCATTGCAGTGGCACCTTGTTGAGCTAAAATGAGCGCTTCTGGAATAATGCTAACTCCCTTTATTAACTCTCTCGCTTTTGCAAGCTCCTGGTCACTTAAACCCAATTGACTTGCGGTTTTAGCAAAATCATTTGCCAGGATAGCTGTCCCCTCCAGGGCAATGCCTTTCGTGATAAATACATGGTCATCAACATGAGCCCCTTTCGTAAGAACAGGGTTCTGATGGGATAAAGTACCCAAAGCAGTAACGGCTACAAGTGGTCTGGATAAATTTGACGAGTATCCCGTATGTCCGCCAATGATAGAGACGCCGATTTCATCTGCAGCACGCCCGGCATCTCGCATTATCTCCGCAAGAAGAAGTTCATCTTCTTTGTTTGGAACCAACACCAGCAATAAAATCCAACGTGGCGGAGTCCCACTCGTAGCCACATCGTTGCAAGCAACATGAACAGCCAGCCAACCAATATCCTTGACCGCTCCAACAATAGGATCAACATGTGAAACTAAAATTCCATCTTGAATTCGTGTTAGCGCAACATCTTCTCCAAAAACAGATCCCAGGATGACATCCGGATCATTTGTCTTGATGAATGGGTGCACATACTTGTTTAAGACGTCTAAAGAAAATTTAGACATTGCTGAACCCTCGTCTTTGTGAATTTATACGATCCATATTTAACCAGCCGGATCCGTTCCATTGGTCGGATAAAAAGCAGGCATGGCGCTCCAGAACCGGATGCCATAGCGCTTGATCACTTGAGCTCTTCCACTTTCTTCCAGCCGCTTCAGCGTTTCAACGACATTTTCCGGAGAAAATTGTTTCAACGTTTTCACTAAATCCGACTCCTTCATCGGGTGGCGAGTGATGATCCCAATAATCGAATCGACCAAGTCTTCTGAACCGCTCAGATCAAATATACCCGCAGCAGGATGAATGATTTTGGCGATATCGCCCATAATGGCTTGAGCGCGTAAAAGTCCTTCATCATCTGTAGGTTTGACCCAAGTCTCTGAAGGTGGACGGTCAGGCAAAATAAGATGAACTTCATCCGGACCGATCAGTTTAAGTTTTGCGGCAATTCGTTTAAGTTCCACCTCAGTATCATTGATATCTTTTATCAGCATTACTTCGATCCACAACTTGCCTTGATATTCTTCACGGAAAGAAATCAAGCCATCTAAGATGCGTTTAAAAGTAAGCGTGGGATGGGGTCGGTTGATCTTGCGATAGAGTCTTTCATTGCCTGCATCCAAAGTTGGGAGTACCGCATCAGCCTCTTGCAACTCCTGACGAACTTCGGGTAAATACAATAATGACCCATTTGTGATAACCGCTACAGGAATCTTTGTAAGCACTTTTACCTGGCGGATCATAGCACCAATGCTGGCATGCAAAGTCGTCTCACCAGATCCGACAAAGGTAATCCAGTCAATTTCCCCTGGCTTATGAGCCTCCAGGGCTTCTTTAACCTGATTGATTATTTCTTCGGGTGGAAAATAATCCTTGCGTTCATTGATTAATGGTTGGGTGCGGCCTAGCTGGCAGTACACGCAATTCCAGTTGCAGGTCTTAAGTGGAACAGGATCAATACCTAATGATTGTCCTAATCGACGTGAAGGCACCGGACCAAATACGTATTTCACCTTTTCATCCTCCTCTTAGCGCTCTCCAAACAACTTGGTGCCAATCCGGATAATATTTGCGCCCTCTTCAATGGCAATTTGGTAGTTATTACTCATGCCCATTGATAAGTATTTCATATTAATGTTTGGCAAATTCCTGTCAGCAATACGTTCAAAGACCTCTCTGGTTGCTTTTAAATAAGGGCGACTATTTTCCGGGTCACCAAATCGCGGTCCCATTGTCATCAAACCTTCTACTGATAAATATTTCAATGAGCTCATTTGAATTATCAAGTCGTCCACTGCCTCCGGCAGAACACCAGTTTTGTTCACTTCACGACCGCTGTTGACTTCTACTAAAACTGGCATTTTCTTCTGTATTTTTGCACAATGATGATCTAGGGTTTGGGCAAGGTGCCATGAATCTACAGTTTCGATCATGTCAAAATTACTAACGGCAACGCTTACTTTATTTTGTTGCAAGTGACCAATCATGTGCCATTTTGCCCGGTTGCCAATTGCCTGAATAATCGGCAATGCCTCTTGCACGTAGTTGTAACCAAAATCTGTTACGCCTGATTGAATGGCCACTTCAACTTCTTCCAAAGTACGCGTCTTAGCTGCTGCCAGCAACAGAACGCCCGGGGGAATAGAATCCAGAATTCTTTTAATGGATTGTCCAAGATTATTAATTTGTGGGTTCATTTTTAACTGATCTGGGTTGTATCAGGATTTGTGTGTGGATTGGTTGATTAACAAGATCTAGGACCAAAGGGCATTTAACCTTGAACAAGAAAAAGATATTTTCAGATTCGTTACTAAGGGTTTCAAAATTGCCCTGCCCTTTCGCTATGATTAAGTCGGCGCTGGTAAAACGACGACGGAATTCCGGATTACAATCGCTTAAAATGGTACCTGGTGCATTTGAACCGTTATCGATAACCTCGACGATTTTTTCCAACCACACAGCCTGCGCATCTGCAAATGTGGCATCGTTGCTAACGGGAGCTCCGCGCACGGCCAGGGTCACTCGTTTTGGTAACAATCTTTCGATTAGCAATCGGTCAAATGCAATTTCACTCGCATTATCAGCCAAGTACAATATAGAATGTGCTTTAGCAATGGCCTTGCGAAACTCGTCAAATTCACCAATTAAAGGTTCGCTCAAAGCTTGGTTAATTGCCTGAATAATATCAGTTTTTGTGAGGTTTCCATTTGCTCCCATATCGATAACATTTCCGGCAATGGATAAACGGGTTGCTAACAACAAAGGATCACTGGAAGATTCAATTATTGATCTGAGTGAATTGATCATTTTCAAGGCCGTGAAATTCTGCTGATCTTTTATTTCAGGATCATCAACCCCGCTTCCCTCGCGCAAATGTCTGTGTAAACGTTGCGCCATTGCGGGAGGGGATTGATTTAAGTCATATTCTTTAGCCCAACCCAAAGCGTCACGCAGAAGTTTTTCATGAACAGCGGGATCTATGGATACTAATCTGGCAGCATCCATGGTCTGGCGCAAAATGCGGGAAATACCGTCCAAAGAATTTCTCATGCCCGGTCTCCGCCAATGAAAGCGCCGGTTTTACCAGAGTTTTTATGCTCACTAAAAATATTGGCGTATGGAACTCTGACCATTTCACCGCGCTCATTTTCGCGAATGGTATACAAATCGTTTACACTCTTGATTCGATCAATAAACAACACGCCATCCAGGTGATCAATTTCATGGTGTACCACTACGGCATTAAACCCTTCGAACAACCGATCGAAGGGCTGACCTTGTTCATTAATTCCGACAACCCGTAAGCGATGTGGACGTACTGATTCCCCATATAAACCAGGAAAACTTAAGCAGCCGTCAAAATCTTTTCGTTCATCGCTCATCTCAATAATTTGCGGATTGATAAGTGCCTCTGGTATTCCCTCTTGCCATTTTCCGTCTATCTCAATCCCCAAACAGACAATTACCACGCGCTGATGGATGTTAATCTGAGGCGCAGCCAGTCCAATACCATCCTCATTGGCCTGTAGCGTGTCCAGTAAATCACGAATAACCCGTCTCACTTTACGGTTAATTAGCTGAACATTTTCGCTTTTTTTCCGTAATTCATTTTCATGTTTTGAAAATAAAAGAATTTGACGCACTGTCATTTCGTGATTCTAACCTTTTTATTGATCAGCTACATCTTGATTGATCAACTTTGTCAGAGCTTCAGCTTCAACGTAGTCTTTCACTGTAATAGTCTGCCCTACAACCCCTTTTACTCCAGCAATGGCTTCCTTAATTTGCATCACCAAATATACGGCAATTGGGCAAAGGGGAGATGAAGGTCGAAATGTGTAGTTAACATTGCCACCGGGGTCAACGGTAAGGTCATCGACCAGTTTCATGCGAATTACATCTGCACCGGTTTCCGGGTCAATAACCGTGGATAACCTTTCTTTTATTACTGATTGCAACTGCTCGTTATTCGTCATCTTTCCTCATTCGGATCCAAATTTCCAAACTACTTTATATACTTGATAATCTCAATACCAAAAACCACTTTTACGGTAAATAATTCTCATCCCAACCAAATTTATTAATTTATTAGGCTTCTTTCTGCGTTTAGGATGGCTTGATGTAGTGTTTTCACGGCAAGTTCCGCACAGTGTTCATGACCTTCCGGTATTCCACCTAAAGCTTCTAATAAAACTTCAGGTGTAATCCTTTGTGCTTCAGATAAAGTTCTTGATATTACCAACTTGGTAAGCATGCTGCCACAAGCAATGGTCGCTCCGCACCCATCGGTCATGAATTGAGCGTTTTTTATCACCTCCCCTAGTAGCATCAAATCGATCTGCATAGTGTCGCCACACCCGCCACGCACTATACCACGTCCATTTGGATTTTCAAGCGACCCCATATTTTCTTTGCTTTCAATCAATTCACGTGCTTTGGCGGAGAATGGTTTTAAATTAAAATTATTTTCTTCGTCTGTTGTTGCATTAGATTGAGAATTGATTCTTGGGGGCTGTTCAATATCCAACCCCATATTTGAGTTTACCTTTGTGCTTGGTATTAATTTATTATGTGATTTTGGCTTTGTGTTGACAGGAACAGCTTTTGTAAACACATCAAGAAAACCAGGTATTTCATCTAGGTTAACTTCTTCAATTTTGCCGGTATCACAATACGTAGTAATGCTGGCATCAATTGGAAGTTGAGCCAGTATCGGAGCGTCAGCGGTTACTGCAACTTCTTCAGCATGTGAGGGGCCAAATATGTAATAACGTTTCCCGGTTTCAGGAAGGAAAAAATAAGCCATGTTTTCGACGATACCAGTAATCGGTACTCCAATACTCTTGGCCATATTGACCGCCTTGCGGACGATCAAAGTCGCCAGACTTTGAGGCATTGTGACCATTACAATCCCTTTGACAGGCAATGATTGCATGATGGTGAGGGTTGCATCTGAGGTGCCTGGCGGTAAATCAACTAATAAATAATCTAGGTCGCCCCACATAACGTCACCCCAAAGCTGCTTAATAGCTTTGCTGATCAAAGGCCCTCTCCAAACAACAGGCTGATCCTCGCTCGAAAGCAAAAAATTCATTGAAATAATTTTTACCCCCAAACGGCTTTCAAGGGGTTGAATGCCTGCACTCCCTACTTCTACAGGGCCATGGAGGCCAAACAACATGGGAATGCTGGGACCAGTAATATCTGCATCGAGAATGCCAACTTGATAACCTTCACGCGCAAGAGCACTCGCTAACAGCCCGGTGACAAATGACTTTCCAACACCTCCTTTGCCGCTCATCACAGCAACAACATTTTTGATGTGGTTGTATTTCGCAGCAGAACCTTCTTCGGAATTTGGTTGAGGCATATTCTGTTTCTGGTTAGCCATTGTGTTCATAACATTAAACTCCTCAATAGATTATTTCAGATTGTTTCAGACATCCAAATTTAATTTAGATTCATAAATTGGATTATATTTTGCCAAACTGTGTGAATCTCTTTACTTGCGGGGGATTCAGGACGGAATGCTGTGACAGGTTCCCCGTTTATCATCGCCTCAATAATACTTGAATCGTATGGAATACGGCCAATTACTTCATAATTGTGTTTATGGCAGTATTCTTCTATTTGGATTGCACCATCCAAATAGACATCGAACTTATTAATACAAACTACAGCTGGCACATTAAAGTGGTGTGTCATTTCGAGCGCTCGCTCCATATCATGTACACCTGCTAACGAAGGTTCGGTGAGAATCAGTGCCATGTCAGCACCCGATACGGTTGAGATCACCGGACAACCAATTCCAGGAGGCCCATCCACTATGAGTAGCGGATAGTTCGCGTCCATAGCAAGCAGACGCGCTTGTTGTTTGACCATTGTGACAAGTTTTCCGGAATTTTCTTGGGCAGGTCTTAGAGCAGCATGGAAAAGTGGTCCATAATAGGTTTCTGATTTAAACCAATGACCTGCTAACTGCAATTCCATGCTGATTGCATTTGTTGGGCATTGATAAACGCAAGCGGAGCAACCATCGCATGCAATGGGATCCACCTGATATTTTCTGCCTTGATGATTTATAGCGTCAAACCGGCAGACCAGTTCACATTTACCGCATCCTATGCATTTTTCTAGATCTATATTAGCTACTTTTCCTCCCATGAAATCGTGTTCCTCAAGAACATTTGGAGACAGCACCAATTCCAAATTTGCAGCATCTACATCAGCATCAGCAAGCACTAACGGTATCGTGTCATTATGAGCAAGATGCGCAAGGGCTGCTGTGATACTGGTTTTGCCTGTGCCACCTTTTCCGCTTAAAATTACTAACTGTTTCATTGGTGAACTACCATTCTGCTAATTTCAGCAAATAATTGCTGGAAGAGCAAAGTGTATTTGGGGTATATTTCAGGCAGTGCCTGCCCCTGTGCTGTACCTTTTGCGATAGCAAGATCATAAGGAATTCGCATTAAGATGGGCAACCCCTGGGTTTCGCAAAAATTTTCAACACTGGCATTTCCGATGCCCTCCCTATTGATAATTACACCAACAGGAATACCTAGCTCTTTTGCTACCTGTGCCGCCAGTTTAAGGTCATGTAAACCAAATGGCGTAGGTTCCGTCACGAGCAGCAAGAAATCAGCTCCTCGTGCCGATTCGACTACCGGGCAGGAAGTGCCTGGCGGGGCATCCACGATCACAACCTGCCCAGGTTGAGGAGCTGCCCACTTTTTGAGTTGTTGGATCACCGGCACCGCCATGGGTTCTCCAATATTCATAATGCCATGCGCAAAATTGATGTCTAAGGGTGTTATTCCAGACTCGAGTACGCCCATGACGTTGGGAACTTCCCGGATGGCTTTTGTTGGGCAAATCAATGTGCAACTGCCGCAACCGTGGCATAGCTGTGGAAATACCAGTACTTTATTATTGAGGACTGCGATGGCATGGTATTCACACACGTCTGCGCAGCGACCACAGCCAGTGCATTTCGATTCATCGATACTTGGAATTAAAATACTGACATCTTTTTTATCTTTAAAAGCCGGTTTTAAGAAAAGGTGGGCATTCGGTGCCTCAACATCACAATCGAGGAAAAGCGGGGGCAAGGCTGGATTATTCAAAGCCAGGCTTATTGCCAGGCTTGTTGCAACCGTAGTTTTGCCCGTGCCCCCCTTGCCACTTGCAACAGTGATTCGCATGGATCTACTCCGTTATCAATGATGGGAACCACTGGCGCTAGGTACATCGACTTTTTCCAGCTCTCCCGCGTTAAAGCGTTTGACGATATCCTGGATACTACCGCTGTCCTTATTTCGATACATTAAAATACCTGCAGCGTTAAGTGCTGCGGAAGCGTTAGGACCAAAATCACCGCTGATGACCGCCGCCACCTTCTTCTGGGCGATAAATTGCGCAGCCTGGGTTCCCGCTCCTCCAGAAGCGTTGATGCCAGGATTTTGAAATGCTTCCCATTTCATTGTTTCGGTATCCATGACAAGAAAATAGGCGCAGCGCCCAAAACGTGGGTCGAACTCAGCATCGATGGATGAAGATGACACAGTGAGGACAATTTTCATTTTATTTTTGCTCCTTAGTCGAATGATATATTTATTCGCGTACCATTTGGGTGCCGCATTTTGGACATTTACGATCGATGCAGCGTTCACTTATAACGTGCTCTTCCCTATGGCCACATTTGGGACAAACACAGTTTCCGGATGGGCCAGATCCAGGTTTATTTCCTCCGCCCATGCCCTGGCCATAACCCTGTCCACCTCCCCCTCGTCCTTGATTACGACCACCACGAAATATTCGATTAAACATCGTTTCTTCTCCATTCTTTGTTCGGCCATAAGATTTTCATGAAACGCTCAACATAACCTTTTGGCGTCCCCACACAATCCGGCGCGAGGCTTTTTACAACGAAGGTGTAATAAATGCCCCGCGCCTTTATTGCGATCAAGCTATTTCTTTTCAAGTTCTTCAATCCGCTTATCGATAGCAGCGAGCTGTTCTTTAAGCCAGCTTGATTGAGCCTTGAGCGATTCAGCCTCTTCCTTTGAGGTTGGGGGCGTATAAATGTAACGCTGCCAACCGGGCAATTCAGTTGCATAAGCCGTATTGCTCCAGCCACGACCTCTTCCTCTAAAGCCGAAACCAAAGCTTTGTCCTGGCAAGGTTGAATTCATGAATCCGGGCACGCCAGAACCAGAACAATAGCCAGCCCGTCTGCCGGTCATTGGACCAGCACCCACTGGCCCTGTTCGATCTCCTCTTGGCATATCATTCACCTCCTTTCTAAGTAGATTTTGAAAAGCTTCCACGGCGCTGTCTGCGCAGCCTGTATGGACGATAGCCAACAGAGTTTTTGGTAAATGGGGTACTACGTTCTTGGACGGATGGAGATAAGTGCTTTTCGAGTAATGTTCCCAGAATATCAACCAGTCGAGGTAAAACGTACTGACCCGTTAGTGCAAGTACAGTTTGTCTCCAACTAGCTTGCTCAGGGTAAGGTGCTTTGGCGGCCCGGGGATTCAAAATCTCAATTGGCTGGGGTTTCTCTACCTCCTGCGGTGAAATCATTTTTTCTAACTGCAAGGCGCCTGTTGGACACACCTCGGCACATGCCTGGCAAAAAGAACATTTTTCTTGATCGATAAACGCTTTACCTTCTTTCATAAAGATGGCGTTGTTTGGACATGCTCGCACACAAATTCCACAACCTGCGCACAATTTTTGATCGATAATCATTGTCATTACAAACCACCTCCTTCCTTAGCAATCATCTAATGATCCACATTGCCCCAATTGAGGGTACTTGCTCAACCATTTTCTTCATTTACTTTTCCTGTATTTCACTTACCAAATGTTGTTCCACTAAACGATCATTATCATCAGATGGGCAGATGACTAGAATTGATCGGAATAGCTTTTCTCCTCTGTTTTCCCAACGATGGGGAAGGTGGGCTTGAAAAATAAGACTGTCGCCTGGTTCAAGGATGTATTCATCTGGTCCAACCCGATACACCATCGTGCCCTCCAGACAATAAACAAATTCCTGGCCAGTATGAACTATTGCATCAGGCCCGCTGTTGGCATTGGGATCCATGGTTAATAAAAGAGGTGTGGCTTCACCTAAAGCGATACCACCACCTAAATCTTCAAGTTCTCCTTGAGGGAAATTGGCTTGTGGTCTTTGGCCAAGTTTCTGAAATACAACCTCTTTTTCGATGGTCGAAACTTCAAAAAAAGCTGTGATTGGAACGTGGAGAGCCACCGCCAGTTGCTGAAGGGTGCTAACATTCGGAGATGTTTTTTCATTCTCGATCATGCTAAGCGTATTGAAATTTAATCCGCTGATTTCAGCCAGAGACCGTAATGACAACCCCTGGATTGCCCGCAGTTCCTGTAGCCGACGCCCAATGTTAATCTCGGTTGAAACTGGATTTTCAATTGAGGGCTGCATCAGCGCCTTTAACTTTTCACGCCATTTGCTTTGGCGTCGGGCTGTTTGGACACGAGATAGATTTTGGTTGTTGTGTGGCATCCATTTTTCCTTCTCTGCTTTTATACTATAATTATAGTACTGTTTAAAGAATAATCAACTATTTAGTTATTACAATGCAAGAGCAAAGTGATAATGTCCTAAAGTAGCAAAATAGAAATGTCCTAAGTAGACTTAGGAGCTATGACATGGACAATCGAAATAAGCAGTAAAGAATTAGCCCGGATCCGCTGCCTCGTTATCCCCGGAATCCGCATCATAAATGTTTAAGAACTTGTATGATATTTTTTTTAGCTGAGGAAATTGTTCGACTACAGCTAGTTGAATCTTGTCGTTGAACCGACGTTACCAAGCTCTATGCGAGATATAAAGTAGTTTACAAAATAGCTGAAACTGATACCCCGGATGCCTATCGGGCTTACATCTCAAGTGAGGAAGAAATCATTTCCTACATTGCTACCTCAGAACCGTGGACGACCTGGGAATATGAACCGGGTTTCCGATTGGAGCTGGATTCTTCCAGCGGTCTTGAAAGCTGCAATCTCCGGTTCCCTACTGTAGTCAAGCTGGTCCTTTCGCGTTCCTTGATGATCTACGAAACGACCATGTCTGGCTGCCAACGCATTCAAGTTGGGGTCTACGAGTGATAGTTCCCAAGCTTGTAGGGTGGGTTGAAAACCCGCCAATGACTCACTCCTTCCAAGTAATACCATTGCCATCAATATCTATATGACATTCTCTTGGTATATACGAAGAGACACTCGAAAGAGTGTCTCATTCTTAGTAGCGGGGAGTGGATTCGAACCACTGACCTCCGGGTTATGAGTCAAAATCC
>ERZ1645187.2884-NODE-2884-length-14821-cov-13.939997_pt1 | contig 14821 bp, 10 predicted proteins | sample MGYA00575352_ERZ1645187 | MGnify/ENA primary metagenome ERZ1645187 (study PRJEB40837, sample SAMN11349314) | freshwater sediment metagenome | isolation source: river sediment | host: Sediment | place: India: Wazaribad , New Delhi | collected 2017-02-21 ...
CTTTGCATCAAAACTTTGTCACATTGTTAAGGAAATTCCGGCTTTGCATGTCAATAGAAAACAAAAAGAAGCAGGAGTATCTTGTTATAACAATATTATATGCAAATGCATACAAATTTTCACCACCATTTTGGTTGGCGCGTTTTCGGGCTCATGAGGTAGAAAGTATTGTTCCGTAAAGGCAAATTTTTCCAAAAAAAAAGCCGCTTCATTGAAGCGGCTTACGTATAATATGGTGAGTGAGTATTATTTGATGATCACCGGCCGGATTACCCGCGACTGGTCCACTTTTTTAATTTCGATCATATATGCTCCTGCTTTTAATTCATTCACAGACAGTTTCATCTGCAATGCTCCGGCAAAAGCCGACTCTGCAACTTTTTGTCCGACCTGGTTCATGATACTTACTGATTGAATGCCGCCAACAGACTCAATATGAATGGCGTCGTGTGCCGGAACGGGATATATTTTCAATTGTGCCTCATCACTGTCTTTCAAGCCTAACAACATATCCAGGGTTACCGGAACATATTTCAGCGGATTGGACATATCGTTGCTCGTAACGATAATATTGGCATGATAGAGCTGCCCGGCAGTTACATTGCCTGTGAAAGTTGCTGTTATTTCTTGTGAAGATTCCGGCGCGACACTGCCCGACGTTGGGTTGAGACTCAGCCAGCTTCCATCGCCCAACTGCAGCGTGGCCCTGATATTCCAGTTAGCGTTGAAGCCATACATTGAAAGTCGTTCCCATTCACCACTGGCTTCTCTGAGGAAATCGCCATTGGGATTGAGGGGGCCTCCGTCAATACCGGCAATAAAAGTTCCGGCAGGATGGGTATATCCAAAGCCGATCCAGATATCATCGCCGGTGAGTGTTAGGGGAGTTGCAAGGGTGATCGTGTTCCAGCTTTGGGCCGTGAGGCTCACTGTCTGTTGCAGCAATACTTCTCCCGGACTGCCGGTTGTTCCCGGGCCCCATATATACATGGTGGCAACTTCGGGTAAATCATTTATATACAGCTCAACCTGCGTGATATTGGCTGCAACAAACGGAGCCACGAGCGATTGCGGATACCTTGCTGCATGGAAGAACGATCCTCCCTCAACTAAGCCGATGGCATCAACATTGTCGCCATCATAATGTAAGGCGAAAGTGCCCTTGCCGGCCGGAGATTTTGTTTCTGCTTTTTGACTGTTTTGGCCAAATCTTCCTTCAAAGCCGGTGTTGCTGTTTGTTGCCGGCGAAACATTGTCATGTTTGGCAAGGGTATGGCGCTGCGGAGCTTCGGCTGCGGTTTTGGCTTTTCTCATGCCTGCAAACGATGCTGACAGGGCTTGGTTGGTGGCGGAAAATGCCGGAACAGCAGTGAGTGCGTTGGCTGTGCTGTTGTTGATGAAATGCAAATAGGTGGAATAATCCAATGTTCCTGTGCCGGTGTTTTGGATTGTCAGCGTTTGTGTTGCTGTTCCACCGTTGTTGAGTGCCTGAACGAGGCTGGCCGGACTGATTACAATGGAAGGAATCTCGGCCCCAAAATCCAATAAAAATGATACGGTCTGACCTTCGGGTGTTATACCGGCACCAATAAATTTGTTGCCATCAGGCGTAACCCCGTTGACGCTGTAAAATAACCAATCAGGCGCGTTTGCCATGCCACGGCTGAGGGCATAATCATTGAAAGTCATTAATTCACCTGTAATCAGGCGTGCAAAGGCTCTGCGGGTATCCGGAAAAGGTGGCCATCCCTCAGCGGTATAACCCACAACAGTGCCATCGTTCATCACGGCAACGGGTGAGATTCCGCCGCTATTGAGTGTGTTTGCAAAGAATGTAGTTCCGTTTTGTGGTGTCCAAATGAAGGCTTCTGATCCTGCATATCCGGCAACGAATTGTCCGTCGGCTGAAGCAGCGGATGCTTCGCCATATTCAGTGGGTGCAATTTGAATTACTTCGTTGTTGTACCAAATAATTGGAGATCTGGATGCTGCCGGAAGATCAGCCCAGCCAAATACAACGCTTCCATCATTTGAAATCCCGTTTGGACGATTATTTACCGCAATTAAATCGCCGATCATTTCATAACCGCCGGCAGCAGTCCATTTAAAAGCTTTGTAATTGTATCCCGGTAAATATTGCATACCTACTGTTACCTGCCCGTCAGCAGTCATGCCCCAGGATGAATTATAATCCGAATAGATTGGTTCTCCGGCAGCAGGATTAATCCCAAGGTAAGTCCAGGCCTGGGTTTGTGGATTCCAAAATCCGGCCATTTGAACATTTAAACCATCTACACTGTAGTCCGGATTGCGATTGGTGCCTGAAACAATTCCTGTTTCGCTTACTGCCTGAACGGTATGTTCTTCGCCCTGAATGATAACCAATCCGTTGTCTTCCGACCATAGCATACCGCCTGATCCAAAGGGTGATATTGCTACATATTGCCCGTTTTCGCTGATGTCGTAAGGGAAAGTGTATTCAGAAATCATAACACTAATACCTACACTTGAGGCCTCAATTACCTCGTAAGTAACCGGAATAGTGAGTGTTGGCGTCGCCGGATCATTGCTTTGGATCGTAATAGATGCTGAGTAAGTGCCTAATTGTAAACCTGTTGGGTTAAAAACAGCAGTGTGAACCATTTGATCTCCTCCGGCAAGTTCGCCCGAAAGAGGATTCAGCTCCATCCATCCGATGTTTGGCCCGTTATAATACACCGCCATTGTATAACTCAGATTGTTGATTCCTGTATTGGAAATGGTGAGGTTTTTCTGAATGTTTACGTTGATCGGACCTGTTGCGTTGAGTACAGGAGTCGAAGCCGTTATCACCGGGTTCATATTGAAGTCGTTCCCGATATAGATGTCGTCAACACTCCATCCATGGGCATAATCGCCTTCGTAGCGGAACGCGATATAAATAGTTTGACCCGCATAGGCTTCCAGATCAATTACATACTGTCGCCAGCCGTCCTGTGCCTGAGCCGGTGTCCAAACCTCTGCGAAGTCGCCTGAGGCAGGGTCGCCGCTGCCTGTGCTCACCAGAATGCTGTTTTTGTAGTAATAAAATGAGTCGAGAATATTACTCCAGAAAGCTAAAACCTTTTGACCTGTAACCGGAATTGCCAGCTGGGGCGATACCATCCAGCCATCATGAAGTCCGGGACCATAACCGTGATACGCAGAGTTATAGCCGTCGGGTGTATGGTTCAGCCATTCTGAAAGTTCCCACACAGGAGCCTGGCCATCAACATCATAGATGTTCCATCCGGCCGGAGGAAACGTGCCTGTTTCAAAACTCTCGCTCAACGGAAATGTTTTGGGAGGATTGTCGGCCACCACCTTCATCTGCATGCCTGTGACAAGCAGAAGCAGGATTAACGAACAGATTTTTTGAGTAGTTTTCATAGATGAGTAAATTAATTGAATATTAACAGATTATGTTGAAATCGTGACTATGAATTTTTATTAACCGAGCTTAATATCTTTTTTAATGCTTTTGTCAGATCGCGGTTTCTTTCGGCAATTGCATTCAATTGCTGATCGAACATACGTTCTGCATCTGATTCATTTGGTTTTTTGGTTTTCTTTGACTTGGGCACAATTGAAAATTTTGTGCAATGATAATGTGTGTTTTTCATAAACACCCACGCTTATCATGGCACAAAACTGCAACAATGAACATTTTTTTGTGCTACTTTGCTGCTACAAAGGAATATAAAATGTTGTAATTAAATTAGTTATACTTGAGAAAGATATTCTATCAAGCCTTGTTCCGAATTGGTGAGATGCAGCTTTTTGCGCAGCCGGGTGCGTGCCACTTCGATGCTTCGCTGTGATTGACCGGTGATTGAAGCAATTTCTTTTGTGGTCATATTCAGCCTCAAAAAAGCACACAGCCTGCGTTCGTTGGTAGTGAGGTCGGGATTCAGCTCGTTCAACTTATTGTAAAAGTCGTTGTGCACATGTTGAAACCTCATTTCAAACTCATTCCAAACACTGTCTTCCATTGTTTTTTCGAGGTCGTGAATAATTCCGGCAATCAGCTCCTGGTTTTCTTTGCGAAACTGCGGACTGTGTTTCAATAGCTTCTGGACAATGCCTTCGACCATTTCGTTTTTTTGAATCTGGTACATCACATTGGTAGCCAATTCCTTGTTCTTTGTTTCGAGCTCAAGTTCAAGTTGCAATTTCGTGAGCTGCAGGTTTTTGTTCGAAAGCTCTGAGTTGGTTTGTTCCAGCCTTAGCCTTCTGAGGCGTGCCTGCGAAAGGATATAAAGCAATCCGATGATTGTGACCACCATCACCAGCAAAAGGCCTGCAAAGAAATACCATTGTTCTTTACGTTTTTGTTCGGCCTTTCTGAGTTTTTCCTTTTCCTGAAACTGCATGGTTAACTCGAGTCCTGTCAACACTTTAGTGGTTTCTTCGGTGTTGATCAATTCGTGCTGTTCTTTCAAAAGAATATGGTATTTGAGGGCCGAGTCAGCGTTTTCAAGTCTTTTATAGAGATTAAACACATTGTCGTAGATGCCTTCGAGCAGGGTTTTACTGCCGGTTTCTTTTGCGATGGCAATGGCGTTATAGTAATGGGTTTTAGCAAGTTTGTCGTCACCAATTTTTTCGGAATATAGCCCAAGGTTGCGATATGAAGCAGCAATACCTTGCTTATCATTGCTTATAATTCTGATTTTTAATGCTTTGTCTAAAGCATCAAAAGCTTTTGCATATTCTCCCGAAATGGAATAGGCCATGCCAAGGTTGTTGTACAAATTGGCCATGATGTAGTTCTGCGATGGGATTGTGGCAGCAACAGCCAGACCTTTGTTATAATACTGTACCGACATTTTGAGGTCGCCTTTTTCCTTTGACACTATTCCCAGGTTGTTGTAGATCGTTGCCAGTGCGAGTCGCGCAATTGAATCATTTGTTTCGCTCACTTTTTTAAGAAAGATATCAAGTCCTTCGATTAAGGTCTCTTCTGCTTTCTCAAATTGTCTTAGTTGCAACCTGACGGCGCTAATGTTGATCAATACCCTCGACATCCCTTCAATCTGATTGTGTGCCTGTGCATAACCCATATAATTTGAGAAATGCATCGCAGACTCTTCGAGTAAGCCAAGGTTAAAACAAGCAAGACCGGCCTGGTTGTTGGCAATGGCAAGTAGTCTCTTATTGCCGGTTTTTTCGGCCCAGCTTATGGCTGTTTCTGCATATTCGAGTGCTTTTCGTGCGTCAGACTTGGAGTATTCATCCGATATTCGCAATGCAGTGAGTATTCTGAGTGTATCGGTCAGCTCTTTGTCCATTTGCTTTTGCAATGAATCAATACGATTTCCGGTCTCACTTCCAAAAACATCACAATGCCATGAAAAAGCGTTTAGCAATAGCACCAATGTAAATGTAATTGACTTCCGAAGCATTTCTTCATGCGTTTACTTCACAAAAGTAGTTTTATTGTGAAAGAAACCAAATCCGGCTCCGCGAAATATGGGATTTATGCCCTGATTATTTTTTTTTGATTTGTTATACCGTCGGAAATAAACTATCTTTGTGGCTGAAACTAACCTCAAGCAAGTTTTACCGATGTTACGAATTTTAGTCATTGACGATGAAGAAAGTGCCCGTTTTATCATCAGGCATATCATTGATGAGTATTGTCCGGATGTAGAGCTTGTTGGCGAGGCCGACGGTGTGGAGTCCGGAATAGCGCAAATAAATGCACTTCAACCCGACCTTGTGTTGCTTGATATTCATTTGAAAGACGGTTCGGGCTTTGATTTATTGCGTACCCTTGATGTGATTCGCTTTAAGGTGGTATTTGTAACGGCTTATGAGAAATATGCCATCGAAGCAATAAAGTTCAGCGCCCTAAACTATTTTCTCAAACCTGTTGATCCGCAGGAGTTGGCTACTTTGCTTAATTTTTATGCCCCGAAAACTGAACGTGAGAATACTGCTTTGAAACTCAATGCTTTTTTTACCAATCTGATGCCTGACTTCGAAGGTAAAAAGAAAATTGTGCTCGAAGGCGACAGCGGTGTTTTTCTGGTAAATATCAACGACATTATCTGGTGCGAAAATCTTGAAAACCAAACCAGATTTTTCCTTAAAAATGCAGAAAAGATCACGATTAACAAGCCGATGAAAGCCTATCTTGACTTGCTTTTAGACCAGAAGTTCTTCCGGTTGAACAAGAATTTTCTCGTCAATCTGAGGCAATGCACAGGTTTTGACGAAAGCGGAGCCTCCAATATCATCACATCCGACAATTGTTTTCTGCCTTTCAATCCCGAAAAGCGAAAAGGACTGCAGCAATCGCTCGCCAACCTTTAACAGCATGTACACCCTGCTCGAACCATATCACTTGTTCTCAGATCCGATCAGGTATTACAATGCCATGATTGATGATATTGAAGCAGCCAAAGACTACATATTTATTCAAACATATCGCATTGGAAATGATGTGGTTGGAATAAGGTTCAAAGATGCACTCAAACGCAAGGCAAAGGCAGGTGTCGAGGTGAAACTGCTCATTGATGCCTGGGGAGGGTCCGGTGTTTCCGGCGACTTTTTTGATGACCTGGTTCAATACGGTGCTGAAGTGAGGTTTTTTGAGAAGATTAAGTTCAACAGCGACATTTTTACACAAGGTCATAAACGTAACCACCGCAAACTGTTGCTGATTGATGATGAGATTGCCTATATGGGCTCATCGAACCTCACAGAGTACAACCTCAACTGGCGTGAATCGGTATTACGCATCCGTGGAAATCTTACGCTGGCATTCAAAAAAGTCTTCAAACAGGATTTTGGAATTTATAACAAATATGTTTTTGTAAAGGATAATTACCTCAGACTCATCAGACACGGCTCTTTCGAAATTTTGCGTGATATGCCTTCCATCACCAAACAGAAGATCATGCGACGCTATATTCACATGATCAAACATGCAAAAGAATCTGTTGAGATTATAACACCCTATTTTTTACCGGGTTATAAACTCCGCAAAGCACTCATCGAGGCTGCACAGCGGGGCGTGGACGTGAAAATCGTGATCCCGAAACGTTCTGATGTTAACCTTGTTGACATTTTACGCAACAAATACCTCGGTCAGCTCCATCTGGCAGGCATCCAATTCATGCTTTATATTCCGCACAACCTGCATGCTAAGCTGGTTCTGATTGACAAAAAAATCTTTTCGGTCGGTTCTCCAAATTTTGATTACAGAAGTTTCCGGTACATGTACGAAATTGTACTCATTGGCGACGAGGTAAGCATCGTGAACCAGGTTGACCAGCATATTACAAGAACAGTAGAGAATGCCGATATGTTCGATTACGAACAGTGGAAAAGACGATCGCTCATAAATAAGTTTTTCGAATGGTTGCTTTTGCCATTTCGACATCTTCTGTAAATCAATAGCTAACCATTTTTTAGAAAATTATTTATTCTCTTGGCCAGTTTTTGTGGCTTTTTTTTCTTTAATTTTGCGAAATAATGTTATTTTATTAACAATAGAATTAATTAATCAAAAAGTCACGGTTATGAAGGAAAAGATCTCCTCCAAAGAGGCTATGGAATTAGAGGATAAATATGGCGCCCACAATTATCATCCTCTGCCTGTTGTATTATCCAAAGGCGAAGGAGCAAAAGTTTGGGATGCTGAAGGTAAAGAATATTACGACTTCCTGTCGGCATATTCGGCAGTAAACCAGGGGCATTGCCATCCAAAAATCATTGGAGCCCTTGTTGATCAGGCCCGGACACTCACATTGACCTCACGTGCTTTTTACAATGATGTGTTGGGAGTTTACGAGAAATTTGCAACCGAATATTTCGGCTACGATAAAATTCTTCCGATGAACTCAGGTGCCGAAGGCGATGAAACAGCATTGAAACTTTGCCGCAAATGGGCCTATACTAAAAAGGGAATTGCTGAAAATCAGGCAAAAATTATCGTATGTGCCGACAATTTTCACGGCCGCACGATCACGGTCATCAGCATGTCAACAGACCCTGACTCAAGAGGTGGATTTGGACCATACACTCCCGGATTTATTACCATTCCTTACAACAATCTGAAAGCCCTCGAAGAAGCACTTGAAGATGCAGATGTTGCAGGATTTCTCGTGGAGCCTATTCAGGGTGAAGCGGGCGTTTATGTGCCTGACGAAGGCTATTTGAAAGGTGCATATGCTTTGTGTAAGGCCAAGAATGTGTTGTTCATTGCCGACGAAGTGCAGACAGGTATTGCCCGCACAGGTCGTTTGCTTGCCTGCGATCACGAAGGAGTTAAGCCTGATATTCTGATACTTGGTAAGGCACTCTCCGGCGGTGTTTATCCTGTTTCGGCGGTGTTGGCCAACGACGATATTATGTTGTGCATCAAGCCAGGTGAACATGGTTCAACCTTTGGCGGAAATCCGTTGGCTGCCCGCGTTGCAATCGCAGCACTCGAGGTTGTGAAGGAAGAACAGCTTGCCGAAAAAGCAGAGAAACTTGGTGAGATTTTCCGCTCGGAGATCCGGAAAATGATGGCAGAAACCAGCATGATTACAAAAGTTCGTGGCAAAGGTCTGCTCAATGCAATCATTGTTAATGACTCACCTACAAGCCACACAGCATGGAATATTTGTGTGAAAATGGCTGAATTGGGCGTGCTTGCAAAACCAACCCATGGCAATATCATTCGTTTTGCACCTCCTTTGGTGATCACCGAGGAGCAGTTACGCGATGCCATTGCCCGCATTCGTGAAGCTTTTCTTGCTTTCAGCTAAATTACAGCATATAAAAAAAGCGCATCATTTGATGCGCTTTTTTTATGTATGTAAATCAATTACAGGGCTTTAAAATAGTTTTTGGTGACCTGCTCCCAGTTAATCACATTCCAGAAAGCTGAAACATAATCAGGGCGCTTGTTTTGATACTTGAGGTAATAGGCATGTTCCCAAACATCAAGGCCCAAAATTGGTGTTCCTTTGCAATCAGCCACGTCCATCAGCGGATTGTCCTGATTGGGTGTTGAGCAAACACAAAGACTCTTGTCCTCTTTAACTGCGAGCCAGGCCCAGCCGCTTCCAAAACGTGTTTTGGCTGCATTGTTGAATTGTTCCTGAAAAGCTTCGAAGCTGCCAAAGGCTTTTTCAATGGCTGTCAGGAGTTCGGCAGCAGGTTTTCCACCTCCGTTTGGAGACATTACACTCCAAAACAATTCGTGGTTAAAGTGCCCGCCTCCGTTGTTTCTAACGACAGCAGGGTATTTACTGATGTTGGCCAGCAATGCATCAAAACCCATTTCGGCCATTTCGGTGTCTTTTGTTGCGGCCTGCAGATTGTCGAAATATGCTTTGTGATGTCTTGTGTAGTGTATTTCCATTGTCATGGAATCTATGTGGGGTTCCAAAGCTGTGTAAGCATATGGCAATTCAGGAAACTGAAGATTTTTTACGTGTGTCATGGTTTTAATCTGTTTAATATTTACTGACGCAAAAATACAATTATTTAGAATTGTTTTAAATAAACGTCAAAAGATTAAACAAAATTAACAGTGAATGGTTCAGAATTCCATCACAAGTTTTAAATTTAGCTGGCGTGGCGTAAGGTAGTTTGGAACAGCATATTGGATATTGTTCACGTCCTTGACCCAAAAATAGGAAACTGTATTGCTGATTTGCAATAAGTTAAACACCTCGAGGCTGATCCACATATTTTTTATTTCTCTGAGAACTGCCGATTTGGATGGGCTGCGGTCTTCGCCAAGCAATTGTTTGCTGAAACCGATATCTACCCGGCGATACTCAGGCATACGTCGGGTTTGCTGATAGCGTTCGGTGTTTGGTGGGCCAAACGGCAGGCGCGAACCAAAGATCAGCTTCAGGTTAACCCTGAAAGTTGGGTAACGTGGAATATAATCCTGAAAGAAAATGGCAAACTGCACCAACTGATCGGCCGGGCGGGGTATCATACCCGGAAAAACTGTCACTGTGTCAGCGATCGTTTTGTTTTCGGTGTCGAAATAAATGCGTTTTCCATCGGTGTTCAGGTAATAATCATAAGAGTCGCCCTCAACATCTTCTTTTGTTTTGAGCAATGAAACACTGGCCCAGCTTTCGATGCCTTTCACAAACTCGCCATTGACTTTGAGGTCAAGTCCTGTGGCATAGCCTTTTGAAACCTGATCGGCGTAATAGCGGATTCTTACATTGTCAATTTCATAGGGAGTAAGCCGGTCGAGGTATTTATAATAAAGTTCAGACGTAAATACAAACGGGCGATTCCATGCCATGAAATCGAGATCGGATGCCAGCACAAGCTGGTAAGACCTTTGTGAGCGGACATTTTCGTTGAGGCTCCCGTCAAACCGGCGCATTTCCCTGTAGAATGGTGACTGGTTATAAACCCCTGCTGCCATCCTGAAAGTTAGTTTGTTGTTCCAATAGGGTTTTGCAGTAGCACTGATTCTCGGGCTCACCGTGAGTTCTTTGCCATAACCCCAGTAATTGGTTCTGACACCTGCTGTCAAGGTCCATGAGGAGTTTGAAATGGTGGTAAAATTCCAGGTGTTTTGAAAATAGGCATTCAGGTTATGGATATTCAGGCGGTTGTTGGCTCTTGCCACCTGGTTCAGGATCAGATCGCTGTGTGTTGGGTTGCTTTGTCCGGGTGTTTGCGTGGGGTGGGGAAGGGTGAAGCCTGCTGAGTCGAGCATTTCCCATTCGCTCATCCTGTCGTGTATGGATTGAAGCTGGTATCGGGCGCCCCATTTCATTACATTATGCAGTTTTGCCCATGTTCCTTTGTGTTCGAGGTTCACCACTGTGGCATCAAAAGTATTTCGTGCATGGTCAATGAATGTGCCAACACCCTGTGACTGTATCACATTGCCAAATTCTTCGCTTCCGAGGGATGTTTCAAGTTTGCCTATCCAGTATTGGCCTTCAATGTCGTAGGTTTCTGTTTCTTTTGTGCTGTAGGCTGAGGCAATCAGTTTAAGGTCGAGTTCATTTGTAGGGCGGTTTGTAAGTGTGAGAGCGCCCATTCCGGTTGAATAGCGGTCAACTTCCTGGCCGTCAAAATAGATTGTCAGCCTGTAAGCTTCTTTCAGGGTGCCAAAATCGGTTTGGCGGGTTTCGGGGACCAGTTTGTAACTGTTTCTGGCGTAATATCCAAGCAGTGAAAGCTCCCACTTATCGGTGAACTTGTAATTGACAAGTGATTGAACATCAATGAAATCAGGGCGGTATTGTCCTTTTGTTTCAAGTGCATTGAGGATGTATTGTGTTGTTTTATAGCGGGTTCCGAGAAGGTAGGAGAGCTTTCCGTTTTTGGATGCACCTTCGGTATTTAATTCGGCACCGAGCAGACTCAAAGAGACAGAAGATGCGCTTTCGCTTGGTTTTTTGTAGGTGATATCGAGAACCGATGACAGCTTGTCGCCGTATTCAGCCGCGAAACCACCTGCGGAGAACGAAATGCCGGCAACCATAGCTGAGTTGAGAAAGCTTAAGCCTTCCTGCTGACCGGATCTGATAAGAAATGGGCGATAGATTTCGATGCCATTTACATAAACAAGGTTTTCGTCGAAATTGCCGCCTCTGACGGTGTATTGTGAGCTGAGTTCGTTGTTGGATGAAACGCCGGGCAGTGTTTTGATAAGGTCCTCAATGCCACCGCTGATTGTTGGAAGCAATTGCGCGGCACGCGGATTGATTTTGGCTATACTTCCGGCACTTGTGCGGGCGTCTTTTACCTCGGCCGTGGGCAAAACAGTGGCAGTTTGAAGTAGAATTACATCAAGCTTCTTCACCTCTCCGGCTTTGAGAAAGAGCGAGTGCGTACTCGTTTTATAACCGATAAATGAAAAGGTTAGAATGATATTGGTGTCGGCAGGAATTTGTATTTCATATCTGCCGCGAAAGTCGCTCGTTATTCCGCCGGGCGCGTTGTGCAATGCAATATGAGCCAATTCAACGGCTTTGCCTTTTTCATCGGTAACAACACCACGCACAGTTGCTTTCTGTTGGGCTGCCAGTTGTAAGGTAAGGAAGATTAAAAGGAGACTTAAAAGGGGTTTTCGCATTAGAACTTCGGATCTTTTATACAAAACTACCTATGCAGGATTTTATTTTACCGGGGCACAAAAATGCATAAAAAAAGCTGCTATTGCAACACAACAGCAGCTTTCCTTTATTTTTCTTGAAAATTAGTGCTTGTAGAGGTGGCCGTTTTTATCAGCATCCAGCAAGGCAGCATAAATGCCCTTCTTGTTGATAACGCGCAAACCAGCTGCACTTACTTTCAGGGTAATCCACTCGTCCATTTCTGGAACAAAAAAGCGTTTCACGTGAAGGTTTGGTTCGAAAGTCCTTCTTGTTTTACGGTTTGAGTGTGAAACATTATTTCCTGAAATAACTTTTTTCCCGGTAATCTGACAAACTTTTGACATGGCGCTTAATGTATTAATAGTATCTCCCTGAAAATGGGAGTGCAAAATAACAGATAATTTTTGAATTACACAACCTTCTTTTTGAAAAAATCTTTCATCTTCCGTTTCACCTGTGACAGCCTTTTATAATTTATTATTATACAATAACTTACGAAGAATTTGCTTCGAGCTGCGTTTTTTGATTATGCAGGATAGTTTTGATAATCAGTCGAAATCAAGGTAGGGAAGCAGCTTTTGGAGTTCACTGTCATGCATGCCCGAAACCTCTTGCAATGCTTTTGAATCTTTGATAAAACCTTTGCTCTCCCGAAACTTAACAATTTGTTTCACATATTCATATTTAAGGTAGGGGTGTTTAAGCAATTCTTTGAAGCTAAGCCTGTTGATTTTTAATTGCTTAACGACAGCGTTAACCGGCTTTATGAATTGACTTATTTGATCAAATCTGGTGCTGTCCACGCCTTGAATTTCAAGTAGTTGACTTGTTGATGAGAATCCTCCGAGGCTTGCGCGGTATTTCAGGATGCGGTGTGCTGTCCAGGGCCCGAGGCCGGGAATTGCAACAAGATCAACCGAATCAGCCGAGTTCAGGTCAATTGCCTGCCCGGGCAGTGCTTTGCTGCCGGCTTGTTCTTTCTCGGCGAAGCGCTGTTTGTTGCGATCGGTTTTGGGTGCATCTGTCGTATCAGGTGATGGAATATTGATAAAAGGTTCCAGCACAGTATATTCCTCTTTGCTGATGCCGTAAATCTTTGCCAGGTCTTCTTTTTTGTAGAATTTACCTCCTTTGGATTCGTAGTTTTTGATGGTTTTGATTTGTTTCTCTGTGAGTCCGATCTTCTTCCAATCTTCTTCGGACAGCTGATTCGGATTAAAAACGAAAGGCTTGAGCTTTAATTCCGCGATGGTGGTTTCGGGCCGTAGCTGATCAATTTTTTCTTCAGTAGTGCTGATTTTTTCGTTTGAATAGCCTTTCATCCCGGATTCGAGCTTACTTAGCCGGAAAGTCGAGTCGCTGATGACAAGTGCGTAGTTCTTTTGAACAATGAAATAGGGATGTATGAAAATGAAAAGAAGGGTGAGCAATAGCAATCCGGTGAGCACAATAATTGCATATTGTTCTGATTTGCTAAACTGAAAGAAATCTTTCCAGCTGTTCATCATATTTTGGCGATAATCAGGATGCGTTGCCTGCTCCAAAAAGCCCGAGGCCATTCAGGAAAACGAGTGCGATTGCAATAGGAGCTATAAACCGAATGATCCAAAAATATATGTGTCTGAAGCGTCCTGCAAGGCTGTTGTTGTTAGTGATTTCATCAAAAACCTGTTGCTTTTGCATCACCCAGCCAACAAATACCACAATGAAGAAACCACCGAGGGGTAAAAAGATATTGGCCGAACTTTTATCCAGGACATCGAACAAGCTCAGGCCGGCGATCTTAAGTTCAGGAAGTGGTCCCTGACTGAGGGTACAGAGAATGCCAAGTACAGAAATGCTGCCTGCTGCAATGATTGTGGCTTTTTTGCGGTTCATTTTCAATTCTTCTGCAAGATAGGCCACCACAACTTCCAATACCGAGATTGTTGAAGTGAGCGCTGCAATAGCAAGCAGGATAAAAAATATTATCTCAAAAAACTGACCTCCGGACATTTGACTGAATATCATTGGCAATGTTATGAAAACCAAGCTGGGCCCGGCTTCAGGCGCAATTCCAAAGGAAAAAACAGCAGGGAAAATTGCAATTCCGGCAAGGATGGCAACGATCGTGTCTATTAAGGAGACTGAAATAGCTGTGTTACTAAGGATATCTTTTTTATTGATATATGAGCCATACGTAATCAGTGTGCCCATGCCAATGCTCAGCGAGAAGAAGGCTTGTCCGAGTGCCTGAAGGATGGCTTGTGCACCAATCTTGGAAAAGTCAGGTTGAAAAAGAAATTTTAATCCTTCTGCCGAGTTGGGCAGGGTTACAGAGCGAACAACAAGAAATAATAAGATTATCAACAGCATAGGCATCATGATCTTGGTATATTTCTCGATACCGTTTTTCACACCTTTAAGGATGATAAAGGCTGTCATTGCCATAAAAATCATTTGCCAGAATACAGGACGAAGACCATCCGAGACAAAGCTGCTGAACTGTGTTGAGAGCTCAGCTTTTTCGGCCTTACCAAATCCATTGATGAAAGAAAGGTAGAGGTATTCGAGGGTCCATCCTGCTACAGTTGTATAGAAAGCCAATATCGTAAAAGCAGCGGTGATACCTATAAAACCTACCAAAGGCCAGGCTGTCTTGGGCGCGAGTGTTTTAAAAGCACCAACAGGATCGCGCTGCGACCTGCGTCCGATCACAAATTCGGAGAGCATTACAG
>ERZ1645187.2885-NODE-2885-length-14817-cov-18.888023_pt1 | contig 14817 bp, 12 predicted proteins | sample MGYA00575352_ERZ1645187 | MGnify/ENA primary metagenome ERZ1645187 (study PRJEB40837, sample SAMN11349314) | freshwater sediment metagenome | isolation source: river sediment | host: Sediment | place: India: Wazaribad , New Delhi | collected 2017-02-21 ...
ATGGCGGAGGGAGTGGGATTCGAACCCACGGTACGGTTTCCCGCACACACGCGTTCCAGGCGTGCGCCTTCAACCACTCGGCCACCCCTCCGCTCGGAACAGCGGCGCACTATAGCCATAACACCCCGATGCGCAACGCCGATTTGCCGGTGGCTATCCGCCCGACGCCGGGAGCGGGGCGACCTTCCTCGGTCGAGCGTTGGATCAACAGCTTCGGAGCGCTGATATGTCCAAACGGGCAGCTCCGAACAGGATACGCGCGCAGTGTCAGCTGCCAGCGGGCAGCTCCAGCTCGCGGCTCCATTCGGCGCCGTCGCTGTCCTTGAGCGTCGCCACAACCTTGTGCTCACGCGTCATGTCGACATCGAACTCGAGCTGCGGATTCTCCGACAGCGTGATCGATCCCGCCATGTCGAACAGCTTGGTGGCGCCCTGACTGACGCCGATCGAGGCGACCATTTTCAGCGGGATGTAGAGCAGCGTCTGCTGGTCGAGCGCCATGCCGGTGTGATTCGGGTGGCTGATGGCGAGACGAACGCGATGCGCGATCGACGAGGCATTGCCTTCCAACGGCACGTTGGCGAGCTTCATCTTGCCCATGTTGGCGGCGATTTCTTCGGGGTTGCCGGTCGGCGGCGCCGAGCACGCCGCCTGACCGCCAGCGAAGCGGACGAGTTGCTGCGCCATGTAGAGCGCGCCGTCGCTGGCCTCGACCACGGCGCGCACGTGCGTCTCCTGATTGAGACGGATGTTGAGCTTCAGGCCGACGTTCGCTCGCGCGACGCCCATGTTGAACACTGCGGCGACCGGCGACGGGTTCTCGTCGACCACCAGCGTCACCGACTTGACGGTGCGCCCGTCGGGGAAGCGCGCATCGATGGACACGGGAACCGCGCGCTGATCCTCCGGCCGGAACGGCGCCTTGATCGAAACGATGCCGATGCCGCTGGCGATACTGCGGGTGCCGAAAACCTCGGGCTTCAGGCCGTCCCAGGTGCTCCCGGCGCTGGCGGAGGCGAACGGCAGGACGAGCGCCGCCATCATGGCCAGCGCGCGCACGGCAAAGCCGGTGTTGGTCTTGAGCCTCACCTTGGTCTCCCGGAGATGCATTTCCTGATGCGCATCATGCCGAAAGTTCCTGGTTTCGTCGAGACGGGTCTCAGCCAGCGCGCCGTCTTGGCGCACGGCACCCGCACCTCGGCGCAACAGCCGGCAGCCGGCCGACGTACCGGCTGCCGTACCTCTCCCGATCAGGGAATCACGAGCCGTGCGCGGCCCGCCAGCCGGCCGCCACGGCCTCCGACTCCGAGCAGAACCAGCGCTCGCCGCGAGCGGGATCGACCTGCACCCTGCCGTACCAGGGGCTCCACGGCATGTGGTAGATCTGGCCGTTGCGGGTGACGTTGCCCTTGATGGCGCAGCCCTCGGGCGCCGCCTGCTCGGCCTGTTTCCAATGCCCGGCGCGATAGGCCCAGGCCGGCACGTTGTCGGTCGAAAAGATTCCACGCTTCTCGGCCCTCGCGGCCTGCTCCGTATGGGCGTAGCGCGCCGAATACTTCACGAAGGCCCACGCATAGCCGTCGCGCACCATGCGCTCGTTGAGGTCGAGGCCGGCAACGTAGCAAATGCCGAGCATGCGGCCGTACTTGTCGCGGCCGTGGCTCTCGCACTGCACATCGCGCCCGTTGATGAGCGATGCCAGCGCCTTGCTCGATGCGGCGCCGCAGTTCCAGGTGCCGATCAGGCGGCGGGCGCAGGTCTGCCCCGCCTCCGGGGCATCGATGCCCTCGAGACGCACACGCTGCCCGACGACATCCAGCGTATCGCCGTCGATGATCTTGGCGGGGCCCGCGACGGCGAACTGGCGAAGCGCGGCGGAAGCGCCGGGGGCAGCGGGCGCATCGGCCGAACCGGCGGCGATCGCCCCCGAGGCCGGGACCAGAAAGACCCCGCAGGCCAGCGCGAGCGCCACCGGCCAGCGAGTTGTATGTAGCGTTGCAGATTCACTCATAGGTTGAATTTGCATGATTCGAGTGGCTGCAGGCAGGCGGCGCCATGGCGCCCCCGCCACAATTCAGCGGATAACCATCATTCCATTGAACACACTGAGTTTTGTCCGATCAGGGGAGGGTTATGAGCCCGACCAGAGCCGCCGAAAGCAATGTCACGAGGAAGCCGACCAGCACGGAGCGTGGCGCCAACTCGAGGATCTCGTCGCGTCGCTCGGGCAGCATGGCGGTCAGGCCTCCGATCATGATGCCGAGCGAGCCGAGGTTGGCGAAGCCGCACAGCGCATAGGCCATGATCAGGCGCGAGCGTTCGGAAAGTTCTCCCGGAGCCAGCCGGGCCATGTCGAGGTAGGCGATCAGCTCGTTCAGCACCAACCGTTCGCCGAGAAGGGTGCCGGCCGTGCCCGCCTCGCTCCACGGAATGCCGATCAGCCAGGCGAGCGGCGCGGCCACCCAGCCCAACATCTGCTGCAGGGTCAGCTTCAGACCGAAGGGCGCGCTGAGCGCACCGATGAGGCTGTTCGAAAGCGCGACCAGCGCAATGAACACGATCAGCATGGCGGCGACCGCGACGACGAGCTGGATGCCGTCCATGGCCCCGCGGGTGATCGCGTCGATGGCGTTTCGCGGTGGATCGTCGAGCACGATCTCGGCGGTATCCGGCCCGCCGAGGAACCCGTGCGGCACGGCGAGGCGGGCGAGCAGCAGGGCACCTGGAATATTCATAAGGGACGCGGCGAGCAGATGCCCGGCCGCACCCGGAAGCGCGGGCGCCAGCAGCGAGGCGTACAGAGACATCACGGTGCCGGCGATGGTCGACATCACCACCACCATCATCGCGAACAGCGCGCCACGCCCGAGGCTCGCGAGATACGGCCGGATCAGCAGCGGCGCCTCGACGAGGCCGAGGAACAGCGATGCCGCCGACACCGTCGCCAGCGGCCCACCGATGCCGATCAGCCGGCGCAATACGAAAGCGAACGCTCGCACCACCCGCTGCAGCACGCCCCAATAGTAGAGCAGCCGCACCAGCGCGCTGAGCACCAGGATGATCGGCAGCACGCGAAAGGCAATGATGAAATCATGCTGCGGCGCCGGCCGCTCGAACGGCGCCGGCCCGCCCGCCAGGTAGCCGAACACGAGCCGCGCGCCTTCTTCCGTGGCTCGCTGCAGCGCCATGACGCCGTCGCCCAGCAGCGCGAAGGCCTCGCGCATTCCCGGAAGTTTCAGCAGCGCCAGGGCCAACGTCAACTGCAAGGCCAGCGTACCGGCGATGATGGTGAGCGCCCGGCGCGTACCGAGCTCTTTGCGATCTTCCGAAATCAGCCAGACGAATAGAAGAATCGCGGCGATGCCCGCCGCGGACTGCGCCATCACCGCCATGTCGAGAGCTATCCCAGCCGCCCGTGCCCCAACCCCGCGACGAGGCTACACCGGCAGCGGAGGAATTGCACGGAGGCCGGCCCGGGCGAAGGCGAGGTGACGAAGCGGCCGATGAGGACTCACTGATCGCTTCGCCCGCCACCGCGCTCCCGTGGCGGCGCATCGCCACCGTCGCCGTCCTCGTCGTCGTCGGCGTCTGTCACCGGAATCGCGTAGACGCCGCCGAGCCAGCGCGACAGGTCCACGTCGGCACAGCGGCGCGAACAGAACGGCCGGAATTCGGCGACTGTCGGCTTGGAGCAGATCGGGCACTTGCCCGCGCTGGCCGGCTTTTCACTCATGGCATCACGATCGGGTTGCAGCAGCGGCTGCACAAGGCGCCGGCATCATTCCGGCTCGAGATCAGCGGCCCGTGCCCAGTTGAAGTGCACGGGGAAACCTTCGCCGACGAGCATTGTCGTCACTTCGGTCAGCGGCAGCCCGACGACGTTCGTGTACGAGCCGACGATGCGCTGCACGAACGAACCGGCGAGGCCCTGGATGGCATAGCCGCCGGCCTTGCCGCGCCATTCGCGCGAGGCGATGTAGGCCTCGATCTCGGCCCGCGACAGATGCTTGAAGCGAACGCGCGTATCCACGATCTTGGTGCGCAGCTTGTCGTCCGGCGTGATGAGGCAGAGCCCGGTCAGCACGCGATGCGCTCGCCCCGACAGCAGTTGCAGCGAGGCGATCGCCTCCTCGACGTACTGCGGCTTCATCAGCACGCGCCGGCCGACCGAGACGATGGTATCGGCCGCCAGAACGTGCGCATCGGCGATGCTGCGATCGTCGGCGATCTGGTCGCGCGCTTCCTCGGCCTTGGCCCGTGCCAGCCGCGCCACCAGCCCTCTCGGCATCTCGCCGCGCTTCGGCGTCTCGTCGATGGAGGCCGGGCGCACCGCGTCCGGCGTCACGCCGACCTGCGACAGCAGCATGAGCCGTCGCGGACTGCCGCTCGCCAGCACCAGCTTCGGCTGCGTCGGCTCGGCCGGCGCGGCGGCGCGCGCCCGCGCCATGTCCTGCCGCAGCGTCTGCCGGCGCGGGCCTTCGGTTCGGCGCAGGACGTTCAGAAGGGAGGTCATGGAGTCTCCGGATCAGGGCGTGCCCGGCAACCTGCCGGCGCCCGTGCATGCGGCGCGGAGCATGCCGCAGAGGCGAGCGGAAAGGCAAGGGCCGCGCGGGCCGCTCGTCTGTCGGACGCTCGTGCTACCCGGCCGCGCGACCGCCCGTCCACAACCTGCTGGTTCCGCATCCGCCACGTTTCGCCGGGAACAGGCGCGAAGATGCGTTTTCTGTCAGGATCATCCTGTGCGAGGCTGGTGTCCGCCTCCGAGCCGATCCGCCCTCCCCATAGGTTTCAAACGATGGTTTCCCGATGGCCCTCGACGAGAAAATGCTGACGTTGCTGCGGCAGGCGCCGCTGTTCGAACCGCTCGATGATTCGGATCGCCGGGCCCTGCTGCAGGAGATGCGCGAGGTGTCGTTCGACGCCGGGCAGGTGATCTTCACCCGGGGCGACGCGGGCCGCGACATCTACCTGGTGACGGCGGGGCGCGTTCGCCTGTCGGTGCTGACGGCGGAGGGACGCGAACTGTCGTTCGCGCACGCCGAGCCCGGAGCCGTGTTCGGCGAGATCGCCATGCTCGACAGCGGCCCGCGCACGGCGGACGCCACCGCCGTCGTCAAGACGCAGGCCATGAGCCTCGGGCGCGCGGCGTTCATGCGCCTCGCCGAAACGCGGCCGCATCTCGTCGACGCCGTCGTCCGCTTCCTCTGCCGACGTATCCGTGAAGCCGACCAGCAGCTCGAGGCGATCGCGCTGTTCCCGATCGAAGTGCGGCTGGCACGCTTCTTCCTCGCTGCCGCGCGCCAGAAGAAACCGGACGCCAGCGAAGGAAGCGTCAGCATCGATCTCGGCATGTCGCAGGGCGAACTCGCGCTGCTGATCGGCGCCAGCCGCCCGAAGGTCAATACCGCGCTGTCGATGCTCGAAGCCAGCGGTGCGATAACCCGGCAGGGCAACAAGCTGAGCTGCGACCTTGCCGAGCTGATCCTGACGGCTGGCGTCGATTGATATCGCTGCACAGAGCTTAATCCGGTGGCCACCCGCGCCTCCGGGAGACTCGCGCCGTCACGTGCTATCGTCTGGCGGCGCGCGGCGGACCGATCCGGGCCGCCCTGTCACGCACGCCCGATGAGCAGTGGGGACCGTTTTTCGATGCGCACGTTGCGAGTAACGGCAGCAAGGCTCCGGCGCCTCGCCAGAGTGCCCGGCGTCGCTGCCATTCTCGCCCCGCTCGGACGCCTCGCCGAGGCGGGCACGCACGGCTATGCCCCGGACATCAAGCGCCGGCTGATGATCCTCAACATGTTCGCCTATCTCGTGATCCTGACCACGGTCGGGTTCGCGCTGCAGTACGGCCTGACCGAGGGCGCGCAGTATCGCCCGCTCGTCGTCATCAACCTCGTCATCGCCGCGGTCGTCGCCCTGGTGCCGCTCGCGCACCGCATCAACGACATCGCCGGCGGGCTGCTGATCGTCATCACGGAGTTCGTCGCCCTCACCACCATCAGCGCCTACCTCGGCCGCAACGGCGGTACACCGCTGATGTTCGTGATCGGCGCGGCGGCACCATTCTTCGTGTTCGGTCTGGCGCGCATCGGGCTGGCGCTGTCGGTCGCGGTCGGCGGGCTCGTGCTGCACCTCTACACGTGGTTCGCGCATCCACCGGAACTCGCCCTGATCCGGGCCGACCCGCGCATCCTCAACGACCTCTACACGCAGAGCGCGATCACCGCCTTCGGTCTGATCGGCGTGACAGTCTGGTATGCCTTCCGTCTGGTCGAGAACGCCAAGGCCGAAACCGACCGGCTGCTGCGCAACATCCTGCCCGACAGCGTCGTCGAACGGCTGAAGCTGCGGCCCGACGAGCCCATCGCCGACACGTTCGCGGAAACCGCCATCCTCTTCTCCGACATCTCGGGCTTCGTGCCGCTGGCGCGCGAACTCGGCGCCGCGCAGGTGGTGGCGCTGCTCAATCGCATCGTGCTGGAGTTCGACGCTCTGGCACGGCGCCATGGCGTCGAAAAGATCAAGACCATCGGCGACGCCTACATGGCCGCCGCCGGCGTGCCGTTGCCCGTGGAGCAACCGACGGTTCGCGTGGCCCGGCTCGCGCTCGACATGCTGCGCGCGATCGAGAAGCTGCGCAACGACACCGGGATTGATGTTCAATTGCGCATCGGCATCGCCACCGGTCCTGTGATGGCCGGCGTAATCGGCTCGCAGAAGTTCAGTTACGACGTGTGGGGAGACACTGTGAACCTCGCCGCGCGGCTCGAAAATCGCAGCACGCCGGGGCGCGTCCACGTCTGCCCGGAATGCCGCGAACGCCTCGTGACTCTCTTCGAACTCGAAAGCCGCGGCGAGCTGGACATCAAGGGCGTCGGCGTGCGCGAAACCTACTATCTGATCGGTCCACGCAATGTTCCGGCACGTGCTTCTGGCCTCGACGAACACTCGCCCTTGCGTTAGCAGAGGCTTGACCGATCTCAAGGACGCTCCGTTGGCGTGGAATAAAGATTAAATGATATTTCTTTGACGCGGTCACTCAGCAAAACGAGGCCCGCACTTTGACCAGTACGAACAAACCGCCCGTTCAGGTTCTGATCGTCGACGACCAGCCTTCCGTGCGCTCGGCGCTGCGCAGCGGCCTCGAGGCCGAAGGTGGCTTCATCGTCAGCGAAGCCGGCAACAAGGCCGCCCTGCTCGCCCGACTCGACCGGCAACCACCGATTGAGTTGATCACGCTCGACCTCCTGCTCGGCGAGGAGAACGGTCTGCAGCTCGCCCGCGAGATCCGCGCCAAGCGCAACGTGCCGATCGTGATGATCACGGCGCTCACCCATCCGGTCGATCGTGTCACCGGGCTCGAGCATGGCGCCGACGACTACATCGTCAAACCGTTCCACATCCGCGAAGTCCTGATGCGCATCCACTCGGTGCTGCGCCGTTATGAACTCGAGCGTTCGAACGAGGCGAACGATCACGGCGAGGCGGCGGAAACCTACGAGTGCGAGGTCGGCGTGACCGACGTCAAGCAGCGCTCGGTGCGAACCTCGAGCGGAGAACGCCTCGATCTGACCGACGCCGAGTTCGATCTGCTGATCGCGTTCCTGCGCAACCCCATGCGCGTGCTGTCACGCGACGAGTTGACCATGATGACCAAGGGCCGCCTGTGGTCGCCGACCGATCGCACGCTCGACGGCCATATCGCGCGCCTGCGCAAGAAGATCGAGCCGGACATCGCCAATCCACGCATCATCAAGACCGTGTGGCGCGTCGGCTATGTGTTCGCGGCACCGGTGACGCGCGTCAGCCCGGCGCCATAGCCTTGCGCAACACTTCGGCGACCGCGGCGCGCGTGAACGGCTTGCGCAGCGATCGAACCCCCGGCACGGCTTCTGACCCGCGCTGCTCTTCGGCATCATAGCCCGAGGCCAGCACCATACCGACGTTCGGGTGGTCACGCTTGACGGTCCTCGCCACGTCGTAGCCCGAAATCTGGCCGGGCATGACGACATCGCTCAACACGACGGCGACATGCGCGTCGGACGCCAGAAGTCGCAGTGCTTCCTCGCCGCTGCGCGCATCGATGACCGCATAGCCGAGTCCCTCGATGAGAGCGTGCGTCGCTTCCAGCACGCGCTCGTCGTCCTCGACCAGCAGGACGGTCTCGCCATCCCCGAGAGAAACGATCGAGCGATCGGCAGGCAGATGATGTTGCGGTTGCTGGCCGACTGCCGATGGCAGGTAGATCGCGACCACAGTCCCCTTGCCGAGCTGGCTGCGGATGGTCATGAAGCCGCCGATCGCCCGCACGAATTCGCGCACACTGTTGAGGCCGAGCCCGGTCCCCTTCGAGACGCTCTTGGTGGTGAAGAACGGCTCGCCGGCCCGCGCCAGCACCTCTGGCGACATGCCTTCGCCGTCGTCAGCAACGACCACGCGCACGAATTGTCCGCCCGAAGCGGAGTTGCCTTCGAGTTGCGCGTCATCCGGCGACGCACCGACGACAGCGTTCTCGACCCGGATGCTGAGGGTGCCACCGTCCCTCATGGCGTCGCACGCGTTGATCGCGAGATTGAGCATCGCACTTTGCACCTCGCTCACATCGACGATCGTCGGCCAGAGGTCGTCGTCAATATCTGCAGTCAGGGTTATTCCGCCATCGATCGTCCGCCGCACCATCTCGACGGAATTGGCGAGAACCTGGCGGGTGTCGACCACCTCGCGCGGCAGCGCCTTGCGGCGTGTGAAGCTCAGCAGCCGCAAGTTGAGCCCTGCGCTCGACGCGACGGCGTCGAGCGCCTTGCCGAGATAGTCACGCGCCAGTTCATCCGGTGTGCGTGCGGCCGCCAGCTCGATATGGGCGCCGATCGCCGCGAGTGTGTTGTTGAAGTCGTGCGTCAGTCCACCGGCGAGACGGCCGAGCGCTTCGAGCCGCTGCGAGTGGGCGAGGGCCTCCTGGGCTTCCTGGCGCCGCTGCATCGCATCCTGCAGCTCGGCCGTGCGCTCGGCCACCCGCCGCTCCAGGTCTTCCTTCGCGAGCCGCAGCTCCTCGAGCACTTGACGCCGTTCCGTCGTATCGGCGCAGATGCCGAGCAGCCGCAACGGCCGGCGAGCGTTGTCCTCGTCAGTGAACTCGACCCTGCCGCTCCACGTCATCCAGCGGACTGCGCCACCGGGCTGAACGAACCTCAACTCGACGCGCAGGTGGCCCCCCCGCAACGGATCGAGCGCCGCCTCGTAGTGCTGGCGCACCATCGCCAGATCGTCGCGATGCACCCGCGCGAAAACTTCCGAGATGGGCGCACCGGACATGGCGGGAAAGCCGACCATGACGGAGGTTTCGGGAGAGAACTCCGCGTTCCCGCTCGGCACGTCGACGGTGAACGTCCCGATACCACCCGCCTCTGTCGACATGCGCAGGCGCTCTTCGCTCTTGCGCAACTCGCGCTCGGCGCGATTGCGCTCCGTCACGTCGAGTACAGAACTGAGGATCGAGGCGAGGTTGCCCTGCGCATCGTAGACGGCGGAGTTGTACCACTGACAGTCGGCGATGGAGCCGTCCTTGCGATAGTTGCGATTGACGGTGACGTTGCGGAAGCTGTCTCCGGTCTTCATGCGCTCCATGATGTCTGTGACGGCGACGCTGTCGGCTTCGTGGACCCAGCGCAGATCGGTGACGAGCTTGCCGCAGACCTCCGCCGCCGACCAACCGAACAGCCGCTCGGCGCCCGCCGACCAGCGCACGACACGAAACTCGCGGTCGAACTCGATGACGGCCAGTGGCGAGTTATCGATGTGAGCTTCGAGCTGCTGTTTGGCGAGCGCCAATGCTTCCTGCGTCCTGCGCCGCTCGGTTACGTCGAGATTGATGCCCGACATGCTGATAGCGGCACCATCGGCGCCGAATTCGATGCGTCCGAGCGAGGCGAGCCAGCGCACTTCGCCCGACGGCAGGACGACGCGATACTCGCTGCGAAAGCTCGGGTCCGACTGCTTGGCGGCCCGGGCGAGCACGTCTTCGAGCGGGACGCGATCGTCGGGGTGCAGGCAGGACATCCAGTCGGCGTAGCTCGGCGAGCCGAGCGCCGGATCGCGACCGTGCAGAACGTAACCCTCAGGTGACCACTGCTGCTCACCCGTGCGGATGTTCCACCGCCACGCGGCGGCGCGTGCACCGCTCAGCGCAAACCGCAACTGCGCCTCGCGTTCCGCCAGCCTCGCCTCGGCTTCCTTCTTCTCCGTGATGTCCTGGGTGGTGCCGAAGCCGCCGAGCAGCCGGCCTTGCGGACCGAACTCCAGCTCGGCGCGTTCGCGCACCCAGCGGATGGCGCCGTCGACGACGATCCGGTGCTCGATGTCATAGGCCTCGCCCGCCAGGGCCCGCTTCCATGCCTCGTCGACAAAGGCCCGGTCGTCCGGATGTACGATCGCGAGAAAGCCGTCATAGCTCATCGGCTTCCCGGGCCGGACGCCGAAGATGCGATGGTTTTCCTCCGACCAGTCGAGCGCATTGCGCGTCACGTCGAGCCGCCAACTGCCGATACGGCCGATCGACTGCGCGCGGGCGAGATTCTGCCGGCTTTCGCGCAGATCCCGAACCATTTCGACGCGCGCGGTCACGTCATCGCTGAGAATGACGATGCCACCGACATTTCCGTTCGCCTCGTGCCAGGGGCGAACCTCCCAGCGGACCCAGCGCAGGGTGCCGTCGCGCAGAGGCAGGAATTCCTCTTCGGCGCGGACAACCTCTCCGGCCAGAGCGCGCTTGTGAACGTCCTTGTAATGAGGTGGCAGGTCGGGATGCAGCTCATAGTGGAAGCGGCCGATGAAGTTCGCCGGGTCGAGGCCGTAGGCGTCGACCCATCGCCGGCTGGCGGCGATATAGTTCATACCGCGATCCAGCATTGCAATGGCCGCCGGCGCATCCGTCACGAAGCGCTGCAAGCGATCCTCGCTCTGCCGCAATGCCAGCTCCGACCGGCGTCGTTCGCGGATGTCGCGCATGATCGCCGATACGCCGAGCACGCGACCTTCGCGGTCACGGATCTGTGTTGCCGTCAGCGCCACATCGATCACCGTGCCGTCCTTCGCCACCCGCCGCGTATCGCTGGCGAACCGTTCGCCACCGAGCGCCAGATCGAAGGCGCCGCGCGCGGTTTCTCCCGACGGAATCTGGCCGAGCGGCGCGACGAGCAGGTCGGCATTGCGTCCGATCGCCTCGTCCGCGGTGTAGCCGAACAGCCGTTCGGCGGCCGGGTTCCAGCTGAAGATGCGGCCCGTGTTGTCGAAGCCGATGACGGCATCGCTGGTCGACTCGACGATGGCGGCAAGTTGCGATTGCGCTGCGGTCGAAGCGTCGGCGGCCTTGCGCTCCTCGAGTTCGTCGAGCGCCGCATGCAGGACTCCAGCCGCGGCGACGATCACCAGCGATCCGATGACGAACGCGGCCAGCGTCAGCCAGTCGGTGACGAGAGCGAGCGGTGCGATGAAGACATGCGTCAGCGCCGCCGCGACTCCCACCACCAGAAGTCCGGCGGCCCGGCGGCCCAGAACTGCAGCCATCGCAACCGCAGGAAGCAAGGTGGCATAGAGGTGCTGGTCGGTGAGCGGTTCGTCGATGAACTGCCGCAACGTGACGGCAGCGGCGGCGATCACGCCGCCGAGCGCGAGTCGCCGCCACAGTGGCCAACTTCGCGCCACTTGCACCCCGCGAGGCACCGCGGCGGTCAGGCCACGTTTACGAACGGCTTGGCCGGCTGCCGCACGATCGATCGCATGCACGGGCTCCGATGCCGCTCCGCTGCGGCCCGGCGCGCGCTCGGCGTTGCCCGATACCGGGCCCGAAACCGGGATCGATGGCTCGTGTCGCAAGGCTTCTGCCTCCCTGGCGGCAAAAGCCTATCCTCACGACAGGCGTGGCGCTACCCGGCATCGGAAATACGACAAATCCGCACAGAATCCGCTTTGCGAGCCTGACGCCCAGCGTGTCATGACAGATCGATAATGTCAGACGATGGAACACGCAGGCGCCCGTGCCCGAGATTTCCAGGGGAGCCACGTCCCACCGAACAGGATACGGCAGCGGGGGTTGCCGCTGGCGGAGTGAGCCGGACCTCGTCGATGAAACGTCGTGGCGGCATGCGACGGGTTCAGGCTCGCTCCGCCGCTCTCCCTGGCAGCCGATCGCCGTTCGAACCCTTGGCCGTGCGCCGTTCCGCCGAGTGCATCCCCCCTGACCGCCCGCGCACTCGGCCCCCGAGCCCCGCTCTGTCCCCCCCGGAGCGGGGCTCGTCATTTCGAGCGGCAGCAGCGGCGCGCGCAATGCAGCCGCGCGCCGGCAGCGCCGACGGGCTTCCTCAGCCCTTCCAGTGCAGCGCGCTGATGAGCGTGAACAGGCGACGCGCGGTATCGAAGTCGACGTTGACCTTGCCGTCGAGCCGCTCCATCAGCAGCCGGCTCCCCTCGTCGTGCAGGCCACGACGGCCCTGGTCGATGGCCTGGATCTTGGCCGGCGGCGCCGTGCGGATCGCCTCGTAGTAGCTGTCGCACATCATGAAGTAGTCCTTGATGATGCGCTTGAACGGCGTCATCGACAGCTGATGCGTGACGACCTCCGGCTCGGCATTGGTGCCGATCGCCAGCTGCAGGCGCTGCTCGACCAGCGAGATGACGAGGCGGAATGGACCGTCCTCGCGGCCGACCACGTCGAACGAGTTGCCATCGAGCAGATCGAAAATCGCCACCTCGCGCTCGTGCTCGACATTGGCGCTGTTGCGGGCCAGCGATTTCTCATCGACCTCGATCGAGTACAGGCGAGCGCGGCTCGGTTGCTCGGCGTTTTGATTGCCTGACATCAGGTGTCCTTGCGCGGTTGCTCGAGACGGATCTCGACGGAGCGGCGGTGAGCTTCGAGGCCTTCGGCGCGGGCCAGCGCCATGGCAGCGGGCGCGAGGCTCGCCAGCGCGCCCGCGTCGAGTTTCAGAAGAGAGGTGCGCTTCATGAAGTCGAGCACACCGAGACCCGAAGAAAAGCGGGCGCTGCGGGCGGTCGGCAGCACGTGGTTGGAGCCCGCCACATAATCCCCGATCACTTCCGGCGTGTGGTGGCCGATGAAAATCGCGCCCGCGTTGCGCACGCGCGCGGCGAGGGCTTCCGCGTCGGCGGTCGCAATCTCGAGATGCTCGGCGGCGAAACGGTCCGCCAGCGCCGGCGCCTCGTCGAGTGACCTCAGCACGATCGTGGCGCCGTACACCTGCCAGCTCTCGCCGGCGATGTTGCCGCGCGTGAGCGTCGCCAGCTGACGCTCGACCGCGCGCTCGACGGCGGCGGCGAGGTCCGCATCGTCCGTCATCAGCACCGATTGCGCGGCCGTGTCATGCTCGGCCTGCGCCAGCAGATCGGCGGCGATCCACTCCGGATCATTGTCCTTGTCGGCGATGACCAGCACCTCGGACGGGCCGGCGATGCTGTCGATGCCGACGGTGCCGAACACCTGGCGCTTCGCGGCGGCGACCCAGGCGTTGCCCGGGCCGACGATCTTGACCACCGGGCGGATGGTCTCGGTGCCGTAGGCGAGGGCGGCGACAGCGTGAGCACCGCCGATGCGGTAGATCTCGCTGACGCCAGCGATCTCGGCCGCCGCCAGCACCAGCGGGTTCAGCTCGCCGCGCGGGCACGGCACCACCATGACGATGCGCGGCACGCCTGCCACCTTCGCCGGCACCGCGTTCATGAGCACGCTGCTCGGATACGAGGCGAGCCCGCCCGGCACATAGAGGCCGACCGACTCGACCGCCGTCCAGCGATGCCCGAGTTCGACGCCCAGCGCATCGCGATAGCGATCGTCGGCGGGCAACTGGCGCTGGTGATGCTCGGCGATGCGGTCGCGCGCCAGCTCGAGCGCGGCGAGCGTTTCCGGCGAACATGAGGCCCGCGCGGCGGCGATTTCCGCGGCGGTGACGCGCAGGCCAAGCTTTTCGAGATCGACGTGGTCGAACTTGCGCGACAGGGCGATCAGGGCCTTGTCGCCATCACGGCGCACCTCGGCGATGATGGCGCGCACGGCCTGATCGACGTCGTCCGAGATTTCGCGCTTCTCGGCCAGAAACGCCTGGAAGGCGGTCTCGAAGTCGGGCGCGGCGGTCGTCAGTCGTTTCGGCATCGGCTTGTCGATCGATCCGCGGGGGACCGCTCCTCGCTCGTTTCTCGTTTGCGAGCCGCGCCGGGTGAGGCTGCGGCCGGCGCTGAGGCTCGGTTTGTCGGGGCTTGCGGCGGCGGCGTCAACCGGCCTTTTCAGGATGGTCCGGCCGGTGGCGGGCGTGCCAGGCGGCGCCGAGGTCCTTGAGTTCGGCCTCGATGCACTCGACTGCGAGCTCGATGCCGGCGCCGCCCGAGAAATGCAGGGTGACGGTGCCGCCCGGCTCGTCCTCGCCCGTGCCGGCAAAGGTGACCGCGAGCAGCGACAGCACCGCGTCCCTGGCCTTGAGGTCGATATTCTGCAGGCGGGCGTGGGTGACGCGCTCGAAGCGCAGGCCGGCGCGGCGGCGCTCGTTGGCGCGCGCCGTCTCCCCGGCCAGCAGCGCGCCGAGCCAGTTGAAGCGGTTGAGGACCGTCGCGAAACGCCGCTCCTGCGGCATGTAGGCGAGATCACCCACGCGCACGACCGCATCCTGCAGATGAGCGGACAGGATTGCCAGGTCGTCGGCATCGAGCGCGATCAGGCGGAGCGGCTGCGGGTCTTCTGACATCGTCGGTTACCGCCGTGCGGTGGTTCAGGAAACTGCGGTCGGGGATCAGGCGGGGAGTGATACCGAA
>ERZ1645187.2886-NODE-2886-length-14815-cov-7.904472_pt1 | contig 14815 bp, 18 predicted proteins | sample MGYA00575352_ERZ1645187 | MGnify/ENA primary metagenome ERZ1645187 (study PRJEB40837, sample SAMN11349314) | freshwater sediment metagenome | isolation source: river sediment | host: Sediment | place: India: Wazaribad , New Delhi | collected 2017-02-21 ...
ACTTCGTGGAAATGTTCGTCGGCGTCGGCGCCAGCCGCGTCCGCGACATGTTCGAACAGGCCAAGAAGAACGCACCGTGCATCGTCTTCATCGACGAAATCGACGCGGTCGGCCGCCATCGTGGCCACGGCCTGGGCAATTCGAACGACGAACGCGAGCAGACGCTGAACCAGCTGCTGGTCGAAATGGACGGCTTTGAAGCCAACGAAGGCATCATCATCATCGCCGCGACCAACCGTCCTGACGTGCTTGACCCAGCCCTGCTGCGTCCGGGCCGCTTTGACCGTCAGGTCGTCGTGCCGGTTCCGGATATCGAGGGCCGCGAGAAGATCCTCGCCGTGCACATGAAGAAGGTGCCGACTGCGCCGGACGTCAATCCGCGCCTGATCGCGCGTGGCACACCGGGCTTCTCGGGCGCGGACCTGGCCAACCTCGTCAACGAAGCCGCGCTGCTAGCGGCCCGCCGCAGCAAGCGGCTGGTGGCGATGAAGGAATTCGAGGACGCAAAGGACCGCGTCATGATGGGGGCCGAGCGGCGCTCCATGGTGATGACCGAGGACGAGAAGAAAATGACCGCCTATCACGAGGCTGGTCACGCCCTGGTCTCGGTCAACGAACCGGCTTCCGACCCGATCCACAAGGCTACGATCATCCCGCGCGGCGGCGCGCTGGGCATGGTGGTGCGCCTGCCGGAACGCGACCGTTATTCCTATCACCGCGACCAGATGCACGCGCAGCTGGCCGTAGCCATGGGCGGGCGCGTGGCCGAGGAAATCATCTTCGGGCATGACAAGGTCTCGTCCGGCGCATCGTCGGACATCCAGCACGCCACTTCGCTCGCCCGCTCGATGGTGACTCGCTGGGGCATGTCGGACAAGCTGGGGCCGCTGCAGTACGAAGAAACGCAGGAAGGCTACCTTGGCTATGGCGGTTCGGCCCGGACCATGATGTCGGCTGAAACCAACAAGCTGATCGACGCCGAAATCCGCGCTCTGGTCGAAGGCGGGCACAAGCGCGCCAAGGAAATCCTCAAGACGCATGAGGACAAGCTGCACCTGCTGGCTCAGGCACTGCTGGAATACGAAACCCTCACGGGCGACGAAATTCAGGAGCTGCTGCAGAATGGCAAGATCGACCGCCCGGTCGATCCTACCGGCCCCTCGGTGGTTCCGCCGACCAAGGGCTCGGCTATTCCCAAGGCCGGCAAGCGCTTTGCCGCCACGGCGACGCAGGGGGCCTGACGCCCCCTGCCGTCAGGCGGCAGCGTAAAGCGCGATGCCGACGGTAAACATGGTGAGCACCACCACAGCAAATGTGGCAAGGAACCACGTCCGCCACCATGCGCCAAAGCGACTGAGGCCATAGGCCTCACGCGCCTGTCGGTACATGTGGAACGGGACGTAGGCGAGCAGCAGGACCGGCATGAAGCCGCCGATGTCCCACGCCATCATCGCTCCCACCACTGCAATCAGCAACAGCTGGAAGCTGACCGAATAGGTCACGAATACGGTGTGGTCATACATGTGAAAGCGACGGCTGAACGGGAACAGCAGCCAGACGAACGGCACCGATAGCGGGATCACCAGCCAGGCATATTTGTAGGCGCTGGTCTGCAGCTTGTAGGCGGTCAGTTCGGGATTTTCGCGGACGTGTTGCCACGCCTGTTCCAGCTGCGCTGCGGCCTGCTTGCTAGAAATTCCATTGACCGCAACCTTCTCCGGCAACTTGCTGGCCCGCGCCTCTGCTTCGACATCGGCCATGCTGCCAGAGGCCTGCCCAGGCGCAGCCTTGTTGTTGAAATCGACCGGGCTGCCCAGCGCGTTGAATGTCGCAAAGCTGAGGAAGACCACGAACAGGAACAGGGCAATCGGGCTGACATAGCTTGCCCGCCGCCCGGCGATATATTCGCGGGTCAGCTGCCCCGGGTGCCAGATCAGCAGCGGGATCGTGCGCCAGACCTTCCCTTCGAAATGGAACACGCCATGCAGCAGATCGTGGAAAAAAGCCCCGATCGTGCGATGGACGTGGGCCGCTTGCCCGCATTCATGGCAATGGCTGCCAATCAGGGCCGTGCCGCAGTTCAGGCAAGCCTGTTCCTGCGTATGCCCATCGGCCAGCGCTTCGCCATGCCCCGGCTCGGCGACGCGGGCCAGCAAGGTGCCTTGCGCGATGTCTCCGATGATCTCGCCATTGCTCATGGACTTCTCCCCTCGATTGGGGTTCATGGTCTGGCAAGATCGGCGCGGTCAAGACTGCGGCATGCAACGGGGGGAGACAATTCGATGAAGCGCATATGCCTGGCCACGATCGCCGGCCTGTTGGTCTCTACGCCGGTCATGGCCAATCCGGGCGACATGAATGTCGCAACCTTCCTCGCCAAGGCCGACGCGCTGCGTGCCAAGGGCGCGATGGCCTTGTTCTCGTCAGACTTCAAGACGCTTAAAAGCGAGGGCGAAGCAGCGGGAGCCCACTATCGCGCGCGGCTCCATACAGAACGGGAGGCAGGCCGTCCGTCGAGCTGCCCGCCCAAAGGCGCGAAGGTCAATTCGGACCAGCTGCTCAACTTCTTGCGGACCTATCCCGAAGCCAGCCGTCCGCGCACCAGCATGAAACAGGCAATGGGCGATTTCTTCGTCCGCACCTATCCCTGCAATTAACGCCTCCCCGCTTTGGGGAGGGGGACCGCTGAAAGCGGTGGAGGGGGCTATCGACCTGGCACCAGCCCAAAGGCGAGCGCCTGGTCGATAGCCCCCTCCGTCACACACGATGCGTGTGCCACCTCCCCGCCAGGCGGGGAGGAGAAACCGGGTTAGCCTTCGTAATCGCCACCGATCGAGGTGTTGCGCACCGGAGCCGCGGCAGTGATGCGCAGGGCTTCGGCCGACTGGCTGAGCGAACCGATTTCATCGATCTCGTCATCGTCGTCCGGCAGGACTCGCTGCAGCGAGCTGATGACCGATTCCTTGAGGTTTTCGGGACGCACGGTCTGCTCCGCGATTTCGCGCAGGGCGACGACCGGGTTTTTGTCACGGTCGCGTTCGATGGTCAGTTCCGCACCGCCGGAAATCTCGCGCGCACGCTGTGCGGCCATCAGGACAAGGTCGAAACGGTTCGGGATCTTGTCGACACAATCTTCAACGGTAACGCGCGCCATTCGGGCACTCCAATCACTCAAAAAACGGGAGAAATCCGCTGCTACACGGCCCGAAAAACGCAAGTCAAGGAATATTCGTATAGGTCTTTGTTATATAACGATTATTCGTAAGCAGCGTATCCGCGCGAATCGGGGGCAAGGTTGCCGAACTTGGTGAACTCGCTCTGGAACAGCAGCTGGACGTTACCAGTCGAACCGTGGCGCTGCTTGGCGATGATGACAGTCGCCTTGTTCACCACCTCAAGGTGGCGCTGCATCCAGGTATCGTACTTGGCAATGGCATCGGGCGTGCTGGTTTCGCTCGGCTCGTCCGGCTTGCTGGCGTTGTGGTAATATTCCTCGCGGAAGATGAACCAGACCATATCGGCGTCCTGCTCGATCGAGCCGGATTCGCGCAGGTCGGCCAGCTGCGGGCGCTTGTCCTCACGGCTTTCCACCGCACGGGACAGCTGCGACAGGGCGATCACCGGAACCGCCAGTTCCTTGGCCAGCGTTTTCAGGCCGCGGCTGATTTCCGAGATTTCGTTGACGCGGTTGTCATTGGCGCGGCCCGAACCCTGCAACAGCTGCAGGTAGTCGATCACGATCAGGCCGATGTTGTGCTTGCGCTTCAAACGGCGGGCGCGGGTGCGCAGCGCGGCAATCGAAAGGGCCGGGGTGTCGTCGATGTAGAGCGGCAATTCGGCCAGACGCTGGCTGGCAAAGGAAATGCGCTGGAAATCCTCGCGGCTGATCTTGCCCATGCGCAGCCGTTCGCTGCTGATTTCAGCCTGTTCGGCAAGGATACGGGTGGCCAGCTGGTCCGCGCTCATTTCCAGGCTGAAGAAGGCCGTGGGCGCACCGACCGACTTGGACGGATCGATCCCGTCCTGCATGTCGCGCAGGTAACGCTCGGCGCAGTTGAAGGCGATGTTGGTGGCCAGCGACGTCTTCCCCATGGCCGGACGGCCGGCCAGGATGATCAAGTCGGAATCGTGCAGGCCGCCGATCTTGGCATTGAGGTCATCCAGACCGGTGGTCAGGCCCGAGATGTGCCCGCCCGAGGCCAGTGCCTTTTCGATCTGGGTGATCGCGGTCAGGCTGGACGCGCGGAACGACTGCGCCTCATTGCCGACCGAGGCCCCTTCGGACACGCGGTAGAGCGCGGCTTCGGCTTCGGAGATCTGCTCCATCGGCTCGACCCGTTCCGACGTGTCGAGCGCGGAATTGACCAGATTGCGGCCTACCGAAACCAGTTCGCGTAGCAGGGCCAGGTCATAGATCTGCTCGGCCAGTTCGCGCGGGGCAAGCAGGCCCTGCCCGTCCGCCGTCAGCCGCGCCAGATAGGACGCGCCGCCCAGTTCCTTCAGCGCCTCGTCCGCTTCGAAATAGGGCTTGAGCGTGACCGGGGTGACCACGGCCTTGCGATCGAGCAGCTGCATGATCCGGTCATAGATCCGGGCGTGAATCGGCTCGAAAAAGTGGTCCGGCTTCAGCGGCGTAACCAGTTCTTCCAGCACCCGGTTATCGATCAGCACCGCGCCCAGAAACGCGGCCTCTGCCTCAACGTTGGAAGGCAGGGCGCGGGCGGCGGTTTCATCGGGACGGGCAAAGGGGATCGGTTCGGCCATAAGCGCTGTTCAATGCGCCGGGCTGGGTTCAGGTGCAAGCGGGAGATCGCGCTCAATTCATCCACAGGCTGTGGATGGTGCGGACACACTTGCCCCGCAATTTCGCATCTGCGAAAAGCGCGCCCCATGGCGGACCCGCGCATCATTCATATCGAACTCGACGAGGCGACCATTCTGTGGCGCAACGCGGATATCGAACAAGAGCGTCGCATCGCCATTTTCGACCTGATCGAAGAGAATACGTTCAAGCCCTTGCGCGCCTGGGAAGCCGGGCATCAGGGGCCTTACCGGCTCAAACTGGCAGTCGATGACGGCCGCCTTTCGCTGGAAGTATCGGACGAAGCGGGCGGCCCGCTGGAAACGCTGATTCTTGGCCTGGGTCGGTTCCGCCGCCCGATCCGCGAATATTTCGCGATCTGCGATTCGTATTATCAGGCGATCCGCAAGGCCACGGCGGCCGAAATCGAAACCATCGACATGGCCCGGCGCGGTGTCCACAACGAAGCAGCGGAAATGCTGCTGGAACGCCTTGAGGGCAAGATCGAGACGGACTTCGCCACGGCTCGCCGCCTCTTTACGCTAATCTGCGTACTGCATATCAGGGGCTGACCTGCTGCAATTCTTCGAACGGGGTCGCTTCATCACATGGCTAGCCGAAAATCCAATCGCTGGACCCTGCGCCTGATCGGCGCGGTGATGCTGTTTGCCATCGTCGCCGGGGTCTGGGGCTGGTGGGACCTGCGCCACTGGCGGCCCAGCAAGCTGGAATTCCCGATGCAGGGGGTCGAGATTTCAGGCGAGGATGGGCCGGTCGACTTCAAGGCACTGAAGGTCACCGGCGCAAACTTTGCCTATCTCGACGCCTCGGCCAGCGCCTTTGCCCGCGATCCCGCCTTCGTGAAAAACCTGGAAGAGGCCCGCGCGGCCCAGCTGCAAGTCGGCGCGGTGCATCGTTATGATCCGTGTCAACCGGCGGAAAAGCAGGCAGCCAATTTCGTCACGGTCGTCCCGCGTGACCGGTCCATGCTGCCGCCTGCGGTCGATCTCGACATGCTAGCCGATGCCTGCCCGGTAAAGGTCAGCGATGCGGCGGTGGAAAGCGAATTGATGACCTTCCTCAACCAGATCGAGACTCACACCGGCAAGGCGACGATCCTGAAGGTATCCAGCACTTTCGAGGCCCGCTATCACCTTGGCGCGGCGCTGGACCGCAACCTGTGGCTGGTGCGTACCCGGCTGCAGCCCGACTATGCCGGACGGCCCTGGACCATGTGGAGCGCCAATACGATGTATAGCAGTGAAGCCGCGCAAATGCCGCTGCGCTGGGTGGTGGTGCAACGATGAGCTGGACCCGCGACAGCCTGATCGACGCAGCGCGTAAAGCGGCAGGCGGCGCCTATGCGCCCTATTCCAATTTCCACGTCGGCGCGGCGCTGGGCTTTGCCGATGGCAGCGTGGTGACTGGCGCCAATGTTGAAAATGCCAGCTATGGCCTGACGCTCTGCGCGGAAACGGTCGCAGTCGGCAAGGTGCTGAGCGAGAACTGGCGCGGCAAACTGGAAGCCGTCGCGGTGATCGGCGGCAAGGCTGGCGCAGTCGGCGCGGGCGATCCGGTGACGCCGTGCGGGCGTTGCCGCCAAATGCTCAACGAAGTGGCCGCGCTGGGCGGCAGCGATCCGGTCGTGTGGTGCGCCAGCGAAGACAGCGTCACCGAACTGCACCTGTCAGACCTGCTGCCGCACGCTTTCGGCCCGGCCAGCCTGGACTGAAGACTCAGCCCTCCAGCCACTCCAGCAATGCCCCCATGCAGTCGCGGCCCAGAATGGCGCTGCGCTCCGCGCTCCACCCCTGCGCCACACAGGGCAAGTCATCGTTGTCCTTGAACGGCATTTCCAGCGTCATGCTGACCGCGCCAAAGCGTTCGGCCAACTGGTTGGTCGACATGGTCAGGTTGGCCTTGCCCTTGCCCGCCACCGGATAGCCCAGCCGCGTCTGGAAATCCGGTGTGCGACGCGCAAGAATCGCCTTGTAGCGATCAAACCCGCCCTGCAATTCCTCGCTCCACGACGGGATGCCCTCGAAACCGGCAAGGAACACGGCCGCAATCGCCTCGTCCCCGTGGACGTCCATAGCGAAATCAACGCCGCTCTCGTCCATGGCATTGCGGATCGCCAGCACTTCGGGTGATTTCTCTGCGCTGGGCATGTCCCATTCACGGTTGAGATTGATGCCCGCCGCATTGGTGCGCAGGTGCCCCCGGCGCGAACCGTCCGGGTTGGCATTGGGCACGATGTGGAACCGGCATAGCTGGCGCAGTTTGCGACCAATCGGATCGGCCGGATCGGTCAGGCAGTCGATTGCCCCTTCCATCCACCATTCGGCCATCGATTCGCCCGGATGCTGGCGCGCATAGAGCCAGACCTGCCGTTCACCCTCACCCAGATCGAGGCAGTCGATCGCTTGTCCATCAAGGCTGTAGCCCAGCACGCGGTGCGTTACGCCCTCTGCCAGCGCCGCGCCAGAGACGAGATCGTGATGCCGCTCCATAGAATAGGGCGCGAAATAGGCAAACCAGGCGATGCTGCCGCTCGGGCGATAGCGAATGGTCAGGGTGCCGCCATCTTCCGCCTTGTCGTAGGATGAGTCCGCCCGGCCCCAGAACTCGCGGTCCTCGCTTACCGCGGCGCGATAGCCGGGCCAGCCGCCGGGGTAGGCTGATCCTTCCAGCCCGGTGATCTTCAGCACCAGTTCCCGCCCGGCACAGTTCGCCACACGGAAATGGAACCACTGGTAAAAGTCCGAGAGGTGGTCCTTGCGGATCGCCAGCCGGGCCGTTGCGCCGTCAATGGAAAGGACTTCGATATTGCCGGCATCGAATGCCGCATCGATCAGGATATCACTCATTTGACTTCAATCGTCTCGCCTGAATTGCCCGGAAAATTGAGGAACAGCGCCTCGGCCATCTTGGGCGCGCCCAGAGCGGTTGTTGCCAGCGGCGAGCCGGAACCGACCGTGAATTCGGCCCGCCCTTCCCACAAGACCTTGCCGCTTGCCCGCTCACGGATCGAAACGGCCAGTTCGGTATCGACCTTCGCCTTGGGCTTGGGCGAAAGGTTGATTCCCACCCCTACGCCAAGGCCGGAACCATAAGAGCCGGTCGAGCCGCCGACCCCGACGCTGACCGGGCTTCTGCCACCCTGAGGCTGCAAGGTTGTGCGGGTCAACCGAACCTGCGCAAACTGCGCCCCGCCGCCCGGTGCGGCCTCAGCATAACCGATACGCTGCAATTCATGCAGCACGGCGCCGCGATAGGTCTGCCACTCCAGCGAATTGGCATCCGTGCCCGGAGCAGGTTCTACCGCAATCGTGCCTTTGCCCAGCTGGCTGAGATCACCGGTGTGGAATCGGGTCACCTGCACCGGCCCGACCGGCGTCACGCAGCCGGAAAGCAGGGCCAGCCCGGCAGCCAGTACCGCGATTCGCATCAACTTCATCGCCTTGCCCTCTTTCCTTGGGTTGGACGGACCATGTGGTTCCCTTGCCAGTGCGATGCAAGCCTTCTTGGCGCGGCACAGACACGGCACAGGCCCGTTTTGCGATTAACCGCTTGATCGCTGCCGGGTCATGGGCAAGTCCCGTCGGGTGAGCAAATTCACCATCCTTGTCACTGGCGGCGCAGGCTATGTCGGCAGCCATGCAGTCCTTGCCTTGCAGGATGCAGGCTGGCCGGTCGCCGTGATCGACAATCTCGTCACCGGCTTTCGCTTTGCCGTGCCGCAGGACGTGCCGTTCTATCAGGGCGATATTGAAGACAACGCGCTGCTCGCCCGGATCATGGCTGAACACCGAATCGGCGCGATCATGCATTTCGCCGGTTCAGTCCTCGTCCCGGAATCGGTCTACGATCCGCTGAAGTATTACCACAACAACACGGCCAAGACCCGCGCCCTGATCGCCAGTGCGGTGGCGCACGGCGTGCCGCATTTCATCTTCAGTTCGACCGCCTCGACCTATGGCGTCCCTGAAGTCTCGCCGATCCATGAGGATACGCCGCAGGTTCCGGTCAATCCCTATGGCATGTCGAAACTGATGATCGAACATATGCTGCGCGACACGGCGGCAGCCCATTCGCTCAACTATTGCGTGCTGCGCTATTTCAACGTTGCCGGAGCCGATCCGCAGGGCCGCAGCGGCCAATCGACCACTGGCGCCACCCATCTGATCAAGGTCGCGGTCGAAGCGGCGCTGGGTAAGCGTGACAGGGTGGAAGTGTTCGGCACCGACTATGCCACGCCCGATGGCACCGGCCTGCGCGACTATATTCATGTCAGCGACCTAGCCCAGGCCCATGTCCTCGCGCTGGAGGCGCTGATCGCCCAGCCGCAGCAATCGCTGACGATGAATTGCGGCTATGGCCGGGGCTATTCGGTGCTGGAAGTGCTGGACGCGGTCGACCGGGTCACCAACCAGCAAATTACCCGCCTGATCAGCCCGCGCCGTCCGGGCGATCCCGATTCGCTCATATCCGACAATCGCCGGATCATGAGCACCCTGCCCTGGGTGCCGAAATATGCCGATCTCGACACGATCGTGGCCCATGCCCTGCAATGGTAGCGCAAGTTGAGCGAGATTCAGCCCGATTAGGCAGAATTGCGCCCCCTGCGCTTGACTTCGTATCGAGTCACCCGTAACGGCGCGGCTTCAATTTCCAGCGGCATAGCCCGCACCCGAGGACATCATGAAGATTCGCAACAGCCTCAAGTCGCTCAAGGACCGCCACCGGGACAACCGCGTGATCCGCCGTCGTGGCCGGACCTACGTGATCAACAAGACCAACCGTCGCTTCAAGGCGCGCCAGGGCTAAGTCCTCTGGTCTGGGCAGGCCGAAACCGGCTGGCCCACTAAAGTTAACGGCCCGCCTCCTCTCAGGGGTGCGGGCCGAAGCTGTTTAGGCTGACGCAGTTCAAGGAATCGCGGGATGGCTGGGCGTATCGAAGCGGTCGTATTCGATATCGGCAAAGTGCTGGTCGAATGGGACCTGCGCCTGATCTATCGCGATCTGCTTTCCGACCCGGCAGAGCGGGACTGGTTCGTGACCAATGTCGTCACGCCGGAATGGCATTTCCAGCATGACGCAGGGCGGCCCCTGGCGGAAATGGTGCCGGAACGGATTGCCGAATATCCGCAGCACGAATTGCTGATCCGCCGCTATGCCAGCCACTTCAACGAATCGATCCCGGGCGAAGTGCCGGGAACGCGGCAATTGGTGGAGCAGCTTGACGCGCGCGGTACGCCGCTGTTCGCGATCACCAATTTCGGTGAAGAATTCTGGCCCGACTTTGCCCCGCGCTTTCCCGTGCTGGAGCGGTTCCGCGACATCGTGATTTCCGGGGTGGAGAAACTGGCGAAGCCCGATCCGGCGATCTACGCCCTGGCCGAAACGCGCTTTGGCCTGCCCGGCAGTGCCATGCTGTTCGTGGACGATAACGAACAGAACGTCTTGGCCGCGCAGCAATGCGGCTGGCATGCACACCACTTCCGCAATGCGACTGAACTGGAAGCCGACCTGACCGCGCGCGGCCTGCTCGGCTGATCATCCCTTCGGACAGGCACCCATAAAAAAAGTCCCCCGCCTTTGTGGGGCGAGGGACATTTTGGGGTTTCCCTGGGGCCGGGTGGCGGCCCTTCGAGCCCTTGCGGGCTCAACGCGTCAGGCAGCGTTGCAGGTCTGAAGATCTTCAGCGCTCAGTTCACCCTTCGGGCCAGTGAAGCTGGCGACCGGACCGAAAGCCTTGACGACCTTGGCGCAGGTGTTGAGCGGACGGGCACCGTCAACCGGGCCGGTGCAGGTGTCGCCGTTGCAGTTCCAGATCACACCGTTCACGACCTTGCGCGCCGGAGCGGCAACTGCAGTCGAAAGCTTGGCGGTGTAACGGGCCGGAGCGGCCTGAGCCGGCGAAACGGTGGCGGAAAAGCTGGCGACGGTGCCGAACAGCGCGAGGCCAGCCAGAACGATATTACGCGTGGTGATGGCAGTCATTGGTATTCCCCTTGGATCTGCACGCAGAGATCGACGAGGTCCTGGGAGGGGATAGTCGAGTCGCGTTGCTGGCGCGCCAACTAGGTGCGGTCAAATTAAGTTGCAACTAGAAACTGTGCAGTGCAGCAAAGATTTTTTTGTCGGACCGGAAGCGCCCTTGCGTTAGAAGGCAGCGGGCATGGGGAATGGATTAATGGACAAGCTTCACGAGCCTTTGAACGATATGCAAAATTGCGGCCTTCCTGCCGCGCTGGAAGTCATGGGCGAACGCTGGAGCTTCATGATCCTGCGCGCCGCGTTCAACGGGCTCTATCACTTTGAAGAGTACCTCGCTGCGCTGGGCATTGCCCGCAACATCCTGTCGAATCGGCTCGCCCGGCTGGTCGAAAACGGCATCATGAAGCGGGAACCCTTGCCGGACGACCGCCGCAAGATCGAATACCGCCTGACCGAAAAGGGGCTCGACCTGCTGCCCGCCATGCTGGCCCTGCGTCAGTGGGGCGAGAAATACGGCTGCGGCGTGCCGAGCAACCCGGTGCTATGCGACAACCGCGACGGCCTGCCCATTGCCCAGATCGGTATCTACGCGCACGATGGCCGCCGCCTTGGCCCGCGCGAAATGGAATGGCGGCGCCGGGCCGATGTCGGCAAGCCGGTGCTTGTAAAGCAGGAAGACGAACCGCTGCGCCCGCAGCTTAACGTGCTGCTTTAGGCCCGGGGCGCGACCCGGCGATAACTCAGCGCTTCGGCCACGTGGATGCGGCCGACCTGTTCCACCCCGGCCAGATCGGCAATGGTCCGCGCCACGCGCAGCATCCGGGTATAGCTGCGGGCAGACAGGCGCATCGCCTCTGCCGCCTGCATCAGCAGCTTGCGCCCGGCCTCGTCCGGCGTGGCATAACGCTCCAGCAAGTCGCCATCCAGTTCGGCATTGCTGCGCTTGCTGGTCCCCTCCAGCCGCTGCGTCTGGCGCTGCCGCGCCGCTGCGACCCGTGCGGCCACCTCGGCGCTGCCTTCACGCGGTGGCGGCAGGGCCAGATCGGCGGCACTGACCGGGTCGACTTCGACGTGCAGGTCAATCCGGTCCAGCATCGGTCCCGAGACCTTTGACTGGTAATCCGCCGCACATTTCGGCGCGCGCGAACAGGCCAGCGCCGGATCGCCCAGATGCCCGCAGCGACATGGGTTCATCGCCGCGATCAACTGGACCCGCGCCGGAAAGGTCACGTGCGCATTGGCCCGCGCTACATCGACCACCCCGGTCTCCAGCGGCTGACGCAGCGAATCGAGCACCGCGCGCTGGAATTCGGGCAATTCGTCCAGAAACAGCACGCCGAGATGGGCAAGACTGACTTCCCCCGGCCTGACCCGCAGCCCGCCCCCGGTCAACGCCGCCATCGAAGCGGAATGGTGCGGCGAACGGAACGGGCGAGTGCGACTGATTCGTCCGTCCTCCAGCGTGCCAGCCACCGATGCCACCATCGAAACCTCCAGCGCTTCGGCCGGAGTAAGCGGCGGGAGGATGCCGGGCAGACAACTTGCCAGCAGGCTCTTGCCCGCACCGGGAGGGCCGCTCATCAGCAGGTTGTGGCCGCCCGCCGCCGCGATCTCCAGCGCACGCTTGGCCACCTCCTGCCCTTTCACCTGCCGCAGGTCCGCAACCAGGCGCGGCTCCTCCGCCTCGCCGGGGCGCGGCGGGGGCAATTGCTGCGTGCCTTTCAGGTGATTGAGCAGGCTAATCAGGTTTGGCGCGGGGATTACCGAAACGCCGCTGGCCCAGGCCGCCTCGCTGCCCTGCGCGGCGGGGCAGATCAGCCCCTTGTCCTGCCCACTGGCATGAAGCGCGGCCAGCAGCACACCCGGCGTTGCCACCACGCGGCCATCCAGCGCCAATTCGCCCACCGCAACGAAATCGACCAGCTGCTCGGCATCGGTCACGCCCATTGCAGCCAGCAGGGCGAGCGCGATGGGGAGATCATAGTGCGAGCCTTCCTTGGGCAGGTCGGCGGGGGACAGGTTGATCGTGATCCGCTTGGGCGGCAGCGACAGGCCCATGGCGGCAAGCGCGGCATTGACCCGTTCGCGGCTTTCATTCACCGCCTTGTCCGGCAGGCCAACCAGATTGAATCGCGGCAGGCCCGGCGCGATCTGGCACTGCACTTCCATCGCGCGTGCCTCCAGCCCCAGATAGGCGACCGTCTGAACCAGTGCGACCACAGCAACGACCCCGATTTTTCTTTGTAAAATAAGCTGATGGCGCGTATTTTTGCTTATGTCGACCCTCTTGGCCGATGATTGATCGCAAGCGGATATGCCCGAATCTGTTGACTCGTCCCTGCACCCCCTGTAACGGCCCGCGTCTGATCGGGGCTTGCTCCGCCAACAAACAGATTTTTCCGAGGTTTTGAAATGAAGCGCACCTTCCAGCCCAGCCGCCTTGTTCGCGCCCGCCGCCACGGCTTCCGCGCCCGCACGGCCACCGTCGGCGGTCGCAAGGTTCTTCGTGCTCGCCGCGCCCGCGGCCGCAAGAAGCTCAGCGCCTGAGCAAACCTGACAAGATGTCGGTCCTGACGAAAAGGGCCGATTTCCTTGCTGCCAACCGGGGCCTGCGGATCGCGCGCCCCGGTTTCGTGCTTTTGGTGAACCCGAATGGCCTGGACCAGGTTCGCTATGGCATCACCGTCACCAAGAAGATCGGCAACGCCGTGGTCCGCAACCGGATGAAGCGCCGGTTCCGCGCCCTCCTGCGCGAAGCCTTGCCGGTGGCGGGCCTGCCCGGCCACGATCACGTGATGATCGGGCGCGAAACCGGGATCGAGCGCGATTTCGCCAAACTGCGCGATGAACTGGCCATGGCCCTCTCCCGCGCGGCCCAGGGCAAGGGCGATCCGCCCCGGAAGCGGCGATGAAACGCCTGTTCATCCTGATCGCGCGCGGCTGGCAGCTTGGCCCATCGCGCATCCTGCCGCCCACCTGCCGCTATGCCCCGTCCTGTTCGCAATATGCGATCGAGGCTTTGGAAAAACATGGCGCGATTAAGGGTGGCTGGTTGGCCGCGAAGCGTCTATTGCGCTGCCACCCGTGGGGTGGACATGGCTATGACCCGGTGCCTTGACCGGCAGTGAACCCTCCCCATCTGACCAAGAACGTTTTTCCATGCAGGGGCCCCCAGTGGACAACCACAATTACCGTAACATGATCCTCGCCGGGGTTCTGACCGTAGCCATTCTGCTCGGTTGGGATATGGCGATGCGGTATCTCTACCCCCAGGCCAACGCGCCCAAGCCGGTGGCAAGCGCCCCTGCGGCCACCCCCAGCGATGCGCCCAAGCGCACCCGCGAAGGTGGCCTGACCAACCCGGCCGACATCGCGCTGGAGGCAAAGGACATCAAGACCGCGCTGGCCAGCCCGGCGCGCGTGCGGATCGAGGCTCCGGGCCTCTCCGGCTCGATCAACCTGGCTGGCGGCATGGTCGACGACCTGACCGCCAACCGCCACACCGCTGCGCTTGACCCGGCTGCCGGGCAGCAGCGCATCTTTTCGCCCGCTGGCACTCCGGCGCAGCAGTTTGCGCAGTTCGGCTGGACCATGGGTGATGGCGCACCGGCGATTGCCCTGCCCAATGCGCAGACCGTCTGGACCGCTCCGGCCGGTGCCAAGCTGACCCCGCAGACCCCGGTCACGCTCAGCTGGAACAATGGCGGCGGGCAGACCTTTACCCTGACCTACGCGATCGACGCTGATTACATGCTGACTGTCACCCAGGGCGTCAGCAACGCCGGTCCTGCGCCGGCCGCAGTCAAGCCGGTTGCCCAGCTCAACCGCACGGACAAGACCGCCGCGCTGGACAGCTTCAACGTCCATTCCGGTCCGTTCGGCGCCTTTGACGAGGCTGTCTCGTTCGGCCCCAACTACAAGGACCTGGCCGAGGCCGGCACTCTGCCCGGCGAAGGCCAGCCCAACTGGATCGGCTTTACCGACATCTACTGGATGAGCACGCTGATCCCGGAA
>ERZ1645187.2887-NODE-2887-length-14804-cov-156.267747_pt1 | contig 14804 bp, 14 predicted proteins | sample MGYA00575352_ERZ1645187 | MGnify/ENA primary metagenome ERZ1645187 (study PRJEB40837, sample SAMN11349314) | freshwater sediment metagenome | isolation source: river sediment | host: Sediment | place: India: Wazaribad , New Delhi | collected 2017-02-21 ...
AGCCCTTGGAGGAGAGCTTGGTGACGAAGTCGACGAAGAGGTGCTCGAGCATCTCCGGCGACACCGGGCCGAGCTTGGCCATGGCGAGGGAGATCTGACGGACCTCGAGTTCGTCGAGGCGCTGCCAGATCTCGCGACCGTGTTCCTCGCCGAGTGCCAACAGCAACACCGCCGCGCGCTCGGCGCCGACCAGCTCGCGGTACTTCTCGCCGGTGCTGATCTGCAGGCTCGGGCCCTGACCGGCGTTGGCGTTGGTGCGTGCGGGAACCGACATGTTTCGACCTCACGCCGCTTCGTTGAGCCAACCGCGGATGATCATCGCGGCTTCGTTGGGGCTCTGCTGGACCATCTCGCCGATCTTCTGGACCGAACCCGCCTGAACCGCTCCGAGGGCCTTGGCCTCCTCGAGCCGCATGTGGGTGGGATGCATCGCATTGTCGTCCCCGCCGCCGGCGCCGCCGCCTGCCGATCCGGCGCCGCCCGAGGCCGAACCGGTGGTGCCGCCGGCGGTGCCCGCACCGGCGAGCAGATTCTCCAGCGCCGATCCCTCGCCCACGGCGACGAGTGCGCCGCCGGCGCCGGCGAGCACCGGTTCGGGCGCCATCATCCGGTTGATCAGCGGGCGGACGGCGAAGAGCAGGACGAGCAGGGTCATCATCACCAGGGCGCCGAGTTCGATCAGGCGCAGCATGTCGTCGCGGCCGAAGTCGAAGAGGGCGGCGAAGCCGGACTTCTGGGCCTCCAGCGGCAGCGACGGCGGTGCTTCGGCGAAACGCAGATTGACCACCTCGACCTGATCACCGCGGGTCTGATCGAATCCGACGGCGCTGCGCACCAGGGCGGCGATGCGGTCGAGGTCGGCCTGGGGGCGGGGTTGATAGGAGACCTCGCCGTTGGCGGTGGAGGCGTAGATGCCGTCGACGAGCAGGGCGACGGAGACCTTCTTGATGCGGCCGGCCTCCAGCACCTCGGTGCGGCTGGTGCGCGAGATCTCGTAGTTGACCGTCTCCTCCGAGGAGTTCGACGATTCCTTGTCGCCGCCCTTGCCCTGGTCCTGGCCGCCGGCCGGCACCTGGTTGGCGACGGTCACCGACTTGTCCCCGGAGGTGTTGGAGGAGGTCTCCTCCTTGGACTGGGTGGAGCGGACGACCTGGCCGTTGGGGTCCCAGGTGTCGGAGGTCTGGGTGACGCGGTTGTAGTCGAGCGTGGCGGAGACGCGGACGCGGGCACGGCCCTGGCCGACCACCGAGGCGACGATCGATTCGATCTGGCTCTCCATCCGTTGCTCGAAGGCGGAGGTGCGCTCCTGCAGCGACGAGGCGACGAGACCGTCGGGGTCCTCGCCCTGGCCGGAGGCGAGGAGGCGGCCATTCTCGTCGACGACGGAGACGCGCGACGGCTTCATGCCTTCGACCGCGGCGGCGACGAGGTGCTGGACGGCGCGGACCTGAGCCGGATCGAGGGCGCCGCGCAGCTTCAGCGCGATCGAGGCGGTCGGCTCACGCTTCTCCTTCTGGAACACCTGACGCTCGGGGATGACGAGATGGACGCGGGCGGTCTGAACCCGATCGATGGCGCGGATGGTGCGCGACAACTCGCCCTCGAGGGCGCGCAGATGGTTGATGTTCTGGACGTAGGATGTGGTGCCGAGACCGTCGGCCTTGTCGAAGATCTCCCACCCGACGGAGCCTCCGGCCGGAACGCCTTTTTCGGCGAGCTTCATCCTGAGGCGCAGGACCCGATCCTTCGGCACCAGGATCTGGCTGCCCTCCTGGCGTAGTTCGTAGGGGATCGCCTGCGCCTCGAGATCCTTGACGATGGCGGCGCTGTCCTGGACCGAGAGCTCGGAATAGAGCGGCGCCAGAGCCGGCTGCGACACCTTCAGCGCGATGAAGGCGAAGAAGCCGAGGGTCACGGCCGCCACCACGGCCATGGCGGCGAGCCGGGCCGGACCGAGCTTCTGCAGGAACTCCAGCGCGCCGTTCACGGATGAAGGGTCCTCGTCTCGTGGGGTGAGCGGGTCGAGCCCGGGAGGGCTCGACCCGGATTTCCGGGTATCGGGGTACGGCGAGCCCTTCCGCCGGAGATCCGGGGCGACCGGAAGGGCCGAAGCAGGTCATCGGTGAGCCCGGTGGGGACGGGAGAATCTCGCCGACGACCTACTGGGCAAGAATTTCCCAGTCGATGGTAAACGGGAGGTTAACGACCCGTGTGGGAGCGGTACGATCGCCCCTCTCGGGCCGGTGAAAACGCGCGACGGGGTGAAGGATCGGTCGACGACCCGGCGAAAATTGCCGGGCCGTGGTAACCGCGGAGACGGGCGCGAGAGGTGGCGAGCCGGCAATCGGCACGGTGGACGGCCGGAAACGAGAAGGGGCCGACCTCGCGGTCGACCCCATCGCTCGAGACCGATCCCCGTACGGGGAGGTCACTGACGGTATTGCTGGATGCGCGTCGTCCTGAGGCCGGCGAGACCGTGGCGGTCGATGGAATGTTGCCAGGCCAGGAATTCTTCGACGGTCAAGGTATAACGATTGCAGGCTTCCTCGAGGGACAGCAATCCCCCGCGGACGGCGGCCACCACTTCCGCCTTGCGACGGATCACCCAACGTTTCGTCCCCTGCGGTGGCAGGTCGGCGATCGTAAGGGGGCTGCCGTCGGGGCCTATGACGTATTTCACACGCGGTCGGAACTGATCGGTCATCGTACTCTCACACATTCGATGCGATCACATCGAAAGCGAGAGTAGGGCCGCCGCCTTAAAATATGGCTAAACGTCGTCGGGCACGTGATTCTTTTCTCGAGTGACCGGATCGACGGGGGGCGAACCTGCGCGAAAGCGCCGGAATCGGGGCTCGATCCGGCGCGATGCGCTGGGTGATGCGGGCTCGGTCGCGGCCTCAGGCGGCGGTCTTCACCGCCTTGACCAGGTAGGCGCTGATCAACTGGCCACCGATCGACAGCATCGGTGTGGAGCCGGAGAAGTCGACCGCATCGACCAGACCGGTGGTCTCCGACTTGTAGGTGACGGCCTTGCCGGAGGCGTCCTTACCGGAAATGGCGATGGTGTAGTCGCCGGCCGGCGCGGTCCCACCGGTGTCGGTCTCGCCATTCCACTCGAATTTGCCGTCGCCGGCGGCGAGCTTCTGTGTGGTGGAATAGATCAGCTTGCCATCGGCGCCGTAGATTTCGATCTTGGCGGGGTCCGAGGCCGCCGACCCGTTGAAGTTCCAGGTCGCGGTTCCGTCCTTCAACTGCGTGGTGGAACTGTCGACGGTGACGGACTTGCCGACGTAGCCGACGAAGGACAGGGCGCTCTGGATGGCGAACATGGTCTTCAGGTCGGTGAGCGACTGGTTCGCCTTGATCTGCTGTTCGACCGACGAGTACTGCACCAGCTGCTGGGTGAACTGGGAGCTGTCCATCGGGTTGAGCGGGCTCTGGTTCTGCATCTGGGTCACCAGAAGCTGCAGGAACATCTGATAGTTGCCGGACAACGCCGACATGTCGGTGGCCGACGTCGAGGTGTTGGTCACGGCGGAAACGGAGCTGATCGACACGGGGGCCTCCCGATCTCCACGCATCACTGGATCGGTCGGCGGCGCACGAGCGTCGCCGACGGGCGGTTCAGACTCTCAGGTCGACGCCACCGGCGCGCGTGGCGCGATAGGCGAGGGCGGCGACCGAGGCGATCGGTGCGGCCTCCTCGTCCTCGACGGTGGGCCGATCCGGACGGGTCGCGGCTTCGTCGTAGGTGCGCCAGCCCTGGCCACTCTGGCCGCTCGGCTGGTCCTTCAACGAGAACTGCAGACCGGACGACGAGACATCGAGGCCGGCGTCTCCGAGGGCGCGCTCCAGGTGTCGCTGATCGCGCAGCATCAGATCGAGGGTCTCGGTGCGCTCGACCACCAGATGCGCCCGGACTTCGCCGGAGGCGCGAACCTCGACGCGTACGTCGACACCGCCGAGTTCTTCGGGGGAGAGACGGATGTCGAAGCGGCTGTGGCCGGCATGGGCACGGGTGGCGATGGTCTCGGGGAGGTGAGCGAGCGACACGGCGCGAGCCGTCTCGGTCGTGGCATCCGTCGCCGCCGCCGCGGTCGAGCCGACGGCGAGGTCGGCGCGGTCATGCGTGACGCCGTGGAGCACCGGGGGAACCGGGGTGTCGGTGGCGGTTGCGGATGAAGCCGCGGCCGCATCGGCCGACGTGGTGCGCGCGCCGTCGACGGTGGCGGTGCGCAGGCCGTCGGTGGTGGCGGTGCGCAGGCCGTCGGCGGTGGCGGGAGCGGCCGTCGCGGCGACGGGTTCCGGACGCGCCGCGGCGGCGGTGTCGGGCGAGGTCGTCGGGGTCACCGCGCCCTCGGTCCGGGCAGGGTGGGCGACTGCCGGCCCACGAGCGGTGGGGGCGGTGAAGCGGTTGAGTTCGCTCGCCGCGGCGCTCGCGCCGGTGTTCGTTCCCTGGGCGGCCTCGGTCGTCGAAGCCGATGTGTCGGCGGCCGGCTCGGCGGACGCATCGGTTCCGGTCGCGGCAGTCGACGCGGTCGCGGTGGCCGTGGCGGCTGGCGCCGTGGTGGCGGCCTGGTCGGAAACTCGGGTGGCGGAGAGCCGACGCAGGGCGTCCGGCGTCGTGCCGTTCGGCCGCGCCGCGGCGACGGCGGCGGCGATGGTCGGGGGAAGGCGGGGATCGAGTGCGGGCGTCGACGCGGCGGCGGCATTCCGGTCGCTCGCGGTCGGGGTGGCGGAGGTGGTCACGTCGGGGACGGCGACGGCCGAAGTCACGGCCGCGGGAGTGGCGACTACCGGTGTCGTCGGGCCGGCCGCGGAGACGGACACGTCGGCGGGGGAGGTCGACGTGGCGGACGGTGACGCGGCGGACGGTGACGCGGCGGCGGTGCCGGCGGAAGGGGCAGCGGCCTCGGTGGCGCCGACGGTCGGGTCGGCGGTGTGCGAGCGCGGATCGGTGGCGGCGCCGAGCGAGGCGGGCGATGCGAGGGCGGCGGCGACCGCGATGGCCGGGAGCGGATTGCCGGTGACGGCCGACAGTGCAGCGGCGCCGGCGAGGTCGATCGCGGAGTCGGTGAGGGTCTCGGCCGTGGTGTCGGCCTCCGGGGAGGCCGGGTCGGCGGTGGTCGCGGCGGCCGTGGACCCGGTCGCCGCCGTGGTCGAGGCGGCGGCCATGGCGGCCGCAGGGACGGGATCGGCCGCGGTGGGAGCCACGACGCGAGCTGCCGGGTTCGACGACGGGATGGTGATCACCCGCGTCGTCGCCGTGGTGGGCGTCGCGGTCGTTCGCGTCGCCGGGGTGGTCGGGGTCGCAGCGGCGGGCGCCGTCGTGGGGAGGACGGACACCGGTGCCGCTGCCGGGGTGCTCATCAGGGTGGCGAAAAGGCCGGCGGCCGGCTGGGGACCGATGCCGGAAAAGAGCGTTCCGCCGCCGAGAGTTCCCGTCGTGAGGGTCGTCAGGGGTGTGGCGATGGGGTCGACGCTGGGCAAACTCTTCCTCCTGGAACGCGGAACAAGGCTCCTTCGTCGGGTATGTCGCAAGGAGTGGGCCAGCCCCCGGCGGAGGTGACGATCCGCGACCACCGCCGGTGGGATCCGGCGGAAATCCGCCGGTTTCTCGTCACCGTCCTCTCGACCGACGGCGATCGGCTCCCATATGACGACGGTGGCCGGGATCGCGACCCGGCAGGCTCTGCCGGGTGAGGCAGGAGCTGCCGATCGCGGGTTCCGTGCCGGGCGGGGATCGGCTATGGTCGGGCCACGCCGTGAGCCGGCGTCGGCCACCCGTTCGCCGTATCGATGGTTCGTCGCCGAGGTTCCGCGCGCCCATGCCGAATTCCCTCGACCTCCCCGGTCGCCCCGAGGACACGCGTGTCGTCGTCGCGATGTCCGGCGGGGTGGATTCCTCGGTCGTCGCCGCGCTGCTGAAGCGCGAGGGCTACGACGTGGTCGGCGTCACGCTGCAGCTCTACGACCACGGCGAGGCGACCCATCGCAAGGGTGCGTGCTGCGCCGGCCAGGACATTCTCGACGCGCGCCGCGTCGCCGAAGCGATCGGCATTCCCCACTACGTGCTCGATTACGAGGATCGCTTCCAGGAGGCGGTGATCGATCGTTTCGCCGAGAGCTACCTCGCCGGTGAGACGCCGGTGCCCTGCGTCTCGTGCAACCAGACGGTCAAGTTCCACGACCTGCTCGACACCGCGCGGTCGCTCGGGGCCCAGGCGCTCGCCACCGGCCACTACGTCACCTCGCGACCGCTCGCCTCCGGCCATCGCGGCCTCTACCGGCCGGCCGATCTCGATCGCGACCAGAGCTATTTCCTCTTCGCCACCACCCAGGATCAACTCGATTTCCTGCGTTTCCCGCTCGGTGCTCTGCCGAAGAGCGAGACGCGCGACATCGCCCGATCGCTCGACCTGCCGGTCGCCGACAAGCACGACAGCCAGGACATCTGCTTCGTGCCTTCGGGGCGCTACGCCGAGGTGATCGAGCGGCTCAAGCCGGACGCGGTCGAACCGGGCGAGATCGTCCATGTCGACGGGCGGGTGCTCGGCACCCACGAGGGCATCATCCGTTTCACCGTCGGCCAGCGCCGCGGTATCGGCGTGTCGATCGGCGAGCCGCTCTACGTCGTCCATCTCGACGCCGACCGACGGCGGGTGGTGGTCGGTCCCCGTGAGGCGCTGATGACACGCAGGCTTCATCTGCGTGAGGTCAACTGGCTCGGCGATGGGCCGCTCGCGGCCATCCCCGCCGAAGGCCTGGAGATCTGGGCCAAGGTGCGCTCGACCCGGGCGCCGCAGCCGGCCCTGCTCTTCCACGACGCCGACGGCGTCACGGTGGAGCTGATCGAGGGCGAACACGGCGTGGCACCGGGACAGGCGGCGGTGTTCTACGACGCCGGCGAGGGAGCGGCCCGGGTGCTCGGTGGCGGAACCATCGCGCGGGTCGGGCGCGGAACCGCGGCCGACGCGGAGACGGACGAGATCGGACGCGGCACGGTGGCGGCCGCGGAGTAGGCTGACCGAGTAGGAAAGTGGGGCGGATGTACGAGAAGAACGGCAACGGGCCGGCGACGGCCGCTCATCCGGTGAAGAACAACCGAGCGCTCGGGATCGACCCGACCGGCACATCGTCGCCGCGGCTCGACGAGAAGGCGGTGCTCGCCGCCTACTCGCGTTGGGCGCCGATCTACGACTGGGTGTTCGGCAAGGTCTTCGAGGCCGGTCGTCGCGCCGCGGTGGAGATCATCAATCGCCGATCCGGCCGGCTGCTCGAGGTCGGTGTCGGCACCGGCCTGACGCTGCCGCGCTACGGAGCGCATCTCACCGTCACCGGCATCGATCTGTCACCCGACATGCTGGCGGTGGCGCGGAAGCGGGTGGCGGACGGCAAGCTCGCCAACATCGAAGCGCTCGTCGAGATGGACGCCACCCGGCTCGAGTTCGCCGATGCCTCCTTCGACACGGTGGCGGTGATGTACACCATCACCGTGGTGCCGCATCCGGATGCGGTCATGGCGGAGGTGGAGCGGGTCACACGCCCGGGTGGCGAGGCGATCATCGTCTCGCACTTCGCCTCGGAAGGCGGCCTCTACAAGGCGGTCGAGGGTTGGCTGACGCCGCTGACCAAGAAGCTCGGCTGGCGACCGGATTTCCCGATCTCGCGCATCCTCGGCCGGACCGGCTTCGAAACGGTGGAGATCCGCCGCCTCGGCTTCCTCGGCCTGTTCACCGTGGCGCGGCTGAAGCGCAGGGCGGATCGCGACGCGTGATCGCCCGACCCGTCGCGTCGACGGCACCGGTGGGGGACGGCATGAACCGCTTCGGCGGCGGTCGCGCATCCCGGCTCGGCCGGGTCACGGCCGCACGGCCGGCGCGGACTGCCGAATTGTCATGCAAAATGGGTCGTTGGATGAGCTTCGATGTCCATCGAAATAGATCTTAAATCGTTGTTTTTATTGAGTAAATATCGTCTCCGGCAGAGAAACTGCCGGGTCGCTTGACAGGGGCGCGAGGCGAAACTAATTGTCGCCCGGTCGGCTGGGTAGCTCAGATGGTTAGAGCGGAGGATTCATAACCCTCAGGTCGGCGGTTCGATCCCGCCCCCCGCCACCAAAATTTTCGTTTGAAATCATATGGTTATGAAATCGCTCGTCGGCCTCGGCGGGCGATTTTCGGTCTCGGTCAACACCGGGTCAACACCGAAGCCGGCGTTCCGCACCCGTGCGGCCGCCCGCGTGCGTGGCGAATTCCGCTCGAATGTCGTCGGCCGCCCCTAATCGGAGGCGAGAGACCGGCAGAGAAAGGGGCGGTGGAGCGGGTCGGCATTCTCGAAACCGCCCTGTGTGTGAGACGACACCCCCCGGGGTGGGAGGTCGGTTCGAGATTTTGAAGGCGCCGCCGGACTGCCATTCGTCAGGGTCGGAAGGGGGGGAGGGGGTGTCGAGCTATTCGACGCTGCCCGACCAACGAAACCGGGGATAGCAGGAAGGAAGGTCGGTCCGCCGAGAGGCTACAGCGCTCGACGCTTCGGTCGGGGCGCATTCTCCCCGACAACCGATCCGTACCGATCCGAAGCGAACTTCTAGCCGCGCCTCGGGGCGCCGACCGAGCGGACGATCTCGATCATCGGTCCATCGGTGCGAGGGGGTTACCTACCGCCCCTCGTCTTGCGGATCGAGCGGACTTCCTCGATCGCCGACGCCGTCATGATCCGCCGATCACTCTGGTTGTGCAAGGATCGATCGCCAGCCCGCCACGGTACGACGCCGCGTGTCGGCTTGCGCGAACCGGCGGCATCCCCGGCTCGACCGGCGCGCCATGATACGGCCGCAAGGTGGAATGCTCAATTCGATGCCGGCGAATGGGTAGAGACCGCCCCATTCCGCAAGTCTCTCGCGCGGGGCCGAAAAGCGGGAGAGCCGACCACCACCCCGAAGCGATGGTCGAGCGCTCCCGACCTGTTCCGCCTGTACGGAAAACCCTCTTCGAATTCCGTCGATCGATGCCGCCGAAAGCCTCGGTTTTTTCGTGGTCGCCACGATGTACAGAAAACAATTGATTTCGGTACATGTCGGAGCTACCCTTCGCCGCATGATCGCTCTCGTCGAGAGGAACCCACCATGCGCCGCGTCGCCCTCTACACCCGCGTTTCGACCGACCACCAGACGACCGAGAACCAGGAGCGCGAGCTTCGCGCCGTCGCCGAGCGGATGGGATGGGAGGTGGTCGAGGTCTATCGCGACGAAGGCGTGAGCGGTGCCAAGGCGCGCGCCGATCGTCCCGCCTTCGACCGACTGGCAAAGGACGCCACCCGCCGCCGCTTCGACATGGTCATGGCGTGGTCGGTCGACCGGCTCGGGCGGTCGCTGCAAGACCTCGTCGGCTTCCTCTCCGAGCTTCACGCCCTCGGGGTCGACCTCTTCCTTCATCAGCAGGGGCTCGACACGACGACGCCGGGCGGCAAGGCGATGTTCCAGATGATGGGCGTCTTCGCCGAGTTCGAGCGCGCCATGATCCGGGACCGGGTGAAGTCGGGGCTCGATCGTGCGCGAGCCCAAGGGAAGACGCTCGGTCGGCCGACGATCGCGCCCGCGATCGAGGCCGCGATCCGATCCGACCTGCAAAAGGGAGGGGTCGGGATGCGGAAACTCGCCGCGATGCACAAGGTCGGGGTCGGTACGGTGCAGCGGATCGCCGCCGACCTCGCCCGGTGACGCGCCATGCATTTGGCGCATGACGGCGGGGGAATTCACCAGAGGTCGGCGTGTGGGGGATTATAGTCCCCTTTTCCAATCATCTCGACCTTGCCTCTGGTCATGACTTCGTAATCCTGTCAATCAACGCTGCATCTAATGTAACTAATGAGGTAATACTTAAATTACATGCCATCTCCATTCCTTTGAATAGTATTCGCGTTCTGCCTTCCACCCCCTTCCACCCCTACCTTCCACCCCCTCTCGGTGCGGGAGGCTTCCACCCTTCCACCCACCCCCATAGGGGGTGGGTGGAAGGGTGGAAGACCCACCGATCGAGCGCGTCCGCCATCGTCGATCGAGGACGAGGAAATACTTCCTCGGACGGGACGCGCACGATTTCGGATGACGACGGTGCGGCGACCGTCGAGGTGCTGACATGGCCGTGAACGTCGATACCGGCGCGACGACTCTGCGGAGCCCATAGGACGGCCGGCTTCGAGTTCTGGCTACGTGGGTAGCGGGTGGGGTGCCCTTCGCGTCTCCGCGCCCCGCCAGGACTCCGGCGCGGGGCGCTTCAAACGCCGGGGAGGTCCGGCGAGACCAGAACGAGGTAGGAGCGGCGGCGCGAGGGCGGGCCGTCTTCCTCGACGCGGATGCGGTTCGCCTTGATGAGGTGGTTCATCGCGCCTGTGAGTTCGAATTCCGAGAGGGTCGCGCAAACGAGGGTCTTCTCGCGCAGGAACTTCGGTGCGTAGTTGGCTTGCCCTCGGTGGATGTTGCAGCGGAGCTTCTTTGCGGCGAGTTCGTTCATGCCTTCGATGAACCACGCCTCCGCCTCGCGCATCCGATGCGCCGTGATGCTGCCGTCTTCCCCTTCGCCGGCCATGCTCGGGTCGACCGTGTTGACGAAGGCACCGTCTTCCCAACGGATCGAGAGATCGACACCCGCCGCCGCATAGTTCGCCTTCAAGCGCGAGAGGAGGCGAAGGTTCGGATCGGGGTCTTCGCCGCCGACCGCGTCGGGCCGCTTGAGGTAGAGGCGCGAGCGCACCGAGTTCGACCATGCCGTCGACCCGCCGTCGCCGGCACCGCTCGCCTTGCCGGTCGCCGAAGGATGGGCGAGCAGGATCACCGCGCCGTCGATCTCATGGGCGAGCTTGGTCAAGAGGTTGATGAACTGGCGCACCTGCGGCCGAATGTTCTCGTTGCCGCCGAACGTGTCGGCCGCCGTGTCGACGACGACGAGCTGGACCCCTTCGGCCTTGGCGAGGTCGAGCAGTTGCCAGAAGAAGGGCGAGGGCTCGCCGCGTCCATCGGCCGCGAAGGTCATCAGGAGATTTTCCGCGCCGACGCGGGAGATCCACCGCATGTTCTCGAGGTCGGCGAAATCGACGTCGAGCGCCGCGTTGATCGAGGCTTGCCGTCGTTGCAATTCGTCGTCGTCGTCCTCGCAGAACACGCCGAGCACCTTCATGCGCGGCACTGGGAAGCCGAGGAAGGGGCGGCCGGTGGCGATCGACGCCATGAACTGTTGGGCGAGGAGGGACTTGCCCGTCCCGCCGTCGCCATAGAGCGCCGTCGCCGCGCGCTTCGGTATCCACCCCTCCCATAGCCATTCGCGCGTCGGAATGGGTTGCCCTTGAAACCGGCAAGGGTCGCAGGTGACGAGAGGTTCTAGGGAGAAGTCGCCGGCCGGCTCGCGGCGGCGCGGATCAGCGTCCATCGCGAAGTGCCCTCAGGTGGTCGTTCCAATCGTTGCCGGTGGGCGAGAGCCGCACCGTCACCTGTCGCCGCTCGGATCGGAACAGCGCTGCCGCCTTCGCCGCCGCCGCCTCGCCCGCCGCGCCGCGATCGGCGAAGAGCGCGACGCGCCGGATCGCACCGGGCAGCGTGACGCGGGCGAGGTTCGAGCCGAGGGCGCACCACACCGGCACGCGGAAGAGTTCCATCGCGGAAAGCCCCGTCTCGATCCCTTCCGCCAAGCCGACGAGGCCGGACGCCCGCCCGAGCCGGACGGCACCGAGCCCGACCGGCCCGAGAGCGCGCTTCGGCCGATCGATCGGGGCCTTCCCCGAGCCGTCCGGCTGCAAGAAGGTCCGTTGGATCGCAACCAGGTCGCCGCCGAGCGACGTGACGGCGGCGACCATCGCCGGCCATTCGGTCGGGTCGCGCGGATCGGGGCGAAGACCGGGGTGGAAGCGCAGACAGTCGGGAAGCTCGACGGCGATCCGCCGCGCCTCGCGCAGATAGGTCGCGGCGATGGTGCCGCCGATCGGCGACGACGCCTCCCATATGGCGCGGGCTTCGGCCTGCTTGCGGGCGGTCTCGGCGTCGCGCGGCTCGACGCGGGCGAGCGGCGCGACGCGGTCGACCTCGCCGGCCTCGCGCTTCAACCGCTCTACGGCGTCGGTGAAGGACAGGCCTTCGACCTTCTGCCACCAGTCGAGAATATCGCCGTGAGCGCCGCACCCGAAGCAGTGAAAGAACCCCTTGGCGTCGTTGACGCTGAAACTGGCGGTGCGCTCGTCGTGGAACGGGCAGCACCCGAACAGGTCGCCGCCGCGACTGCCGGCGAGCTTCACGCGGCGCGAGACATGGGGGCTCAATCGGACCCGAGCCTTCAGGTCCGCCAGATCGACGGGAGGCATGGATTTTCACCCCTTGGTGCTCGGCTTGCGATGCTGACGCCGACGCTGGGAAGACTGCGCACCAGCCTTCGCGGCGCGTGAGGTTTTGCGTGGACGCTTGCGGGGGAAATCGCCAGGGCGGTCGATCATCTGAACGAGTTCGAGAGTCCCGATCCCGCCACGAGCGAGCAGCCTTTCCAGGTCGAGAATCGACCGGAATGCGGCCTCCTCGTCGAGCGGTGGGCGGTCCATGAATCCGAACTTCTCGAAGGCGCGGCCCGCGTCTGAGACGGCGGCATGTGCCGTCCCCGAGAGAAGGGGGAGGAGATGTTCGAACATGATGCCGAGCCAGAAAAGGGCGCGCTGACGACCGCGTTCGACGTCGGTCCGATCACTTGCGATGATGGGGTCTGTCATGTCGCCCTCCCGGTCATCTCCACCTCGATCGCCGACACGAGGCGATCGAGCGTGGTGTCGTCGCGCAGGTCTTCGACGGATCGGATCGCGAAGTGGATGGCGGGGGGCGTCAGGTCGAGCAGGCGCGAAAGCGTCCGCTGAGGAATGCCGACCGCCTGATTGGCGAGATAGATCGCCACGTGTCGCGCCTTCGCAGCGGTGAACCACTCGGCATCGGCCGTCGCGCCCTTGCGAGGGTCGAGCGCGCGGACCGCTGCGACGTCGATCCGCAGAGATCGACAAGCCAGGGCGAGAAAGCCGCCGTAGACGGCGAGCGCCATCGCGTCGACCATCGCCGCATCGATCGCGGGACGGTCGCGATCCCCGGCAGAGGAGAGGGGTTCGGGGGTCATCGCGCACCGCCTTCGCTCGTCGAGCGGCGGCGGCGTTCCGTCGCCCACTGTTCGAGGTCGGCGAGGTCATAGACCACGCGGCGCGGGCCGAGCTTCAGATAGGCCGGACCACCGCCGGTCAGGCGGAGCTTGTCGAGAAGCGATTTCGAGAGCCCGAGGTGTCGAGCCGCCTCGACGACGGAGAGCTTGCGGGAAATCACCAATTCAGGTGACAGAGTGTTCATGTGACTACCTCGTGAACCACCACGTTTCACCGCACGATATTTGCGATTCAACGGCACGAAGTCACGAAGCAACCTGAAGGAACGACAAATAACCTAGCACCTTGATATCTGATTCAGGTTAAATGCGTTTCACAAATGTTTCAAAATTCTTTCGCTCTCCATAACCCACATTCCAATAGTTTATTGTATACCTCTCCTGCATACTTCTTCGCTTGATGTGGCTCAGGGCTGCGATCTTGAGTGCAGACGGAATGAATAATGCGCTTTTTAATCTCTGAGATTAATTCATTGTTGCTCAGGTGCTCGTAGCGTGGAATGTTCTTACTGAAAAAATCAATCGCTTCCTCAGTTCCTTTGTCCCATTTGTAAAGTCTAGGCCGACCTCCCCGATTCTTTGAGGTTATTTGAGGTTCTTGAGGCCCGAGAACCTCGGAACGCTGAGGCACCTTCCGCGGCAGAGGTGCCGCCACGGGAGGAACCACACCATTGCCGGCCCCGACGAAAATCCGTCCGAGGTCGCAAAAGCCGCGATCGATGTCCGTCTCAGAAAGTCTGAATATCCAATCCGATGGTAGATCTTTTCTGATCTTTCCACCAACAAATACCGCGCTTAGCATTTCTCCTGACACGATCCGACCCAGCAATATAGATATTGCCCTAGTTCTTGTTGAGGTATTTAATTCGCGAAAATCTTTTTCAAGGGAGACGAGTTCCTTGCGTTCCGGTGTCTCACCTGAAAACCATTGATGCGGCTGACCTAATGTGCGTTCAAGTTCTTGAATTCGCCTATATATGTGCGTTGATTCTAAGTATTTACTTACCAATAAGTCTGCCACTTTTGATACCGGCACAAGATTGTTGAACGTAGTCATCGCCCTTCCCACCCTCCGCTCGGGTGTCCCGCAAAGAGGGAAGGGCGCGGCGATCGGGTGCGGTCCCGACGTTCGGCGGCCAAACCTAGCCGCGCCCTCGGTGACGGTCCTACGACCGGCCCCGATTCGACAAGTCGCGGCTCGGGAGAGCCTGCGATGATCCACCGTCGATCGCCTGCAATCCGGCGATGGCGCGGTCGAGGATGTCGCCGAGTTCGACGGAACCATGAACGAAGGATCGCGCGGGTTCTTCGTCGTGGTGTCGGTCGAGGCGGTTGGAGACTTCGGTCAGCATGGCGACCGCGCCGGCAATCGTCGCCGGCTCTTCGCGTCCGAGGCGGGTCATCAGGTCACGGTCGACTCGCAAGTTTCTCACCCACGCACCGGTCGAGATCTGATCGCCGATCCGGTGGCGGCGGGTGATCGAGATGGCCCGGCGCACCCGGTCTCGTGACCGGCCGAGGGCTTCGGCGAGACGGCGGGCATGATCGGCTTCGCGCGGTTTTCCCAACATGGTCGGACCCTCCGGTCAGTGTTCGGTCGTCGTCGAGCCGGCGACGAGAGTT